>ERZ1066135.483-NODE-483-length-21204-cov-16.308903_pt1 | contig 21204 bp, 17 predicted proteins | sample MGYA00382782_ERZ1066135 | MGnify/ENA primary metagenome ERZ1066135 (study PRJEB33369, sample SAMEA5778365) | biofilm metagenome | biome: Industrial cooling water; feature: Water cooling tower basin; material: Biofilm | place: United Arab Emirates | collected... | reverse complement strand
TCTTGTACCTCAGTACCGCTTAAATCCAAGAACTTTAGTTGAGTTAATTCGGCTAGTGGAGTAAGGTCTTGTACCCCAGTACCGCTTAAATCCAAGAACTTTAGTTGAGTTAATTCGGCTAGTGGAGTAAGGTCTTGTACCCCAGTACCACTTAAACTTAAGTATTGGAGTTGAATCAGCTCAACCAATGAAGTAAGGTCTTGAATTTCAACACGAACCAAATTTAACAACTTTAATTGAGCCAAATCAGCTAGTGGAATAAAGTCTTGAATTTTAGTATCGCTTAGATCTAAGAACTTTAGTTGAGTTAATTCGGCTAATGGGGTAAGGTCTTGTACCTCAGTACCGCTTAAATCTAACAATTCTAGTTGAGTTAACTCGGTTAATGGAGTAAGGTCTTGTACCTCAGTACCACTTAAACTTAAGGATTTTAAATAGGATAGCACTTCTCGAATATATAACTCTCTATCAAAAATATCCCATCCTTGCCCAAAAGTATAAGCCAAGGGATCAAAATACGTGAGAAAGCCGTTTTTCTTACCAACAAATTTTGATTTTTCACCAATAATCCTATTAAAACTGTACGATTTAGTGCTGAATATCCCCAAGCTTTGTATGCGATTTTCTACTCTTTCAAATGATATACCTTGCCTGGCAGCAGCAAAAGCAACTAATTTCTGCATTGATTTTTTGCTCCCAATTCCAATCAAAGCTCTGATACAGTTAATGGCTTGAGAAATAGTGAGCTTTTGGTCAAATTCAAAGAAAGAAACTATAGCATCTCCAGCTCTTACAACCATTGCAATTTCATCTTCATCTTTTGGAGGTAGCAACTGCTTAGCGTTTTCAAGAATTTTATTTCGTAAATCGGGCTCAACTCGTACTGATGTTTCTAAGCAAGCAAATGCGAGAAAATGTAGATATCGTTTTTCTTTGTGTAGCTTTTCTTCTCCTTTAACAAATCTTGCTAAATAATTACCCTGTTGCTTTAGTAAGCCTAACAATAATTCTTTGCGTTGGCGAAGGCTAGCTAATCCCGCAGTCACAACAATTACTTCACGCCATTGATCGTTGTTAGCATTGCCTAAAAGTGATCCAATGTCTTCATTGGCGATGATCGCCTTTGCAGCCAAATATTCTTGAAATGTACGATGAATGAAGTCAATTCGACCAACTACAGGTTCCCTTATTAAACCAGACCTTTCAAGTAGAAATAGTCTAATGTCTTGACCGCTTAATTCTTGCGGAAAATGGTAATCTCTTAGTCCACCTTCAAAGTATTTGTCAGCACGGTCAATTTCTATATCAGAGTAGTTATTCCGCATCAACCAGTAAGCAAATTCGCTAAGTAAGTCAATCTTGTGATCTAAGTTTAGGGAAATCGATGCCTTAATACCTCTCTGCTCATCGCGCTTCTGCAATAACATGGTTATACAGTCTTCATATAACCTAATCCGTGTGCTGGGTAATGTACCCTCATTTTCATAGTGTAAAGCACAGATCATTGCACAAAGTAGAGGAGTCGAAGCAATTTGTCTCAGTTCTAATCGCTGTCTTAACTGCTGCTTTAAAGTTTCTGCAATCTGTTCGGGATTCTTTTCCTGTCCATCAGTTTGCTTATCTTCAGGAAGTGAATTATGCCAGCGAGTAATGAATTCTTCAACATCAAGCAAACTCATTGGCTGAAGAGAACAATTCTTGAATCTAGCAGATTTGACCCATTCTTCCCATTCAGTCCATACCTCGCCATTAATATCTTTTAAACCTGCTGGACGAGAAGTAACAATATAAATAGCCTGGGGAAACTCATCGACTAATTTCTTTAAAGCTTCAAAGAATCCCTGCCTTGCTTCTCTGGGCAGTTCATCTACACCATCCACTAGAACAAGTGCCCATCCTCGATCCAGTTGTGTTCTTACCCAACCACTAGGCATTAAGTCTGCAATATTTTTTGCAAGCGGTTGCACAAAGTTTTCAGGTGTGGGAAATCCCTTGTCAACCCACGAGCGTAATTGAATAAAGAATGGAACAAGGTAATTCCAAGTTTGTAAGGGTTCTATAAAGTCTTTTCTAGCAGCATGAACTGCTAACCACCTTAGTAAAGAAGTCTTACCTGCACCCGCATCCCCACGGATTACCAATCTGCAATGGCTACTAATTACTTTATCCAGTTGACTAAATTCCTGGCTAAATCTATCTCTATCGTTAGCTATTTGAAAGTCAGCTAATTCTTCTATACTTTCAATCTTATCATCAACTTCTTCTGTAATTCGCAGTTGAATGTAGGCCTCACATAATTTTTGACGGCTTAATGTGGGTTTTAGATGTGGAATACCAAAAACCTCTGGCTTATCCAGTTCCCGCTCTACAATCTCAAGATAGCGTCTACAAAATTCATCCGCTTTCTGTATTGCCTGTATTTTCTGCCTAAAGATGTATTCAACAACTTCATTTAATTGGTGTAGAGTTCTCTGGCTAAAACTAAGTTGGAAGCCGTCTAGCTGGGGTAAGCTTTGAAGTAGATATTGACTTGCCGACAAAAGGGTTTGTTCATATACAGACTTCTCATCAAGAGAAAAGAATTTCCCTCCCTCTGGATTAACACTTATTAAATGTTGGTAAAGCTGCTGATAGCTCAGATCCATTTCAATAATCGAATCAACCGTTAGATTACCTCTGATTAGTGTCTCAGCAACTTCTAGTAGAATCGCTTCTCGGCTGTTAGGTGGAATATTTCTTGCTTCATGTTCGAAAAGAGGGCGCATTTGCTCAGCAAGTTGTCTCGCTATCTGTTCAACTTTCTGACCAATCTGCTCACGCTTGTCTGATTCTGAGAATCCATCTGCAGCAACATCGATCGCCTGCTCTAGTATTTTATTGGTCAGGTTTGATGGGATATCAAACGCATCCAAGAGCCATTTTGCCAAAGCAGGACCTAAAAGTTTCAGCGCTAACCCGGAAAGAGACATAATTTGCTCCTGTAAGCCAGAGAATAGTTTTTAAGCAGCATTATAGCTTTGTAACGAAGAATAAAACAACAAAATACGTTAATTTAGATAGATGCCGTATCTCTCGTTTCACTTGTGATAGATTTGTTTTTACAAGCAGACGAATTACAGATTTTTCAGTTATTGGCTTTAAAATCGTTAAATTGCTATGACATTCCAAACGACTGAGTACCGATATATTCAACTGGACGATCGCGGTGCTCCCTTCATTACTGGAACCACGATGAAAGTTGTTGAGCTGGTTGAAGGTCAAATTGCCCACGGCTGGAGTCCCAAAGAAATTCAGTTTCAACATCCCTACCTGACCATGAGCCAGATCCACTCTGCCCTCGCCTACTACTGGGATCATAAGCCAGCGATCGATGCGGATTTAGAAAGGCGTTTTGAGTATGCTGAACAGTTACGCCAACAAGCAGGCACCTCACCTCTAGCAGCTAGGCTGCGGGCACAGGGGCTAATCAAGTGAGTCTAGCTCTCTACATGGATGAAAATGTCCATCGGGCAATTACAACTGGATTGCGGCTACGAGGTGTAGATGTTTTAACGGTTCAAGAAGATCAAAGGGCTGGCTTTGCTGATCCTCTCATTCTCAATCGGGCTACTGGCCTGAAAGTTGATGAGTCTGTAACCAGCTCAGCAAATCTTCAAGGGTAGAAAAGCCTAATAAATCCTCGCTCAAAATCTCCAGGGCGGGTAAAGGAAGTTGTGTAATTTGATTTTGAAGATTAGCAGAGATAATCCCCAGCTTACGCGTCAAGAGTCTTAGCACTAGTGAACTCGCTTCTTCCTGCCTGCCCTCCTGCCTGCCCTCCTGCCTGCCCTCTTGCCTGCCCTCTTGCCTACCCTCTTGCCGGCCTTCCTTTCTACCCTCCTGTTTACCCTCTTCTAAAATTGCCTGATAAAAAGATGACTCGCGCATCGTTTCCTGCCTCAACAGTTGCTGAATGGTTTGTTGATCCAATATTAACCCCGCTAAAATCCCACTTGCTGCCATCAGGTTACTCTGTTCCGTCCGCTCATCAATGGCAGATAACCGTTGTGCCACCCTCTCTAAAACTTCTTTGGGATTGGAGGTTTGCCCCAACACTGCAAAGGGTAGTAAACCGGGAGACTCCAGCAGGGGTGCTACTGCAGATTCCCAGAGCCGAATTACATTAAATCGATGGTGAGTAGCTTCAAGTTCGAACTGGGATTGATAGACCAGCGGAGATTGAGTACGCCGCAGATAAATCACAAACTGCCGCACAACCTTTTGAGGGAATCGCCGATACAAACGCAGACGATAGTCCAACATCCGAAACGGTATTTGCTCATCTGGAGCAGTCTGAAATTCAATATGCAGAACCAGGTTTTCAGACTCTAGAAAAATTAATGAATCGGCGCGGATCGGTTCTAAGGAAAGCTCGGAGGGTTCTAATTTCGACAAAGCAATGGATTCACCCAGCAACCAGGTTGCCAGATCTGCAGCAAAGGTTTCTGCCAGGAATTTACAAACGTTGTCGTAAGACATGGTTTACGATCGCCACACGTTCACGATTACTCTCGAGGCTAAACCTTTAAAGTTTTGTTGGTCTTGCTGCTTTTAATAATGAATGGTTGAAATTTCAGCCCAATTCGCTGGAAACAATTTTAGATCTGTATCATGAAGCCCAAACCCAGCAATAGCCCACTCCAGAAGTGGAGTTTAACGGCAATAAACTTACAATTACTCACCTGTTGGGGTTGATCGTGATACTGGCCAACGTGGCGGCTGAGGTGAATCGCAAAGGGCAAACTGGCAAAAATCAGCAAAGTCCAGAGTGGAAATAAGCCCAGGCTGGCAAATAAAACAGTCATTGCATAGATACTGCCACAGCACCAGGGTAGGAGGTCTGCGCCCCGCTTTGTTCCCAGACGGACGATCGGCGATCGCTTACCCGCCGCCAAATCATCTTCCACCTGATGGAAATGGGAACAGAACAGAATAATACTGGTGGTAATTCCAACAATGGCTCCCACGGCCAGGGTAATGGCAGCCCAGGAGGCGGTTTGGCTGAAATAGACCGCAGCGATCGCCAGGGGGCCAAAGCAGATAAAACAAATAATTTCCCCTAAGCCCTGGTAACCAAGCCGAAAGGGTGGCCCCTGATAGGTATAGCCAAGGAAACAACAGAGGAGTACCAGTCCCAGCACCGTCCAGTCTTGTTGCCACCAGGCGATCGCCAGAATCCCAACGATTCCCAGCCCCAGCAGCAGATTAGCCAACCCAAAAATCAGGGGTTTGTTCCCCGTCAGGTTTACGAGGGAATGGTATTTATGGCGATCGATGCCGGTTTCCGCATCAAAGACATCATTGCTGAGGTTCAACCAGGCGATAATGGAAAGGGCTGATCCCAAAAAAGTAAAGAAGATCAACCAGTGGATCGTTCCGGTGGTGTAGAGAGCGATGGCAGCGCCCACCCAAACGGGAATCACAGCCACACTGTACATGGGGGGTTTGAGGGCAGCTAACCACAGTTGTCGCTGGGAGGATGGCAGAGTGTCGGAGGTCATGCAGCAACTAAAAATGGGGGAGTCAGTTTTACGATCTTACGATCAAGCGTTCTCCAGTGAGATGATAGGCAGAAATGGCTCTTTTCTCCTTGCCGTTGCCTTCATCCGTTCAGACTGCAATCCTTTCTGCAACTTCCATGCCCGTGACTCCCTCGACTGTTGATCTGTTGCACGATCCCAAATTACTGCAGCGGTTTCTGGTCAATTGCCATCGAACTGTGCTGGAAAAGGGCCAATCGCAACTGCTCAGTTTATCCCTGCCCCTGGCCAGTGTTGATCCCCTCAGGGTTTTGCAGCGGATGCACAGGGAATCCTCCTCCGCCCAGGTCAATGGCCAGAACTGTTACTTTTATTTAGAAAAAAACGCCGAGGCGATCGCAGCCTGGGAGCCGGTCTGGCAGGTGCAGGTCGAGGGGACGCAGCGGTTTATTCAAACTCGCCAAAGTATTCGGACAGTCCTGGCTAATATCCTCACCGCCGGTGACCTGGATTTACCGTTTGCTGGTCCCCATTTCTTTTGCAGTTTTACGTTTTTTGATCAAAATCCCCAGCCCGCTCCCTTTGCCGCCGCCACCATCTTTTTACCGCGCTGGCAAATTTCTCGTTCGTCCCTACAGTCCAGCCTGGTCGCCAATCTGGTCTTACACCCGGATACGGAGCCGTTAGAACTAGCAACCAGTCTGTGGCAAGATGTGCAACGCTTCAACCTGGACATTCCCACAGCTAAACCCGAACCCACCCCTACCCAGCCCGCAGCCGCTGCATCGCCCCTGAGCCAAACTGTTGGGGAGCAGACCACAGGACTGGAGAGCTTCAGAACCGCAGTCACCGCCGCTCTGGAAGGCATTCACACCGATCGCTTTTGCAAATTAGTGCTGGCCCACGCCCTGGATATCAACTCCTCCCCAGCCCCAGATGTCTTTCATACCCTCACCCGGCTGCGCTCCCACTACCCCGATTGCTACGTGTTCAGTCACAGTCAGGGACGAGGACAAACCTTTCTGGGAGCCAGTCCAGAACGCTTAATTCGTCTACAGGGAGAGGACTTAATTGTGGATGCCCTGGCCGGTTCCGCTCCCCGAGGGGCCAGTCCGTTGGAGGATGAGGAAATTGCCGATCGCCTGCTCCACAGTCCCAAAGATCTCTGGGAACACCAGATCAATGTCGATTTTATCTGTCAGGCATTAGAAGCCTTAAAGATTTCACCCCAACCCCAACCCCCCGGACTGCTACAGTTACCTAACATTCAACATTTACAAACCCTGATCACCGCTAAGGTGCCCGCCCATTTGCATTTGTTGGATATTCTCGCCGCACTCCATCCCACCCCCGCCGTCGCTGGTTCTCCCCGCGCCATTGCCTGTGACTACATTCGTCGCTATGAAACCTTTGAACGATCGCTCTACGCCGCCCCCCTGGGCTGGATTGATTATCAGGGCAATGGCGAATTTATTGTCGGCATTCGGTCAGCCCTGATCAGTGAGCATTCCACCCGCCTCTATGCCGGAGCAGGAATTGTGGCCGGTTCCGCCCCAGATCAAGAAGTGGCAGAGATTCAGTTAAAACTCCAGACGCTACTCTCTACCCTTTATTGATGCGGTGAAATCCCAAATGGCTCAGTTTACTTGAAGCGTGTACCCGTCAGATTAGCTCCGACAAAAACGGCACACCCGTAGGAGTTAATGTAGCAACGATGCGCCCCCTGCAAACTTGCATCCCTGAGGTTTGCCCCGGCAAAATTCGCACCCGCTGCATATAGAGAACCAGACAGATCAGCCTCGCGCAAATCCGCTGCAGTCAAATTCGCACCACTGAAATCCGCAGGGAGGGGTAACCCACTTAAGTCTGAACCAGCCCCATTCAGCCCAGCCCGGCGTAGATTGGCCCGACTCAGATTTGCTGCCCTAAACCGACTGCCCGATAATCTGGCTGCTTGTAAATTGGCGGCGGTGAGATTCGCATGGTCGAATTGGGCGTTGAGCAGATTGGCATGTACGAGAGAACTACGACTTAAATTTGCGTCCTGGAACTGCGCTAATTCCAGATTGCTATGGCTGAGATCCGCGCCCTCAAGGTTGGCATTCTGGAAATTGGCACCCCGCATCCGATCGTAATAACCATCATTAACCGCATAGCCCAGCGGATCTCGCATTGATACCCCCGCTAAACTGGCCTGCACCAGATTTGCCCGCTGAAAATTACTCAAGCTCAGATCGGCACGGTTCAGGTTAGTCCCACGCAGATCGGCATCCCTGACAAAAGCCCCCCTGAGGTTGGCCTGTTGTAGATTAACGTCTTGCAAATTAGCACCTGCGAGATTGGCCCGGCTCAGATTAGCTCTGAATAAATTTGCCCTCACCAGTTGCGCCCCCCGCAAATCCACCCCCTGAAGGTCAAGACCTGCTAAATTAGCCCCCTGTAAATTGCAACGCAAACAACGCCGGGTTTGGCGTAAACGGGCAAGGGTTTGGGCAAGGTTAGCGGGCTGGGCAAGAGCAGCAGTGGGAGAGGGCTTACTGTCTGGGGTTGGAGATGCCTGACTAATAAGCTCTTGAGGTAAGCCACATCCAGCCAGACCAACTATTCCACCCAAACCGATGCAGCCCAGCATCATTGGAGTTAGTCGAACTCCATAAGCGAACATTCCACACCCCAGAAATTGATAAAATTCTTGGCTTATCAGGATAGCGGAAATTAACCCCAGGCTTGGCTTAGCCCATCTAACTCAGGCGCACATAAATGCGATTACGTTGAATTGGCTCCTGGGCACTGTAGCTGGTCAGACTCAGGGATTTGAGATGATCAAACAGAGGTGAGGCGAGGGTTTCTACGGTTCGTAGCAGAGGGAAATGCTCTTCCAGCCAGGGCCGCAACTGGGGCCAATTGAGATAAACATAACCCTGATTGGGCAAGTCCAGAGGGGCGATCGCCTGCTTGAAGTCAGGATCGGTGGCCAGGGTGGAAGCAGTGGGTTCGAGGGCCGTGAGGGAGGAAGCCAGCAGGGTACGATCGCCTTGATGACGGTGAACCCCCACCACTTCGGCAGAGAGCAGAGGAGACGGGGAGGGTTGTGATGTAGTTCTGGCCTTAGAGGCTGGAACGGGAGCGGGTGCAGTTTGTAATTTTGTCCAGGCCACCAGATCTTGTTGTTGGACACTCAGGTTACCCGTACTGAATCCTTGCTGAACCGCCAGTTGATCCAGATGGGCAATGCCCTGTTCCACCTGCTCTTGATCCTTAACTGCAAATAGCCAATCCAGTTGTGTCGATCGCTGCACCGGAATCAAGCCCAGACTATATTCTCCTTCCACCCAGGCAAAGATATCTGCAGGTAAATCTAAATTCCAACGGTGCTGGGCAGTGATCAGGGGTTGCTTGATCAGGTTAGCCAGCACATTGTATCCCTGCAAGCTTTGATTCAGGCGGGCCCAGGTCTGGGATAAATCTGTACCCGTTAGCGCCAGAGCCGTGTTGGCAGGAAGGGACTGCAGGGTTTCAGGGACATGATCGAGGGTAGGGGCACCCACGGGCAACTCCACTCCAGGGGCAGCAACCAGAGCGGTATCCAGGACTAACCCCTGCGGATCGAGACTGAGGCTAGCCACCAGGCGATCGTAGGTGGGAGGGGAGAGCTCCTGAGCAGGGTTGATAACAGGTTGATGATGCCATTGGGACAGTTCCGGCAGATTCGCAAAGACCAACCCGATCCGTTTCTGATCCAAACTAGCCAGGGCTTGCTGATAAAAATCCGCCTCAGCTAAACCCAGATCGGCAGCCTGCACATTGTTGATCGCATTCCGTAAAACCCTGGGATCGTTAGCTAACAAGATAAAATCATTTCCCACCAGGGCCGTGGCCAGGGAAGGCAGGGGGACAGTTTTAGCTTTTTTGTTTTTGCGGGCCGGGGTCAGCGGGGGTTGGGAGGCGATCGTTGCCGTCAGTTGCACCCCCTGATAGCGTTCCTGACTTAACTTGGTGCCTGCCAGGGTCTGCCGTTCCCAGAACTTTTGCAAAAACTCTCGACCCCGTTCCGGTTGGTCCACCGCCAGAGCAAACAGATAGCCCGGTTGTTGGCCATTCTGGGGCTGGCGATCGAGATCCAGGGTGGTCAGGGCCAGAGTAACTTCCTCTCCCAACCAGGGCTGGACCTCTTTGCTGTAATCCACCCCAAATTTTGCCAGTAAGCTTTGCAGCAATTGTTTGGCATCCAGGGAGGTTTGGCGTTGCCCAGATTGAGTCAGCGGTGGGAGTTGCTGCGGATCGACCAGCAGAGAAAACACCAGAGGAGCCTGACGGGGGATAAACATCGCCGCTGCGGGGGTTGCGACCCGTCCCTGGGGAAGTTTGGCAGAACAGCCAGATGCAATGACCAGAAGCATGATGCCGATCGCCATTGCCGCCAGGCTTTTAAAAAATTTCTGTAAGTCCATGAGGTCAGTCCGGGTGCCAGAACAATCACCAGAACCATTATTTCAGGAAATCCGCCCTCTATTTCAGGAACTCCCCCTGCACTGGGAATCTCCCGCTCCTGCTGTCTGTGCCAGAATTGAAAGATAAATGCAAAGATAAGAAGATCATTGCTGAAATGAATCCACCTTTCCTGCCCTTGACCCAGGTCAGTGTAGAAACCCTGGCCAGCCTGTTGACAGCTCCCCATGACCTGCAACTGGTCGATGTGCGCGAGCCGGCAGAAGTGGCGATCGCCCAGCTAGAAGGCTTTATCAATCTTCCCCTCAGCCAGTTTGAGCAGTGGTCAGGAGAGATTCACCAGCATCTGGACCCCGATCGGGAAACCCTCGTGCTCTGCCATCATGGCATTCGTTCCGCCCAGATGGGACACTGGTTACAGACCCAGGGCTTTACCAATGTTAAGAATATTGCCGGAGGAATTCACGCCTACGCCCTGCGAGTTGACCCCACGATCCCACAATACTAAAGTTTCTATTAAGCCGGTCTTGGGCGCAAATCAGACACCATAGAGACTTCGGGATTAAAATGAGCCAGTGTTCCCTTGTGTATCCTCTGTCCACCCCAATGCCTCCGACCAATAGTCTAACTTTGTAGCCCTGGACACGGCAGCTTATAACAATTCTGCTTTAGTAAACTCAATTTGTTGAGGATCGGTACTCCATGCAGGTGAGGTTAAATGAGCGACAACAGCAGGTCCTCTGGGCAACGGTACGCCACTATATTGCAACGGCAGAACCGGTGGGATCTAAGGCTTTAGCGGAGGAGTATAATCTCAAGGTCAGTGCCGCCACAATCCGCAACATTATGGGTGCGCTGGAACAGGGCGGGCTCCTCTACCAACCCCACACCTCCGCTGGACGGGTTCCTTCTGACTCTGGTTATCGGATCTATGTGGATAACCTGATGACCCCCGCCAATGATCTATCCCGTCGGGTCGAACAACTGCTTAGCGATCGGATCAACCCCACCAGCATAAGTTTGGAAGCGGTTCTACGGGGTGCAGCGCAGATCCTGGCCACCCTGAGCGGATACATCACCCTGATTACCCTGCCCCAAACCCTGACGGCTACGATTCGCTGGTTACAACTGGTGCGGGTGGAAACCTCACGGGTGATGCTCATTGTCGTGACTGATAACTATGAAACCCGATCAGCCCTGATGGAGTTGGGGGACACCGCCGATACGGAAGAGTCGCGGATCGAGCGGGAACTGGAAGTGTTGACTAATTTCCTCAACCATCAACTGCGGGGGCGATCGCTGACGGAGTTGGCCAACCTGGACTGGCAACAACTGGATCGGGAATTTCAACGCCACGGTGATACACTGCGTACCCTACTCCAGGATCTGCTGCAGCGATCTCAACCCGTGGGCAGCAATCAAATCCTGATCAGTGGTCTATCAGAAGTTCTGCAGCAACCTGAGTTTTCCCAACTGCAGCAAGTTCAAACCATTCTTCACCTGTTAGAGGACGAACAAGATCAACTCTGGCCCTTAATTTGTGAATGGTCTGTAACCACGGATGCCGCCCCCATTACCTTGCCCTCCCAGCAGCGAGTACGGATTCTGATTGGGTCTGAAAATCCCCTGGAGCCAATGCGGATGTGTACCCTGGTATCCTCAACCTACCAGCGCGGTTCTGTGCCGATCGGTAGTGTTGGAGTGCTGGGTCCCACCCGCATGCCCTACGAAAAAGTTATTCCCCTCGTGGAAGCCACTGCCGACTATTTGTCTGATGCCCTGGGCCAACCCGCCTAGCCATCTGGTTATAAAGCAGTTATGAAGTTTTGCCTGCTCAGCGGTGATCCCGATGGGAAGTTGTTTGAATAGAAATAGAAGGGCTGCCACTGTTGTGCAGGATTAGTTGTGCAGGATTAGTTGTGCAGGATTATAAGATGGCTGGGCGGTTTAAGTTTATTCCTGGATTGCTGATTTTGCTGGCGGGCATTGCTAGTGCGCTGGTATTTTTACAACTTCTCCTGCACCGCCCCGTGGAAGAGCTGCCGCTGGATACAGTGCCCGTTGTGGAATCTGAACCCCTACCCGCCCCCTCCCTGGCAGTGAAACCAGCCCCAGTGTCCTCCATCCCCGGTGGATTAAGAGTTGGCAATCGCACGACTTATCCAATTCGGCTGGTCTTACTCTCCCATCAGCAGCAAGCTGTCACGGCAAAGGGCTATGAAGAACCCGTTCACTGGGATTTTGCGCCTATGGAAGGAAGCACAGAGGGTCTGATGATGTCCCTGCCAGAAGGCAACCTTCAGCTTCAACCGGGAGATGTGCTGGTGGGATTTGCCCTGGATGGCTCGAAACGATACTGGGGCCCCTTTGTGGTCGGCCAAACACAGTGGCCACAACGGCAAGGTCAAACCCAGGAATGGCAGCTTGATTTTAAAGAGTAAGCCTGGAGTTGCGGTTGTCTGCGCAATACTGAGGATAGGTAAGCGAGTCAGAAACCGGGCATGGTTGTTACCAGCACACCATTCATTCAGGGGCAGTTAATCGAACTGACGATCGCCTCCCTCAGTGCCACCGGGGATGGGGTGGGCCGCTATGGGGAACAGGTGGTGTTTGTTCCGGATACCGTACCGGGCGATCGGGTGGCGGTGCGTTTACTGCAGGTCAAACCCCGCTATGCCCATGCTCAGATCGAAACCCTGATGATCTCTTCTCCCGATCGAGTGCGCCCCCCCTGCATCGTGGCGGATAAGTGTGGAGGCTGTCAGTGGCAACCCGTCAGCTATACTCAACAATTGGCAGCCAAGCAAGCTCAGGTGAGCGAGGCACTGGAACGGATCGGTAAGTTCAAGCATCCCCCCGTAGCACCGATTCTAGCGGCCCCCTCTCCCCTGGCCTATCGAAATAAAGTTACCTATCCGCTGCGGCAGGTTAATCATCGGGTGCAGGCGGGCTATTACCGCAAAGGTAGTCATCGACTGATCAACTTGAATCAATGTCCCGTACAGGACGATCGACTCAATCCCTTCCTGGCAGACGTAAAACAGGATTTGCAACAACGGGGCTGGCCGATTTATGACGAGCACACCCATCGGGGACTGTTACGGCATTTGTCTCTGCGCGTTGGTCGGCGGACGGGGGAAATTCTGCTCACCCTGGTCACCACAGATTGGCATCTCCCCGATTTCAAGACCCAAGCCGAAGAATGGCTGCAGCGTTATCCTGCCCTGGTCGGTGTCTGCCTCAATCGCAATTCCGATCGCACCAATGCCATTTTTGGCGGCGAAACCCGCTGTATTGCCGGTCGGCCCGTTTTGAGAGAACAGTTTGCCGGTCTGGAATTTGAAATTGGCTCTGAGACCTTCTTTCAGGTCTATACCGAACAGGCGGAACGCTTAGTCCAGATCCTGTTGGAACGGTTGCAACTGCAGGGGACGGAACGGATCGTTGATGCCTATTGTGGAATTGGCACCCTCAGCTTACCGATCGCCCGTCAGGCTGCTCAGGTGATTGGACTGGAAATTCACCCGGCCACCGTGGCTCAAGCGGAACAGAATGCGATTCGTAATGGCCTGACGAATGTAAGGTTTTATGCCGGGCCCGTGGAACAACAACTGCCCCAACTGCACCTCCTGCCGGACATTTTAGTTTTAGATCCGCCTCGAAAAGGGTGCGATCGCAGGGTGATAGAGCATCTCAGCCAGCTTCGTCCTCCCCGGCTTGTTTATATGAGCTGTAACCCCGCCACCCTGGCCCGGGATCTTCACCTCCTCTGTCAGGCCAACCCCTACGAATTAGAACAAATCCAACCCGCAGACTTCTTTCCCCAAACTGCCCATGTCGAAGCTCTTGCCTTCCTGCGCCTGGCCACCTGAATCTTCTACTCCGCAGGCAGAATTATAAGATTAAGGGATGATTTTAATCGGTTAATTGTTACCCTCTGGATGATAGAATTTACCTGAACTTTGTAAGGCTTCTCTTTGCAAATATTATGCTTTCTGCAGAAATTTCCAGCCCCACTTTTGTTCAGTCTGATAGGAAGTTAGGACAAATTCTGCTGGTAGAGGATGAGGAGCTAATCCGGGAGACGGTCAGCTTAGCTCTGATGGAAGAAGGCTATGAAGTCATTACGGCTGCTGATGGTCGTCAGGCTCTGGATATTCTTAACGCCCGCGTGCTGCGTCCCCATGGAATCGAAGCTGCTGGCCTGGATTTGATGATTCTCGATCTGATGTTGCCCTACATCAACGGTCTGGATCTCTGTCGGCTGATCCGCCGGGAAGGGTGTACCTTACCGATTCTCATGCTCAGTGCCAAAGGTAGCGAGATCGATCGGGTCGTGGGTCTGGAAGTGGGAGCCGATGATTATGTGACCAAACCCTTTGGCATGCGCGAGCTAGTGGCCCGCTGTCGAGCCCTCTTACGACGGCAACGTGTCCAGGCACCTCCCCCCGTGCCCATGCTCAAGTTTCGGGATCTGCAACTCTACCCCCAGGAGTGCCGGGTACTGGTGCGGGGACAGGAAGTGAACCTCTCTCCCAAAGAGTTTCGGATGCTGGAGCTGTTTATGAGCTACCCCCGGCGGGTTTGGCCGCGGGAACAACTGCTGGATAAGATTTGGGGAGCAGATTTTGTTGGGGATAGCAAAACGGTTGATGTCCATATTCGCTGGTTAAGAGAAAAAATCGAACTGGATCCCAGCCATCCCGAATATCTTCTGACCGTGCGTGGTTTTGGCTATCGCTTTGGCTAAGAGATCCCCAGGTTAGGATTGAGGCAGGTAGGGAAAAGTTAGTGAGGTCAGCCGTGACGTTCCTCTACTTCTGCTTAGGATTAGTAACGGGCCTGGCCCTGTGGGGGTTGTGGCAACACCGGTTTAATCGTCGTTTGGCCGGACTCCTGCGGATCTTCCAGATCAATCCCCTGCGTTCTTCTCCCCTGGAACGGTTGGCCACCGCCATTCAGTCCCAACAGGATTATGCCCAGGAGTTAGAGCAGCAATTAACCCTCTGGCAGAGCCTGCTGAATGCCGCCCCGATCGCCTACCTGCAGGTTGATGCCGAGAATCAGTTGTGCTGGATCAATCCACGGGCCGCTCAATTGTTAGGGATTCATGCCGCGTTCATCGGGCAGAAGCAGCGCCGACTACTTTTACAATTGATTCGCTCCTACGACCTGGATCGCCTGATCGAACAGACTCGGACTCAGCAACAACCCCACCAGCAGGATTGGCTTTACCATCCCAGCCCCAGCCCAGAGAGCGGTCGCCAACAACCCTTCCCCTTGCGTGGTTATGGTCTGCCCCTTCCCCTTGGTCATGTGGGCATTTTTCTAGAAGATCGGCAGGAGGCCACTCTATTGCGGGAGGAGCGGGATCGCTGGACTTCAGACGTAGCCCACGAACTCAAAACACCCCTCACCTCGATTCGGCTAGTTGCAGAGATGTTGCAAAACCGCCTTGACCCCAGCCTCAGATCCTGGATCGAACGATTGCTGAAGGAAACCACCCGGCTCAATACCCTGGTACAGGATCTACTGGATCTGAGCCGACTTGCTGTTACTCCTACTAAAGAGTTAAATCGCAAACCCCTGGATCTGCCCCAACTGATTCGCACCGCCTGGCAGAACCTGGAACCTTTGGCAGAACAGAAAAATCTGGATCTGGTCTACACTGGCTTTGAAGCCCTGGAGATTGCTGCGGATGAAGCTCAGCTTTACCGGGTGATGCTTAACCTGCTGGATAATAGCATCCGTTACAGTCCCGTTGCTGCCGTGATCCAGGTCAAAACTCACTACAGCGATTACCGCTCCCTCCAATCCCTTTGTATTGAGGTAATTGACTCTGGTCCGGGGTTTTCGTCTGAAATTCTCCCCCATGTATTTGAACGTTTTTACCGGGGCGATCCTTCCCGCGTACGTTATCCCGGACTAGAAGGCTATGGAATTGGCAGTGGCAGTGGGTTGGGACTGGCGATCGTCCAGCAGATTGTCGAAGCCCACGGGGGGAAGGTCAAAGCCGATAACCACCCAGAAACCAAAGGGGCCTGGCTCCAAATCTTCCTGCCCCTGCAATCCTCGCCCTTCGTGCCATCTTCCCCTTTAGCCAACACAAAAGCGTAAGATCAATAGGGTTAGAAAAGATTGGATGGATAGTGCAGAACGACTACAAAAAATTCTGGCCCAGTGGGGAATTGCCTCCCGTCGCCAAGCTGAACAGATGATTCTGGACGGACGGGTTTGGCTCAATGGTGAACCGGCCACCCTGGGGCAGAAGGCTGATCCCCACTGCGATCGGATTCAGGTGGATGGGCGCACCCTGCAGTCCGATCGGCCCGATCTGCTCTATCTACTGCTGCATAAACCTACTGGGGTCATTTCCACCTGTAGCGATCCCCAAGGACGGACCACGATTCTGGATCTCTTGCCTCCCCGTTACCGTAACCTGGGCTTACACCCGGTCGGCCGCCTCGATAGTGAAACAACTGGAGCCTTACTGATCACCAATGATGGCTGGCTCACCCATGCTTTGACCCATCCCTGCCATCAGGTCAGCAAAGTCTATCAGGTTTGGGTCAGCGGTTATCCCCCAGACTCGGTCCTGCAACAATGGCGCGATGGGGTGATGCTGGCCGGTCGAATGACCTTACCTGCTCAGGTGCGCCTCCTGGAACGAACGGAGATCCCCTCAGCCCTGACCTGCCTGGAAGTTATCTTGTGGGAAGGAAGAAATCGGCAAATCCGACGAGTGGCCAAAAAATTAGGCTATCCTGTAGTTCATCTCCATCGCACCAGAATTGGCCCCGTTCAGATCCAAGCCACGGATCAGCCGACCCTGGCCAGGGGGCACCATCGCCACCTCACTCCAGGGGAACTTGAAGCTCTGCGGGAACAGGTAGGCATATTGTCAATAGCAGCACCAGCGAGGGTTTAGGAGTGCCACAGGGAACGCTGAATATGGGAACGGTGAATCTGGAACAGATCAGAGCTGAGAAGTTGGCTGAATTAGGAGCGCAGTTAAAGCAGCTTCGCCAGGAAAAAGCCATTTCTCTGGATCATGTTTCTGCTAAAACGATGATTCAACGGCGCTTACTCCATGCGATCGAAGAAGGCAGACTGGATCAATTACCGGAACCCGTTTATACGCAAGGCTTTATTCGTCGTTTTGCCGATGCCTTGGGCTTAAATGGGACTGAATTTGCCAGGGCTTTTCCCGCTATTTCTACCCCCATTGCCCCCCAGTCCAGACATTGGTGGCAACGCTTACCCTCGGCCCAATTGCGCCCCATCCATCTTTACTTACTCTATATTGTCGTAGTGGCAACGGCAGTGAGTGGACTGTCCTACTCTGTGAATCGAGCAGCCGACAGTTCTGCCGTAAATAACCCTGGGCTCACGGGCTCTACTCCCCTGCCTTCCCCTGGGGTTGGTCCCAAACAGCCTCCCCTGCTCACAACAACTGCCCCCCAACCAACCGGGACTCCCCCCCCAGCAACTCCCCCCAACGCCGAACCCGCCGTCAAAGTTGGTATCTCTCTGCGGCAGGAGTCCTGGATGGAGGTGATTGTTGATGGTCAGAGGGTGTACGAAGGCATTCTCGCTCCTGGCACACAGCGCACCTGGACGGCTAAGCAAAAGTTAGTGATGCGGGCCGGTAATGCGGGTGGGGTGCTGGTGGCGGTGAATGGGACGCAACCCAAGCCGATGGGACAGGCTGGCGCAGTGGAGGAAGCCGTGTTCTCACCTCAAGCCGGAACGGCAACGAACTTATCTTCCTCAACCCCCTCCTCTGCTCTGCAGTAAGCAGCCTGAAGGGATCAGGCTTTAGGCGATCTAACTCCGCAGCTTGACCTGATATTTTTCTTCCAGAATATCTCTAATTTTCTGGTGAATGGGCTGAATGTCCGCTTCGGTCAATGTACGATCGCTAGCCCGATAGATTAACCGGAAGGCTAAACTGCGTTGCCCAGCCGGAACGGATTCTCCCTGGTATTGATCAAAGAGTTCCACAGACTCCAACAGCGTCCCCTGGGGGGTGGTTGCTGCCTGCCGCATGGTTCGCTCCAGTTCCGCCACGGAAATATCCAGTTTGGCAAAGAAAGCCAGATCCCGATCGCTGGCAGGATAGGGGGAGAAGGGCTGGAAAATCGCCTGGGTTTCCTGTTGCTGGTAAAGGTGAGCGATTAAGACCTCCAGATCCAACTCAAACACATAAACGGCCTCGGGCAAATCCCGTTCCTGTCTCAGTTGAGGATGTAACTGTCCAAAGGTTCCCAACCGCTCCCCTTGGACCCAGAGCGAGGCAGTGCGGCCAGGATGGAGGCGGGGATCACGGCGATCGGGTTGATACTCAACTTGCAGATTTAAGCGAGAGAACACACTATCCAGGATTCCCTTCGCTTCGTACCAGGACAGAGGTTGTTCTAGCTGCGAACCACGCACCCATTTGCCCCGGAACGGATCACCGCCGATAATGCCGGCCAGGGCATCCGCTTCATACAGCCCATTTTCTTCCTGCCAGAACACCCGCCCAATTTCAAACCCGTTCAGTGGTCCGTTACCCTGGCTGAGGTTAAGGGCAAAGGCATTGATCAAGCCGGTGAGTAATTCCGTGCGCAGGGCAGAGAACTCAACCAGGAGGGGATTAATCACTTTGACCTGACGGGAGGCTTCCGACTTCACCCAGGAGTAATGCACCAGTTCCGTTAAACCGGCAGCCCGAAACGCCTCTCGCAGTTGCCGCTCGATCGCCTGATCCAGGGGCAGATAACCCAATTCACTTTTTGTCGGTAGGGTGTCACAGAAGTTGTCGTAGCCGTAGAGCCGGGCAATCTCTTCAATCAGATCGATCTCCCGTTCAATGTCTCGATAGCGGTGGGGGGGAACTGTGACGGTCCAGACTTGCTCGGGTTCCACAGGACTGAGGGTAAAGCCCAGGGAGGTTAAGAGTTCGGTGACGGTTTTAGCATCCAGTTCACCCATTTCTCCTTCTGGCAAATTAATTGGCCCCAGGACCAACTGCACCCGTTCCAACCGCAACTCGATCGATCGCACACTCTGGCTGCGGCTATCGGCGGCCTGCTGGCTCACTAACCGTCCCCCGGCCAGGGATTGAATCAGGTACAGGGCGTGGCGACAGGCTATATCTAACTCGGCTTCATTCACGCCCCGTTCGTAGCGAGCCGAAGCTTCTGTGCGTAAGCTCTGGCTACGGGCCGAGCGTCGAATCACAACGGAATTGAACAAAGCGGCTTCCAGAACCAAATTTTTGGTGCCGTCATAGACCTCGGTGGTCTCTCCCCCCATCACGCCGGCTAGAGCCACGGGTTGATTCTGGGCGGTAATCAGCAAATTTTGTTCCTGTAAGCTACGCTGCTGCCCATCCAGAGTGGTCAGGATTTCTCCCGCCTCAGCAAAACGCACCCCCAGGGTGAGGTTGGATGGCCCAGCTAGTTGCTGCAGTCGATCGCCATCAAAAGCGTGCAAGGGTTGTCCCCACAGCAACAGGATGTAGTTGGTAATATCGACAACGTTGTTAATCGGACGAGTACCCGTGGCCTCTAAGCGGCGTTGCAGCCAGAGGGGAGAAGGAGCAATCGTAACGCCATCCAATCCAGTACCGATGTAAGCTGGACAGGCCTGTGGATCGGCAACGGCTACCTGCAGAGATTGCTCTGCCACAGGAAGCTCCAGCAACGGCACCTCAGGTAACTTTAGTTTGCCCCCGGTCAGGGCTGCAACTTCTCTGGCAATTCCCACCATACTGAGGGCATCGGCCCGGTTGGCGGTAGAGGTCAAATCGAGAATCACATCGTCCAGGTTGAGCAGGGGACGGACATCACTGCCGATCGGCGGTTGTTCTGCAAAATGATGAATCCCAGCGGATTCCTTGGCCAGTCCTAATTCTGCCAGGGAACAGATCATCCCCTGGGACATCACTCCCCGTAGTTTAGAAGGGCGAATCTTTAAACCTTCCGCCCCCACTTTAGGCAAAAAGGTTCCCGGTGTAGCCACCGCAACCCGCAGTCCTGCCTGGACATTGGCTGCCCCACAGACGATCGTGGCGGGTTCAGCCTGGCCCAGATTCACCTGACAAACTTTTAGCTTATCGGCATTGGGATGGGGGTCACAGGTGAGAACCTCTCCCACAATCACCCCAGCGGCCCAGGTGCGCCGATCTTCAATGTCTTCCACTTCAAAGCCGGCCATGGTCAACACTTCAGCCAGCACCTCTGGTTCCAGAGTGACCTCGACCAGTTCGCGTAACCAGTTAAGAGAAATCCGCATTAGACTAAATTTAATTAAATTCCAGAGCCATCTAGAAATTGCTCGATCGCCTTGTCTCGCAATCGGCAACTGAGGCGATGATTGGCTGCCCCAACTGGCACCTTATGGGAGGCGAGCTGCAGGGCCATGACTTGCTGTTCCAGGCTTTCGATCCGATCCACCAGATAGCGAATGGCCTGAGCTTCTGAGTCCGGTAACCGCCCGTGGTCCAGGGGATCCACCCGTGTGCCACCCCGGTAAACCACCCGGCCAGGGACACCCACGACCGTGCAATCAGATGGCACATCCCGGAGCACGACGGAGCCCGCCCCAATCCGGACATCGTTGCCAATCTGGATATTGCCCAGCACTTTAGCCCCGGCACCCACGACCACATTTTCTCCCAGGGTAGGGTGCCTTTTGCCACTTTCTTTGCCCGTTCCCCCCAGGGTAACTCCCTGATAAATCAAACAGTAGTTGCCGATGATGGCTGTCTCGCCAATCACCACACCCATGCCATGATCAATGAAAACCCCCTGACCGATGGTGGCACCAGGGTGAATTTCAATTCCCGTTAAAAACCGGCCCAGATGAGAGAGGAGGCGGGGTAAGAAGGGTAATCCTAACACCCAGAGCCAGTGGGCAAACCGATGGAACAGTAGGGCTTGCAAACCGGGGTAACAAAAGGCCACCTCCAGCCAATTGCGGGCTGCTGGATCACGCTCGAAAATAATTTGGAAGTCGGCCTTGAGGGACGCGAGCACAGGGATATCCTCCCAGGTTGAAGACAAACCACCTCCCTATGGTAGCGTTTTTGGGGAATACGCTTAAATTGGCTTCAGTCCTGCCAACGGATTGCCCTGTTCTCCAAATCTTGACGTTAATAGACTAAAACGGCTGCATTCAAGCATTTGGCTAAGGTTGACACTCCGCTGCCGTAAACGACAGGGATTCTTGGTTCAACATCCGACCGTAA
>ERZ1066135.481-NODE-481-length-21217-cov-8.134675_pt1 | contig 21217 bp, 16 predicted proteins | sample MGYA00382782_ERZ1066135 | MGnify/ENA primary metagenome ERZ1066135 (study PRJEB33369, sample SAMEA5778365) | biofilm metagenome | biome: Industrial cooling water; feature: Water cooling tower basin; material: Biofilm | place: United Arab Emirates | collected... | reverse complement strand
TGCTGGTGCTGATGGAATTGGATCAAGAAGATCCCGAAGCAGCGCAGGACGTCGCGATGCGCTGCGGTGTCAGTGCGTCATGGTGCGCTCTGTTGCGACGTTTCGCGATCCTTCGAGGACGACCTGTCGGTGCCGACGCGCCATGGGAGACCGATTCACATGATGGGTGGCAGTGGTGGCTGTCGGACCCGCTCTGGACCGCCGTGGGTAACGAGAGGCGCGCCGAGAACTTCGTGCGACGCACCGAGCTTGCGATTCGACGACCCATGAGCTTCGACGAATTCTACAACTGGGACCCTCGTGTGCGCGGGGAGGCGATCGCGGCGGCGATCGAGCGCTACGGGATGCCTGACTATCAATGGGCCATGGGGTCGCACCACGACAAGATCATGTGGGCCGACTTTGTCCACGGCCCCCCCGTCCGCTCCATCACGCCCTTCCTCTCAATGGAGTACTTCCGCGATCGGGTCGCGCTCGTGCCGCCGGACAGCGTGCTGGCCAGGCCGTTCGCGGGTATCCCCTGGTCGGTGGTCCCACCGGCGGATGATGCGATCCCGTGGCGGCCACGCGAGAGCATGCGCCTGCCGTTCGGGCTTGTCGAGCTGCCAGGACGGGTCGCGCTGTTCCGACGCGACTCGGTGGCGATGGTCGCGACGGCGGTCGCCGTTCCCGCCACTGCGCGGGAGGCCCCGCAGCGACTCGTGCGGCTGTTGGCCTCGCCGGCCCCGGAGCAGCTCGATACCCTCGCATCGCGACCCCTCGGCTCAGACCGCGTGCTCGCGCTGCACGGCGCCGTCTCCGACTCAGCCGCCGTGATCGGCATCGAGTACCTGCCCGACACCGTGCTGGGGTCTGCGGCTGGACGCTTGCGCCTCGGGCTCACCATGCCGCGGCCACTGCATAAGACAGACTCACTCCCCGCCCTCGCGCCCCCCGTGCTCTTGCGCGCGGATGTCGGCGGATCGCTGCCGCTGCGGCGCGACAGCGACGCATTCGCGGCGCTCGCCCCCTCGCACGAGGTGCGGCGGGGCGACCCGCTCGTGCTGTACTGGGAGACCTACGGCGTTCCGGCCGACAGCACCGTCACGCACGGCGTCTGGCTGCAGCGCACCGATCGCCCGGGGCTCCTCGTGCGCCTCGGGGTGCGGTTCGCCTTGCGGCCCGACGCGAACGCGCCCGTCGCGGTGTCGTGGACCGAGCAGGGACTGGGGGCGCGGGCGGTCGCTATCCCGAGTGTCCATACCACCGCGATCGGGCGCAGCATGCAGGTGCAGACGACGCAGCTGCCGCCCGGGCGCTACGTCCTCGGCGTCTCGGTCTCGCGTGCGGAGCGCGTGATCCTCGTCGCCACCACGGATGTGCAGATCACGCCATGACTCGACGAGTCATCCCCATTCTATGGGCACTGCTCGCCATGTCGGTCAGCACGGTGGGTGCCCAAGCCGCCGCGCAGCGCGCATTGCAGTCCCTCGGGTTCGTCGGGGCTGGTCCGGATCGAGGCTTCGTGCGCGAGGTTCGCATCGTCGAGCGCCGGCTTGATGAGCCGCACACGCGTTTCCTGGTCGGCGACACTATCTTCCATCCCGACGACTTCTTGCCGATCATCAGCGCACGCGGTGTCGATGTCGATGCCAGCATCGCGCTGCGTTTCAGCCGCATCGTGTACGGTGGCGTGCTCGGCGCGACGAACGCCGTGGCGCCGTTCGACGTGCGCGGCAAGGTGGTGGTCTTCCTGCCGCCGCTGAACGCGGAGGGCAAGTTGGTCCCGGAGGTGTGGCGGTATCCGGAGCTGCTCGAGCCGTACCTGTTCCGCGATAGCGCGCTGGCGGTGGTCATCGTGGGCCTCGACTTGCTGGCGCCGAGGGCCGAGCAGGCGCTCCGCGCGCCGGCCCTTGTACCCCGCGTGATGGGGCGCCCGCGGAACTATCCGCCGCTCCTGCTCGTGCGGCGACAGGTCGCGGCGTTCCTGCTCAACAACGAGGTCGATGACGTGCCGCCCGGATTCCAGTCGCGTCACATCGGGCACGATTATGCCACAGAACTCACGCAACTCCGATTCCGTCCGGCTGACCGTGAACTGCCGGAGCGCGGCACACTGTTCAGCGCCGAGCGTTCAGGGCGTCGCGGTGAGCCCAAGGTCGTCGTCACCTCAGCACTCGGCGCGACCGACGCATCTGCCGCTCAGTGGATGCGCTTCGTCGAGGCGATCGCGATGGACGAGGCGCTACGCGCCCATCCGGTCCGTGTCGCGGTCGCGGACAGTGGACCGGCGGGCGAGGCGGCGCTGTCGCTCGCGCTGATCGAGGAGGATGAGCCCCGCCGCCAGCTGCGCGCTCATGTGCACGTCGCGCCCGCGATGGATCGATGGGCAGACCAGCCCTGCGGCTGGACGGTGCGCAGAGCGGACATCGTATTGACGGTCGATCCAAGCGTACCGACGGCGCACGTGCTGGAGGTTCTGATCGGCAGCATCGTACCAGCCCCGTCACAACCCACGGAGATCGCGCCCGGGCTCTGGCGCTGCCCGAGCGCCGCGGCGACACTGCGCTGACGTCCGGCGGAGCAGGCCACCGAGGCCCGTGACACAATCGTGGCAATTCCGTGCGCCCCCCGATACCTGGGTCACGAAAGTTATACAGGCGTCGACGAGCAGTACCGGCCGTCGGCGCCTCATTTTATACGGGAATACACGCATGTCATTGCTGCATTGGATCACCAAGGTCGTCTCGCAGCGCGCCGTGTCCGGCCGCGCGCGTCTCGCCTCGTCTCACCTCGCGCTCGCCCTGTGCAGTGTCGTGCCAGCGCTCTCCCCCCTTGCGGCGCAAGAGATCGCGACCGGGCGGGTGACCGGCCGCGTGATCGACGCCGAAACGGGCCAGGGGATCGCGGGGGTCGGCATCCAGCTCGTGGGCACCACGCTCGGGGTCATCACGCGCGTCGACGGGAGCTACAGCCTCCCCGGGGTGCCGGCTGGCACGGTCACACTGGCAACGCGCCGGATCGGCTACGGTCCCAAGAGCGTGACCGGCATCCTGGTCCCGGCGGGCGGGTCCGTCGAGCAGAACATCTCGCTCGAGACGGCGGACATCCAGCTCTCGGCCGTCACCGTGACCGCCGACACCGAGCGTGGCAGCGTGAACGCGGCGCTCGATGCGCAGCGGTCGGCGACCGGCATCGTCAACGCCATCACGGCCGAGCAGATCAGCAAGAGCCCGGACAACGATGCAGCGAAGGCCATCTCGCGCGTGAGCGGTGTCACGGTGCAGGACGGGCGCAGCGTCTTCGTGCGCGGCCTCGGTGAGCGGTACACGGTGACGAACTTGAACGGGGCGCGCATGCCCAGCCCGGAACCCGAGAAGCGCTACGTGCCGCTCGACATGTTCCCGGCCTCGCTGCTCCAGAACATCAACGTCAGCAAGACCTTCACGCCGGACTTGTCGGGCGACTTCTCGGGCGCCTCGGTGGACATCCAGACGCGCGAGTTCCCGGCGAACCGCGTCGTGACCTTCTCCTCGAGCGTCGGCTTCAATGATCAGGTGACCGGACGCTCGGTCATCGCGGCCCCGAACGCCGGGCGCGAGTGGTTCGGCTTCGGCGCCTCGGCGCGCCCGCTACCGTCGGACTTGTCGAGCGCGCAGCGGATCTCGCAGCTCACCTCGCGCCCCGAGATGAACGGCGCGATCAACGCGCTGCGCAACTCGTGGACGCCGACGCAGCAGACCGGCCTGCCCAATGGCTCGATGGGCGTCTCGGTGGGCGGGCAGGACCCGGTGCTGGGCCTGCGCGTGGGCTACCTGGCGTCGCTCACGTACTCGGCGGGCCAGGAAGTGCGCAACGACGCCTACTACGCCAACCCGGTGCAGCGCGACGGTGCCCCGCAGGTGCTGGAATCGTGGCGCGGCTCGGGCAGCACGCTGACCAGCACCTGGGGCGGCATGCTCAACCTGAGCTCGTTGGTCACGGCGAACACCCGTCTGTCCCTCAACAACACCTACACGCGCAGCGCGGACAACGAAGCGCGCCAGTCCACCGGCGAGTCCTTCGAGTTCTCGCTGGCTCGCGTCGAGCGCAACACGCTGCGCTATGTGGAGCGCGCCATCCGCAGCACGCAGCTGCGGGGTGAGCACGCACTTGGCCTCAACACGCAGCTCGACTGGACGGCCTCGGCGGCCGGCGTGATCCGCAAGGAGCCCGACCGCGCCGATCTGGTGTACGCACAGTTCGGTCCCGATCAGCCCTTCCGGTGGACGGACGGTGATCCCAACGTGGCGCGCCGCACCTTCGCCGATCTGCAGGAGTCCAACTGGAGCCTCGGCACCAACTTCAAGCACAGCTTCGGGGCCGCCGGCGACGGGGTGTCGGTGAAGGTCGGCGGTGTCGTGCGCGCGACGGACCGGAACGCGCTGAATCGCCAGTTCGCGATCATCTCGACGGTCGTGCCCGAGGCCGACGCCACGCGCCGCGCCGAGGAGCTCTTCGATGGCCGGTTCACGGGTGGCGATGAGAACATCTTCAACGTGCTGAACGTGTCCGAAGATGGTCGGTACACGGTGACCGAGCGCTTGGGTGCCGGCTACCTGATGACCGAGGTCCCGCTTGGCTCGCGCATCAAGCTCATCGGTGGGCTTCGTGTGGAGCAGGCGCGCATCGAGGTGAACACCTCGCTCGCGTCGGGTGCCATCCAGAACTCGACGCTCGACAACACGGACGTCCTGCCAGCCCTCGTACTGAACGTGCAGACGAGTGACAACGGACAGCTGCGTGCCTCGGCCTCCCAGACGCTGGCGCGGCCCGAGTATCGTGAGCTGTCGCCGGTGCAGTACCTGGAAGTGGTCGGCGGCCAGATCACCAGCGGCAACCCGAACCTCGTGCGCACGCTCATCCAGAGCTACGACCTGAAGTACGAGCTGTTCCCGAACCCCGGCGAGGTCCTGAGTGTTGGCGTGTTCGCCAAGCGCTTCGATCGACCGATCGAGCGCGTCGATATCGCGACGGGCGGCCAGCCGATCGTCTCGTTCTTCAACGCCGCGGCGGCCACGAACCTCGGAGTGGAGTTGGAGGCGCGGAAGAGCCTCGGTGCGCTCGGCCCGTCCTTCGAGCCCCTGACCGTGTTCACGAACGTGACGCTGATGACCAGCGACATCGAGATCGGCGAGGGCGCGTCGGCCAACACGAATGCGAACCGCCCGATTATGGGGCAGGCTCCGTGGGTGGTGAATGCGGGGACGACGTACGCGAGCCCCGGCAGTGGTCTGTCGGCGACGCTGCTATACTCGGCGGTCGGCGCGCGCATCTACAGTGCCGGCACGATCCCCTTCCCCGACGTGTACGAGCAGCCGCGCCACATGGTGGACCTGTCGCTGCGCGTGCCGTTGGGTGAGCGCTGGACCTGGCGCATGGATGCGCGGAACCTGCTGGACGCCCCGTTCCGCCTCACGCAGGGCCCGATCACGCGCGAAGAGTACCGCATGGGTCGCCAGCTCGCCGTCGGCATGCAGTGGACCCAGTGATCGCACGCGGTACCGTCCCGCGGCCGCGGTGACCGCTTCGTGACACAGCCGTGGTCGAGCAATGACACGGTGAAGGGATCTTGGGGGATCGGCACACGTGAACGTGCCCGTCCCCTCTTCCTTTTCTCGCACAGGTAAGACATGTCCATCGCTTTGCCCCGCTTGCTCTCCCGGGTCGCGTCGATCGCGTGCCTCGCCGCGTTCGCGGCCTGCAGCGACGACGATCCGGCGGGTCCTCCCGCCCCGCAGCCGCTCGTGGCGCCGACGAGCGTGGCTGGTACGTCGCCGTCGCCGACCAGCATCCGCGTGACCTGGTCCGCGGTGTCCGGCGCGACCTCGTATGAGGTCGAGCGTGCGCTCGGCGCCGAGGCCTTCGTCGCCGCCGGTACCTCCTCGACGACGGAGCTCGTGGTGTCGAGCCTCGCGCCAGAGACCGCATACCGCTTCCGCGTGCGCGCCCTGCGCAACGCGGAGCAGGGCCCGTACTCGGCCGAGGCCACGATCTCGACGTCCAACCGCATCACGGTGCAGGTGACGGCGGACATCACGACCAACACCACGTGGACGGCCGAGAACGTCTACCAGCTCACGCGTGTGATCTCGGTGGCCAACGGTGCGATCCTCACGATCCAGCCTGGCACGAAGATCATCGGCGGCAACATCACGCCGGGCCAGGCCCCGCCGGTGACGGCGCTCATGGTGCTGCGCGGCTCGCGCCTGGTCGCCAATGGCACGCGGCAGAACCCCATCGTCATGACCTCGGCGGCGCCCGAGGGGCAGCGTTTCCCGGGTGACTGGGGCGGATTGATCCTGGTCGGCAACGCGCGCTCGAACCGCACGGGCCGCACCGTCGTGGAAGGGCCGGCCCCGGCCGACACCGTCAGCTGGAACGGCGGCAACAACGATCTCGACAGCTCCGGCGAGCTCAGCTACGTGCGCGTGGAGTTCGCGGGCGCGGCGGCGATCCTCAACGTGGAGCTCAACTCGTTCTCGTACTACGCGGTCGGGAGCTCGACCCGCAATGAGTTCCTGCAGGCGGTGCGTGGCCTCGACGACATGTTCGAATGGTTCGGTGGCACGGTGGACGGCCGCAACCTCGTGTCGTATGAGTCGGGCGATGACCACTTCGACGCGGCCGAGGGCTATCGTGGGCGCAATCAGTTCCTGATCGCGCTGCAGACGGGCCCGCGTGTCTCACCGCGTCCTGGCAACCCGGGGGCGCTGTCGGCCGAGCAGAGCGGCTTTGAGATCGACGGCTGCGGCTCGGCGGCCGGTACCTGTGCGCAGGGCTTCAACTCGACCCCGTACTCGATGCCGGTGTTCGCCAACTTCACGATCATGGGCCCCGGGCCGAACGTGTTGCCGGTGCGCGCTGGTGGCGACGGCGGGCTCGGCGCGAACCTGCGCCGTGGAACGGGTGGCGTGTTCATGAACGGCGTGCTGGCGCGCTGGCCCGAGGCCGCGATCTCGGTCTTCGATCCGGAGACCAATCAGCGGATCACCGAGGACTCGCTGAACCTGCGCAACCTGCTCTTCGTCGACAACAACCGCGACTTCGACGCGGTGGGCGCCAGCAACCGGTTCGGCCAGGCGGACAAGTTCACCGCGAATCAGATCCGCACCTCGGCGACGGCGGCGCACAGCCTCTTCGCCAACGTGCCGGCCGCGACCGTGACGGTGACGAACAACTTCCCGCTGGACTGGCGCGCCGCTGCAGGCGCGGCCGGTCAGCCGCTCCGTGAAGGTGGCACCGGGGCGACGCTGCCGGGTCGCATTGGGAGCCGCGTGACCAACTTCTTCGGTGGCACCATGCAGGGCACCACGTATGTCGGCGCGGTCGATCCGTCGTCCACGGATCCGTGGTACGCGGGCTGGACCCGGTACTACCGCGACTGAGTTCACGTATTGTTCACGGGGGCCGGGTTCACGCGCTGTGAGCCCGGTCCCTGTGTCCGTTCTCCTGTCACTTTCGTCAGTCATGTTCTTCAAGACCACACCCGCAGGTCGTCGGATCGGCCTGCGCGTCCTGCTCGTGGTGGCGGCCTGCGGTGTCGCCGCGTGCACCGATTCCGACGATGCTGGTCGTGCGGCGGCCCTTGCCAGCGCGGATACGCCCCTGCAGGAGGGTGCGGTGCGCCAGCCCATCCCACGCGGCGTCGATCCCCGGATGGTCACCTGGCGCACCGATGGCATCCTGATCCCGTCAGCGGATTCGCTCGCCAAGACGCCGGGGTACGTCGTCGATAGCGTCTTCCCGCCTGAGGAGATGTTGCGGCGATTCCAAGCGGAGTCGGGCGTCGCCGTCACCGCGTTGACCGGCGGCGAGCGCAGCATCGACGCGTTGCTGACGCGCTACTGGTCCACGCTCGTGGCGGGGGATACGATGGCGCTGACCCCGCTTGTGGCGTCACAGCGTGAGTTCGCGTATCTGTACTTCCCCGAGAGTCGCGAATTGACCGATGGGGTACCGCCGGCGATCTCGTGGCTGATGCTCACCAGCAACAGCGGACGGGGCCTGACGCGCGCCCTGCGAGAGGCCGCTGGGAGCGACCCGGTCGCACGTGGGGTCGTCTGTCAGCCACTGGAGCTGCAGGCCGGCCGCTCGCGTATCGTCGGCCCCTGCGGCGTGATCCGCACCCGGGCCGGTGCGCCGGACACGCTGTGGTTCGTGAAACATGTCATCGAGCGTGATGGCGTGTTCAAGCTCATGAGTTTCGCGAACGATCTGTGACGATGGTGATGCGTCGCCGCCGGTCCGTGGCGCGGCCAATCGTCAGCGCGGCCCGAAACGCGCCCTGAGGGCTGCCCGCACATCGACTTGCGGCGCAGCCCGCTGCCCCGGCGCCGGCTCCGGCGGCGGCGGTGGCTCCACCACCACACGCTGCATCGACTCGCGCACACCGCGGTCCAGGAAGCGGCTGAGCTGGTCCATGCCGTAGTCCGCGCCGCGGCGTGAGGCGTAGACGTTCACGGGATAGGTCACGAAGAGGTGATCGCGCGCCCGCGTCAGCGCCACGTACATCAGTCGGCGCTCCTCCTCGATCTCCTCGTCGCTGCCGGGCGCGCGGCCCATGGGGAACCAGCCGTCCACTGCCCAGATCACGAACACGGCGTCCCACTCGCGGCCTCTTGCGCTGTGCGCGGTGCTCAACACCAGCACGTGGCGTAGGTGGAGCGGTGGCTCCGGAGCGCCCGGGCGCAGCCGAGCGTCAGTGGCTGGCGTGACGGACTGGGACTCCCAGAATCATCTTTGTGATAGTGTTGGGGCGAATTGTTACTCAGCGTGCCACTTTGTGACGCAGCGTGCCACATTGAGGGCAGAGTCGGCGATAGGTGTTGCCGGGGTCATTGACAACGGCTTGGGGTGGTGTATCCTAACGGCACCCGAGCAACGTGTCCCAGTCAAAGACAACCAGCGGATCGCAGCGTGCGCTGGTCGGCGTACTCGATTCACCGACGTCGTGGCCGAGTCACTTCCCGTACTTCAACCATCCTGTCCACTGCGGGCGACCACGTGCTGGTCCGAACGCCTGAGGCGGATGGAATCGCCCGGCTCACCATTTGGAGGAGGATCGCGCAGTGCAGCGAGCATCACAGTTTTCACTCTGGAGCGCCCTGTTGCTCGTGTGTGGTGCAGGCGCGGTGGTCTTGCAGCTGTCCGGAGCCTGGCCTGGGCAGGTCGCATCGTTATCGCTGGTGGTGATTGCCTGCGTCGCGACGCTGAGCTGGCTGCGCACCGGAGTCACCACGTTGCCCGAATTGCAGCTGCCGCACGTCACCGTCGCATGGGCACTGGTGGTGATGGTGGCGAGCCGAAGGATCGACAGCACCTCCTGGAGTCCGGGCGAGAGTTGGCTTGCGCTGTTGGCGACCGTCAGCATCGCTGTGACAGTGGTCGCGGTGCTGAAGCGAGCCCTCGTCAACCGACGGATGAGGGCGCGAGGGGAGCACGCCGTGGGCGGAGCGTCCTGACCGACCGCCCCCTGATCACACCCCGAACCGCGCCCGCATCCCCGCCCGCACATCCACCACCGGCGCAGCCCGCTCCCCCGGCGCCGGCTCCGGCGGCGGCGGTGGCTCCACCACCACGCGCTGCATCGACTCGCGCACACCGCGGTCCAGGAAGCGGCTGAGCTGGTCCATGCCGTAGTCCGCGCCGCGGCGTGAGGCGTAGACGTTCACGGGATAGGTCACGAAGAGGTGATCGCGCGCCCGCGTCAGCGCCACGTACATCAGTCGGCGCTCCTCCTCGATCTCCTCGTCGCTGCCGGGCGCGCGGCCCATGGGGAACCAGCCGTCCACTGCCCAGATCACGAACACGGCGTCCCACTCGCGGCCTTTTGCGCTGTGCGCGGTGCTCAGCACCAGCACGTCGTCCTCGCTGCCGCCGCCGAAGCCCAGGTCGCTGGTGTGCTGTGGTGGCTCGAGGGCCAGCGCCGACAGGAAGGCCCCGCGGTCGGGATACCCGGCGGCGATGGTCTCGAGCTGGTCGAGATCGGCTAAGCGCGGGTCGGCCTTGTCGTATTTGTCGCGCAGCAAGTCGTCGTAGAGCGCGCGCACCTGCGCGATCTCGGCGGCCACGCGGCGGTCGCCGGGCTGTACGCCGCGGCGCAGCGTGGCCAGCAGCGACACCAGCGCGCCGTGCGCGGCCTTGGCCCGTGGCGGGGCGTTGAAGGCGCCGAAGGCGGCAGCGTCCCAGGCGGCGTCGGCCAGGGCGCGGATGGCGTTGCGCGCGGTGCTGTCGCCCACGCCGGGCAGCAATGTCAGCACGCGGTACCAGCTCACCTCGTCGCGGGGGTTCTCGAGGATGCGCAGGAAGGCCAGCACGTCCTTCACGTGCGCGGCCTCGAGGAACTTGATGCCACCCCACTTCTCGAAGGGGATGCCGCGGGCCGTGAGCTCGATCTCGAGGTCGGCGCTGTGGTACCCCGCGCGGAAGAGCACCGCCATCTCGCGCAGCGGGATGCCCTCCTCGTGCAGCTCGAGCACACGGTCGCAGACGAAGCGCGTCTGCATGGCCTCGTCGCTGGCCGTGACCAGCCACGGCGGCTCGCCACCCGTGCGTGTGGTCCACAGCTCCTTGGTGAAGCGCTCCGCGGCCCGCGAGATCAGCGTGTTGCTGGTCGTGAGGATGGGCTGCGTGCTGCGGTAGTTCTGCGCGAGTGTGACGAGCCGCGCACCGGGCCACTGCGCACGGAAGTCGAGGATGTTGCGGATGGTGGCACCGCGAAAGGCATAGATACTCTGCGCGTCATCGCCGACCACGGTGAGGTTACGGTGTGTGCGGCACTGGCCGGCGAGCAGTCGCGCCTGCAGCGTGTTGGTGTCCTGGTACTCATCGACAAGCACATGGTCGTACAGTGCGCGCAGCTCGTCGCCGATGCCGTCGGCCTCGAGCAGGGCCAGCCAGAACAGCAGCAGGTCGTCGTAGTCCACGAGGTTGCGGGCCGCCTTGCGCTCGGTATAATCGGCGAAGATGCGCAGGATCTCGGGCGCGAACTCGTGGAACTGCGGGTACTCGTCGCCGAGCAGCTGTTCGACCGGGATGTCGGTATTGACATGCCGCGAGTAGAGCTGGTGCAGCGTCTCCTTCTTGGGGAAGCGCTTGCCCTTGTCGGCCACCCCGGTAGCGGCGCGAGCCAGCTGCATCAGTCCGGCGGCGTCCTCGCTGTCGAGAATGGTGAAGTCGGCGCCCAACCCCGCGCGCTGGCCGAAACGCCGCAGCAGTCGGTGTCCCGTGCCGTGGAAGGTCCCGCCGTGCACCTGCCGCGACACCGGCCCCACGAGGCGCTCGGCGCGCGCGAGCATCTCCTGTGCGGCTCGGCGCGTGAACGTGAGCAGCAGGATGCGCTCCGGCGGGATGCCGCGTTCCAGCAGGTGGGCCACGCGGTGCACCAGCGTGCGCGTCTTCCCCGTGCCCGCGCCGGCGACGATGAGCAGGGGCCCGTCGCCGTGGGTGGCGGCCGACAGCTGAACGGGATTGAGGCCGTCGGTGGTGTTGCGCCCAGTGGGGACGACCTCGCGAGGGCGTGCTGGGTAGGAGCGCGGGACGTCGGGGGGCATCCCGTAAATATACCGAAAACTGGGGTGGGGGGCGAGCGGCTGGCGTGGTCCGTGATTTCCTGTTGCCCCACGCCGCCGTCGGCGCGAGATTCGCTGGATATGGCACCGTGGCTCCGCTGGAACACCATTGCGCGCGTCGTGTTCGGCCTCCAGGTCTCGGCAGCACTCGCCGACGTGGTCGCAGCGCAGTCGCCCACCGCGACGCAGGCGGTCCCGCTCCCCATCCCTGCGACGGCACAGCTGGTCGAAGACCTCCGCCTGGACGGCGCCCGGGTGGACCTGCTGCTGTCGAACATCAAGGCGCTGCTGCCGCACGCGAGTGGGGACCTGTGGTTGGTGGAGCACAGCCAGTCCACGAGTTCGATCTACTCGTCCACGGGCGCTGTTCCGGTGACGGGGACGTCGCGTGTGGTTCGCATCAGCGGTGACGGCGCGGGATCGGCGCGCGACGTGGGACGCAGCGGGAGTGGGCCTGGCGAGTGGCAACTCCCCGCGGGGCTGACCGCTCTCCCCGACGGTCGCGTGGTCCTCTTCGACAACGCCATTCCGAATCGGCTCACGCTGTACCGCGCCAATGGTGCGCTCGATACCACGCTGACGCTGCCGATCCGTGTCATGGACGTGCGTGCGGACACGGCGGGGCTTCTGTGGGTCATGCAGCCACCCGTGATGAAGCGAACGGCCCAAGGGGCCACCGCGACGCCTGCCGGTACGCGGATCCTCGATAGTCGAGGACGGGATCTTGGCGCGGCCCCAGAGGGACCGCGACCACCGATGAGTCGGCCCTCCTTCCCGATCATCGGGTCTGGTTCCAAGCAATCGCGACTGATCCCGCCCTATCTCGGAGCCAACTTGCTGGCCTGGAGCCCTGCGGGGGAGTTCGTCGCGACGTTCGGCGATTCAGGGCGGCTGGTCCGCTACCCGATGCAGCGAGGCCAAAGCGGTGAGCCCGTCCATGGCTGGCAGCTGGGAAGTCAGTCCATCGACTATCTGCGGCGCGTGCCCCGTGTCGCGGTAACGGAGCAAGAGCGCGCAGAGCAACGCGCGCGACTGCAAGAGATCGCGCGTCGCGCCGATGCGCGTCGCGCCTTGATCCCTGAGATCCCGACGGAGAAGCCGTACTTCGGCGGCGCGCGATTCGATGTCGAAGGGCGTCTGTGGTTGCCGGTCGCTGCGAGCTCCGTGCGGCGGCCCGATGCGGACTTCGCGGCTCGCAAGATCAATTTCCCTGGTGAGGTGCCGAACCGCTGGTATGAGCCGGCGGTGTTCGACGTCTTCGACACTGCGTACCGCCCGCTGGGTCGAGTCGCGCTTCCGATGCGTGCGAGCCTCGGCAACGGCGCAATCCCTTCACGCGGCGATGTGCTGTGGGTCGTGTTGCATGATGCCGATGATGTGCCCACGTTGGTGCGATACCGGCTGCGCTGGGGGGCGCGCGGCGAATGAGGTCAGCCTCGCGCTGTCACCGAGTGGGCGAACGCGACCGTGTCGGCGCGGGGCAGCCCATCGGATTGCCAATGCTCACGTAGCGACGCCAGCGTCCTTCGTGCCTCCCGACCGAGGCGATGTACGCGATGCACCCATCTCGCACGGGTCCTCGCAGGTTCACGTCGATGAGAATCAATTCTCCTCGGGCGGAAAACGCCCCTACCTCGACCAGCAGGGTATCCAGACTGCTGCTCGCCCGCAGCGCTGCGGGCAGTCGGTCGTTGACAAGGGCGGCCCTCGTCAGTGCTTCATGTTGGCGGGGTCGACCGTCCGTGTAACGCAACACCAACTCCAGCGGTGCCGTTCGCGAGCTGAAAATGCCGCGAAGGCTGGTCTGTACAAGCATCACCACCTGCTGCTCGATCGCCGCGGAATCGGCGGACGAGAGTTCGAGGATCGAGGCCTTGACGTTTGTCTGCGCCCCTATCGGTACCGCGGCGAGAATCAAAGTCACCGCTGTGACCGTGAAGAGATCCGTCATTCTACGGAACATGAGCGCGCGGCCTCCTGTGCGGTGTAGGTACTTCCCATATCAGCATCGGCGATCAGCGCGTTGCCGAAGAGCGGGTCGGCTTCCCAATCGATGATGCCGTGGGCGGCTTCATGGATGATGAGGTCCATGGCGGTGAGCCGGTCGTTCGTGCCAACTATCGGAGCGTCCACGCTCCGACCCGTTGGATCAAAGTCCGGTCGAAGTCAAGCGGTGCGGTACTATCCCGGCATCCTCCAAGAGCGAGCACGAGCACGACGGCGCTTAATGGCCTAATCGCCACCGCGATTGCGAGCTTACCGTTGAGCATTCCCAGCTTCGTGGTTCCAATCAACATCGCTCCTCTGCCACTGCGAATGGGCGCCAATCCAGCGCCGAACGATACCCCCCCACTGCATGATGTCAACGGTGCTAGCCGATTCAGCTGACGGTCGATCTTGGTTGATCCGACCATTTGCGGTTGGATGATGACGACTTCATGGTGGCGGCGCGGAGCGCGAGCCCGGAGTCGCGAGGGTATCCGCTGCACTTGGTCAGTGCGGAGGGGCAGTGGGTGCGCTCGTTCGGCCCGCCCGACAGTATGGCGGAGCCCGGCGGCTATGTGCTCGAGCGCTGGAGTCCGACGGGTGAGCTCCTGCTCTCGGTCGATGTTGCACCCGACTGGTTCGAGCCGCGGTACCTGCAGCGCCGGGAGCGTCCACTTGAGGAGGCGCCGGCACCCTTCGTCACCTACGTCGCTGAGGGGAGCGATGGGCGGGTGTGGGTGCTGACCATGCGGGCCGATGCGGACTGGCGCTGAGTGCAGCCGCGATGGCGGACGACGCGCCGGTGTTGCGGCTTCACAGGGTGGGGTCGGAGGCATCATCAACCCCCTGCGCCACCTACCGACAGCCCGCATCCACCCCCATCACATACTCGCGGATCACGAACCCCGCCTGCTCTGCGCCCTGGAACCCGCGGATAGAGTCTGCCACGACGCGCCGCGCATAGGCCGCGAGCAGTGGCTGCGACACAGGGCGGTAGGACCAGTGCCACTTCTCCTCGTCGTGCCCCGTGGGGCGCGCCTCGCCCTTGGGGGTGTAGGGCTGGCAGAACCCGAAGCGCGACGCGTTGTCGCGTAGCCAGGCATACACGCGGGCGCCCTCGCCGCGCTGGAAGTAGCTGTCATTCAGCGCGTTGAGGTCGATGTCCGTGCCCCAGTGATGCCGTGACGCGCCGGGCATGGCGCTGAAGGTGAGCACGGCGCGGGCACGGGCCTCGAGATCGCGCTCCGTCGAGAGGTCGCGGCCGGCCACGAGCGTGCGTCCGGTCCACTTGTCCTCCCAGAGCTTCTGCTGTGCGCTGAAGTTCCGCGTGGCGGACACAATGCGCAGCGTCACGCCGTCGCGAGCGGCGGCGTCGGCCATCTGCGTGAACGCCGCCAGCGCGTCGCGGCGCAGGTACATCCCCTCGCGATTCGCGCGGGCCGCCGGCACGGGCGCGAAGGCCGCGTGCGCCGCGGGCTCGAAGCGGCCGAGCAGGTAGGGGACGGTGTCGAGTTGCTGGGCACGCGCGACCGACGCCAGTCCCATGATCGCGAGGGACCACGTGAGGCATCGGACGGTGATGCGGTGCATCGAAGCGAGCATGTGCACCGCTAGGCCGGTCCCACCATCGCGATCATCGCGCCGACAGGGTCATGCACCAGCGCGATGTATTGCCCGCCGGGGACCTGATGGGGCCCCATCAAGGTGCGACCACCGGCGGTATCGCTGCGGGCCAGGGCGGCAGGCACCGTGTCCACGTTGACGTAGTAGGTCCACTGACTCACCGGCGACATCGCGCTGGTCGGGTACAGCCCGACGAAATCCTGCCCTTGGATCTGCATGATCTGGTAGGGCCCCAACTCGCCCATGTCGTGACGTTCGCCGGGCGTCCAGCCGAGCAGCTCACCGTAGAAGCGCATGGCGGCGTCGAGGTCCGCGACGGCGAGGTCGGCCCAGCTCACGTGGCCTTCGGGCGGCGGGAAGCTGGGACCACGGCTCGGTCGATCGGCGGGCGGTTGCAGCAGCGCGACGGTCGCGCCCGAGGGGTCCCCCAGCACCGTGAAGCGGCCGACCTCGGGGATGTCCGTCGGCGGAACGAAGGTCGTGGCGCCCATCGCCACGGCGAGGGCGGCACTCGCATCGGCGTCGTCCACACCGAAGTAGCCCAGCCACTGATGCGGTGCGTCGTCCGGCGTGGTCGGCGGCATCTGCATCATGCCGGCCACTGGGAGCTCGCCGACGAGGAAGGCGGGGTAGGGCTGTGGTTCCATCGGCAAGTCGACGCTCTGCCAGCCGAAGACCTGTTCGTAGAAGGGGCGCGCGGCGCTGACGTCGTGCGCGAGGAGTTCGATCCACAGCAGATGGCCGCGCGAGGGGGAGGTCATGGGCGTTGGTGGTGAGGGCAGGAGCGGACTGGGGAACGTAGCAGCTCGTGCCCCCCTTTGACGCCGGTCCCGGCGCGTGGGTTGCCTGGTCGGCTCGCGGCCCGCACACGGGAATGCTAGCTTCGCCGAGCGCGCCACGCTGTGCCACCCGCCCGCGTCCGCCCCCCACTCGCTCACCGCCCGCTGATGCCTCGCCACGCCTCTGCCGTCGCGCTCCTTTCGCTCGCTGCGGGCATCGCCGCCGCGCAGGCGCCCACGCACCCGCTCGACGGGCTGTCCGCACGCGAGCATTGGCGGGTGCGCGATGCCCTCGTGGCCTCGGGCCGCACCGACAGCACCACACAGTACCTCTACGTCGGTCTGCACGAGCCCGACAAGGCCGAGGTGCTGGCGTGGCGACCGGGGCAGCGCTTCCGCCGCGAGGCCCTCGTCCATCTCGTGCAGGGCGGCCGCGGGTATGAGGCGATCGTCGACGTGACCGCGCCGTCGGTGTTGTCGTGGAGCGACGCGCCGGGCCAGCGCTACATGACCACCGACGACGAAGAGGCCTTGGCCTCACGTCTCGCCCTCGCCGATCCGCGCGTGCGCGACGGCATCGCGAAGCGCGGCATCACGGACTGGTCATTGGTCGGCTGCTGGGTGGCGAATCATGGGTACTTCGACCTGCCGGAGGAGCGCGGCCGGCGGGTGGTGCCAGTGCTCTGTTACACCGAGCAGGGCCGCGCCCTGGGCTATGGCGAGTTCTTCGAGGGCTTGGTCGCCGTGGTGGACATCACGGGCGAGCGGGTGCTGCGGGTGATCGACACGGGGGTGCGGCCGCTGAGCGGCCCGGTGGGCGAGTACGAGCCCGAGGCGATCGGCCCGACGCGCGAGGCGCCGAACCGCGTGATGATGGTGCAACCCGCTGGCCCGAGCTACACGCTCGAGGGGCACGAGGTGTCGTGGCAGAACTGGCGCTTCCAGTTCCGCATCGATCCACGCCGTGGGCTGGTCGTCTCGCAGGTGCGGTATGCCGATGGGGGTCGCGAGCGCTCCATCATGTACCAAGGGTCGCTGTCCGAGCTGTTCGTGCCCTACATGGACGCCAATCCCCCGTGGAACTACCAGGGCTTCTTCGACCTCGGCACCTACACCGCGCTGTTCGGCGGGATCGCCAGTTCACTGGAGCGCGGCGTCGAGTGCCCGGAGTACGCGACGTATGTCGATGCGTGGGTGGTGACGCCGCGTGGGATCCCGCGCCAGCGCCAGCGTGCGGCCTGCCTCTTCGAGCGCCACGCGGGCGACGTGGCATGGCGGCATGGGCGTGAGGGCGGCAACGTGATCGACGCGCGGCAGCGCACCGACCTCGTGCTGCGCATGTACATGACCGCGGGCAACTACGACTATCTCTTCGACTGGGTCTTCCGGCAGGATGGCACGATCGGCGTGGACGCCTCAGCGACCGGCATGGACGCGACGAAGACCGCGGCCGGTACCGTCGACGATGAACGCTACGGCCGCCTCGTCGCGCCGGGGCGCGTGGGCATGAACCACAGTCACTTCTTCTCGTTCCGGCTGGACCTTGATGTCGATGGCACCGCGAACTCGTTGCACGTGGATCAGCTTCGCACGCAGCGCTTGCCGGCCGAGAATCCGCGACGCAGTGTGTGGACCGCTGAGACGGTCGAGGCGCGCACCGAGCGGGAGGGGATGCGCATGTCCACGATGGCGGCGCCGGAGGTGTGGCGCATGGTGAATCCATCGGTGAAGGGGCCATACAGCGGTTATGTCGGTTACCAGATCGACAGTCACAGCGCGTCGCCGCTGCTCGCGACGGACGATTACATGCTGCGACGCGGCGCATTCACGGAGCACATGCTCTGGGTCACGCCGTACGACCGGCGGCACTTGTACGCCGCTGGGGACTACCCGACGTCGCATCCCGCGGGCGATGGATTGCCTGCGTGGACAGCGAACAACGCCCCGATCGTGAATCGCGATCTGGTCGCATGGGTGACGATGGGGTTCCACCACATCCCGCGGCCGGAGGACTGGCCGCTGATGCCGGTCGCGACGCATCGCTTCGAGATCAGGCCGGTGGGGTTCTTCGCGCGGAATCCGGCGATCGATCTGCCGAAGCGGTGAGGGGCGGCGCCTCGACCGTCAGGGCAGACGCGCGTCCCCGGCTCGCCCCTATCGCTCCCGCGGTAGCAACGCGAATCGCACTCGCGCGGTGGCGCGTACGGAGATGTCCCCTGGCATGACCGCGGTGGCGATGGGGGGCGCGGACTCGATGGTGCCGCGCTCGACCAGAGGCGCGTAGATGTTCGGCTGGTCGACGGCGATCTCGAGCACGGGGCCCAAGACCTTGTCGGCCGCGGTGGCGGCCGCCTCGGCGCTCTGTCGCGCGGAGCGGATCGCGATGGCCAAGGCCGCGCGACGTGCCTCGCCCTCTCTCGACGACGCATAGGTGATGCCGCCGATGTCTGTGGCGCCGTTGCCCAGCGCAAGGTCGATGAGCGTACCGATGCGGGACAGGTCGGTCAGGGACACCTGTAGCCCGTTCCGCGCGGCGTACACCAGCGGGGCGTCGGACGGACTCATACGCCCGAGCGCATCGCGCTCCTGCCCGACGTTGAAGCCAGCCGTGATCAACGCGGCATCCGGGACGCCGGCCGATCGCAGCGCGCTCAGCAGACGCTGCATGCGGTCGGCATTGAGTCGGCTGGCCTCAGCCGCGGTGGAGGCCCGAGTGACCACCGCCACGTTGAGCGTGGCGTTGTCCGGGTTGATCGACACGACGCCCGCGCCGTTGACGACGAGCTCGGGAGCGGCGACGGACTGGGCGCCCGCCGAGCTGGCGAGTAGCAGTGCAGGGACGAGCAGCGCGATGCGACGCATGGGCAGGCGACTCACAGGGTCAGAGGTTGCTCCGAATGTGCACCCCGTCACCAGCCCTCGCTACTCCTGCGCCAACCTCAGCGCCGAGCGCCCCTCCGCCCTCATCCCGAACACCGCCCCCATCGCGCGCACCACCGCCGCCCGCACGGCGAACCCATCGGCCACGCCGAGTTCGCGCTGCACGCTGGTCATCACCACCTGGTCGATCCCACACGGCACCATCACGTCGAAGAGCGAGAGGTCGGTGCTCACGTTGAGCGCGAAGCCGTGCCAGGTCACCCAACTGCGCGCGTGCACCCCGATCGACGCGATCTTGCGGTCCTCCACCCACACGCCGGTGAGCTTGTCACGGCGACCGGCGCCGATGCCGGTCGCGGCGAGCGCATCGATCAGGACCTGTTCGAGGCAGCGCAGGTACCAGTGCAGGTCCTCCTTGTGCCGCCGCAGGTCGATGATGGGGTATCCGACGAGCTGCCCCGGCGCGTGCAGCGTGATGTCGCCGCCGCGCTCGACCTCGCGCAGCTGGATGCCGCGCGCCGAGAGCAGCGGCTCGGGCACCAGTAGGTTCGCGGCCTTCGCCGACCGCCCCATGGTCACCACCGGCGGGTGCTCGCAGAGGATCAGTACATCCTGCGGCACGCGCTGCGTGATGCGGTCCGCCGCGACCTGGCGCTGAAACGCCAAGGCCTCGTCGTAGTCGACGAGGCCCAGGTCTACCACCCACAGCTCGCGGGCGCTCATGCGCTCAGGCGTGCAGCATCTTGCCCATCGAGTCGAGCACCGCTTCGGCGACCGCCTCGCTGAGCGTGGGATGCGCGTGGATGGCGAGGTCGATCTCCTCCACCGTGAACTCGTTCTCGCGGGCCACCACCAGTTCGTGCAACAGCTCGGTGGCATGCGGCCCGATGATATGCGCGCCGAGGATCTCGCCGTGCTTGGCCCCGCGGATGATCTTCACGAAGCCCTCGGTCTCGCCCGCCGTGCGGGCACGGCCGTTGGCCGAGAAGGGGAACTTGCCGACCTTGTAGTCGAGCTTCTGTTCCTTGCACTTCTCTTCCGTGAGGCCGACACTTGCGACCTCGGGGTGGCAGTAGGTCGCGTTGGGGATGTTGTCGTAATTCACCAGATGCGGCTTCTGTCCGCCCAGCAGGTCGGCGAGGATATGTCCCTCGCGCGAGCCCTTGTGCGCGAGCATCGGCGGGCCGGCCACGTCGCCGATGGCGTACACGCCCGGCACCGAGGTCTCGAAGCGCTCGTTGATCTTGACAAAGCCGCGATCGGTCAGCGCGACCCCCAGCTCCTTGAGGCCGAGGTCCTCGATGTTCGGGGCCCGACCGGCCGCGACCAGCACGCGGTCGACCGTCAGCGCTGTGGTCTCGCTGCCCACCGTGACCTTCATCGACACGCTGTCCTTGCCGACCTTCACGTCGCTGAGCTTCGCGGCGGCCATGACCGCGATGCCACGCTTCTTGAACGACTTGGCCAGTTCGGCCGAGCAGTCGGCGTCCTCGAGCGGCAGGATGCGGGGCAGCGCCTCGATCAGCGTGACCTCGGAGCCGAAGGCGTTGAACACGTCGGCGAACTCACAACCAACGGCACCGGCACCGACGATCGCCAAGCGCTTGGGCGCGTGGTCGATGGTCAGCGCTTCGTCGGAGGACATCACGAGCTTCTTGTCCAAGGCGAGGCCCGCCTGCGGCAGCCCCTTCACCCGCGAGCCCGTCGCGATGACCACGGCCTTCGTCGCGCTGTGCGTCTCGGTCTTGCCGTCGGCCCCGACGACCTTGACGCTGTTCTTCGCGGTGAGCGTCGCCGTGCCCTTGAGCCAGGTGACCTTGTTCTTCTTGAACAGGAACTCCACGCCTTTGGAGTTCTGCGACGACACGGCGCGCGAGCGCTTCATCGCCTTGGCGTAGTCGAGCGTGACCTCGCCGACGTTCACGCCGAAGTCCGCGGCATGCTTCACCTGATTGGCGACCGCCGCACTGGCGAGCAGCGCCTTGGCCGGGATGCAGCCCCAGAGCACGCAGGTGCCGCCCAGCGCCTCCCGCTCGACGACCGCCGCCGAGAGGCCGAGTTGCCCGCAGCGGATGGCGCCGACATAGCCGGCCGGTCCGCCACCCACGAAGATCACGTCGAACGATGCCATAACGGAGAGTGCGAGAGGGAACGTGTGGGAGATCGCGGCGCTCAGAACACCAGCATCAGCGGGTTCTCGACGAGGCGACGCAGGGTCTGCAGGAACTTAGCACCGACCGCCCCGTCGATGACGCGGTGGTCGCAGCTCATGGTGACGCGGACCCGCGTGCGCCACTGCTCCACGCCGTCCACCATCACGGGCTTCTGCTCGGCGCTGCCGATCGCGAGGATCGCCGC
>ERZ1066135.478-NODE-478-length-21266-cov-7.964830_pt1 | contig 21266 bp, 19 predicted proteins | sample MGYA00382782_ERZ1066135 | MGnify/ENA primary metagenome ERZ1066135 (study PRJEB33369, sample SAMEA5778365) | biofilm metagenome | biome: Industrial cooling water; feature: Water cooling tower basin; material: Biofilm | place: United Arab Emirates | collected... | reverse complement strand
TCGCGATGCGACGCGAGCGGTTGTGGCTGATCGCCGGTCTGCTGGCGCTGACCGGCGCAATGTTCCTGCGCCCGGGTTGGCTCAGCCCCAGCCGCGACTGAGCTCGACGGTCAGCCTGCGGCGCCGAGCAGGCGGTCGGCCAGGGCCCGCGCCGCGGCGGCGTCCTCCAGGCGGATGCCGAGGTCGATCGCGCCGGCGCGCGCCAGCAGCACCGGCCCGCCCTCGGGCTGGGCGCGCACTTCCAGCGCCTGCACCGGCACACGCACCGGCAGCGTCAGGTCAATCTCGGCCAGCGCGGCGCGCGGCGCCTGCGCGGCGCCCAGGGCCTCGGCCGAGCCGAGCAGCACGCGGCTGAGCAGCTCGACGCCGCCGGCCTGCAGTTCCAGCGGAAAGATCTGGCCGTTGGCCATCATCAGCTCGAGCAGCACGGCCTGGCCGTCGTCGGACAGCACGGCCTGCTTCAGGCCGATGCAGCGCAGAGGTTCCATCGTCGCCATGTCGGGATGTCGGTTCGTTGCAAACCGCGATGCTGCCACGACCGACGCCACCGCGGCAGCCGGGGCAGTACCGAGTCTCGCGTGCCGCTCAGCCGCGCCGCAGGCTCCAGAGCAGCTCCTGGCCGTAAGGCAGCCGGACCTCGTCGGTGCGGCAGGCGCCCTGGACGCGGTGCTCGGGCTCGTCGGTGCGGCGCAGGCGCGGCACCGCAAGCGGCTGACGGCGCTCGTCGGCGACGCCGGCCACCAGCGGCTGGTCGGCCCGCGCGCCACGCTCCAGCGCGACGCCGAACTCGCCGTTGGCCAGCCGGACCCAGGTGCCCGGCGGGTAGAAGCCGACGACGCGCATGATCGCCGCGCCGACCGGGTCAGGACGGCCGTCGGGACCGACGCAGGCCTCGCGCGCCGCCGCCGGCGACAGCAGCCCCTTGCGACCCGCGCGCGGGCTGAGCTTGGCCAGGAACACGTCGACGCGCTGCAGCAGATGGGCCAGCCGGTCGGCCGGTTCGAGCGAGGCCAGCGGCAGCGCCCAGCCGCCGCTGACGTGATGGCGCTCGACCACCGCCAGCCACAGTGCGTCGGTCACGCCGCCGGCGCGCAGCACGCCGGCGCTGCGCGCCGCGTGCGTCTGCACCGCCTCGCGCTGCTCGGGGGTCAAGGCGCGGTCGCGGTGCGCGAGCTCGTTCTGCAGCGCGGTCATGCCGACGTTCATCGACAGTGCGGACGCAGCCAGCACCCGCCGCTCCTCGACGGGCCAGCCGAGCTGTTGTGCGGCGAGGTCGCCGACGAGCGCGCAAGCCAGCGCATGCGCGACGCTGTAGCGCTCCGACAGGCGCGTGGCGCGCTGGAACAGTGAGAACAGCGCTTCGTCGGTGTCCTCAGGCACCACCGCCAGCACCTGCTCGGCCAGCGCCTGCAGCCGGGGGAAGCGCAGCGGGTCGTCTTCGGCCTCGATCAGCACCACGGCCAGCAGCCGCTCGAGTTGCGCGAAAGACGGGCTCGCCGCAGGAGGTCGGGTCGGGTCGTTCATGGCGGCGGCGCATGATAGCGAGCGCGCGGCATGCCGTATCCCGCGCCGAAGCCGCGTCGCGGGCCGCCGCCTTCGCCGGGATGCAGGCCCCGGCGGGCCGGCCGCACAGGCCGGGTTCGGGAGCTTTTCCCGCGCCGCCGGGGTCCCCGCCCCCTACCCTGCCGCGGCTTTCGGCCACCACCCCTCCGCTTCGACCGACCGCGGCGCCGCCCATCGGCACGGGTCACGAGTCTGCACATGATCGAGATACGAGACCTGAGCATCCGGTTCGGCCCCTACCGTGCGGTCGACGGCCTGGACCTGACGGTGGCGGCCGGGGAACTGTTCGGGTTCCTGGGCCCGAACGGCGCGGGCAAGACCACCACGATCCGCGCGCTCACGGGTGCGCTGTCGCCGAGTTCGGGCACGATCCGCGTCGCGGGCTGCGACCTGCCGCGGCAGTTCCGGGCGCTCAAGCCCAAACTGGGCTACATCCCCGACCTCGACACCCACTACGAGGATCTGACGGGGCGCGAGAACCTCCGGCTGTACGCGCGCCTGCGCGGCGTCGACCCCGACGCGGTCCCGGCCTGGCTCGCCAAGGTCGAGCTGAGCGAGGCGGCCGACCTGCGCGTGAAGTCGTATTCGCGCGGCATGAAGAAGAAGCTGCTGATCGCGCGCGAACTGCTCCATGCGCCCGTCGCGCTCTTCCTCGACGAGCCGACCGCCAACCTCGACCGTCACTCGATCGGCCTGGTGCATGGCCTCCTGCGGGAGCAGGCGGCCGCCGGAACGACGATCTTCCTGACCACGCACGACATGGACGAAGTCGATGCGCTGTGCGACCGCGTCGCGCTGATGCGGCGGGGACGCCTGCTGGCCCTGGACACGCCGGCACGTCTGGTCGCCGCGCACGCGCAGCGGTGGTGCGATCTGCAGGTCGAACGCGACGGCCGCACCGAACGCCTGAGCGTTCGTCTGGAGGACGCCGATGCGCGGGCGGGTGCCGCCGCACTGTTGCGCGAGCACGCGCACGTCCGGATCCACACGCGCGAGCCGAGCTTCGAGCAGGCCTTCCGCGAACTGACCCGGGAGGCGGCCGCATGAGCCGGGGCCTGCCCACGCCGCAGCGGCCTGTCCTGGCGCCGGGCCGCGCGCGGCTGCTGCTGACGCTGTTCCGCAAAGAGGTCAAGCGCCTGCAGCGCAACCCGGCGGCGCTGATGGCGGTGCTGCTGCTCGTGCTGATGAGCGTGCTGGTCAGCATCGAAGCGCGTCCCGAAGCGCCTTCGGGGCGGCGTGCGGCGGCGCAGGCCTGCGTGATCGCGCACGGGCCCGGCGACGAACTGGCCGCCTACCTGGCGCGCCATGCGGGCGAACGGCTGCCCGTGCGTTTCCTGGAGGTCCCCGACCCCCGCCGGCTGCGGTACCCGCGGGGCCTGCCCTGCGCCGCGGAAATCGTCCCGGTGGCTTCGGCCGGCGCCGCCGCACCCGAACGCCGTCGCATCGTGTTCCGCTACGACGGCGACCGCGCCCGCGCCGAGCGCCTGGCGCGCTGGGTGCTTGCCGGCATGGCGGCGCAGGCTTCCGGCGCCTCCATCGAACAGGCGATGGAGCCCTTTGCCGCAGGGCACGGCCTCGACCAGCGCGGCCTCGGGCAGGTCAACCTGTCGGCCGGCAAGACGCGCGCGCTGGTCGGCACGGTGCTGATCTATTCGGCCCTGTTCTTCGTCTGCTGCGCGATGTTCATCTCGTTCTCGGCCCACGAACGCGAACGCGGCATCGCCCAGGCGCTGGCGCTCACGCCCGCCGGCCCGACGATGGCGCTGTTCGCCAAGCTGATCTTCCACCTGACGCTCGGCGCCGGCGCATGCGCGGTGATGCTCGCGGTGCTGGCGCCGTGGATGCTCGTGTCGCCGGTGGCATGGGCGATCCTGCTGACGACCGCGCTGGGCCTGCTCTCGGTCGCGGCCCTGGTGGTCAGCTTCACGCGGACGCAGACGGCCGCCAGCCTGGTCGGCTTCAGCTACCTGATGGGCGTCGGCGCGGTGTTCGCGCTGTCGGGCAGCTTCCCCGCGTTCGGCTACGTCCGGGCGCTGATGTTCGAGCACCACGCGCTGGCCGCCCTGGCGGCGCTTTTCGAACCGGAGCTCAAGGCCTCGGTGGCGACGCTGCTCGAAAGCCTGCTGGGCATGGCCTTGACGGTGCCGATGCTGCTGATCGTGTCGGTGCTGGTCTGGCGCAAGCGGGCCTGGACGCATGGATGAGGCGCCGCATCCCGCGCGCAGACCGGCGGGCACGCTGGCTGCCGGCAGCCGCCCGGCTGAAAACAGCCGTCCGCAGCAGACCGCTTCGGCTCAGGGTAGTCCCTCGAAATGCCGGCGGCATCGCTCGGCCGCGTGGCCGGTTGCGACAGCATGGAACGACCGACCCGAGGGTCGATCCGGGTTGTCGCGGATGGCTTGCTTCTTGCGCACTCCGCACGGATGGGCGGGTGCCGGCGCCTCCTCGAACCGACCTCCCCTGCCCCGACACGACCGAAGATGAGTCACCGCCGAGAGATGCCCCGCCGATTGCGTGAGCTGTTCGCCGCCCTGGCCCTGGGAACCGTCGGGCCGGCCTGGGCCGACTCGATCGAGGTGCTGCGCGCCCATTCGCGCCTGGTCGAGGCCGCGTTCGATGTCGGCACCATCGCGGTCGGCGACTCCTCGCTCGTGCGTGCCACCGCCATCACCCCCCGCCGCGTGCTGGTCAACGGCGTGCGCAACGGCGCGACCTCCCTGATCTTCATCGGCAAGAAAGGCGAGATCGCCGAACACCGCGTCCACGTCGTCCACGACCTCGCCGCGCTGCGCCAGCAGATGCAGGGGCTGGACACGCGCATCCGCGTGACGTCCGACCCGAACCGCAACGCCATCGTCCTGAGCGGCCTCGTCCGTTCCGAATCGCAGCGGCGGCGCGCGCTCGACGTGGCGTTGAGCTTCGTCGGCAACACCCAGTACCGCGTCGCCGAGGCCGCGGTCGCGCTGCGCCCGTCGGCGCCGGCATCGAGCCCGGGCGAACCGGCGGCGCAGGCCGACGCCACGGACGACGAGACGGGCCCCGCGGCGGCCGAGCAGGCCGGACCGGCCGCCGCCCCCACCGGCGTGGCACGCGACGCACGCGCCGTCATCACCGCCGAGCGCGTGCTCGAAGAAGGCGCGCCCCAGGTCGTCGACCTGCTGAACACCGACGAGCAGCTGCGGCCGGCGACGAGCCGCCTGCAGGACATGCTCCGCGCGATCGACCGAAGTCTGCAGGTGACCGAACACGGCAGCGTCGTGCACGCCTCGGGCAGCGTCGACCACCCGGCCCAGCTCGCGCGGGCGCTGAACCTGATCGAAAACTTCGTCACCGACGGCAACCAGCAGGTCGGCGCGTTGCGCGCCTTCTCCGACCGCGGCGGCGTGCTGGTGACGGAGCTGGACGCGCGCGACGACGATGCCTCCCGGGGCCTGCTGTCGACGTCCGGCGCCGGCGGCTCGCGCCGGCGCGGCAACAGCGTGGACCGCGTCTTCGGCGGCACCAGCGCGTCGATCAGCCCGTCGGCACGCAAGGGCAACATCGTCCAGAACCTGTCGCGCGCCGACACCGTCGTGATCGCCGGGGGGCGGGCGCTCAGCCTGATCACGGTGCGCGAGCAGCCGCGCGTCGAAGTGCAGGTGCGTATCGTCTCGGTGGATCGCGATGCCACCGAACAGCTCGGCATCAACTGGCGCCTGGACGGCTCGCGGGTGTCGATCGGCAGCTTCACCGGCGGCGTGACCGACACGCTGCCCTCGGGCGGCGCGAGCGGCGAATTCGGCAGCGGCGGCTCAGGCACCGGCACCGGCACCGGCGGAGGCTCCGGCAGCGACACGATCGACGTGGGCGCCGCGAACCTCGTCGGCCTGTTCCGGATCGGCAGCACGATGTCGATCTCGGCCTTCCTTCAGGCCGTCGAGCAGACCGGCGCCGGCACCTCGCTGTCGGAGCCGCTGCTCACGGCCGTCAGCGGCGAGCGCGTGAGCTTCCTGGTCGGCGGCGAAGTCCCCATCCCCGTCGGCAGCACCTCGATCAGCACCAACTCGGTCATCGGCGGGTCGACGACCACCACCGACACCACGCTGCTGTTCCGCGAGTTCGGCATCCAGCTTCATCTGCGCCCCACGGTGCTGGAGGACGGTCGCATCAGCCTCGTGCTGGACCAGAGCATCTCGCAGCCGAACTTCACGAGCGCGGTGACGGTGGGCGGGGCGGTCGTGCCGTCGTTCAGCCGGCGGTCCGTCCAGACCCTCACCGAGTCGGCCGACGGGGAGACCTGGGCCGTCGCCGGCCTGCTGACCCAGGAGGACACCGAACGCCTGCAGCAGGTGCCCTTCCTCGGCGACATCCCTTGGCTCGGCAAGCTGTTCCAGCGCAAGGACAACCGCAAGACGCGCTCCGAGCTGATCATCACGGTGACCGCCCGCAAGGTGCCGCTGCCGCGACGCCAGGGGGCGGCCGCCGCGGAGGCCGGGTCATGAAGCTGCGACCGACGATGCAGCGCCTGGCGCTCCTGGGCATCGCCGCCGCGCTCGCCGTGGCCGCCGTCGTGTGGTGGCAGGCACGCGGGCAGCGGCAGGCCTGGTTCGCCGGGCAGCTCGAGGCCGCCGAGAAGGCGGCCGCCGGCCCTGCCGGCCCGGTCACGAATGCCGCCTGCCAGAAGATCACGGACACCCTGCGCGCCGCGGTCGATGCCATCGCGGGCGACGACGATCGCGCGGTCGATGCCGGTCGCGGCTACCGCGTGCTGGCCCAGTGTGCGATGCACCTGGGCCGCGTCGACGATGCCGTCGCCGACTTCCGCCGCGCCATCGGAAGGCGGGCCGAGTACGCGCCCCTGCACGGCGACCTCGCCATGGCGCTCGTGAGGCAGGGCCAGCACCGCGCCGCCCAGCGTTCGGCGCAGCTCGGCGTCCAGCTCGACCCCGACGTATGGGTCGCGCACCGCCAGTACGCACGGGTGCTCGAGGCCGGCGGCAACGTGCCAGCCGCCCAGCGGGCCTACGAGCGGGCGCTGCAGATCGCCCCCGCCGAGCAGATCCAACGCCTGCAGGACGAGATCAACCGCTTCAGGCAGCGCCATGAACTGCGTGAACTCGAGGCCACCCTGGCCTCCCCCGACGGCAAGGAAGGTCCCCTGAGATGAGCCCGACCGAATCGCGTGTCCGCTGCATCCCGGCGCTGCTGGCCGGCGCAGCCCTGGTCGCCTGCGCCACACCGCCTGCGCCCCCCGACGCGGGGTCGCGGCCCGATCTCAGAGCACCGTCGCACGAGGCCGGCGAGGCACTGACCCGGGCCAACTACGCGGCCATCGACCGGCTGGTGGGCGACGAGTCGGTACGGCGCGCGTTGACGGGGCCGATCGTCGTCGTGGTGCCGGTGGAGCCGCCCTCGACGGGCGCGGGGGGCGTGGCGGGCCGGCTGCTGGCCGAGCAGCTGGCACACCGCCTGACCCAGCACGGCCTGCTCGTACGGCATGCCGGTCCCGGCGTCGACAGCGCCGCCGAGCCGGGCACCGGCCGGCCCACCGGCGCGGCGGCCGAAGGCGCGCACGCGGGCCTGCTCGCGACCCTGGCACGCTCGGGCCAGGGCGTGTGGGTCGGGCTCAAGCTCGTCCGCTGGTCCGATGCCGCGCTGCTGTCGGGCTGGGACTACTACCTGGCCGATCACCAGGCCACCCCCTTCCCCGCCCAGCCGGCCGTCCGCGAGGTCGTCGTCGCGCCGCGGCACGATTCCCTGTTCGAAGCGGTGCGGGCCTACGACCGCGGCCGCCGGCCCTGACCGCCGCCGGTTCATGCGCATCCTGATCGTCAGCGGCCACGAGCAGTTCAGGCAAGCCAGCCAGGCCGCCTGCCTGCGCTTCGCCGGCAGCATGGTCAGCCTGCGGCTGTGCGACAGCATCGGGCAGGGGCTCGAGCTGGCGGACCAGTTCGAGGCCGAGGTCGTCTTCTTCGATCTGACGCGCAACGTCGAGGCCGGCATGATCGCGATCTCGCAGCTCGCCGCGGCCCCGTACCCGCGGCTGGTGGCCGCGAGCATCGACAAGTCCAACACCGAGGTGCTGGCCCGCGCGGTGCGGGCCGGTGCACGGGAATTCGTGGCGCAGCCGGTGCAGGACGACGACGTCCACGACGTGCTCCGCAAAGGCCTCGCCACGATCGGCACCGGCATGCAGCGCGACGCGCAGCGCGGCAAGATCATCGTCGTGTTCTCCAGCAAAGGCGGGGTCGGCAAGACCACGCTCAGTTGCAACCTCGCGGTGCTGATGGCGCAGACCCACGGTGCCGGCAAAGTGGCGCTGATCGACGCCAACACGCAGGCCCCGAACATCGCGCCGATGCTCGACCTGCGCCCCGAGCATTGGCTGCGCGACGCCGTCGACCAGTACCGGCGTCTCGACGGCGAGATGCTGCGCCAGCTGATGAGCCCGCACCCGAGCGGCGTCAGCGTGCTCGCGCACTCGGCCGAGAGCCCGCTCGGCCTGGACTTCGAGGAGGATCAGCTCTCGAAGATCCTGCTGATCGCCAAGGCCGGCTTCGACTTCGTCGTCGTCGACACCTTCCCGGTGCTGTCGAGCCTGAACCTGGCCGTGATGGACCTGGCCGACGAGATCCTGCTCGTCACCGAGCCGGTGGTGCCGGCCTTGAGGAGCGCACGCCATAACCTCGAGGTGCTGCGCCAGGCCGGCTACGGGCCGCAGCGCATCCACCTCGTGCTCAACCGCTTCACGCGCTTCCGAGGCAACGTGCCGGTGGACCTGGTCGGCGAGACGCTCGAGTGGCCGATCGAGACCGTGCTCCCCTACGACGTGAACGCGACGATCGCCGCCAACAACGGCCGCGCCGTCGTCGAGATGTTCCCGAACACGCAGCTCAGCGCCGACCTCGGCGTGCTCGCCGACCGGCTGACCGGTGCGATCGACGCGATCCCGTCCTACCGCGCCGGCATGGTCGAACGCGTCGGCAGGCTGCTGCGGGGCTATTGAGGGGGCGCGATGAGCGACACCTCCGATCCGCTCAGCCTGCGCGACGTCCTGCGGCGCAGCCGCGGCGTGCACAGCGATTTCCTCGCCGACCGGGTCCGGGCGCTGTCCCAGGGCGGGCAGAAGGACGCACGGCTCATCTCGGACCCCGCCGCCGCGCCGCTGACCGCGCCCGTGGCCGCCGGCACCTACGGGCAGACCCGCCACCGCATGCACCGGGGTCTGCTCGAAGTCCTCAACCCGCAGGCGGTCGCCAACGCGAACCAGGTGCAGATCCAGGCCGCGATCGAGGCCTACCTCGACGACCAGCTGGCGCGCGAGACCCTGCCGCTGTCGCGCATCGAACGGGTCCAGCTCGGCGAAGACCTGCTGTACGAGGTGATCGGCCTGGGACCGCTGTCGCCGCTGATGGACGACTCCACGGTCTCCGACATCCTGGTCAACGGCCCGCACCAGGTCTTCGTCGAGCGGCACGGCCTGCTTCAGCTGACCGACATCCGCTTCCACGACAACGAACACCTGATGCTCACGATCGAGCGCATCCTCGCCCGGGTCGGGCGGCGGGTCGACGAATCCCATCCGATGGGCGACGCGCGCCTGCCCGACGGCAGCCGCGTCAACGTCATCATCCCGCCGATCGCGCTGCACGGCCCGGTCATGTCGATCCGGCGCTTCATGCGCGACATCCTCAGCCTCGACGAGCTGGTCGACGGCGCCGCGCTGACGCGCCAGGCCGCGGCCTTCCTGCGTCTGGCCGTGCAGGCGCGCATGAACATCGTGGTGTCCGGCGGCACCGGCACCGGCAAGACGACGATGCTGAACTGCCTGTCGCAGAACATCCCCGACGGCGAACGCATCATCACCATCGAGGACACCGCCGAGCTGCGGCTGACCCATCGGCACATCGTCACCCTCGAAGCGCGCCCCGCCAACACCGAAGGCCGCGGCGGCGTGACGATCCGCGACCTGGTCCGCAACGCGCTGCGGATGCGCCCCGACCGCGTCATCGTCGGCGAAGTGCGCGGTGCCGAGGCGCTCGACATGCTGCAGGCCATGAACACCGGCCACGACGGCAGCCTCGCCACGCTGCACTCGAACAGCCCGCGCGACACCCTGGCACGGCTCGAGACCATGATGCTGATGGCCGATGTCGAGCTGCCGCAGCGCGTGCTGCGCGAGCAGATCGCCTCGGCGGTCAACTTCATCGTGCACCTCGCGCGCTTCGCCGACGGTTCGCGCCGCGTCACCCACATCAGCGAGATCGGCGGCGTGGACAACGGCACCGTGCTGCTGCAGGACCTGTTCCTCACGCGGCGGGACGACAGCCGGCTGCAGATGCGCGCCACCGGCCTGATGCCGCAGTGCAAGCAGGAGTTCTTCGAGCGCGGCGTCGTGCTCGATGCCGAACTGTTCGCCGCCTGAGCCGCCACCCACCGGCCGGCACCCTCGTCCCAAGCCCATGGATCTGCTGCTGATCCTGCTGCCTTTCGGCCTCGCCGCCGGGACGCTGCTGATGTGGTACCGGATCGACCGGCAGCGCGAGAACCTGCGCGCGCGCCTGCTGGGCGAGTCGCCACGCGCGACCGGGGCGCCGGCGCGCGAGGTCGAACTGCTGCGTCTGCGCCAGCTGCACAACCTGCTGCAGAAATCACCGCTCACGCGCCGCGCGCAGCTGCTGCTGCTGCGAGGCGAGCTGCCGTTGACGCTGCCGCGCGCCGCGATGGCGCTGGCGGCGACCAGCCTGCTCGGGGCGGCGGCCGCCTTCGCGGTGCATGCCGCGCCGTGGGCCGCCGTCCTGGGTGCGCTGCTGCTGCCGCTGGCCGCATGGAGCGGTCTCGGCATGTACGTCGACGGGCTGTGCGCGCGCCGCGAGCGGCTGCTGCCCGGACTCGTCGCGCAGCTGCTGTCGTCGCTGCGCTCCGGCGCCACGCCCCTGCTTGCGCTGCAGCATGCCGCGCGGGTCACCACCGAGCCGCTCGGGCGCACGCTGCGCGTCCTGCAGGACAGCATCCAGATCGGCGTGCCGCCGGCGCAGGCCTGGCAGGAGTGGGCGCTGCGCTGCGGCGGCCGCCACGCCGAGCTGCTGGCCACCGGCGTGCGGCTCAAATGGGAGGCCGGCGGGCAGATGAGCGCGATGCTCGAGCACATCCTCGAATCGATGCAGTCGCGCGAACGCATGATCCTGCGGGTGCGCACGCTCACCACGCAGGCCCGGCTCGGCAGCTACGTGCTGATCGCGCTGCCGATCGTGTTCATGCTGTTCACCTACTACAACAACCCGCGCATCTTCGAGTTCGTCGTCAACGACCCGATCGGTGTGGTGGCGCTGTGGGCCGGCGGCGGCCTGCTGATCGTCGGCTTCTTCTGGATGCGGCGGCTGTCCAGGCTGGAGATGTGAGCGATGGAACTGGCGCTGCTGGTCGTGGCCGTGATCGCCGCCGGTCTGGTGGTCGTCGTGGCGTCGCGGCGTTCGGCCCAGGCGGCCTTGCGCGAGCGCCTGTCGTTCGGGCTGACCCCGACCGAGGGCGATGCGGATGCCGACCTCACGGCCGGCGACTACGGCCTGCGCGGGCTGCGGCGGGCCGGCTACCACACCGCGCTGTTCCTCGGCTCCTGGCAGGGGCGCCTGCTGGTGGCGGGCGTGAGCGGCACGGTCGGCGGCGCGAGCGCCGTGCTGCAGGGCCGCTCGCTGTGGCAGGCGCTGAGCTTCGCGGCGGGCTGCGCCCTGGTCGGCATGGCCGTGAACGTCATGGCGCTGCACCGCCAGCGCGTGCGGCGCGAGCGCGCGATCCGGCGCGAGCTGCCGGATGTCCTCGAGATGCTCGCCGCCATCATGGAAGGGGGCATCGCCTTCGACGCCGCTTTGCAGCACGTCGTGCGCGACAGCAACCTCAGGCACCCGCTGTACTTCGAGTTGTCGGTCATGCTCGAGGCCATGCGACGCGGGCGGCGGCGCCACGAGGCGCTGCGGCTGTTCGGCAAGCGCTGCAACCTGCGGCAGGTGGCGGAGGTCGTCGCTGGGCTGACCCAGGCCGATCAATCGGGCGCCTCGATCGCCGACGTGCTGCGCCACCACGCCCAGACGCTGTTCCGCGAGTACGAGGCCGAGGTCCAGCGACGCGCCGAGCGGCTGCCGATCCGCATGTTCGCGCCGATGCTGCTGACCATCCTGCCGGCGATGTTCATCGTCACGGCGCTGCCCTCCTTCCTGCGCATCGTCCGCGTGATGGAGTCGATCATCCAGAGCCGCTGAAGCGGGCCGAAGGCGTTGCCGCGTCATGCCGCTGCCGCTGTGGGTCGAGCCGGGCGCTGCCGGCCGGGCAGCCTGGCCTCTGGCGCACGTGCGCCGGGCCGACCGCTGGTTCACGCGGCTGCGCGGCCTGATCGGTCACCCGCCGCTGCGCGCCGGCGAAGGCCTGTGGATCGTGCCCTGCCGGCAGGTCCACACCCACTTCATGCGCGCGCCGATCGACGTCGTCTTCCTCGACCGCAGCCTGACCGTGCTGCACGTGCTGCCGGCGCTGGCGCCGTGGCGGGTCTCGCCCTGGGTCCGGGGCGCCCATTCGGTCGTCGAACTGGCGGCCGGACAGGCCGCGCGGCTGCAATGCGGCGACGTGCTGACGGCCGGCTCGCCGGGCCGGTCAGCCTGACAGACCGACGACGGCGATGACCACGATGGCCGCCACGAGCAGGGCCTGGACGATACGAAGAACGATCTTCACCTTCTAGATCTCCATGAAGGAAGTCGCGCGGGCCACGATCCTGGCCGGGGTGGCCGGCGCGTCGCAGGCGACGAGCGCATCGGGCCGGCGGCTCGCGCCGTAGCGCAGAAGCTCCCGCAGCGGTTCGGCCAGATCCGACCGCTGTCCGCAGACGTTCTGCGCGAATCGGGTCAGCCCCGCCGGGAAGGCGCGCATCGCGCGGTCGAGTGTCTCGCGGGCGGCCTTCGGCTGCCCTCGCAGTGCCAGCAGCGCCGCGAGCCGGTAGAGCGGTTTTTCCGCAGGACGCCAGGCCGCGACGCGGCGCGCGCGTTCGAGGTCGCGGGCCGAGGTGGACTTCAACCCCACGAAATCGGCCTGCACCGATTCGGCCACTGCGGCGAACACGGGATGACGGGCGGCGCTTTCGAAGCGCGCCAGCATCTGGGCGGTCTTCATCGGCTTCGACCAGGGACTGCTCAGCGCCTGGAAACCCGCGAGCGTCCAGGCCAGCACGGACACGCCGCAGGCGACCATGCCCGCCAGCAGCCACCGTCCGGCCGGGTGCGACGGCGTCCCCGTCCCCCGCGCCGCGCCGCAGGTCATGCCCAGCAGCAGCGCCGCCGGCCCCAGGAAATAGGTCATGTGGGTCGGTGTCTCGACCATGCAGCACGCGACGAAGACCGCCAGCAGGCCGACCGGCAGGAAGCCCTTCGTCGACAGGGTCCCGGGCGCGAGGTTGCGCAGCCAGCGCCAAGCCAGCCACGCGAGCGGAGCCACGCCGGCGAGGCCGACCGTCGCCAGCAGATGCAGCGGAGCGTTGTGCGCATGGGTCGTGTAGCGGAAGTGCGGCGATGCGGCGGCATGGTCCAGATGGAAGGCCGTGTAGCCGTCCACGCCGAGTCCGGTCCAGGGGGCCTGCAGGAACATGCGCCATGCGCTCTCCCACATCGGCAGACGGATCCAGAGTCCGCCGTCGTTGCCCGAGCGTTGCAGGGCACCGGGGGTCGCGGTCGCCGAGAGCATGGGCGCCACGACGGCCCACAGGAGCATCGCCACGACCGCCATGACGCCCGCCATCCCCGCCGAACGGCGCAGCCGTTGCGCGAAGGACGGCTCGTCCCGGGCGCGCAGCAGCCATGCCGTCGGCAGGAGGGCGAGCGCGTAGACGAGTGCGGCCCGCTGCGAGGTCATCGCCAGCGCGGGCGCCAGGATCAGCAGCCCGCCCAGGAAGGCGCCTGCGCGGAGCCGCTCGCGGGCATGCAGCCACACCAGCGCCACGAGCCCCCATCCCAGGTGCAGGGCATGATGGCCTTGATGCCGCAGGTTGCCGGCGGCCGAACGCGCGGTGCCCGCATCCTCGTAGACCAGCCAGACCGGCCCCCAGCCCGGCGCCAGCACCTGCGCGGCGCCGACGATCGCGCCGAGCACGGCGCCCGCGAGCATCGCGCCGGCCAGCGCATCCCAGAGATCCGGGTCGGGCCGCAGCCTGCGCAGGCCGTGACCGGCAGCGATCAGCGCGGCCCCCCAGACGCAGACCAGCGCCGGCGCCACGGCCGTCTGCGGGTAGGGCATCGCCACCAGCAGGGGCTGCACCGCGATCCACGCCGCCAGCAACAGCGGAGCCCATGCGAGGCGCGGCCACGCGAGCCGGGGCGACGGCAGCAGCGCCGCGCACAGCGCCAGCCCGAGCGCGACGGCCAACCATTCGCTCTCGAAGAAGAGCATGGGCGGCCGATGCAGCGGCTGCACGAAAGGCAGCGCCAGCAGCGCGGACGCGAAGACCGACGCGATCCGCGCCTCGCGGCGCGAGGTCGGCAGCACGGACTGCACGGCCTTCAGTCCAGCGTCGTCGACACCACGCTGCGGTTGACGCCGTCGATCATCTCGACCAGCCGGCTGTCGCGCGGCGGGCGCTTGATCCGTGCGCTCGGATCGTCCTCGGGGGTACGGGAGAGGTCGTTGAACGGGCGGTAGACGAAGTGCAGCACCTGGTTGGTCGACATCACCATGGTCATCAGGTGGGCGTCCTCGGGTGCCATCTCGAGCGCCGCGAACTGCTCGTTGCGGCCCCGCCCGGGCACGAGCACGACCCGCGCGCCCTGGGCGATCAGGGTCGCGGTGATGCCGGGTATCGCCGCGCCGGCGGCACCGGTCGCCGCGTTGCCGGTGACGCGGCGTCCGTCGGGGCCGGGCTGCGTCCCGCCGCCCTGCACGGTCGCGCCGGACGGGCCGCGGCCGCGCGTCGGGACGCCCGTGTTGGACAGGGCCATCACGTCGACGAAATCCCCTTCGCGGATGTAGTTGACCGCGCCCGTGATCTTGCCGACCTCGATCACGACGATGCGCGCCCCCGGCCGGACGATCCCCGAGAAGCCGCTCGGCGCCCCGGCCGCCGCCAGCTTGTCGTCGCTGAAGAACTCGCCGGCGCTCAGGCGCTCCCGCGTGACGCGCCCGACGATATGGCTGGTGCTCAGGATCGCCGTCGGCGGCACCTGTTCGGGGGCCAGGAACATCGGCCGGATCAGCCCCGGGCCGCTCATCGCGAGGCCTTTGTCGAGCGGGCGGGTGGCCACAGGCACCGCGATCGTGCCGACCGGCTGGACGATCGGGGCCGGCGCCCGGCCGCGCAGCGTCCACCAGGTCGCCCCCGCGGCGCCGAGCAGCAACAGACCGACGACGACCAGGAGACGGACGTCGCGCTCGCCGCGACGGCGGATGGAGGAAGAGGTGGCCATGGTCTGCGTCGGCGTTCGGGGGATGAAGAGAGGGTGCCGAGGCCTCAGTTGCAGGCGCTGAGCTGCGTGCGCAGGCTGCCGGCTTCGGCGAAGGCCCGGGTCGAGGTGCAGCCCTGCAGCGTGCGCCAGGGCACCTTGAAGTAGCTGGGGTTGCCGGTCCGGGTGCCCTGGGCCACCACCTCGGCACCGAGCCCGCCGACCGGGATGCCGGCCTCGTTGACCACACCGAGATCCAGCTCGGCCAGCGCGGCCGGCGTGAGGGCCGCGTCGGTCAGGCCGAGCGCGCTGCCGAGCAGGCCGTAGAACTGCTGGCGGTAGCGTGCGACGACACGCACGTTGCAGGCCAGCGGCTGGCCGCCGGCCGACTCCCAGCACACGTCGGCCGGGGCCGCGCGGCTGTCGCAGGGGCAACTCGCTTCGGGATCGCTGCGGTCGCAGCCGCCGAAGTCCGGCGTGCCCGGCGGCACGCACTGCAGCTGCAGCGTACGCCAGGAGGGCGGCGTCTCCGGCAGGTCGTTCTCGTCGAGACGCGCCAGCGTGACGGTGCCCACGGCGGGGTCGAAGCGGCCGGGCAGCCTCAGCAGCCACTGGGCGGCGGTGCCCCCGCCGGTGCTGCCGCGGCACAGCACGGCGTCGCCGGCGGCGTCGAGGCAGCGCCGCTCGTACTGGCTGTACAGCACGGTGTGGATCGGCGGCAGCGCCGCGAGGATGCGGTCGACACAGCCCTGGTCGGTGATGCCGCTGGCGCCGTCGGTGCAGTTGGTGACGTCGATCGGGCGCGGGTTGAAGAGGTAGATGTCGCCGTCGAGCGCCGGTGTCGCGGGGTCGTCGGCGTCGGGCGGCAGCCCGGGGTCGGGGTTGCCGAGGGGATCGGCCGACGGTGGGTCGAAGGCCAGCGGGTCGGCGTGGTCCCCGAGGCCGTGGTTCGCACCCGCCGGGCTGCCGCTGTCGCGCACGTAGAGCACGCCGGTGGCCCCGTCGGCCTGGCCGTGGGTGGTCACGACGCGGGCCCATTGGCGGGCACCTTCGTCGGCGGCGTCGCGGACCTTGTAGGCGCTCAGGCCCGCCGCGCCGAGCTCGACGCCGCCGGCCAGCAGCAGCACCAGCACGAACATCAGGATCGCGAACTCGATCAGCGCCTGGCCGCGCCGGCGGCCGGCGCCCACGCGACGGTCAGGCTGCCCCATGGCGCCAGAGTTGCCAGGCGATCACGGACCAGGCGCCGACCGCCAGCGCCACGCCGTAGGGCATGCGCAGCGCGCCGTCGCTGCGCAGATCCCAGCCGATGTGGCGAAAGCCGTTCAGCCAGGCGCTGCGCGCCATGAAGCGCAGGTTGTGCCCCACATGCGCGAGCCCGCCGTGGCGCCAGGCGAGGACCATCGCCCACACCCCGCCGACGAGCGCCGCGTTCAGCAGCGCGAACACCGCGCCGATCGGGCCGAGGAAGAAGCCGATCACCATCAGGAACTTGACGTCCCCCGGCGCGAGTTGCCTGGTGAACAGCGCCGGCCACGACAGGCCGAAGCCGATCAGCATGCCCAGCAGCGCGAAGCCGATGGCCCGCCACCACAGCGCGAAGCCCCCGGGCAGGGCGAACCAGGTGAGCACGATGAAGGCGTAGAGCAGGCCGCCCGCGAGCCAGGCGTTCGGGATGCGGCGCGAGCGGAAGTCCGACCAGGCGACCGCCGCGCACAGCAGCGCCAGCCCGGTGAAGAGAAACGGGGCGATACCGTCGCCAGGGCTCATGTCATGCGTCTCGGGTCGGTGAAAAGCCATCACGACGAAACCCGCCCGGCCTTGCGGCAGGGCGGGTCGGCGCGGACGCTGCCGCGGTCGGCCGCGCGCGGCCGATCACGGGCGGCGTTCGCGAGGGCCGATCAGTCCACGTTCCAGCCGTCGGCGTCGTTGTAGAACGCGCTGGTGCCGAGCGTGCCGTTCAGCGTCCAGTCGGCTTCGATGCCGAGGGCGTTGTCGGCGCGATCGGCGAAGGTCTCGGCCACGATGCCGTCGACCCCTGCACGGGCGTCGGTGCCCACCAGGCCGTCTTCGCCGTTGGCACGAACCTGGGCGGTCTCGTCGCCCTCGCCGCCCGGCAGGTGGTTGGCCATCCAGGCGTACAGGTCGGCGGTCTTGTCGCCCAGCACGACGACGGCCAGGTAGGACACGGCCGCGACGCCGCCGAGGGTGATGCCGTACTCGACCATCGACTGGCCCGACTCGTCCTTCATGAAGGACTTGAACGCTTTCTTCAACATCTGGATCTCCTAACGGTTTTTTGCTTGGTTGGGGAACCGCCACCGAACCGATGGCCGGCACGCGGCCCGGCACCGGGGTGCCGGATGGGGAGACCCTTGCGGGCCCGACGCAGGGCCGTCCGGAGACGGCCTCGCCCCGCCCTGCGTGCGTGATCTTTCGCACGCCGCGTGCCAGGTGTCGCACCGGCCGGCGGCTCAGGGCAAACCCGCCCGCTTTCACGCTTTTGGAGCAGCGCGCGGGGCCTGCGCGCGACGGCGTCTGGGGTTTGCCAGAGCGCGGGGAACCACCAGCCGCGGTTGGTTGCAACCACCTGCGTCCCCGTCAGCCCGGCGGCGCCTGGCGCAGCTTGTCGAGCCGGTAGCGCAGCGCCATGCGCGTGACGCCGAGGCGGCGCGCCGCTTCCGAGACGTTGCCGCCGGTGGCCTCGAGGGCGTGGTCGATCAGGTAGCGCTCGGCCTGGTCGAGCGTCATCGATGCCAGGCCGGGCGGTGCCGCGGCCTGCGGCCGCGCCGGCAGCGGCTCGGCGACCGCCGGGCGATGCGGCAGGCCGAGTTCGGCCACGCCGATGCGCGGCCCGCTCAGCAGCACCGAGCGCTCGATCAGGTGCCGCAGCTCGCGCACGTTGCCCGGCCAGTCATAGTGCAGCAGGGCGCCCAGCGCCGCTTCGTCGAGCCGCGGGGGCTCGAGGCCGTAGCGGCGCGCGGTGCCGTCGATGAAGTGGTGGGCCAGCAGCACGATGTCGTCGCCGCGCTCGCGCAGCGGCGGCATCGTGACGCTGACGACGTCGAGCCGGTAGTACAGGTCGGCCCGGAACAGCCCCTGGTCGACCATCGCCCGCAGGTCGCGGTTGGTGCCGGCGACGAAGCGCGCCGCGACCGGCAGCTCGCGGACCGCGCCGACCCGCCGCACGACACGCCGCTCGATCACGTTGAGCAGCTTGGCCTGCAGGTCGAGCGAGAGCTCGCCGATCTCGTCGAGGAAGACGGTGCCGTCCTCGGCCGCCTCGACCAGCCCGACCCGCTTGCCCTGCGCCCCGGTGTAGGCGCCCTTCTCGTGGCCGAAGAGCTCGGCTTCGATCAGCTCGCGCGGCAGCGATGCGCAGTCGACCTGCACGAAGGGCCGGTCGCGGAACGGCCCGCAGCGGTGCAGGTAGCGCGCGGCGACGTCCTTGCCGGTGCCGGTTTCGCCGAGCAGCAGCACGGTCGGCGGCGTCACCCCCGCCCGCAGCTTCAGTCGCGCGAGGGACTCGAGCCGTTCGCGCACGAACCGCAGGGCTTCGCAGGCCCCGAGCAGTTCGACGGCATCGTTGGCGTGGCTTTCGCGCTCGCGCGAGTACGCGACCTGCTGCTGCAGCCGCAGCGTCGACAGCGCGCGCTCCGCGACCAGCGCGAGCTCGTCGAGGTCGATCGGCTTCTTGACGTAGTCGGCGGCGCCGAGCTTCATGGCCTGCACCGCGTCCTCGAGCTCGCCGTGGGCCGTCATCATGACGACCGCCGGGCGTGAAGCGTCGCGACCCATCTGCTCGAGCAGCTCGAAGCCCAGTCCGTCGGGCAGGCGCAGGTCCAGCAGCACCAGGGTGGCCGGCTCGCTCTGCAGCTCCTCGCGCGCCTCGGCCAGCGTCGACGCCAGGGCGCAGCGGTAACCGAGCTGCAGGAAGCGGCGCATCACGGCGCGGCCGAACAGCGTCTCGTCGTCGACGACCAGCACGCGCTCCCCGGCACCTGCCGCGGCCGAGCGGGCGGTCGAAGGGCCGGCGTCAGGCGGCAACACGGACGGCGGCCCGCAACGGAAGCGTGAGCAGCACCTCGGTGCCTTCGCCGGGGTCGACGAAATCGACCGCGCCGCCGTGCCCGTCGAACACCTTGATGCCGAAGGGAATGCCCAGCCCGTTGCCCTGCGGCTTGGTGCTCGGCACGCGCTCGAGCCCGCGCACCGACGGCACGTGGCTGATGCCGGGGCCGTGGTCCCGGATGCTCAGGACGGCCAGTTCGCCGTTCTGCGAGAGGGTCAGCTCGATCGCGTCGCCTTGGGCCGAGGCCTCGATCGCGTTGACGAGGAAGCCGGCGACGGCCTGCTCCACCAGATGCTCGTCGACCTCGACGCCGATCGGCACGAACCAGCCGAGGCGCTGCAGCCGGATGCGGCGCTGCTGGAAGCGGGCCGACAGCAGGCCGACGGCGTTGTCGACCACGGTCTGCAGGCACACCGGCGCGAGCCGCGGCTGCAGCGGGTGCAGGTAGGACAGCAGCGAATGCGTCCAGGCCTCGAGCCGGTCGGTCGAATCGACGATGTCGCGCAGGCCGCCGCGCACGTCGGACGGCAGCGAGGGCTCGTCGATCACCTGGGCCGTGGCGCGGATGCTGGCCAGCGGGTTGCGCACGTTGTGCGCGACCACCGGCACCAGCGAACCGAGCATCGCCTGCTTCTCGGCGAGCACCAGCGCGCGGCGGCTGCCGTGGAGATCGGCCGCCATCGCGTTGATCCCGCGCGCCAGCTCGACCAGTTCCGACGAACCGACTTCGGGCACCCGCGCGTTCAGGTCACCCTGGCGGATGCGTTCGGTCGCCGCCAGCACCGCCGAAACCGGCTGCGCGAACAGCCGGCGCAGCGCGCTGCGCGACGCCACGAGCATCGTGGCCGCCAGCATCGCGCTGACGATCAGCATCCACGGCATGACGCGCCCGAGGTTCTGCAGGCGGGCGTTCTGCCGCATGCGTTCGCCCACCACCAGGCCTTCGAGCTCGGCCAGCGCGACCTCGTAGCGCTGGAACGCCCCCGATTCGATCGCCGTGTGCAGGGCCGCGTTGCGCTCACCGGTGTCGATCGGGCGGCCGCTGGTGGCGTCGGTCATGAACAGCTCGCCGGTCTGCTGGACATCGCGGTAGGCCGCCTGCAGCGCCCGGGCCTGCGCCCACTCTTCGCCCGTGCGCAGATGCTGGGTCAGGGCGGTGAACTTGCGCTCGATGCGGGTGCTCAGCTCGTGGAACTCGACCTTGGCGGTCGGGTCCTGCAGCAGCACGTCGTCGAACACCTCCTTGACCTGCCGGTACAGCGTGCCGCGGATCTGGTAGACGGCCGCCTCGAGTTCGGCCAGACGGATGCTTTCGCTGAACACCCGCTCCGACAGCCGCATCGACACGAGCCCGAGGATGCCGGTGACGAGGATCAGCAGCACGAAGCCGATCGACACGTAAAGCTGGAAGCGACGAAGCGACCGGCTCGCGCCCAGCAGTTCGCGAACGGGTCCGCGCGTGCTGGTTGCCATGGCGGGCCTGCAGTCCGAGTGGAGTCGTGGCACGGTCCGAGGCCTCGTCGCCTTCCGGGTGACCGCACCGGGCCGCGATGTTCGCGCGGCCCGGGCGCGCCGCGCCCGGGAATCGTTCCCGACCGTCGCGGCGCGGGCATGGGCCGTGGGGCCGACGCCGCGCCTTCAGCGCAAGCCGTGGTGCCTGGCGTAGTGCAGCAGCTCGATGGTGCTGGAGGCCCCCAGCGTCTTGCGGATATGCGTCTGCTGGTTCGCGATCGTCTTGGGTGCGACCTGCAGCTGTTCCGCGATCGACTCGACGGTCCACCCGTCGATCAGGTAGCCGAACACCGTCATCTCGCGGACCGAGAGCTCGTGGTGCGGGGCCGGCCGGCCCCGAAGCGCCCCCGAGCTCCTGGCCACGTCGGGCGAGAGCACCTTCTCGCCGCGTCCTACGGCGCGCAGGGCGTGGATCATCATCTCGGGCGCGCTGCTCTTGGTGATGAAGCCCAGCGCGCCGGCCGCCAGGCTGCGCTCGACCATCGGCACGCTGTCGTGCATGGTGAACACGAGCACGGCGACGGCGGGCCGGACGCTGCGGCACTTGGCGATGAGCTCGAAGGCGCTGGCCCCGGGCATCGACAGGTCGACCGCCATCACGTCGACGGCGCTCGAGGTCGAGCCGTCGAGGTCGTCGATCGCGGAGCCGGCATCGCCGTACTCGCCGACCACGCAGAGGTCGGGTTCCAGCTCGATCAGACGCCGGTACCCCGCCCTCACGACGG
>ERZ1066135.477-NODE-477-length-21348-cov-6.879820_pt1 | contig 21348 bp, 13 predicted proteins | sample MGYA00382782_ERZ1066135 | MGnify/ENA primary metagenome ERZ1066135 (study PRJEB33369, sample SAMEA5778365) | biofilm metagenome | biome: Industrial cooling water; feature: Water cooling tower basin; material: Biofilm | place: United Arab Emirates | collected... | reverse complement strand
ACGCCCCATCGAGCGCACATCGCTCTCGTGGAAGCGCACCGACTGCCCATGCCGCGTGGCCAGGACGATGTCGTTGGTCCCGCTGGTGATCTGCACGTCCATCAACTGATCACCGTCGTCGATCTTGATGGCCTTGATCCCCGTTGTGCGCACGTTCGAGTAATCCGAGAGCGGCGTCTTCTTCACCGTCCCGTTGCGCGTCGAGAAGAACAGGAACTCGTCGTCGGTGAACTTCTTCACCGGCAACACTGCCGCCACCCGCGTGTCGGCCGACACGTTGATGAGGTTCACGATCGGCTTGCCCTTCGCCGTGCGCGCCGCCTGCGGGATCTCGTGCACCTTGAGCCAGTACACGCGCCCGTCGTCCGTGAACACCAGCAGATAGTCGTGCGTCGCACCGATGAACAGGTGCTGCACGAAATCCTCGTCCTTGAGGTTCGTGCCCGCCAAGCCGCGTCCGCCACGCCGCTGCTTGCGGTAGGTGCTCACCGGCGTGCGCTTGATGTAGCCCGTGTGCGAGATGGTCACCACCATCTCCTCGTTCGCGATCAGGTCCTCGATCGTGAACTCGCCCTCGTCCGCGATGATCTCCGTGCGACGCGCGTCGCCGAAGTCCGCCGCGACCGCCTGCAACTCCGTCTTCATCACCGCCATCCGGCGCTCCCGCGACGCCAGCAGGTCCGTCAGGTCCGCGATCGTCGCCCGCACCTCCGCCAACTCGGCCTCGAGCTTGTCCCGCTCCAGCCCCGTCAGCTTGGCCAAGCGCATGTTGAGGATCGCCTCGGCCTGCCGCTCACTGAGCCCGAAGCGCGCCTGCAACTGCGCACTCGCCGTCGGCGTGTCGTCGGCCGCCCGGATCAGCGCGATCACCTCGTCGATGTTGTCGACGGCGATCTTCAACCCCTCGAGGATGTGCTCCCGCTCCTGCGCCTTCGCGAGGTCGAACTGCGTGCGCTTCACGATCACGTCGTGCCGGTGATCGAGGTAGCGCTGCAACACCTCCTTCATCGGCATGACCTTCGGCACCAGGCTGCCCGTCATCGCGTCGGGCACCAGCGCCAGCATGATCACGCCGAACGTCGTCTGCATCGTGGTGTGCTTGTACAGCTGGTTCAGCACCACCTTCGGCATCGCATCGCGCTTCAGCTCGATCACGATGCGCGTGTTGGCATCGGACTCGTCGCGCAGGGCCGAGATGCCCGTGATCTTCCCCTCGCGCACCAACTCGGCGATGCTCAGCACGAGATTCGCGCGGTTGACCATGTAGGGGATCTCGGTCACGACGATCTGCTCGCGCCCGGTCGACTCCTTCTCCTCGACCACCGCCCGCGCGCGCATGATGACCTTGCCGCGGCCCGTCGTCTGGTAGTCGGCGATGCCCTGCCGGCCATAGATGTACGCACCCGTCGGGAAGTCCGGCCCCTTGATGAACTTGCGCAGCGCCTCGGCGTCGAGCTCCGGGTCGTCGATCAGCGCCACACAGGCCGCGACTACTTCGCGCAGGTTGTGCGGCGGGATGTTCGTCGCCATGCCGACCGCGATCCCCGTCGAGCCGTTCACGAGCAGGTTCGGGATGCCCGACGGCAACACCGTCGGCTCCTCCAACCGGTCGTCGAAGTTCGGCGCGAACGACACCGTGCCCTTGTCGATGTCGGCGAGCATGTACGTCGCGATGCGCGTGAGCCGCGCCTCGGTGTAGCGGTACGCCGCCGCCGGGTCGCCGTCCACCGACCCGAAGTTCCCCTGCCCGTCCACCAGCGGATAGCGCAGCGAGAACTCCTGCACCATGCGCACCAACGCGTCGTACACCGACTGGTCGCCGTGCGGGTGGTACTTGCCGAGCACGTCGCCGACGACCGTCGCCGACTTCTTGTAGCCGCGGCCGGGCGAGAGTCCCAGCTCGTTCATCGCGTACAAGACCCGCCGATGCACCGGCTTCAGCCCATCGCGCACGTCGGGCAGCGCCCGCGACACGATGACGCTCATCGAGTAGTTGATGAACGATTCCTTGATCTCGTCCTCGATCAAACGCGGGACGATCCGCTCACGATTGTTCGGCGCGGTCATGCAAGCTCGGCGATGGGGATCAGGAGGGGGCCCAGCAGCTGCAGGCCCATTCCTGAAATGTACGCACGAACGCCCCGAAAATCAACCGATTTGTCGGGGCGGAACTCGTTGCAGCGCAATAACTTACAATGCGGCGACCACCCGCCGCCGCCGCGCCCTACCAGACCCGCGAATAGCCGATCAGGCGCCACTCGTTCGCGACCCAGTGCAACACGTACGAGGCCCCGCTCGACAAGGCCGGATACGGCACCGCACCCTGCCGCTCGCTCTCGCGCTGCACCGCCACGGTCGCGTAGTCGCCCAGCGTCGCCGTCGTCGTCACCCGCACGTAGCGCAGCATCGAATCGGCCGCGCCGGCGGTGCGCTGGTAGTGCCAGTCCCGTAGCTCGTTGACCGCGTCAGGCCCGTAGCCCACCGCGACCGGGAACACCATCGAGTCGCGCGGCACCTCGAAGCCCGCGATCTGCGGCAACAGGATCGCCACCGGGTCCAACCCGGGAATGTCCTCGCAGGCCTTGGTCTCGGGGTTCGGCAACCGCGACGTCGTGATGGGATTGAAGGTCCGCGGTGCGGGGCCCTCCAGCACATCCCACGCGACGCCGGGCCCGTAGGTCTCCAAGCGCGCGACCGCGCGCAGCAGCGCCCGGCCCTTCTCGTTGTCGAGCGACGTGCCCGCACCATACGAGATCACCAGGCGCTCCAGCTCCGTCATGAGCCCGGTCGCCACCTCGGCGCTGTCGCCGTCGAAGACCCGCAACTCGCCCGGCGAGCATTCGTCGGCCAGACCAGCAAAGGTCGCCATCCCCAGCACGCGCGTGCGCAACGCGTCGGCCTGCCGGTTCAACTGCGCCGTCATGCCTGCCGTATCGTCGCCGCCCTGTGCACCACAGGCCGCCGACAAGAGGGTGGCCACCACCAGCGAACCGCGCGAGATCGCGCGCATCGAACGTTCCGTCATCGGTCTTCCTGTCCCGGTGTCAATCCACTCGCGTACGGTCCGGCGACGCGGGATCGTCCGCCAGCCCTTCGGCGCGTTCCTCCGCCGCCACTTCTCGGGCGATCGCTTCGCGCTCCGCCCGCCACTGCAAATACCACTCCCGTGTGACCTCGCCGGCCAACTCGCGGTTGCCCAACCCGAACGACAGCGCCAACGAGAGCGCCACCGCGCCGAACACGATCGCGAAGGCCGTGACGACGATCTCGGTCGCGACGCCCAGCTCCTGCAGCGCCATGAACACGCCCAGCACCACCACCCCGCCCTTGCCCACCCGTGCCAACAGCGGCCCGCCGTGCAGCGCACCCGCCGAGGCCATGATCAGCCCCTCGACGAAGTCGCCCAGCACGATCGCGATGATCACCACAACGATCGCGGCGATCATCGCCGGCAGGTACGACAACAGATCGCCGAACACCTGGGCCAGCGAGTCCACCCCCAGCGCGTCGGCCGCGACGATCATCGCCGCGAACATCACCAGCCAGAACACCAGGTTGGCCAGCAGACGCGTGGGGTTCACGTGCACCGACCCGTGGTCCAGCCCGGGCAGCACGCCTCCGCGGCGCACCAGGGCATTCAGCTGGATGCGGCGCAGCGCACGGGCCACGGCGCGCTGGCAGACCTTCGCCAGCAGGTAGCCCGCCACCAGCAGCACGGCCGCGCCGAGCAGACCCGGCAGGATCCCGCCGAGTTGCTTGACCGAGGCCAGGAGCCGTTCGAGGAAGGTCATCCCTACAAGATAACCGCCCGCGTTGCCGCGCTAGAGCACGCCGAGGGGGCTGGGCGTGAAGCCGGGGAACAGCGCCGCGCTGTCGCGCAGGCCGAGGTGCGTCTGCGCCACCTCGCTGAACACCGACCGGAAGTCCGTGGTCAGGGCGAGGTCGCGACCCTCGAACAGCTGCTCGCGCGCGAGGCCGGGCCAGCGGCCGAGTACGCGCCCGCCCTGCACCTTCCCCCCGATCACGAACATCGAACCCGCGTGCCCGTGGTCCGTGCCGGCGCTGCCGTTCTCGCGGGCCATGCGGCCGAACTCCGACATCGTGAGGATCACGACATCGTCCATGCGGTCGCCGAGGTCCTGCGTCAGGGCCGCGATGCTCTGGGCGAAATCGCCGAGGCGGTTGGCCAGCTGCCCCGTGGCGCCCCCCTGGTTGACGTGCGTGTCCCAGCCGCCGATGTCGGCGAAGGCGACCTCGAGGCCGACGTTCGCCTTGATCAGCTGCGCGATCTGCCGCAGCCGCGTCCCGAACTGCGAGTTGGGGTACTGGGCGCCGTTGGCCACACGGTACTGCTGCGGGTTGGCCGCCTTGAGCATCTTCACGGCCTCGAACATCTCCGTGCCCGAGCCGTGCACGAGGTCGGCGCGGCCCGTGCGGTACAGCGACTCGAGACGCTGGGCGTCGCTCCCCGCCGCGCGCACCGAGAACTCCTCGAGCGAGTTCATCGCCACGGTCTCCTGCGGACCCTGGAGGATGCGTGGCGTCTGCTGCGTCATGCTGACGGCGCGGAACGGCGTGGGGGTGCAGCCGGACTCACAGGTGCCGTGCGTGGCCAGGTAGCGGTTGAGCCAGCCATCGCGCGTGCCCTTGTTGTCGGGCGTGCCGCTCTCCATGTAGTCCTGCGCGTCGAAGTGCGAACGCGTCGCGCTGGGGCTGCCCACGGCGTGGATGGGCGCGAGGATGCCGTCACGGTACAGCGTGTGCAGCGGCGCCAGCGACGGGTGCAGCCCGAAGAACCCATCCAGGTCGATGGCCGTGCTGCCCACCGCACCGCGGCTCGGCGCGGCGATGCCGATGCGCGGACGCAGCGCGTAGTAGTCGCGGTCGCCGAAGGGCACGACGACGTTCAGCGCGTCGGCCGCGCCACGCTGGAACAAGCAGATGAGGACCTTGCCCTTCGCTGCCGCGGGCAGCTCGAGATCGAGGACCGTGCGGCGCAGGAACGAGGGGTTGAGCCCCATCGTCACGAGCGCGAAGGCGCCCTGCTTGAGAAAGATGCGGCGTTGCATGTGCGGCTCCTCTAGCGGCGCTGGAACTCGGGCGAGCCGAGGGCGAGGCCGACGATCTGCTGCAGACCCTGCAGCGGCGGGAGGTTCTGGAAGGCGCGGGTCATCTGCCCTTGCGCGCCCATCTGCGGATCGGGGCGCACAGCGTCGCGCGGGGGCGGACCCATGGTCGCGCGGCGGCCACGTCCCATGGCGGGGGGCTCGTCGTCGGAGGCCGTGCCGCCGGCCAGCGGGTTGTTGCCGTCGACGAGGATCTGCCGGGTCTCAGGCGAGATCTCGCCACCGAGCAGTGCGCGGGCGACCCCATCGACCTGTTCGTCGCGCGGGCGGCCGGCGAGCTCCTGCATCAGCGGCCAGCTGCGGGCCGACACGCCGGGCAGGCGACCGGCCGCGACGGCCACGCCGAAGTTGATGCGGTTGAGGATGGCGCCGGTGTTGATCCATTCGTCGGCGGTCTCGGGCCAGCCGTCGGGCGTCTGACGGCCGAAGACGGGCTGCCCCAGGGCGGCGATCATCTGCGCGGTCTGCGGGGAGCGGTCGGGCGCGGCGCCCGTGGCGCGGGCCGCCGAGACCACGAGCTCGAAGGGCGACTTGACCTTGGCGCGGTACGCGTCGGCGCTGAAGAACTCGGGCGAGGTGATGATGGTGCGGACCACTTCGCGGATGTCGCCCTTGGTCTTGGTGAACACCGCAGCGGCACGCTCCACCAACGCGGCCGGGGGCTCGTCGCTCACGAAGCGGACGGCGAGTTTGTGCGCGATGAAGCGCGCCGTGCTCGGATGCGCTGCGAGGAGGTCCAGTACCTGTTCCCCATCGTCCACGCCGCGACCGGCGCGCAGGGTGGTGCCGAGCACCTTCTTCTCGCCGGCGTCGTGGTTGAGCGGGTTGAAGAGGAAGTCGTCGTTGCCCGCGAGCGCGGGCGGACGCACGGTCCATCCCGTGAACGCGCGGGCGACCTCGATCACATCCTGCTGCGTGTAGCCGCCATCGACGCCGAGCGTGTGCAGCTCGAGCAGTTCGCGGGCATAGTTCTCGTTGAGGCCGCGCCGGCCGGCGACGTTGGCGAGCGCGGGGTTCTGGCGCAGCACCTGCTGCCGGCGGCGGTCAGCGATCGCGCGCTCCATCGGGCGGCCCAGCGTGGGGCGGCCGGTGTCAGCAGTGCTCTGGAAGTTGTCGAGGTAGGTGAGCATCGCGGGGCTCGTGGCCACCGCGCCCAGCAGGTCGCGGAACTTGCCGAGGGCGTTCGGGCGGATCACCTCGCGCTCGTACTGCGCGAGGTAGTAGCGCATCTGGGCGTTCTTGGTGCCGAACACCGAGAAGTGATTGAGCCAGAAGTCCACCAGCACTTCTTCGAGCTGCCGCTCGGTGGCCACCGCCCGGAGCACGCGGGCCGTCTGGATGTCGGCGTAGGGGCGGCGCCCTTCGGCGGCCTGACGGCGCAGGGCCTGCGAGTCCACCTGGGCGCCAGACTGCTGGGCGCGGGCCAGCTGCTGCTGCAACTGGGCCGGCGGCGGATAGTCGCGCCGCAGTTCAGCGGGCGTCTTGTTGTAGGCGTCGAGCTCTTTGAGCAGCGGCGTGACGACCGGGTCGGGGATCTTTCCCGGCTGCAGTTGCTGTGCGATGAAGGCGTCGACGCCCATGGCGCGGACGCGCTCGTAGTCGCCCAGCCGCGCGCCGAAGGTCAGGCGGCTGAGGACGTGGCGCACCTGCTGGTCGGCGGTCTGTTCGCGGTCGGCGGCTTGGGCGGCCGCCATGTCGGCGCGCTGCGCGGGGAGCGTGACGGCGCAGAGCAGGAGCGCGCCCGCGATGGGGGCGAAGCGTCGGATACGGTGGGCAGACACGGGGGACCTCCGGTGTGTCGAGTGCGTGGGGAGGACGCAACAGGACCAGAGGATGTTAACCCGCCCGGGCCGCGGCCGCCTGTCATCGCTGTGGCACGAACCGGCACCGCCCGGTTGATTTCAGGGCATGTCCGACTTCGCACCCGAGCTCCGTTCGCCCCCGCGCCCCTCCCGCTGGATCTGGGCCCTGGACGCCAGCGTGGCGGCGATGGCCGTGACCACCGGCGCCTTGATCGCATTCGGGCGGGCCCGCGACGGGGCCTGGGCCGGCTTCCAGCGGGTCGGCGAGCTGGTCCTCGGCGAGGGATCCGGCGGTCTCGCGACCGCTGCTGCGGGGCTCGCCGTCCACTGCGGTCAGATGATCGCGCTCGGCGCGGCCATGGCGCTGCTGCTGGGCGGCTCGCGGGTGGCGTCGCGCGTGCGGGCGGCCTTACTGGTGGTGCTCGCCTGGGAGCTGCTGGCCCGCGTGGGCTGGGTCGCCGCGCTGCGCGCGGACTTCGCGGCGGGGTTGGCCCCGGCGCCGCGCATCGGGCTGGCGGCCCTGCTGGCGCTGACACTCGCCCTGGCGCCGCGGCGACGCTGAGGGTGACGCGACCCGCAAGTGACCCGTCTGTGTACTGGCGGGTATGCATCAGTGTACCCGCAGGTCCGCAGGTACATCGATGGAGGGGAGTGAATGATGGATGTCCTCGTGATGTTGGAGGATCGCCCCGACAGCGCTGTCACGTTCGCCGAGGTGCACTCGGTGCCGTCGCCTCTGACGGCTGAGGCCCCGCAACGGCGCGTGGTGACGATGTACGGGGAAGCCAGTCCCGAGTCGCTGGCGCATGCGCTCGCGGCCGCGGTGGATGGTCACCGTGGCGATGTGCGCGTGAATGACTCGTTCTCAGACCGTGCGCACGGTCTGCTGGAGCGCAGCGGTCCGGCGATCCGGCAGTTGGCCGCCGGTCTCAATCAGGCCGAGTGGCCCGAGGGCATGCGGCGCGCCCTCACGGTCACGCTCGCCCCGCCCCCGCGCCCCAGTGGCGGCGTGATGGGGACGGACGCACTGCTCGAAGCCCTGCGCGAGTTCGACGGCGTCACCCTTGACCATGAGGATCTCTGACACGGACGCTCATTTCGTAAGCTGAAGTGGTAGTGCGGACCGGGCGCTCCCTGTGGGGGCGCCCGGTCCTGCGTTCGGGGGCGCGGGGAGCGCCGCGTCGGACGTGGCGCCCGGTGGTGGAGGCCCGTGGTCCCGGGGCCGACACTTGACGGGCAGCCCGGCGGGAGCGACGATTTCCCGCCCACGACCCTCGACACGGAGCGTCCCGATGCGGGAGTACCGGAGCAGCGAGATCAGGAGCATCGCGGTGGTTGGGCACAACACCAGCGGCAAGACGACCTTGGTGGACGCCCTGGCCTTCGTGGCCGGCTCGTCGCGGCGGCACGGCAGCATCCGTGATGGGACGACGCTCACCGACACGCTGCCCGAAGAGACCGCGCGGGGCTACTCGATCCAGTTGGCCTGCGCGCACGCCGAGTGGCGCGACGTGAAGGTGAACCTGATCGACACGCCGGGCTTCCTCGACTTCCAGGGCGATGCGCTCGCCGGGCTGCATGCGGCCGATGGCGCGCTGGTGGCCGTGAGCGCGACGGCCGGGGTCGAGGCGGGGACGGCGCGCATGTTCCGTGAGGCGATCCGGCGGCGCGATCCCGTGCTGTTCGTGGTGGCGATGATGGACAAGGAGCACGCCGACTTCGACGCGGCGTATGCGAGCATCAAGGCCGAGCTGACGACGAAGGTCGTGCCGGTCGAGATCCCGATCGGAGCGGGGACGGGATTCCGCGGGATCATCAACCTGTTCACCAAGAAGGCGCACTTCTACACGCCGGGTGCGCGCAGTGGCGACTACACCGAGGGCGAGATCCCCGCGGAGGAGCGCCAGCGTTTCGAGCGCTATCACGCCGAGCTGGTCGAGGCGGTGGCCTCGACCGACGACGCGTTGCTGGAGCGCTTCTTCGCGGGCGAGGAGCTGCCGGGCGACGTCGAGATGGCCGCGATGAAGGAGGCCATGAAGCGGGCCGAGTTGTTCCCGCTGCTCTGCTGTTCGTCGCAGCATACGTGGGGCTGCCGCACCCTGCTGGACCTGTTGGTGACGCTGATGCCCAGCGCCTACGAGATGGAGGAGCTACATGCCTTCACCGGGCGCGAAGGTGAGCAGACCGTCGAGATCCATCCCTTCGATGACGCCCCCTTCTCGGCGCTGGTGTTCAAGACCGTCAGCGAGCCGCACGTCGGCGAGGTGAGCTACTTCCGGACCTTCAGCGGGGTGCTCGCGAACGGCGATGATGTGTACAACGCCACGCGCGATCACACCGAGAAGGTGAACCACCTGAGTGTCCCGCAGGGCAAGGACCGGGTGGAGGTGACGCGGCTGTACCCTGGCGACATCGGCTGTGTGGCCAAGCTGCGCAACACGCACACGAACGACTCATTGAGTACGCGTGTGCATCCGGTGCGCTTGCCGATGATCGAGTTCCCCGAGGCGCTGGTGTCGTTCGCGATCACCGCGTCGGCCCCGAGTGAGGAAGAGAAGCTGCAGACGGGGTTGCACAAGCTGCACGACGAAGACCCGACCTTCGGCGTGGTGTACGACACCGAGACGCACGAGACCATCGTGACGGGGATGGGCGAGCGGCACTTGGAGGTGTCGTTGGCGCGACTGGCGCGGCAGACGGGGGTGACCGCGACGCTGAGCAAGCCGCGCATCGCCTACCGCGAGACCGTGCTGGCGGGTGCGAACGGGCAGGGGCGGCACAAGAAGCAGACCGGTGGACGTGGGCAGTTCGGCGACTGCTGGATCAAGATCGCGCCGAGGCCGCGCGGTGCCGGCTACGAATTCGTGGATGAGGTGAAGGGCGGTGTGATCCCCGGCAAGTACATCCCGGCGGTGGACAAGGGTGTGCAGGAGGCCGCGGAGCGCGGAGTGCTCGCCGGGTACCCGCTCGTGGACTTCTCGGTGACCGTGTACGACGGCAGCCACCACTCGGTGGACAGCAACGAGATGTCGTTCAAGATGGCGGGGATCCTGGCCTTCAAGACCGTCGCGCCGAAGTGTCGGCCGGCGCTGTTGGAGCCCTTGGACGAGTTGGTGGTGACGATCCCCGAGAGCGCGCTGGGCGACGTGCTGGGCGATCTGTCGTCGCGACGTGCGCAGATCCTCGGCACCGACGTGCTCGACGGCGGCGAGGTGCGGGTCCGCGCGACGGTGCCGGCGGCGGAGCTCCACCTCTATGCGACGACGTTGTACTCACTGACGCACGGGCGCGCGTCGTTGACGCGCAAGCTGTGGGGGTATGAGGTGGCGCCGGCGGAGGTGGTGGCGGGAGTGCGAGTGGGGCGGGAGGGTTAGCGGGAGGGGTTGCTGACCACGACCTGCTCCCATGGCAGGTCGTGGCGGACACCCTGCCAGACCGTGAGCGGGCCGACGACGAGGGCGGAGTTGACGGAGTGTCCGTTCAGCACAAGACGGACGGGCGCACCCTCAGGGGGGAGGCCAACTTCCAGAATGGCGAGCGGCGTGCCGTCTATGGCTACGCCGCATCGGCCATCCGGGAAATACTGGAGGCGCAGGGTCTTCCAGTCCCCAGAGTAGAGGCCGGGAGGTGCGGGAACTCGGAGTTCCCCGCGTAGGAACCCGCCGATCGAGAATGCGCGGCGCGCTGGGGTACCCTCGCCGAATGGGAAGGCAGTGCCGCAGGCCCAGTCTTTGCCACTGGGGATACTTCCGGAATTGTGGTCCCAGCGAGTCAGCTCGCTCATTCGCGTGAAGGCGACCAGTGACACACCAAGAGTCTGCCATTGGGTGTAGGTGACCGGAAGGCGAACTGAGGCCTCGATACCTAGTCCCGTTCGGCTGTTGAGATCCTGACGCGTGTAAGCACCACTCTCGTACTTCCCGTCACCGTTCGCTACCAACGCACGAACGCCGCGATCCTCGCGCACGAGTGGGTTGGGATCACCATAGCCGCGCCATCGATCGATCCAATCGGCCGCCCAGCGCTCCTCGAGCAACGGAACGGCCTCCGCCGTCCCTATATCGACCAGCACCGAGTCACTACGCCACCCCCCCGCGGTCGCGACGACCCACGCGCGCCCTTCGCGGCGCGGCATCACGCGCCCTTCGGCCGAGACGGCGACGATGTTGGTGTCACGCGACGTGAATCGCAGGGCGTACGCGGGCATCGCGACACCATCAGAGCCAACGCCCGCCACCCGCAACCGGTGCGTGGCATCGATCGGCAACGAGCCTGAGAGTGGTGACACGAGGATCCTCTCCAAGAACGGAGGACCACGGGATCGACGTTGCGCCAGCAATGGCACGCCCGACGCCAGTCCCGCCGGAACCGATGCGCCGTTGGGCGAATCACTCCACCGGAGCCGGATCTGGCCGACACCTGAAACAGGATCGACCACAGACTCACTGAGCAGCGCGGTCCCCGCAATCGCGTCAAGCTGGGAGTTCGACGACCCCACGAGCTCGACTGCGCCGGATTCCACATCGACGTGCATCAACTGACCGTCGTCGTCGATCGCGACGATGAAGGTTCGAGCATCGACCCACCCCAGCGGGCGTGTCTTCCGATCACCCAGCGCGGGCCAGTCACAGCGCTCGTCAGTACCATCGAAGCTGATGACGCACGCAGTGGCCTCGCGATCACGGCTGAAATGCACTCGTTGGTAGACGAATCGGGTTCCGTCGGGGCTCCAGCCCACCAACCGTTCAATGTCGTCGCTGTGCGTCACACGCCGGATCTGTCCGGAGGCCCGCTCAAGTACCGCCAACGAGAGGTGATCCGTCACGGTATCGTAGCGCGCCGTCGAAAATGCTACAAAACGACCATCGGGGGACGGAAGTGCGGAACCATCGTCCGCCGTGCTCGGCGCAATGAATCGGAGTTCGCCGCGCTGATCGACCTCGACGATCTCGTCGCCATTGGGGCCGCCGAAGAATCCATGCCCCACGAATCCGGACCCGTCTGGCAGCGGCACGAGTCGTTCTAGGCCACGATGCGTGAGTGGTGGATACGCAGTACGCGGTCGTATACGAGGTACCGCGGCTTGGATCCGACGCCCAGTACCTGAGTAGGAGAGCGAGAGCTCGGCCAGAGAGTCTTGCGTGGACGCCAGGCGTAGCAACACGATGAGATCTGCATCGGCGGGCGCTAGGGGACGGCGCCACGCGGAGATTCCAGCAACGACGATCAATACAGCCGCGACCACGACCACCGGCCGCCAACCCCAGGGACTTCGAAGCGACCACGGCAAGGAGGTTGCAAGCCGCTGCCGTTGTGCCGCCGCGACGGTCGCACCCACGAGGTCATCCACCACCTGCGCTACCGGTCGTCGATCGCCGTCGGCGCGCCGAGCACGCACGTGCTCTTCCGTCACCCGTCTCAGCAGCGCTTCGTCCTCGGCGCGTGCCGCATGATACGCCAGCACCGGCTGCGTGGCAGGGGTGCTGTTCACACGAAACTGCTCGGCCGCCCACGCGTGTGCCCTACGCCGCAGCTCTGGCGTCGCCGCCTCCAGTGCCGCCTCAGCGATCTCGTCGTGCACCAGTCCGAGCCGGTCCGCATCGCGCCACACGAAGCCGCGTTGCTCCAGCGGGTCGACTAGCTCCCGCGGCAGCGACTTGGCCTCGACCGGACGACCGATCGTCGCGATCCGGAGGAGCGTCTCGCGCTCTGCCGGGCTGAGGACGGCGAGTCGTCGCTGCAAGGCGTCCCCCGCGGCGACGTCCTGCAGCAGGCGTTCCGGCTCATCGACCTCCCACGAGCCATCGCGGAGTCGCAGTACGCCGATCTCAAGCAGGCGCTGCAGACTCTCGACCAGCTCCAACGGAATCCCGCGGGTGGCGTTGAGCAGCTGTTGCAGGAACGGAGTGACCCAGGCCTCCATGGGGAGGCGCCCCAGCCTAGCGACGAACTCAGCGACGCCCGCGACGTCGAGCGGAGGGAGTTGCAGGGTCTCCAGCGTGCCCAGCGCTTCGCTGGCGTCCCGCGGCAAGCGGCTGGTCACCACCGCAAGGATGCGCCCAGACTCGATGGTGGCGCGCAGGCCCGCCAAGATCCGCAGCGATTCGGGATCTGCCCAATGCAGGTCGTCAATCAGCAGGGCCACCCGCTTGCGCTCGCTCACGGTGGCAAGCAATTCACTCAGCGCAATCACCCGCCTCCGCAACGCGTCCTCGCCGGTCGCCGTGTCGGGGGTTGCGGCCTCGAAGGTGTCTGCCAAGCGTGGATTCAGGGCGACCAGCACCGCCGCGCTCGAGGGCGCGACTCCCATGGCATCGGGGAGCGTAGCCACCGCTTCCGCGAGCGACGCCGCCAAGGAGGACTGGATCCCGCGGTTCCCCTGATGCGCGCGGACCAAGACGACCCGGGCACGGGCGGCCATCACGCGCGCGTGGAAATCATTCAGCAGACGGCTCTTGCCAAGCCCCGCGGCACCGGCGAGCAGGAGCAGGGACCCACGACCGCGACCCGCCGCGTCCCACGCATCGATCAGGCGGCGGAACTCGACCTCGCGCCCCACAAGGTCCGGCGCCAGCACGGGAGACGCTTCGGAGGCGGGCGCATCACCCGTGGGTGTCTCGCCGCGCAGCACCCGTCGCGCCAGCTGGACGGTCGCCCGTGTGGCGGGATCGGGCGCCAGATCCTCGCGCTCGATCAAGAGATCGAACTGCGCCAGTTCCGCCGTCATGCCCACTTGGTCCCGGGCGGTGACCAACGCCTCAAGCAGGAGCCGCCAACCCGAGAGCTCGGCGGGCAACTCGTCGCGGGCTCGGCGGGCGAGCCGGACCGCGTCGGCAAATCGACCTTGAGATAGTGCGACGCGCACTTCCAGCTCGGCACATGCCACGAAGGCGGCTGACAGCCGACGGCGTTCCACTGTGGCCCACTCCTCGAACGCCTCGGCGCCGGGCGCCGCGAACTCGGGCATGAACTGCCCCGCATAGCGCTCCACCGCAGCCGCGTGGTCACCCGCTGCAGCGAGGGCCAGGAAGTCGTCGCGATCGAACGTAGTGGCGACGGCGAGCGACAGCACGTCGTCGCTGGTCTCCACCAGCTCGCCCAAGCGCCGCTTGATGTACCAGAGCGTCTGGCGAAGATTCTGGCGCGCGGAATCTGACGAGCCGTCCGCCCAGAGCAGCGTCGCCAAGCGCTCTCGGGTGGCTCGCCTGCCAGGTGAACAGGCCAAGTAGGCCAGCAAGGCCGCCGGCTTCCCCTTGCTGAGCGACCGCTCGCCTGCAGGACCAACGACTCGCACTTCGAGGTCCCCGAGCGTCGTCAGATACACCGTGAGTGCTGACGTCATCTCGTCGAGGCTACGATCCATGGCGTCAGAACCCCATCAGAATGTGCCGTCGAGCCGCCCCACGCCGTAGGCCTCACTGAGCGCCAGCCACTGCGTGCGGTTTCGGTCCTCGCGGATATTGACCGCTGCGAGCGCGGAGCCCTTGGCGCCTACCACCGGGATCGGGCGAGGCACCGGGTCGTCTGCTCTGCGACTGACGGTTCCCGCCCGTAGCGCCATCGCCTTGAACCAGAGGTCATCCGCGGTCGGGGCCAGGGCGAGGTACTGCTGCGCGTCGGTGACATCGGCGTGCAACGCCCCCGGCGGATACAGCGCTCCCCCGTAGCCCACCGGGAGGAAGGCCGGGGTCGCATTCCCTGGCTCCTGCACCCAAGGCCACTGCGCGTAGGGGAGCAGCGTGCCGTCGGCGCCGTAGCTGATCAGGCGGCCCTCATGCGCCACGATGTCGCGGGGGTGCCGTTCGTGGGTCGCCCACAGGCGCTCCAACCACGCCGGATCGTACATCACGTCGTCGTCGCAGGTGACGATGACGCGGTCGGGCCAGTCGGCGAGCGCATGGACCAGCTTGCGGTGCGAACTGGTGCCGCTGACGAAGCGGATCTCCACGCGTGAGCCGATGAGCGCCGCGAGGCGGGGCGGGATGGCCGAGCGCAACGACTCGTGCAACCAGAGCACGATCAACGCCGGCGGGCGGGTCTGCGCCAGCACCGAGCGGATCGGCAGATCGACATAGGGCAACCGCGACGGGATCGACGTCAGCGACACGACCACCGGCAGTGGCGCGCCGACCGCGGCAGGGACGCCGGATCGTAGCCGCTGGGCGCGGCGCCAGGACGGGAGGAACTCGCGGAGCTTCATGAGGCGGCGAGGCGGCCGAATCCGAATGCCTGATCCAGGGTGGACCACTGCGCACGGTTGCGGTCACCTACGATGTTGCGCACGGAGAGCGCCGAGCGCTTGGCGCCGGGCGCCGGCAGCGGTGGCGGCAACGGGTCGTCGACCCGCCGGCTCGCTGTACCCGCACGCAGCGACATCGCCTTGAACCAGAGGTCATCGGCGCTTGGCGCGAGTGAGAGCGCGCGCGCTTCGTCACCGACCTCGGCGTGCAGCGATCCCACGGGATACAGCGTCCCGCCGAACCCGATCGGCAACAGCGCGGGGTAGCACACGCCCGCCCGACTCTCTCGCGGCCAGCGCACGTAAGGCAGCAGCGCGCCGTCGCGCGCATAGCTGATGCAACGGGCCTCGTGCGCGACCACATCGCGCGGGTGACGCTCGTGCGTGGTCCAGAGTCGGGCGAGCCACTGGGGATCGTACATCACATCGTCGTCGGCGGTGACGAGAGTGGTACCCGGCGCCGCGGACAAGGCCGGAAGCAGCTTGCGATACGAACTGGTGCCCTCCACATAGCGGATCGCGAATCGCTCGCCGATCAACGCCCGCAACCGCGCGGGAAGGTCCGTGGCCAAGGATGGATGCAGCCAAAGCCAGACCTGCTCGGGCCCCTGCTCCTGCGCGAGCAGCGATCGCACGGCGAGGTCGACGAAGCTGAGTCGGGAGGGGATCGAGGTGAGGCTCACCACCACCGGCAGCGTGCGGGGCGACTGGGCCGGCGGCGTGTGCCGCAGCTGACGCGCCCGCCGAAAGATTGGAGCGATCTGACGAAGTGTGACCACGACGACTGGGAGGCGAAGTTGGGGGCAAGCTAGCGCCCGGGCCGCCCGAAGCGTAGGTAAGTGGAGTCCCGAACGACCGCCCCCGCGCCGGGGGCCCTACCCGCCCTGCCGATGCCACAGACCCGACCGATCCTGTTGCTCTCCGCCCTCGTACTCGCGGCCTCCTGGGCCGGCGCCCAGGGCACCGCCGAGGACTATGCGCGCGCCGCGCAGGTGGGGCAGCGATTCAATGGGCTGCTCGTGGGCGTGGCCGAGCGACCGGTGTGGCTCGATGCCGACCGCTTCTGGTACCGCAAGTCGGTGACCGGTGGCAATGAATTCGTGCTGGTGACAGTGTCGACGAAGGCGAAGTCGGCGCCCTTCGATCACGCGCGCATCGCCGAGGGGCTCAACGCCGTGACGAACGGTCGCGCCACCGCACTGACGCTGCCCTTCTCGGCCTTTACCTATGACGGCGATCGCGCGCTGCGCATGAGCTTCGGCGGCTTCGCCTATGAATGTGTGCTGAGCAGCTATGTGTGTTCGCGCACCGGGCCGGCGGCCGCGCCCGGAGGAGGGGGTCGCGGTGGAGCAAGCCCCGTCCCCGGCAGCGCGGAGGCCTTGGCCGCTGACGATGTGTGGGAGGTGCCGAGCGAGGACTGGGAGGAGGATCGGTCGCAGGAGCTGGAGTTGTTCGCGGCGCGGCTGCGCTTGGCGCAGGCGCAGACAGCAGGTCAGGCGCAGGTGGACACCAACGTGTTGCGCTCGCCCGATGGCTCCCGCGAGGTGTACGTGCAGAACTACAACCTCTGGGTGCGGCCCGTGGCGGCGAATGGGACACGCCCCACCGGTGTGCAACTCACCTGGGATGGCTCTGAGGGCAATGCGTACGTGCTGGGGGCGGGCAACAACCGCGCCGTTCGATGGTCGCCCGATGGCAAGAAGCTCGCGGCGCTGCGTGTGACGCCCGGGTATCAGCGCATGGTGCGATTCATCGAGACCTCGCCCAGTGACCAGCTGCAGCCCAAGTGGCGCGAGCAGTACTACCAGAAGCCCGGCGATGTGGTGACACGGCGCGACCCCGTGTTGATCGACGTGGAGTCGCGGCGTGTGACGGTGGTGGACAATGCGCTCTTCCCCAACGCGTATGCGATCACCGCGCTCGCGTGGTGGGACGATTCGCGCGGTTTCACCTTCGAGTACAATCAGCGCGGGCATCAGGTGTACCGCGTGATCGAGGTGGACGCGCAGACCGGCAAGGCCCGCGCGCTGATCAGCGAGGAGCCCGAGACCTTCTTCTCGTACCGGCCCCCCGACGACGCGTTGGGCTCGGGCGGTGGCACGCGCTTGCGCCGCGACATCGCCGACGGCAGCGAGATCCTGTGGATGTCGGAGCGCGATGGCTGGAAGCACCTCTACTTGGTGGATGGGCGCGCGGGCCGCGTGAGGGCGCAGGTGACCAAGGGCCCGTGGGTCGTGCGCAATGTGCACAGCGTGGACACCGCGGCGCGGCGCATCTGGTTCGTGGCCAACGGGCGCGATCCGGGGCAGGACCCGTACTTCCTCAAGTACCACCGCATCAACTTCGATGGGACCGGGCTGGTCTCGTACACGCCTGAGGACGGTACGCACACCGTGACTTGGTCGCCGGATACCACGTACTACGTGGACCAGTGGCAGCGGCCTGATCTGCCCACGGTGACGGTGCTCAAGCGCACGAGCGACCAGTCCGTGGTGATGGAGCTGGAGCGCGGCGATGCGTCAGCGCTCGTGGCGGCCGGGTACCAGATGGCTGAGCCCTTCGTGGCGAAGGGGCGCGATGGGGTGACGGACATCTGGGGTGTGATCGTGAAGCCGACAAGCTTCGACCCCTCGAAGAAGTATCCCGTGATCGAGCAGATCTACGCGGGACCGCAGGGCAGCTTCGCGCCCAAGACCTTCCAGGTGGGTGGCGCCACGCGATTGCTCGCCGAGCACGGGTTCATCGTCGTGCAGGTCGACGGCATGGGCACCGCGAACCGCTCGAAGGCCTTCCACGACGTGGCCTGGCGCAACCTCGGCGATGCCGGGTTCCCGGACCGCGTGCTATGGCACAAGGCCATCGCGGCCAAGTATCCGTGGTACGATGCGACGCGGGTCGGGATCTACGGCGGCTCAGCCGGTGGGCAGAACGCGATGGGGGCCGTGCTGTTCCACGGCGACTTCTACACGGCGGCGTTCGCGAGCGTCGGCTGCCACGACAACCGCATGGACAAGATCTGGTGGAACGAGCAGTGGATGGGCTGGCCGATCGGCGAGCACTACGAGCGCTCGTCGAACATGGTCAACGCCCACCTGCTGAAGGGCAAGCTGATGCTGGTGGTCGGAGAGCTGGACACCAATGTGGATCCAGCGAGCACGATGCAGGTCGTGAATGCGCTGGTGCGTGCGCAGAAGGACTTCGAGCTCATCGTGCTGCCGGGGCAGGGGCACACGAATGGTGGGGCGTATGGGGTGAGGAGGATGACGGATTTTTTTGTGCGGAGTTTGACGGGGGCCACGCCGCCGGAGCGGAATGGAGGAGGGGGGTGATGGGAACGCAGTAACCGCTACCGCATACCACGCTGAAGCCCGATTCCCATTAGTAGCGAGCTCGTCGCCTCGTTCCGACGCGTGGTGACATCGGTCCTGCTGAGTGTCCGTTCTTGCGCCCACGTTTCGATGGCGTAGCCCAGCATGACGAACACCGGGTAGCGCGGGACGGCGTATCGGATCGAGGCATCCGCCCGAACTCCCCAGAGGAGGATTTCGATACCGTTGTCGACGAGTCGGGAGTCGATGGGGATGACTGATCTGCGATAAAGCGCACCGATGTCGGTATAGATGCCCGTTGTACCAACAGTGTACTGCGATCGCATCCCGATCTGCGCAATCTGCGCCTTCCGAACCTTACCCTCAAGCGGAGCTTCGCGCACCAGCCAGCCTAACTCGACAGCGAGTCCGTAATCCCCGACGATCGCTCGTGCATCAATCTCGCGGAAGACGGAGTCAAGACCTGCAGGCGCATTCCGTGCGGGTGTTGCGTTCTGATAGCGCAGACTCGCGCCGGGCCCACTGAACGAGCGTGTCACGACCTCGAATCCACCTAGTGATTGGTTGGCGCGATCGATCGACTCGCCGTTCTCGATCGACCGGCGAACCCCGCTGCGTAGCAACTGAAGTCTGAACTGTGGCTTCCGGTCGAAGGATCCGAACTCCAGCGGAAGGCGAATGGCCGTATCGCCGGGTGGCGTCGGCACCGTTTGTGCCGCGACAACGGCTGCGTCGACGGCGATCGCCGCAATGATCAGCGTTAGCGTGCGCATCATCACCGATCCTCCGCCACGATGGTTAGCGAAGCGCGGTATCCGTCAAAGGCCTTCTGCGTATCGTCGCGCCATTTCATGTCACTCAGAGTATAGGCGTCTCGCCATTGCTGGTTCGTCCTGACATTCGCTGCTATTGGAATGCCACGATCGAAGTACCACGCCACAGCGGTACCGATGGCACCCATAATGCCGACCATGGTCGCTCGCCCATCGACCCGCCAATCGGTGGCGAGCAGCTCCGAGGGCTGCACTGCGCGGGCGACAACAAGCGAGCCGACAAGGATACTTGATGCGCCGATGATCGCCGAGCGCTGACTGGTTCGCTTCACCTCGGGCAGAAGTCGTCCAACATCGAATGGAGGTGGAGCCGTGGGGAGCGTGAGCGTGCCCGGCGTAGAGGTTGCGGTGAGCGGCCTGCGGCGGATATCACCGGCGTCAAGACTTCGCGACTCGACCTCCAGCAGCCACTCGCCGCTCGCGAGTATCGGCTGCGCGCCGGACAGGGCACCAATGCGCAGCACCGTGTCCGACGCCACTGCGATGCTGTCCAACACCACGGTGACACCCCCTTGGCGCGGGGTAGCGCGTAGTACGAACGCGGCGGGTTGATTGACTCTCACACGGACGACCGCTGGGCCAGCGGAGCCGCCGTAGGTCTGTGTCGGCGCAACGCGCACACTCATACCGAATGTCCCTGCACGAACCTCCTCGAGCAACGCGTCGAAGCCTGACCACCGCATGGTGATCGGTATCTCCGCGTCGAGGTCCAAGGACACGACTTCCCGCAGGTAGGCTTTCGCCTGTTCCACGTTGCGCTCGCCGTCCGATTCCGGATACCGTGCGGCCGCCCGAATCTGGAGCGCGAGGATGCGCTGCGTTCGTCGTAGCGACTTGTCGAAGGTTTGGAGGACATCCGCCGCGAGTCGGTCAGCCTCGTCGAATGCGAGCTTGTCGAGCTCTTCCCGCGCGACCTTGAGGAGATCGTCGATCGGGGAAGCCGCCTGCGCTCCGGCAGAGGCCGCGCCGAGCGAGAGCAGGGCGAACGCGCGAAGCAAGTGGTGTACGTGCCTGTTCATGGTTCATCTCGGGTGGAATTGCACATGGGATTCGCCAATCCGATTTTCTCTGTCTGGCCAGGAATGAGTTTGTACACCCTGGTCCAATCCGAGCAGTTTTCCGCCCTAACGGTGATGACGACTGCATCGCCCGCGTCGATCTCGATGGTCTCCAGACTGGATAGCGTTCTCTTGGGCACGCCATTGATGTACAGGGTCGCCCCGGGAGTTCTTGATCCGATGTAGATGCTCGCCTTGCCAGTCGGCCTGACCCCTGAATCCGCAGATGCGGCAGCGGGCGGTGGTGGCGGCGATGAGTCTCGAACGGCAGTCGGGCGGGCAGTTCCGCGCGGGCTGGGAGGCTTGTTCTCTTGCCTGCTCGGTGGTCTCTCGGGAACGGTCGGTTCCGCCGAGGGAGGCGTTGACGACGTGTCTGATGTTGTCGACCCTGCGTCTTGGGACGCTGGGAGCTTGCCCGGGCCGCCGCCGGTTGGTGCCCCTCCCATTGCGCCCGAACTAGTGTCTTGTCGTAGTCCCACCGCGACCATCGCGAACAGGGTGGTTGCCAGTGCGATCGCGAGCGCATAGGTTTGCGGCCGATAAGAGTGACTGCTCACCGACTGCCCAGCAACTGGTGGTGCGGAGTTCACAGGCTGACCCGTTGGACTCGAGCCTGCTGACGCAGCGTTAAGTTCATCCGTGAGCGAAGGGTCTGGCTTTCCATCACGTTGTGCGCCGAGCTGAAGTACTGGCGACGGCACCGGTCCAAATACGGGCACGGCGAGGGGGCCGGATACCGGACCGACTCCGGTCGCGCGGATCGCGTCCCGGAGCGCCGTCGCTGTTGGGTAACGAGCCTCCGGTTGCTTGGACAGCGCGCAGCGCAGCACGGGGGCGAGTGGACCGAATACGGAGTGCGCAAGCGACTCTTCACGAAGGAACTGCGGCTCTTCGCTGGCGACTCGCATCCCAATCGTGATCGCCGCGCCTTCCCCGAAGGCGCTGACACCGGCCAACGTCC
>ERZ1066135.476-NODE-476-length-21404-cov-7.909504_pt1 | contig 21404 bp, 16 predicted proteins | sample MGYA00382782_ERZ1066135 | MGnify/ENA primary metagenome ERZ1066135 (study PRJEB33369, sample SAMEA5778365) | biofilm metagenome | biome: Industrial cooling water; feature: Water cooling tower basin; material: Biofilm | place: United Arab Emirates | collected... | reverse complement strand
AGGCGATCTCGCCTCGGCCTCATTGAAGCACGATGCCGGTGAAGCCTGGGCCCGCTTCGATTGGCGTTCTCCGAGGCGATCTCGCCTCGGCCTCATTGAAGCTCCAATCGCCAGCGCAAGGATGCCGACCGAGTAGGAGGCGTTCTCCGAGGCGATCTCGCCTCGGCCTCATTGAAGCCGCATTGGCGCGAATACGATGGCAGCCCGCGTGGATGTTCTCCGAGGCGATCTCGCCTCGGCCTCATTGAAGCGTGCATCCAATCCATGGATTCAGCGTACTGTCGGCCGTTCTCCGAGGCGATCTCGCCTCGGCCTCATTGAAGCAAGAGGGTGCGCCACCGCCCAGCGCTAAACCGGAACAGTTCTCCGAGGCGATCTCGCCTCGGCCTCATTGAAGCGCCGATGTGGATGTTTGCCACGGTAGACCACGGGGCATTGTTCTCCGAGGCGATCTCGCCTCGGCCTCATTGAAGCAAGAAGTGACAAGCCCAGGCGCTTCGCGCCTCGCGTGTTCTCCGAGGCGATCTCGCCTCGGCCTCATTGAAGCGCCGAGGGCGATCACCCCTTCTGCTCGCGCGCTGCTGAGTTCTCCGAGGCGATCTCGCCTCGGCCTCATTGAAGCTCGACCTGATTGGCGGCGCCGCCCAGGCCATTGATAGGTTCTCCGAGGCGATCTCGCCTCGGCCTCATTGAAGCAGCCCGACGCCGCTGCCCTTGAGCAGCTGCGCCTCTTGTTCTCCGAGGCGATCTCGCCTCGGCCTCATTGAAGCGCGTCGAGGAAATCTGCCGCTGGTTCCGGGTTCCGCCGTTCTCCGAGGCGATCTCGCCTCGGCCTCATTGAAGCTGGCATCGGATTTGGCTTCCCCCAAATTATGTCTTGGTTCTCCGAGGCGATCTCGCCTCGGCCTCATTGAAGCTGCGGAAGCGAGAGCTTGTCGCCCGCCCGCCGCCGCGGTTCTCCGAGGCGATCTCGCCTCGGCCTCATTGAAGCGAGGCGTACAAGACGTACTGCCAGCGCGCAAACCTGTTCTCCGAGGCGATCTCGCCTCGGCCTCATTGAAGCGGTGCGGGCGGGATGAGATAGCCCCAGATGCCCGACGTTCTCCGAGGCGATCTCGCCTCGGCCTCATTGAAGCACGGCAACTGGCGATTTGCCCAACACGGGCCCGATCAGTTCTCCGAGGCGATCTCGCCTCGGCCTCATTGAAGCTCAGCGCCCGCAATCAGCGCGGCTAGGGTTGCTGCGGTTCTCCGAGGCGATCTCGCCTCGGCCTCATTGAAGCCGCTGTCAAATGCCGGCACGATGACGAGCGGCGACGTTCTCCGAGGCGATCTCGCCTCGGCCTCATTGAAGCCGTGCGGCGCCTGTGGCGCGTCGATGCAGATCACCACGTTCTCCGAGGCGATCTCGCCTCGGCCTCATTGAAGCATTCCTGCGCATGCTCAACATCCTCGAACGCTCAGGTTCTCCGAGGCGATCTCGCCTCGGCCTCATTGAAGCGATAAGCGCGGCTTGCGATCGGATTTTCAGTTTCCCGTTCTCCGAGGCGATCTCGCCTCGGCCTCATTGAAGCGGGCGTGGGGGGCACCGGATTGTCGAGACAGCGATACGTTCTCCGAGGCGATCTCGCCTCGGCCTCATTGAAGCGATTGGCGCCAAGGACATTTACAGCAACTGTCCCATCGTTCTCCGAGGCGATCTCGCCTCGGCCTCATTGAAGCGGCGAAGACATCCCACGCGATCACGTCGCGCTTGCCGTTCTCCGAGGCGATCTCGCCTCGGCCTCATTGAAGCAGGATGATTCCCTTGACTGCGCCGACGCGCTGAAGCTGTTCTCCGAGGCGATCTCGCCTCGGCCTCATTGAAGCGGAGGGACGCTCAAGAAAGCTACTTGGCCCGTCTCGTTCTCCGAGGCGATCTCGCCTCGGCCTCATTGAAGCTGGCAAGTTGTGTTCACGCCGGGTGAGTTCTTCCCGACGTTCTCCGAGGCGATCTCGCCTCGGCCTCATTGAAGCATGGCGTCCCATGACGTAGGCGACGATCTCTTCTACCGTTCTCCGAGGCGATCTCGCCTCGGCCTCATTGAAGCGCCTACGTCCAACAGCAGGACGTTCCTAGCGCGTTGTTCTCCGAGGCGATCTCGCCTCGGCCTCATTGAAGCGACGAATTCAAAGACGATTTCTATGACGAAATCCAATGTTCTCCGAGGCGATCTCGCCTCGGCCTCATTGAAGCCCCATTGCCAAGTGATAGGCGTTGGCGTCCGACACAGTTCTCCGAGGCGATCTCGCCTCGGCCTCATTGAAGCCGCCCTGCCGGGGGCAGAAGCAGGGGCAGCCCGCGTCGTTCTCCGAGGCGATCTCGCCTCGGCCTCATTGAAGCGCGGACTGAGGTCCATGGCCGCGCGCGGTGATCGCGTTCTCCGAGGCGATCTCGCCTCGGCCTCATTGAAGCTTCGCGTGTTCGGTACGGAATCCGCCATGCTGTACACGGTTCTCCGAGGCGATCTCGCCTCGGCCTCATTGAAGCAGGGCTCCCGTTATCGTGGAATAGCCACATATTGTGTTCTCCGAGGCGATCTCGCCTCGGCCTCATTGAAGCGGGACGCGCTGCAACTCATCAACCCCCTTACTCGCAGTTCTCCGAGGCGATCTCGCCTCGGCCTCATTGAAGCTCGAACGCCAGCGGCCCGGAGACTTGCTTATCGAGGTTCTCCGAGGCGATCTCGCCTCGGCCTCATTGAAGCAAGGTGGGCATGTTTGCCCGCCACACCGGCAAGACGTTCTCCGAGCCGATCTCGCCTCGGCCTGATTGAAGCTATTGCATCGACGTCGAGCTGAAGGGGTGCCGGTGCTGTTCTCCGAGGCGATCTCGCCTCGGCCTCATTGAAGCTCCGCGCGCTCGGCCTCAAGGCACGAGAGCAGCCAAGTTCTCCGAGGCGATCTCGCCTCGGCCTCATTGAAGCGGCGATGACGTCACGGTCTACCGCCATTGGCGCCAGGTTCTCCGAGGCGATCTAGCCTCGGCCTCATTGAAGCGTCGACGTTCTTGGCCGGACCTGGGAGGAAGCGACGTTCTCCGAGGCGATCTAGCCTCGGCCTCATTGAAGCACGGACGACGGCGGTGATTTCACGCGCGACGTGCTCTTCTCCTAGGCGATCTAGCCTCGGCCTCATTGAAGCGCGAGAGCCGCCGGACTGCAAGGCGCGGCCGAGTCGGTTCTCCGAGGCGATCTAGCCTCGGCCTCATTGAAGCACCCCGGAAGAGTTTGCGGCGTGGATCCGCCTGGGCGTTCTCCGAGGCGATCTAGCCTCGGCCTCATTGAAGCATGAAGAACGGGACGCCAGCCGCTGCGCACTGATCTCGTTCTCCGAGGCGATCTAGCCTCGGCCTCATTGAAGCGTGATGCGGAGTTCGATGACGGTTGTGCGCGTGGCGGTTCTCCGAGGCGATCTCGCCTCGGCCTCATTGAAGCCATGAGCGCCAGCAAACGCCCGCCGTGAACCACCAGGTTCTCCGAGGCGATCTCGCCTCGGCCTCATTGAAGCAGGGACAGGAGCCGACAAGCCTCAACAAGATCACGGTTCTCCGAGGCGATCTCGCCTCGGCCTCATTGAAGCCATGCGGTCATCAGCTCTTTGATTGCGCTAACCACGTTCTCCGAGGCGATCTCGCCTCGGCCTCATTGAAGCTGATCGCTTGCAGAAGGACGTTAGGCCGCCGCAGCGTTCTCCGAGGCGATCTCGCCTCGGCCTCATTGAAGCGCGGCGCAGCAAGATTGCGCAAGCTGCGTGCGTCGCGGTTCTCCGAGGCGATCTCGCCTCGGCCTCATTGAAGCCAGGCGATCAGCGAGGAGGATGCGATTGCGGCGGGCGTTCTCCGAGGCGATCTCGCCTCGGCCTCATTGAAGCTCAGTAACAACGCTTTGCGCGGGACTTACTTCGGGAGTTCTCCGAGGCGATCTCGCCTCGGCCTCATTGAAGCGGTATCTACAAAATCAATGTGCAGATGTTGGGCGCTGTTCTCCGAGGCGATCTCGCCTCGGCCTCATTGAAGCCGTTGTGCCAGGTGCGTGTAAACCTCGGTCGTGCGGTTCTCCGAGGCGATCTCGCCTCGGCCTCATTGAAGCCATGCGATCCTCAGCGAGGTTTGGGTTGCGGTGCGGCGGTTCTCCGAGGCGATCTCGCCTCGGCCTCATTGAAGCGCCTTGCGCCACTCTGGATCACCATCAGGGTTGAGGTTCTCCGAGGCGATCTCGCCTCGGCCTCATTGAAGCGTGGTCGACATCGCTGTTGAACCGTGCGGCTTTGGTTCTCCGAGGCGATCTCGCCTCGGCCTCATTGAAGCTTGGCTGCGACCTTGAGCGCTTCGATAGCCACATCAAGTTCTCCGAGGCGAACTCGCCTCGGCCTCATTGAAGCGTGGATGGACTAGTGGCGGTGGTGCGCAGCGGCTGGCGTTCTCCGAGGCGATCTCGCCTCGGCCTCATTGCAGCTCGATCACGATGCGCTGCGTGTTTTTTTCCGCGCCGTTCTCCGAGGCGATCTCGCCTCGGCCTCATTGAAGCGATGCGGTTTTCGCCGAGAGCTACCAAGCCGCGACTGGCTCTCCGAGGCGATCTCGCCTCGGCCTCATTGAAGCCGATCAAGCTCGAAATGCGGACCGTCGACAAAGGACTGTTCTCCGAGGCGATCTCGCCTCGGCCTCATTGAAGCGGATTCGGGCAAAACGTAGATTGGCTTGTCGCAGCGGTTCTCGCCTCGGCCTCATTGAAGCCTCGACATCACCGCGCAAGCCGAGACACTGATCCCGAGTTCTCCGAGGCGATCTCGCCTCGGCCTCATTGAAGCGAGTACCGCTGGCGCACGTTCCAGGCCGCCACGGCTGCGTTCTCCGAGGCGATCTCGCCTCGGCCTCATTGAAGCGTCATCGGTGCGAACGACCGCCGCCGCCACCTGGAGCGTTCTCCGAGGCGATCTCGCCTCGGCCTCATTGAGGCATAGGTTTTTTGATCTGGCCGTGCTGTAGCAGCTGCGTTCTCCGAGGCGATCTCGCCTCGGCCTCATTGAAGCTTGAAGAAGGGACAAGCCCAGGCCCGCTGCGCTCGCGTTCTCCGAGGCGATCTCGCCTCGGCCTCATTGAAGCGGATAGATCGGGACACAGCGACCGCTGATGCTCTCGCGTTCTCCGAGGCAATCTCGCCTCGGCCTCATTGAAGCACGGGGTGGTGCGCATAGTTGCGCCTGCCGTTTGCAGTTCTCCGAGGCGATCTCGCCTCGGGCTCATTGAAGCTTGTCCACCACCATGGACGAAAACACCTTGCGGACGGTTCTCCGAGGCGATCTCGTCTCGGCCTCATTGAAGCGCCTTGCGCCACTCTGGATCACCATCAGGGTTGAGGTTCTCCGAGGCAATCTCGCCTCGGCCTCATTGAAGCGACACGGGTGGTTCGACCTTGTTTGCGCAGACATGGAGTTCTCCGAGGCGATCTCGCCTCGGCCTCATTTGAGCTAGCACTCGCAATTCACCTGCGGCTTTCGCAGCAGGGTTCTCCGAGGCGATCTCGCCTCGGCCTCATTGAAGCGAGACTGACGCCAAGCGAGCTGAGAAGCAGTTCGCGTTCTCCGAGGCGATCTCGCCTCGGCCTCATTGAAGCGACAAAGCCACGTTCAGCGCCGACTCGGCAGATATGGTTCTCCGAGGCGATCTCGCCTCGGCCTCATTGAAGCGCGGCGGTCGACAGCGGGTCGACCTGCACATGTTCCCGTTCTCCGAGGCGATCTCGCCTTGGCCTCATTGAAGCAGGACATCGAGCGCTTTATGGGCGTTCCCAGCGTTCTCGTTCTCCGAGGCGATCTCGCCTCGGCCTCATTGAAGCATTTGCCGCTCGTAGAATGATCCGCTGGCAACGTCGTTCTCCGAGGCGATCTCGCCTCGGCCTCATTGAAGCTTGTCGGACGTCTCTGGCTCGTCGCGTGTTGCCGGGTTCTCCGAGGCGATCTCGCCTCGGCCTCATTGAAGCTTCATTTCCGACTTTGGAGAACACGCAATGGCACACGTTCTCCGAGGCGATCTCGCCTCGCCCTCATTGAAGCGGCAGACCGCGACGCCGAAGCCACGAATCGATGCATTGTTCTCCGAGGCGATCTCGCCTCGGCCTCATTGAAGCTCGAGATCCAGCCCGGCATCGGTAGCGCACGCCTCAAGGTTCTCCGAGGCGATCTCGCTTCGGCCTCATTGAAGCAATTCCGGCGCGTGTCGTTTGAACGATCCGCTGGAAGCGGTTCTCCGAGGCGATCTCGCCTCGGCCTCATTGAAGCCTCGTACATCGCGGGTGGGTCGAGGGCAACCTCGCTACCGTTCTCCGAGGCGACCTCGCCTCGGCCTCATTGAAGCCGTCTCGCGGAGAACCTCGGAAGACCCGTTCACGAAAGTTCTCCGAGGCGATCTCGCCTCGGCCTCATTGAAGCGTAATGGTCTCGTCGCTGCGGGTGTGTTGTCGCTCGGTTCTCCGAGGCGATCTCGCCTCGGCCTCATTGAAGGATCGAGCACCGTCCGCGCATTCGCTCGGGCCTGCCCATGTTCTCCGAGGCGATCTCGCCTCGGCCTCATTGAAGGGGCGCCTCGCTTGAGGCTTGCGCTACCGATGCCGGGGTTCTCCGAGGCGATCTCGCCTCGGCCTCATTGAAGGACCCGAGCAACTCGCCAGCCGTAACCACGTCGTAACGTTCTCCGAGGCGATCTCGCCTCGGCCTCATTGAAGCAGCTTCATCGTTCCCTGCCATCCGGCCATGAATGCGGTTCTCCGAGGCGATCTCGCCTCGGCCTCATTGAAGCCGCACCGGCGAGCGTGACGAACGCTGCGGCGATCGCGTTCTCCGAGGCGATCTCGCCTCGGCCTCATTGAAGCTAATGTTGATCGAGGACGTTGTGTTGACGGCCCGCGGTTCTCCGAGGCGATCTCGCCTCGGCCTCATTGAAGCATCCATGACTCCTATGGGACCGTAGCTGCGGACGTCGTTCTCCGAGGCGATCTCGCCTCGGCCTCATTGAAGCTGGCTAGGTAGAAACGATCCAGCAACCGACCTGACGTTCTCCGAGGCGATCTCGCCTCGGCCTCATTGAAGCCGACAGCTCGATCTATGGTCGACTGGTCGAATGGTCGTTCTCCGAGGCGATCTCGCCTCGGCCTCATTGAAGCCTCGCCGTTCGTGCGCAGTTCGTACAGTTGGCCCGTGTTCTCCGAGGCGATCTCGCCTCGGCCTCATTGAAGCTTGGCTCACGGTCATAGCCGAAATACTGCCGCTCGTCGTTCTCCGAGGCGATCTCGCCTCGGCCTCATTGAAGCCGCGCCCGTCGTCATCCGGCATGTCGCGCGAGGCGAGTTCTCCGAGGCGATCTCGCCTCGGCCTCATTGAAGCTGGCTGCGCGTTCCCTCGGTATCCGTCACGCCGCGGTTCTCCGAGGCGATCTCGCCTCGGCCTCATTGAAGCACGAGTTCGAGCCGGACTTTCGAACCGCGCGCGTGGGTTCTCCGAGGCGATCTCGCCTCGGCCTCATTGAAGCGACCTCTTGCGGACTCGCCGCGAGCCTCTCCGGCGACGTTCTCCGAGGCGATCTCGCCTCGGCCTCATTGCTGGCCGGCGTTCTCCGAGGCGATCTCGCCTCGGCCTCATTGAAGCGGCGGGGCGTGTTAGGGAAGCCGAAGAACTGGCAACCCACCGAATCATGGGTCAAGAGCCAGCTAGACAAATTTTCTCACACACCAACACCGCGCACTCGATGACGCAGGTCAAACCACCGCGAACGTATCCCGCGCATTCGACGACGAAGCTCGGACCATCGGAACGAATCCTGAGCACTCAACGTTGAACGCCTGCGGTTCGCGATCGAATGGTCAACCATTCAACGACGAATGCGCGGCGTTCGCGAATGAGTGGTTGAGCACTCAACGACGAACGCCAGCCATTTGCAATTGAATGGTTGAGTACTCAACGACGAATGCCCGCGGTTCGCGATTGAATGGTTGAGCATTCAACGACGAACGGGCGGCGTTCGCGAGCGAGTAGTCGAGCACTCGACGACGAACGCCAGCCATTTGCGATCGAACGGTTGGGTACTCAACGATGAATGCCAGCGGTTCGCGATTGAATCGTTGGCATTGAACAACGGAGGTCAGACCCTCGTGATCGAATGCTGAGCATTCAACGACGGACTTTTCGAAGGGTCGGCGCTGCCGTCTATCGTTACGACGGCGCCACCCTCCGATCTGACGCCCGGTGAAGTCCACCAGCGACGCGCAAGATCCTCGACGCTAAGCGCTCCGCACCCTCGACACGCCCTAGCGCGCGATCGAATGTGCCTACGGGCAACTGCCTAGCGGATCGGGCAATTTCAACGACCAGGCAATCGGTAAAGCTCAGACGCGGGTTAGCCCGAAACTGGGCCAGCGCCCACGCAATGACATCCGGGCGCTCCACGGTCAAGCTCCGATGCGCCAACAGCATCGCAACCACATCCGACTGCTGCTTGGCGGTCAAGCCGAAAACACTCCTGAGCATCCAGAGAGTCTCTGCCAACACGAGGTGAGACACGAATGTAGGCCGAAAGCCGGACAGCCACCGAATCGGCCACCGAATCGACCGAATCGTGAGTCAAGCGCCGTCTAGCGTTTCTTTCGGCCACAATGCGACGTTTCTGGAGAACGATTTCGGCGCGCAACCAACGCGCCCAGACGCCAGCGGCGCCCAGAATCCCGTGTGATCGCACTCACCGGGTCACAAGACTCCGGGCACAGCCGATGCCTTTGAGCCACTGCCGCTTCCACTCGGCAGCTTTGGCTTCGAGCGCTTCCACGCTGGCGACCAAGCGCCAATAACCGGAACCGATGCCTTTGACGTGGCCGGTCCATTGATCGGCTCCAAAACGGACAGTTCCGGCGGCCGAATATCACCCGGGCGATATTGACCCACCATTTACATCCGGGTAATAATGGCTGATCAAAGGGGGTGGCCCGTGAACGACAGTGAGCATTGGACAGCATTTGCGGCGATGGAGCGGATCGCAGAAGGGACGCCCGAAACGGTCGCGCGCGCCGCCAAACGCCAACTCGAACAGGATCCGAGCACGCAGATCCTTGTATTCGACCGCGCAACCGGTCGCGTCGTCGATCTCGATCTGCGCGGTAGTGAAAACGATGTGGCGGATCGATATCGCATCGAATCCGGTCTGCCTCCTGCAGAAGCGCGCGAACGCGGCCGTCCAAAGCTAGGAGTCGTGTCTCGCGAAGTGACACTTCTACCGCGCCACTGGAATTGGTTGGCCGAACAGCAGGGCGGAGCGTCCGCAATGCTGCGTCGAATAGTGGACGCAGCGATAAAGGAACGGCAGGGCTTGGACCGCGCGAGACGCGCGGCTGAGGCTGGTTACCGCTTCATGAGCGCTATCGCTGGTGACCTCCCGAACTTCGAGGAAGCGTCGCGTGCGTTGTTTGCGGCCGACCACGCTGCGTTCGAAGTCCGAACGGCCGAATGGCCGGCTGATGTAAAGGACGAACTGGGCCGCTTTCTTCGCGACGCGACTGAGGCGAACGCATGATCGGCGCAGGCCTGTTCGCCCATTAAAAAAGCGAACAGCCACCGAATCGACCGAATCGCAAGCTTTTTCAGCGCGGATGGCTCGCGCTCGTCGATCTTGCCGCGTTTGCCGGTCTTGATCTGACGCCCGGTAAAGTCCACCAGCGAAGCGCGAGATCCTCGACGCTACAAGCGCTCCGAACCCTCGACACTCCCTAGCGCACGAACGAATGTGCCGACGGGCAAATGCCCTGCGGATCGGGCAATCCTCCGTCTTGGCGTCCGCAAGCCGCAGGAATTAAGGCCGCTCAGGTCGCGCGCTTCGCCCACAGCGCCGCGATGTCGCGACACACGGCAGCTCAGGTCAACCCGTACATTTGCGCCAACACCTCGGGCGCGAGCGCGGGGCTGCGTAGGAAGCCTTGATAGTACTGGCAACCGCGTGCGCGCAGGAATTCGAGCTGGGCTTGCGTTTCCACGCCTTCTGCGAGCAGATCGAGATTGAGCTGTTGGCCGAGCGCGATCACGGCGCCGGTGATGGCTGCGCCGTCGTCGGCGTCGATGTCTTTGACGAAGCTGCGGTCGATCTTCAACGTGTCCACCGGGAGATGCTTCAAGTACGACAGCGAGCTGTAGCCGGTGCCGAAATCGTCGATGGCGATGCGCATTCCCAGTTTGCGCAGGCCAGTGAGCACGCGCTGCAAATGCCGGCCATGCTCGATGAGCAGCGATTCGGTCAACTCCAATTCCAGCGCATCGGGATCGAGCCCGGTTTCGCTGAGCACGCGCAACAAACGATCGGTGAAATCCGCCGCCCGCAGTTGCCGCGCCGACACGTTGACGCATAGGCGCAACTCCGGCGCGCGCGCGCGGCGCCATCTTTGCACCTGCCGACATGCGGTCAGCAGCACGAATTCGCCTAAGGATTCGATAAGGCCGGTGTCCTCGGCGATGTCGATGAACTCGCCGGGCATGACCAGCTGGCCTCCCGCTGGACGCCAGCGCACCAGCGCCTCGACAGCGTCGATCGCGTCGGTGTCGCAGTTGAAAATCGGCTGGTAGTGCACCAGGAATTCGTCGCGCTCCCGCGCCTGGCGCAATTGCCCTTCGATCGCCAGCCGGCGCGTTGCCGCATCCAGCAGCGCCGGCGCGAAGAACTGATAGCTGTTGCGGCCCAGATCTTTGGCGCGATACAGCGCGGCGTCCGCATTGCGCAGCAGTTCCGTGGCGCTGTTGCCGTCTTCCGGGAACATCGAGATGCCGATGCTGGTGCGCACGAACACCTCGAATCCACCGCTCAGTCGGAACGAGGCGACAAAAGCGGTCAGCAGGTTCTCGGCGAAGGTTGCCGCGTCGCGCGCGCTGGTCGCGCCGCGCGCAACGATGAGGAATTCGTCGCCGCCAGTGCGCGCCACTGTGTCGGCGACGGCCGTCGCGCCGCGCAGGCGCGTTCCGATCGCGCGCAGCAGTTCATCGCCTGCCTGATGGCCAAGACTGTCGTTGATGGTCTTGAAGCGATCGATATCGAGCAGCAGCAACGCCAACCTGGAATCGGTCAACTCCGCCTCGGCAATGGCGGTCTGCAACAACTGCTGTGCGCGCAGGCGATTCGGCAAGCCGGTCAGCGCATCGACGTGCGCGAGGCGATTCAGCTCGGCCTGGTGGCGACGCTGTTCGGTGATGTCGAGCACGATGCCGGCCATGCCGGCGTCGCTGTCCTCGCCGCCCGGCAGCGGCCTGCCGATGCTCGATATCCAGCGCACGCCGGTGCTGGCGACGACACGGTATTCCATGTTCAGCGGTGCGCGGTCCTGGCGCGCTTTGGCCACCGCGGCGATAACCCGTTCGCGATCGTCCGGATGTATGCGCGCCAGCCAGTTATCGAAGGTCGCGGCCGCGCTCGCTGGCAGGCCAAGGATGCGGTAGTAGCCCTCGCTCCAGACGTTCGGTCGGCCCGGTCGCCATTCCCACGCGCCGGCGTTGGCGCCATCGAGCGCCAGCCGGTAACGCGCTTCGCTTTCGCGCAGTTCATCCTCAGCGAGCTGGCGGTCCATCGCTGCCGCGAACGCCGCCGCAATCAGGCGCAGCACGCGCTCGTCGGAGGCGCGCCAGGGCCGCGCCTGAGAGACATCATCGAATCCCAGAATGCCCCACAGCCGACCGCGCTGCAGGATCGGGACGATCATCAGCGAGCAGATGTGTTGCCGCAGCAGCAGCGATTGCTCCTGCGGCGGGAAGGCATCGGTGGGCCCGGCGATGCACTCGCCGTTGCGCAGGCGCGCAAGCCACCGGCTGTAGTCCGGCTCGATGTGTTCGCGATCGAGCGGGGCGTTGTGCAACAGCTCCCAAAGCCCAGGCCGGCGCCACACCGCCCGCTTGACCGTCAACGCGCCGCGCGGCGAGTCTTCGATGAATTCGAATACGAAGGCGCGATCGAGCCCGAGCCGCTGCCCAACTTCCTGCAGCACCGATTGCATGCGCTCAGGCAGCGGCGCCGTCCCCAGCATCACCGGCACCGCACAGGCGGCCGCGTCCAAGCCGATATCGGCGAGCTTGCGCTCTGTGACATCGAACAACACCCCGTTGAAAAACCGCGCCTCGCCGCTGGCGTCGCGCTCCACCCAGGTGTGATCCTCGACCCAGCGCCAACCGCTGCCATCCGCAATCCGATACTCCAACTGCCAGCGCTCGCTATTGGCGATGTTGGGGACCACCTCGCGCTCGATGCGCGCCAGATCCTCCGGGTGCATCAGTTCGACGAAATGCCGCCCGATCAGCTCGGCGGGCGAATAGCCCCACGCAGCGACATTGTCGGAGACGTTATCGATGGGCCAACCGTCTGCTTGAACCCAACGGAATGCGACCGCACCCGTTCCGGCCAACAACGAAGAATCGGAAACCGGCACGATGTCCTCGGCGCATCAGGGGAACCTGAGTCTGCAACCATTGCGGCCAGATTGAAACCTAATGCGATGCGACCGAGGTTCGCGGCGCTGCGCTCGGTGCATGCAGGTCAGCGATAATGCGCAGCTGCGCCGACTTGGAGAGCAATGTGATTTCGATACCGACATTCGCCAGGTTGGGCGCCAAGCGCAGTGCGAATCGACGGCCGCCAGCGCGCGCGCGCTTCGGAAGTGCGCTGTGCTTGCGACTGCTGCTGTTGCTGCTGCCGAACACACTGTGCGCCGAAACGCTGGCCGATGCGTTTCTGCAGGCCTATTTCGAGCAATACCCGACGCAGGCGACCGCGGCCGGTGTCTATCGGCACGACGGCGCGCTGGATCGGCTCGAACCGGGTGAGATCGAGGACTGGCTCAAGACGGTGGAACGTTTCGATCGCGACGCGGCCGAGCAGCAAAGCGAATGCGCATTCGACGATTGTGTGGATCTCGATGTGCTGCGGCGGCAGCTGGCGCTGGAGCGCTTCGAGCTGGTGGCGCAACGTCGGCCGCAGGCCGATCCGTTGTTCTGGGCCGAGGCGCTGGGCCGGGCCACGCTGTACCAGTTGTTGCGCGACGATCGGCCCGAGCGCGAACGCCTGGATCTGGCGGCGCAGCGGGTCGCAAAATTGCCGGCGTTGGCGAAACTCGCGATGCGCAGCCTGACCGATGTCGAGCGCATCGCGCCGCAGGCTGCCGCCGAGGCGGCGCGACGGCTACGCGCGTTGGCCGGGTTTTATCGCGATGGGTATCGACAAGCCGACAAACGCGCAGCCGCAAGGCGAAGCGGGGAGCGTGCTGCCGTTGCGCTCGAAACGCTGGCGACGTTTTGCGAGCAGCTCAGCGAAAAAGCGCGCGGCGATTTTCGACTGCGCGACGACTATGCAACGCGTTTTCGCCTGGGCACCGCGATCGACACCGATGTTGCCGAGGTGTTGCGAATGGCGCATCAGGACTTGGCCGAGAAGCGCGAGGAAGCCGCCGCCTATGCGCGCGGTATCTGGCCGGCGCTGTTCGATGAGCCCGCGCCGCTCGACGACCGCGATGTGTTGCGCCGCGCCTTCGCCCACATTGAGGCACAACGGCCCGCGACCACCGCCGAGCTGATCGAGCAGTACCGCGCGGATGCCCAGTTGGCTTTCGAATTTGCGCGCAAGCACGAGGTGATGACCATCCCCGAGCCGCTGTCGCTGTACATCGACAAAGCGCCCGCATGGCTGGGCGGCCAGAGTGTCGGCGGCGTGTTTGCGCCGGGTCCGTTCGCAGCCGAAGCCGATACGCTGTTTTTGCTGCCGAACATCGAGGACGACGCGCCAGAGCAGGCCAAGGCGCGGTTCTTCAGCGCCTTCAACACCGGTTTCAATCGCATGATCGTGCCGCACGAGCTGGTGCCCGGCCACTACGCGCAACTCAAGGTCGCTGCGCGCCAGCCGCGGCCGATTCGGAGCGTTTTTGGCGATGGCGTGTACACCGAAGGCTGGGGCAGCTTCGCCGAGCGCCTGATGCTGGATTTGGGCTGGGGCGGCCCGCCGGAGCGCCTGGCGCATTACAAGAAGCAACTGGAAAACATCACCCGCGTGATCGCCGATATCAGTGTTCACACGCTAGCCTGGGACGAAAATCAGCTGACGCAGTTTGCGACGCGCGAAGGTCTGATGGATGCGCAATTCGCCTCCAACCTGTGGCGCCGCGCGATGTTCAGCTCGCCGCAGTTGACCACCTATCACCTGGGCTATCGCGACATCCAGGTGCTGTGGCAATCGTGGCTCTCTCGTCGCAACGCGAACGCGCCGGTGCGCGAGTTCGTCGATGCCATGCTGAGCGAGGGCGCCGTGCCGCTGGCCGTGTATCGGCGCAAGCTGCAGTAACGGCGAGCGACGAGATTCGGCGCTGGTTGCGTTAATGCACCTGCGAGCGAATCAGCAAAAGCGCGCCGTTCGGCGAACTCAAGCGCGCGTGCATGGATCCGGCACGCGCCATCAGGTAATCGCCGGCGGCGAAGGCTTGCTCGCCATCGATGATGCTGCCCTCCAGTACCAGACACTCTTCGTCGTGCGTATGCGGATGCGCGGGCACGAAGGCGCCGGCGTGGATGCGCCAGAGGGCAGTTTCGATACGCGTGGACGGATCGAGATACAGTCGCTTGATGTCGACGCCCGGCAGCAGTTGGCGCCATTCGCCTTCGTTGGCGCGCACGATGTGCAGCTCGCTCAGCCGCGAGTGCACGGCATCCCAAATCGCGGCGCGACGCGCAGCGTCGACCGGCGGCGCTGTCAGCTCACTCATCGCTGGATCGATTTCGGAATGCATCGGGCGCTTTTGTGAAGTCATCGTGAGAATGTACGTTGGAACGCGGGCATGCGGATGCACGGGACATGCTGCCCGTACATTGCATCACGTTGTGTTTGGATCTGCATTGCGTCAGGAAGTCGCCGTGCGGTGAGATCTCCGGTTGCCGACATTGTTCGCGCGGCAACGGTGAACCGCAACTGGATTTTACGCATCGAAGAGCAATCGCTTGGATCGCATTGCGTTACCATCCTTGGTGTCGTCGCTCACTCGATTGCCATGGAACAAAGCGTCCCCTCTCTCGACAAGCCGTTGCAGCGCGACCGGCGGTGGCCACGCTATGTCTGGCGCGTGCCACTGCTGCTATGGCATCTGGCGGTGCATTTGCCGCTGACGCTGATCCTGGTGTCGCCGCTCGGCGAGCGTTTGCGCTGGGGCGATGAACACTTGCGGCATCGCGCGATCCGCTGGTGGTCGGCAGGGTTGATGCGCATTTTCGGGTTCCGGTTGCGGCGTTTCGGCACGCCGGTCAAGGGCGCCGCGCTGGTGGTTGCGAATCATCTGTCGTGGCTCGATATCGAACTGATGCACAGCCAACGTGCCGTGGAGTTCGTCGCCAAATCCGAAATCAGCCGCTGGCCGCTCGTGGGCTGGCTGGCGCGCCGTGCGGGAACCATTTATCACCGTCGCGGCAGCACAGAGTCGCTGGCGAGCGTGGCGCAGATGATGGTTCTGCGCATGCAGCAAGGCGCTCAGGTCGGCGTGTTTCCCGAGGGCGGAACCACCGATGGCACGCGCGTCAAAGTGTTCCACGCGCGCATCTTTCAGACCGCCGTGGAGGCGGATGTGCCGGTGCAACCGGTCGCCCTGCGCTACCTGCTGGACGGTGCACCGAATCGCTCCGTGCCTTTCCTCGATGGCGAAAGTTTTTTCGCTAACTTCGTGCGTCTGCTCGGCGAACCGTCGATGGTCGCCGAGGTGCATTTTCTCGAAGCGATTCCAGCGCACTCCGAAGGGCGACGGCGTATCGCCGAAGCGGCCCGCGAGCGCATCGTCGCTGCGTTGGCGTTACCGCCGCCATGAGCGCGCTGCCCAGAACGCACGGGCTGTCGTTTCGCCGGCGGGGTGCGCTCGCCAATCCGCATGTGCAGTCGCTGCTGGCCTCCAGCGCGCTGCGCCGCGCCGCGGTGCGTTTGCGTTTTCCGGGACTGCATGAAGCCAGCAGCGAGCACATCCTCGATTGCGGCGACGGTGTGCGCCTGCAAGGCTTCTTGTCGGTGCAGAGCGTGCGCCCACGGGCGCGCGGATTGGTGGTGGTGTTGCATGGCTGGGAAGGCAGCGTGCAATCGAGCTACGTGATGGTGTCGACCGGCCGCTTGCTCGCCGCAGGCTTCGATGTTTTCCGGCTGCATTTTCGCGATCACGGCGATACCCATCATCTCAACGAAGAATTGTTCCATTCGTGCCGGATCGATGAAGTCGTGGGCGCGGTGCAGGCCGTGCGGAACCAGTTCCAGCCGCGCCGTCTGTTGCTCGCGGGTTTTTCCCTGGGCGGCAATTTTGCGCTGCGCATTGCACTGCGCGCCCCGAGCTGTAATCTCGACATCGCGTACGCCTTCGCCGTGTGTCCGCCCATCGATCCGGGTGCGAGCCTGACGCAGATCGAGACCGCGCCGTGGGTCTACGAGCGTTACTTCATCACCAAGTGGATCGATTCGCTGCGCCGCAAACAAGCGCTGTTCCCCGCGCGCTACGACTTCACCGAATGGCTGAAAAAGCCAACGCTGCGCGACCTGACCGCGCGGCTGGTGGAGGAGTTCACCGACTACGGCAAGCTTGAGCGCTATCTCGACGGTTATTCGATCGCTGGCGACCGATTGTCTGGTTTGACCGTCCCGGCTTCGATCCTCACCGCCGAGGACGATCCCGTGATTCCGATTGGCGATTATCGCGAGCTGCAACTGCCGACACACACGGAACTCGTCCTCGCCGAACACGGTGGGCACTGTGGGTTCATCGAAGACTGGCGGTTGAAGAGCTGGGTCGAGGATGTGCTGGTGGAGCGGTTGATCTCCGCGTCGGCTTGAATTGGTGCTGATGCTGATGCTGATTCTGGGGCAAGGGGCGCGGGGCGGGGGCCAAACGTCTCGCTCCGCACTACTGCAAGAACCCATTGCTCCGGCCAGCGGAGCGCTCTCATGGTGGAAGAGGTTCGCCCTCGCACCCTGCCCCTCGCCCTGATTAAGAGCACCATGCGCAAGCGTACGTTACACCTCCTTGCATTACCATACGGACGCGTATAGTCTAAAGCTCGCCGGCTGGGGAGCCGGCGCTTCTTGCACCGTTCTTGGGAGGGAACCGTGGTCCGCTCTTTCGTCTTGGCAGCGCTGCTGCTCGTCTTGCAATCCTATTCTCCGCTCGCCACCGCGCAGTCGGGTTACACGCAAACGCGTCACCCGGTGGTGCTGGTCCATGGCCTGCTCGGCTTCGACAGCTTGCTCGGCATTCTCGATTACTTTTACGGCATCCCTGGCGAGCTGCGTTCTGGCGGCGCGCGGGTGTATGTGGCGAATGTGTCGAGCAGCAACTTCAGCGAAGTGCGCGGCGAGCAGCTGATCCGCTATCTCGATCAGCTCCGCGCCACGTACGGCCACAGCAAGTTCAATCTGATCGGCCACAGTCACGGCGGCCCGACGATTCGCTATGTGGCCTCGGTGCGCCCAGATCTCGTTGCCTCGGTCACCAGCGTCGGCGCACCGCATACCGGCAGCGCGGTTGCCGATGCGTTGACCACCGTCGCGCCACCGGGCTCGTGGTTGGAACGCACGCTGGCCGGCTTCGTCAACGCGCTCAGCGTTTTCATCGAATTCTTGTCCGGCGATGCCGACCCGCAGAACGCACTCGGCGCGCTGGTCTCGCTCAATTCGGCTGGCGCCGCCGCCTTCAATCAGCGCCACCCGCAAGGCCGCCCGACGAGCAACTGCGGCAGCGGCGCGGCCGTGGTCAATAACGTGCGCTACTACTCGATGGGCGGCACCAGTGTGTTGACCAACGTATTCGATGCTTCCGATGCCATGCTCGGCGCCAGCAGCCTGTTCTTCGGCTTTGAGCAGAACGATGGTCTGGTGGGTCGTTGCTCAAGCCGCTGGGGCGTCGTGCTGCGCGACGACTATGCATGGAATCATCTGGACGAGGCCAACCAGGTGCTGGGCCTGCGCGGCCTGTTCGCATCCAGCCCAACCTCGGTGTATCGCGCGCAAGCCAATCGGTTGAAGAACGCCGGCCTGTAAGCCATGCGTGCGATCGTCGCGACGCTGGCGACGGCGCTGCTGGCGTTGGCCCTGGTCGCGCTGCTGATCCCCAGCAGCGCGCCTCAACAGGAACGCGCGGCGCCGGAGGCGGCCGCGCCCGGGCCAAGCCCCGAGCCGGCCCGGCTTGATGTCGCAGCACCGTCGCAACCGCTGCCGATCGATCACGTTGCCCGCCTCAAGGTGCCAACGTCGATGGCCGGCGCGGAGATCGATGGCGCAGTGAACCTAGATGACGATGGCAATGTGCTGATCGACCTTGAGCTGCGGCGACTGTTCGACCATGTCCTGAGCAGCGCTGGCGAGCTGTCAATCGATGCGATTCGCGCGCTATTGGCCGAGCGCCTGAAGCAACTGACCACGCCGCACGCAGCCGCGCAAGCGCTCGAGATTTTCGAGCGCTACTTGCGTTACCTGCGCGAGGCGCATTCGGCCGGTCCGCGCCTGGAAGGTCTGGCGCTCGATGCGCGCCTGGAGGCCTTGCGCGAACTGCGGCGATCGGTTTTGGGTGAGCCGATGGCGGAGGCCTTTTTCGGTATGGAGGAGCGCTATCAGGCGCACACCCTCGCCGTGCGAGACCTCGATCCAGGACTGGATCCCGAGGAGCGCGCGCAGCGCGAGCAAGCGCTGATCGAGCAACTGCCGGCGGAATTGCGTGCGCCGATCCTGGAGCATCAGCGCACGCAGGCAGACCTGCAGGATGCCGCAGCGATCGCCAACGCCGCCGCCGACGCCGACGAGCGTTATGCGCTGCGCAGCGAGCGTTTCGGCGAGGCAGCCGCTGCGCGAATGGAATTACTGGATCGGGAACTGGCGACCTGGCAGTCGCGGGTGCAGGCCTATCAGCAACAACGCCAGCAGCTCGGTGCCGACGACCCCGCGCTCGCTCGCTATCTACGCGAGCATTTCAGCGAGCCCGAACAACGACGCATTCTTTCGCTGGAAGCGATCGGGGAACTGTAGCGCCGCATCAGTTCGGTATGCCGATCAGCGGGCTGTTGAAAAGCTAACCAGCGATGGTTCGCGCATGGATCAAGCTCAGCGCTTGATCCATGCATAGAGCTAATCGCGCCGCACCACCACAAACTCGCCCTCGATAATCGCCGGATCGCGCGGGGTTCGCGGCTTGCGCCAACGCATCCGCGCCAGAGCAATCAGAGCACCGATCGCGGTGAGGCCGAGCAGGATGGCGCCCACGAAAAAGCCGAAGACCAGCAAACCTACCGTCACGGCAGCGCCGACCACCCATGCCAGAACGCCGAGCACGCGCTGACCGAGCGGCGTCGGACCCATCAAGGCGGCTGGACTCATGGCATTGCTCCTTGCTTGCACTGAGGACGTAGCATGACGCGCATTTCCGTAAGCGCAAGTGAAACAAGATGGGATTAGTCGTCTGCAAGCTGAACGAATTGACCGAAGACACCCCTTTCGAGGTGCCCGATCCCAGCGATCCCGGAGGCACGGAATCGCTGATCGTCATCAAGCTCGGTGCGCGCATCGTCGCCTACCGCAATATCTGCCCGCATGCAGGTCGGCCGTTGAACTGGGCGCCCGGCAAGTTTTTGTATGCGCACGGGCAACTAGTGTGCGCGGCCCACGGCGCCAGCTTCCGCCCCGAAGACGGCTACTGCCTGGGCGGTCCATGTCGTGGAGCCTCGCTGGCGGCCGTCAACGTGATCGTGCGTGGAGATCAGCTGTACCTTGCGGAGTGAGGGTTTCACCGAGGCCCCCGGCCAGCATATCGGCCGCGTGAGCGGCTGATCAGGCGCAGGCGCGGACTCGCGTTGGGGGCTGTCCGGATGGACTGGCCGGTCCGATTCAACTCGTTCTGGCGGCTTCCGCTTGCGATCGCAGCGGCGACCGGTACAGCGCGCCTTGCGCGGCTTTTTATGCGGCAAGGGTTCGGCCGCGAGGATCGCGCGAGCCCAGCGAACGTGATACAAAGGCAGCTCTTTGAGCACCGGAGCCGGCAATGATCAAGCGATTCGACGTGGGTCCGCGGCTGTCGGAGATGGCGGTGCACAAAGGCGTGGCTTATCTGGCCGGCCAGGTGCCCGACGATGGCAGCGCCGATATCGCCGGGCAGACGCGACAAGTGCTCGCATCGATAGACGCGCTGCTGGCGCGCGCGGGCAGCGACAAATCGCGCATCCTGATGGCGCAGATTTATCTGGTCGACTTGAGCGATTTCGCCGCGATGAACGCGGTTTGGGAGGCTTGGGTGCCGGCCGGCGATGCCCCGCCACGCGCCACGGTGCAAGCCAAGCTCGCCAAGCCGGAGTGGAAGATCGAAATTGTGGTCACGGCGGCTGTGGCTTGAGAGCCGGTTCCAGGTTGTTGGCTCCTGGCTCTCGGAAAAGGCCAAGAATCGACTGAAGTGGTTCCTGGCTTTTCAGAAAGCCAGGAGCCGCCAACCGCTTCAATCGTACTTTTGCTGAAATTTATCGCGCAGCCGCGTATGGCGACTGCTCAAGTCGATGGCCTCGCCGTTGAGATAGGCGGCCGTGAGTTTGCTGCGCACTTCCAGCGGATCGCCGTTGAACACCACGAAGCTGGCGAGCTTGCCGGGCTCTAGCGAACCCAAACGATCGTCGACGCCGAGCAACTGCGCGGGCGTCAGTGTTATGGCGGCCAGGCCCTGCTCCCAACCCAAACCAAAGCCCACGGCGTGGCCGGCGGCGTGCGGCAGATTGCGTTCCAGCGAGGCCGAGAACGGCGTGCCATCCGAGGCGATCGCAAAGCGAATGCCGATTTCGGCGAGCTGCGCGGCGTTGCGATAGTTGCTGTCGTAGGCCTCGTGACGGCGCTGCGGCAGCGCGAACGGGCCGTGCAGGATGACGCCCACGTCGGCGGCTTTGATTTCATCGCGCAGGCGCCACGCGTCCTGCGCGCCCACCAGCGTGATCTTGAGTTTGCGTGCGGCGGCAAAATCCAGCGCCTCGCGAATCTGCCTCAAATCGAGCGCGTGGACGAACAGACGCTGGCGGCCATCGAGCACCGCGAGCAGCGCTTCCCAGCGCGCATCGACGCCGCTCAGCGTGCCGGCCTTTTTCGCCGCTGCGTACGCGGTCGCATCATCGAAGGCCTTGCCGATGGCTTCACGCGCTGCCGCCGCACCTTTGAGCGCCTCCTCGCGCATCGCAGCCGGGAGCCACGGTGGTAGCCGCGTCGACGGCCACATGAGGTGCGTCGCGACTGGCGCCTGGACGGTCATCTGCTCCCAGGTCCAACCTTGCAATTGCACCAACGCCGACGAACCGCTGATCACGCCGCCCTGACCCACCTGCGGCAC
>ERZ1066135.475-NODE-475-length-21459-cov-7.718978_pt1 | contig 21459 bp, 20 predicted proteins | sample MGYA00382782_ERZ1066135 | MGnify/ENA primary metagenome ERZ1066135 (study PRJEB33369, sample SAMEA5778365) | biofilm metagenome | biome: Industrial cooling water; feature: Water cooling tower basin; material: Biofilm | place: United Arab Emirates | collected... | reverse complement strand
GCGCGACGCGGCCGCGCGGCCGGCCCACCAGGCGGTCAGCGTGCCGGCCACGAGCACCGCGCCGGCCAGCGCCGCAAGCCGCCCGATCGGCAGCCGCAGCTCCATCGACCAGTGGAAGCTCTGCGGATTGACCACGTGCACCAGCACCATCGCCACCGCCACCCCCAGCGCCAGGCCGACCAGCGCGCCCGCGCCGCTCCACACCGCGCCTTCGCCGGCCACCACGGCGAGGATCTGCCGGCGTGTCAGGCCCAGGTGGGCGAGCAGGCCGAACTCGCGCCGCCGCGCGAGCACCTGCGCCGAGAAGCTGGCCGCGATGCCGACCAGCCCGATCACGATCGCGACCGCCTGCAGCCAGTAGGTCACCGCGAAGCTGCGGTCGAAGATGCGCAGCGAGATCGCGCGGATCTCGCCCACCGCCGCGAACTCCAGCAACGCCGGGTCGGGCGCCAGCGCGCGCAGCCTGGCCTGCAGCGCGCCGAGCCCGGCGCCCGGCGCGAGCGTCAGCGCCAGGTCGTTGACGCGGGTGTCGCCGGTGAGGGCGCGGAAGTCGGTGTCGGCGATCACCAGCGCCCCGTGCTGCCGGGCGTAGTCGCGCCAGACGCCGCGCACGACGAAGCTCGGCGGCTCGCCCGCCACCGGCAGCGGCAGCGTCAACCGCGTGCCCGGCACGGCGCCGTAGAGCGCGACCATCGCCTCGCTGACGTAGACGCCGCGCTCGCCCGGCAGCGCCGGCAGCAGCGTGCCGACCAGCGGCAGCGTCGCCGCCGGGTCGGCCAGCGGCCGTGCGATCAGCACCGGCGCCGGGCGCGCCGGGTCGAGCGTCAGCGCCACGCTGCGCAGCGCCTCGGCGCGCGCCACCTCCGGCAGCGCGGCGGCGGCGGCCACGAAGTCCGGCGGCAGCCAGGTGGCCTCGCCGGCGCCGCCGCTGCTGGGCGTGGTGCGCACGTAGAGGTCGGCCGGCAGCACCACGTCGAGCCAGCGCGTCACCGCCTCGCGAAAGCTCGCCACCATGACCGTCAGCGCGACCGCCAGGCTCAGGCTCGCCACCACGCCGGCCACCGTGACGGTCGCGCTGGAACGCAGATGCCGCGCACGCTCGATGGCGAGCAGCCAGCGCGCGTCCTGCGTCGGCCGCGTCATCGCCAGCAGCGCGGCCACGCCGGCCGGCACGCAGGCGATGCCGCCGAGCAGCAGCAGCGCCACCGCCACGTAGGCGCCGATCGGCAGCCCGCCGAGCGGCGGCGCCAGCGCCAGCAGCGCGCCGGCGGCCATCAACGCCGGGCCGAGCCAGGGCGGCCCGCCGTGGCGCCCCGCCGCCCCCAGGCCCTTGAGCGCCTGCGCCGGCGCGAGCCGCTGCGCCGCGCGCGCCGGCACCCAGCCGCCGACCAGTGCCGCGACGACGCCGAGCGCGCCATAAACCAGCGCGCTGCCGGCACTGAACTGCAGCGTCGGCGCGACGCCCGGGAAGTAGCCGCCGCCGAGATCACCGCCGAGGAAGCGCAGTGCCGCCCAGGCCAACGCCGTGCCGGTGGCCAGGCCCAGCAGGCTGCCCGCCGCGCCGATCAGCGCCGATTCGGCCAGCACCAGCCGCAGTCGCTCGCGCGCGCCCAGCCCCAGCACGCCGAGCAGCGCGAACTGCGGCTGGCGCTTCGCGACCGACAGCGACAGCACCGAGAACACCAGGAAGGCGCCGGTGAACAGCGCCACCAACGCCAGCACCGTGAGGTTGACGCGGTAGGCGCGCGACACGTTCGACAGCCGCTGGGCCGCCTCCTCGGGCCCGGCCGCGCGCACGTCGGCGGGCAGCGCCAGCTCGCGCAGCAGCGTGGCGCGGTCGATGCCGGGCGCGAGCCGCAGGTCGATGCGGCTCAGCCGGCCGAGCCGGCCGAACAGCGCCTGTGCGCCGGCGAGGTCCATCACCGCCAGCGCCGCACCCGGCGCACCGTGGCTGCCGGCCACGCGCAGCGGCTGCAGCGCCAGGCCGCTCTGCAGCTTGAGCGTGTCGCCCGTGCCGAGACCTAACGGCTCGCGCGCCGCGGCGTTGAGGAACACCGCGCCGGGGTCGAGCATGTCGAAGCGCCCGCCGCCGTCGGCCGGCTGTGGTCGCAGCGCCGGCTGCAGCAGCGGCGCCACCAGCGCGTCGAGGCCCAGCACGCGCAGCGGCCGGCGTCGGCCGTCGGCCGCGAGCGCGTGGGTGTCGATCTCGAGCACCGGCGAAGCCAGCGCCACGCCGGGGTACGCGGCGACGCGCGCGTACAGCGCCTCGTCGAGGCCGGGGCCGCCGGCCAGCCGGCTGCGCAGGCTCAGGTCGGGGTCGCCGTTGACCTGCCGCACCGCGGCGCCGAACTCGGCCAGCGCCGAGTCGTTGATCAGCTGCACCGAGAAGGCCAGCGCCACGCCGAGCAGCACCGCCAGCACCGCCGTCGCATGGCGCCCGGCATGGTGGCTCAGCTCGGGCCAGGACAGCCGGCACAGCAGGGTCGGCAGCATCGGCGCCGGCGCCTTACTTCGGGGCCGCCTCCGGTGGGACCATCGGCCAGCCGCGCTCGGCCCATGCCTTCATGCCGCCGCGGACGAAGCGCACGTTGGTGTAGCCGCGCTTGCGCAGCGCGTCGACCACCGAGCCGCTGCGGTTCTGGGTCCGGCAGATCAGAAGCACCGGGCGGTCGGGGTCCTGGGGAATCTCGTCCAGGCGCCGGGGCAACTGGCTCATCGGCAGCAGGCGCGCGCCGGCGGCCACGCCGGTGGCGTGCTCGTCGGGCTCGCGGATGTCGATCAGCGTCACGCCACCGCCCTGGTGCGCCGCGCGCGCCTCGTCGAGGCTCACCTCGGGCGGGGCCGCGGCGGTTGCCGGCGAGGCCAGGCCGGCGAGCGTGACCGCGGCGGCGGCCAGCAGCCACTCGCGGCGGGCGGGGTCGGCGGGGTGAAGGCGCATCGGGGTTTCCTGGCGGTTGGGTCGACCGGACATGGAGTGTGGCCGCTTGCCCCGGGTTCAACCGCGCCGGGGTCAAGGGCGGCCGGGTTCGTCGGCCACCAGGCCCGACGGCGTCAAGGTGGCCACGCGGTCGGCATGCGCCGCCGCGGCGCGCGAATGCGTGACCAGCAGGCAGGCCGCGCCCTCCTGCCGTACCTCCTGCGCCAGCATGTCCATCACGCGCCCCGCGGTGGCGGGGTCGAGGTTGCCGGTCGGCTCGTCGGCGAGGATCAGGCGCGGCCGGTGCACCACCGCGCGCGCGATCGCGACGCGCTGCAGTTGGCCGCCCGACAGTTGCTGAGGAAGGCGCTCGCCCAGGCCGGCCAGGCCCACGGCGTCGAGCACCGCCTGCACCCGCACCGCGTCGGGCCGGCCGAGCAGCAGCAGCGGCAGCGCCACGTTGTCGGCCACGCTCAGGTGCGGCAGCACGTGGAAGGCCTGGAAGACGAAGCCGAGCTTCTCGCGCCGCAGCCGCGCCAGCGCCGGCTCGGGCAGGGCGGTGAGCTCGGCGCCGTCGAGCCGCACCGAGCCGGCGTCGACCGTGTCGAGCCCGGCCACGGCGTTGAGCAGCGTCGACTTGCCGACGCCCGACTCGCCGAGCAGCGCGACGAACTCGCCCGCCTCGAGCCGCAGCGACACGCCCTCGAACACCGGTGTGTCGCCGTAGCGCTTGGCCAGCCCGTCGATCTGCAGCAGCGTCATGGGTGCTTGGTGCTCACGCGACGAGGCGCCGCGCCAGCGCGACGACCTGCGCGGTCGCGTCCGGCGCGTCGCAGGCGACGACGTGGCGCCAGGGCATGCCGCGCAGCCAGGTCAGCTGGCGCTTGGCGAGCTGGCGGGTCGCGGCGCTGCCGCGCGCCTGGATCGCGGCGAGGTCCGGCGGGTCGGCCGCGTCCAGCGCCTCCCAGACCTGCCGGTAGCCGACGCAGCGCATCGACGGCAGCGCCGCGTGCAGCTCGCCGCGCGCGCGCAGCACCCGCACCTCGTCGACGAGCCCGGCGCCCAGCATCGCGGCGAAGCGCTCGCCGATGCGGACGTGCAGCCAGGCGCGGTCGCTCGGCTCCAGCGCGATCAGCGCGGTGCCGGCCGGGGCCGGCGCCTCGCCGTCGAAGCGGCCGCTGTGGAAGCTGGCGAGCGGCCGGCCGCTGCCGCGCCAGACCTCCAGCGCGCGCTGGATGCGCTGGGCGTCGTTCGGCGCCAGCCGCGCGGCGGTGACAGGGTCGACGCGCGCCAGCTCGGCGTGCAGCGCCGGCCAGCCGCGCTCGCGCGCCTCGGCGTCGATCGCGGCACGCAGCGCCGGGTCGGCCTGGGGCAGGGCGTCGAGGCCGTCGAACAGGGCCTTGAAGTACAGCATCGTGCCGCCGACCAGCAGCGGCAGCCGGCCGCGCGCGCGGATCGCCGCCATCGCCGCCTGCGCGTCGGCGACGAAGCGCGCCGCCGAGTAGGCCTCGGCCGGGTCGATCAGGTCGATCAGGTGGTGCGGCACCTGGGCGCGCTCGGTCGCGCTGGGCTTGGCGGTGCCGACGTCCATGCCGCGGTAGACCAGCGCCGAGTCGACGCTGACCACCTCGACCGGCAGCGCCCGCGCGATCGCCAGCGCCGCGGCGGTCTTGCCGGCGGCGGTGGGGCCGGCGAGGCACAGGGTCGGCGGGGGCATGCGGCAGGTGTCGAGGTGGGGCGGATCGGGCGCGAGCGTAGCCGAGCCGGCCCAGCCCCGGCGGCTTGTGTCGCCGCCAAGGTTTTGTAACAAGACCGGCCGGTTGCGGCACTACGATGCTGCAGCCGCGCGGAACCTCTCGCTGCCGCGGCCACGCCACTTCAAGGAGAACTCGATGAAGAAGCCCAGCCCCTGGATCGCGACCCTGCTGGCCGCCAGCCTGACCTTCGCCGGCAGCGTGCACGCCGCCCCCGGCGTCCTGATCGGCACCGCGCAGGTCGCCGAGGCACAGGGCGTCGTCTCGGCCGACGCCCAGGCCGAGCAGCGGCGCGCGCATGTGCTGTCCTACCTCGACCGGCCCGAGGTCGCCGCCGGCCTGCAGGAGCGCGGTGTCGGCGCCGACCAGGCGCGCGAGCGCGTCGCGGCGCTGACCGATGCCGAAGTCGAGCAACTCGCCCAGTCGCTCGACAGCGCGCCGGCCGGCGGCGTGGTCGGCGCCATCGTGTTCGTGTTCGTGCTGCTGCTGTTGACCGACATCCTGGGCCTGACCAAGGTCTTCCCCTTCACCCGCTCGGTGCGTTGACCACCTTGCGGTCTGCGGCGGCGGGCCTGCTCGCCGCCGCCCTGGGCTTGAGCGGCTGCGCGACGCTGCTGCCGGCGCCGCCGCAGACCGCGGCGCTGAACGCTGCGCGCCCCGGCGGGCTGCCGGCACGCGTCGAGCGGCGCGACGTGCCCTTCTTCCCCCAGGCCGAGTACGAATGCGGCCCGGCCGCGCTGGCCACCGCGCTCGGAGCGGCCGGCATCGCGGTGCGGCCGGAGGCGCTGACCGGGCAAGTCTACCTGCCGGCCCGCCAGGGCAGCCTGCAGCTCGAGATGCTGGCCGCCGCGCGCCGCCAGGGCACGGTGGCGGTGCGGCTGCCGGGTACGCTGCAGGCCCTGCTGGCCGAGGTGGCGGCCGGCCACGCGGTGGTGATCCTGCAGAACCGCGGGCTGTCGGTCGCGCCGCAATGGCATTACGCGGTGGTGGTCGGCTACGACCTCGACGCCGGCGAACTGGTGATGCGCTCGGGCACCACCGAGCGCGAGCTCATGCGGCTGGCCACCTTCGAGCGTACCTGGGCGCGCGGCGGCCACTGGGCCTTCGTCGCGCTGCCGCCGGGGCGGCTGCCGGCGACGGCCACCGAGGCCGAGCTCACCGCCGCCAGCGTCGCCTTCGAGCGCGTCGCGGCGCCGGCCGCGGCCGAGCGCGCCTACGAGGCCGCGCTGGCGCGCTGGCCGGCCAGTCTGACGCTGGCGATGGGCGTGGGCAACGCCCGCGCGGGCGCCGGCGACAGCGTCGGGGCCGCAGTGGCTTTCGAGGCCGCCGCGGCACGCCACGACAGCGTCGCGGCCTGGATCAACCTCGCCGAGCTGCGGCTGCGCCTGGGCGAGCAGGCCGCGGCCGAGCACGCCGCGCGCCGCGCGGTGGCACGCGGCGAGGCCGAGCCTACCTGGCGCAAGGCGGCCGAGGCCATGCTGGTGCGCGTGCGCGCCGCGCGCTGAGGCCGGGCCGCCCGGCCCGGCACGACGCAGGTGCCGCGACAGGACCCAGCGTGTCGAAAAGGCGCGCGCGACCCCGGCCGCCGGGTCTCAGCCGCGCTCGAGCCACATCGTCATCGCGTAGATCGCGAGCCCGCCGAGGATCACGCAGGCCAGGGTCGGCAGGGCCAGCGCCCGCAGCCAGGAGCGCGGCGCCGGCGTGCGTCGCCGGGTCGCCGCCTCGTCGTCGTAGGCCGAATCGCCGGGAAGCCGCGACCAGCCCTCGGAATTGGCGGAGTTCTGCCGGTCGAGCCGGCTTTCCGTGCCCCAGTCGTTGTCGCCCATGCTGCGTGCCATGGGTGAATTCTGGCGCGGCGAGCGTGCTGCGGCACACGGCACCCGTGACGTAATTCACGACCGGCGGCGCGACGCGCGGCCTGCGCTCCGGGGGCTCGGGCCGGCCGCCTGGCTTAGAGTGCCGGTCATCGCCACCGAACCGCCGAGCCATGATCCGCCCCATCCTGCGCATGGGCGACCCGCGCCTGCTGCGCGTCGCCCAGCCCGTCGAGGCCTTCGACACGCCCGCGCTGCATGCGCTGGTCGCCGACCTGCTCGACACCATGGAGGCGGCCCACGGCGCCGGCCTGGCCGCGCCGCAGATCGGCGTCGACCTGCAGGTGGTGATCTTCGGCTTCACGCGCAGCGAGCGCTACCCCGACGCGCCGCCGGTGCCGCGCACCGTGCTCGTGAACCCGGTCGTCACGCCGCTCGACGCGGACGAGGAGGAGGGTTGGGAGGGCTGCCTGTCGGTGCCGGGGCTGCGCGGCGTGGTGCCGCGCTGGCGCCGCATCCGCTACAGCGGCTTCGACCCGCAGGGCCGGCCGATCGAGCGCGAGGCCGAGGGCTTCCACGCCCGCGTGGTGCAGCACGAGTGCGACCACCTGCTGGGCGTGCTCTACCCGATGCGGGTGCGCGACTTCAGCCGCTTCGGCTACACCGAGGTGCTGTTCCCCGGGCTCGACGCCGGCGACGACGACTGAAGGCCGCCGCGGCGCGTTCAGCGCTTCAGCAGCGGCTGCAGCGCCGGCCAGACGTTGGCCAGCATCGTCGGCTGGGCGGCCTCGTTGGGGTGGATGCGGTCGGGCTGGAACAGCTCGGCGGCGTGGGGGGCGTTGCCCACGCCTTCGAGCAGCATCGGCACCAGCGCCGTGCCCTCGGCGCGCGCCACGCGCACGAAGCGCGCCGCGAAGTCCTCGGTGTAGGCGCGGCCGTAGTTCGGCGGCACCTGCACGCCGACGATCAGCACCTTGGCGCCGGCCGCCTTGGCGGCGCGGCTCATCTCGGCGAGGTTGCGCTCGGTCATGTCGAGCGGCAGGCCGCGCAGCGCGTCGTTGCCGCCGAGTTCGATCACGACCACCGCCGGGCGGTGCTGCGCCAGCAGCGCCGGCAGGCGCGAGCGGCCGCCGGAGGTGGTGTCGCCGCTGACGCTGGCGTTGACGACCCGCGCGGTCGATTTCGCTGCCGCCAGCTTCTGCTCGAGCAGCGCGACCCAGCCGCTGCCGCGCCGCAGGCCGTACTCGGCCGAGAGGCTGTCGCCGACCACCAGCACGACCGGTGCCGCGGCGGCCGGCGCCGTGCCGAGGCAGCCCCACGCCGCGCTCGCGGCGAGCGCCTTGCTAAAGTGCCTGCGCGTCCAGGTTCTCATCCTTCGCCCGTCTCCATCACCCGTCTCCATCGCCCGCACTCCATGACCGAACCGATCATCGCCGTCGAGCACGTCAGCAAGCGCGTGCCCGACACGGGCGGCGAGCTGACGATCCTGGACGATATCCACTTCTCGCTGGCGGCGCAGGAGTCGGCCGCGATCGTCGGGGCCTCGGGCTCGGGCAAGAGCACGCTGCTGTCGATCATCGCCGGGCTCGACACGCCGAGCGAAGGCAAGGTGCGCCTCGCCGGCATCGACCTGTTCGCGCTCGACGAGGACGCCCGCGCCGCGGTGCGCGCGCAGCGCGTCGGCTTCGTGTTCCAGAGCTTCCAGCTGATGGGCAACCTGACGGCGCTCGAGAACGTGATGCTGCCGCTCGAGCTGCAGGGCCGCGCCGACGCGAAGGCGCAGGCCACCGAGATGCTGCAGCGCGTGGGCCTGGGCGAGCGGCTCGGCCACTACCCGCGGGTGCTCAGCGGCGGCGAGCAGCAGCGCGTGGCACTGGCGCGCGCCTTCGTCGTGAAGCCGGCGCTGCTGCTGGCCGACGAGCCCACCGGCAGCCTCGACTTCGCCACCGGCGAGAAGGTCATGGCGCTGATGTTCGAGCTCAACCGCGAGCTCGGCACGACGCTGGTGCTGGTGACGCACGACCGCGGCATCGCGGCACGCTGCGACCGGCAGGTGAGGATCGAGGCGGGTCGTCTGACGTGAGCTCGGACGCGGCAGCCGTTGCGAAGCAAGGCACCCGCGGGCATTGACGTTTCCAGCGGCGCTCGTGCAGCGCCCACGATAATCCGGCAATGTCCTCACCCCGCGTGCTCTTCGGCTTCCATGCCGTCACCGTCCGCCTGAAGACGGCCCCCGGCTCGGTCGTCGAGTGCTACGTCGACGGCACGCGCCGCGACGCGCGGATGCGCCAGTTCGTCGAGCGTGCCAAGGAAGCCGGCCTGCGGCTGATCGAAAGCGACGAGCTGCGCCTGCAGGCCCTGGCCGGCACCCACCGGCACCAGGGCGTGGTGGCCAAGGTCGTGCCGCCGCCGCAGACCAAGTCGCTCGACGACCTGCTCGACGCCGTCGAGGGCCCGCCGCTGCTGCTGGTGCTCGACGGCGTGACCGACCCGCACAACCTCGGCGCCTGCCTGCGCGTGGCCGACGGCGCCGGCGCGCATGCGGTGATCGCGCCTAAGGACCATGCGGTCGGCCTCAACGCCACCGTCGCCAAGGTCGCCAGCGGCGCCGCCGAGACGGTGCCCTACTTCATGGTCACCAACCTCGCGCGCACGCTCGGCGAGCTGAAGGAGCGCAGCATCCGGGTCGTCGGCACCGCCGACGACGCGCCGCGCACGCTCTACGCCGCCGACCTGAAGCAGCCGCTCGCGCTGGTGCTCGGCGCCGAAGGGCAGGGCCTGCGGCAGCTGACGCGCAAGACCTGCGACGAGCTGGTCGGCATCCCGATGGCCGGCGCGGTGGAAAGCCTCAACGTCTCGGTCGCCAGCGGCATCGGCCTCTACGAAGCGGTGCGCCAGCGCGGCGTGTAGCGTCGACAGGCCCTGGACCATGCCGGTCATCGAGGTCCGCCACCCGCTGGTGCGCCACAAGCTCGGGCTGCTGCGCCAGGCGAGCCTGTCGACCAAGCAGTTCCGCGAGCTGACCGCCGAGCTCGGCCGGCTGCTCGCCTACGAGGCCACCGCCGACCTGCCGCTCGGCCGCAGCACGGTCGACTGCTGGAGCGGCCCGCTCGAGGTCGAGCGGCTCGAAGGCAAGAAGCTCACCGTGGTGCCGATCCTGCGCGCCGGCCTGGGCCTGCTCGACGGCGTGCTCGACCTGCTGCCGAGCGCCAAGGTCAGCGTGGTCGGCCTGCGGCGTGATCACGACACGCTGCAGCCCGAGCTCTACGTCGAGAAGCTCGCCGGCGACCTGGCGCAGCGCACCGCGCTGATCCTCGACCCGATGCTCGCGACCGCCGGCTCGATGATCGCCGCGGTGGACCTGCTGAAGCAGCGCGGCTGCACCGACATCCGCGCGCTGGTGCTGGTGGCCGCGCCCGAGGGCGTGGCGGCGCTGGCCGCAGCCCACCCCGAGGTGCGCTGCTGGGCCGCCGCGATCGATAGCCACCTCGACGCCCGCGGCTACATCATCCCGGGCTTGGGCGACGCCGGCGACCGCATCTTCGGCACGCCGGGCTGAACGGGGTCAGCACTCCGACCAGCGGCGCAGCAGGTTGTTGTAGGTGCCGGTCAGGCTGACCAGTTCGGGATCGGCCTCGCCGAGCCGCGCGCGCAGTGCGCGCAGCGCCAGGTCCATCTCGTAGAGCTGGCGCCGGCACTCGGCGTCCTTGACCACGCTCTGCATGAACAGGTAGCAGGCCAGGCGCTCGCCGCGCGTCACCGGGCGCACCTCGTGCATCGAGCCCGACGGGTAGAGCACCAGGTGGCCGGCCGGCAGCTTGATGCTGTGCGCCCCGTAGGTGTCCTGGATCGACAGCTCGCCGCCTTCGTAGTCGACCGGGTCGGACAGGAACAGCGTGGCCGACACGTCGGTGCGCAGGCAGCTACCGTCGGGCAGCCAGCGCAGGCTGCTGTCGGTGTGCACGCCGTAGGACGGGTGCTCGACGGTGTAGCGGTTGAAGTTGGGCGGCACGATCTTGTAGGGCAGCGCCGCCGACATCAGCAGCGCGCTGCGGTTGAGCGCGCGCATCACCGTCAGGCGCAGCTCGCGCAGCACCGGGGCATCCTCCGGCACCTGCAGGTTGTGCTTGACCTGGCGCGCCTGCGGCCCGGCGCTGAGCTGCGCGCCCCAGGGCGCCGCGGCGAGCCCGTGGCGCAAGGCCGCCAGCTCGTCGGGCGTCAGGAGGTCGGGCAGGCAGACCAGCATGGCGGCGATTGTGGCGCGCGCCGGCCCCGAGCCGCCGCGCGCACCGCGTGGAGGCGGCTCAGAAGTCGTGCCGCAGCGTCGCCACCAGCTGGCGCCCCGGCCCCGGGATGCCCTGGGCGCCGCCCTCGGCGATCTGCGAGATGTAGCGCTTGTCGCCGACGTTGTAGACGTTGACGCGCAGCTGCGTCTGCGGCGTGAAGCGGTAGGTCGAGTACAGGTCGGCCACGCCGTAGCCCGGCACGCGCACCTTGCGGGTGCCGGTCTCGGTGGCCTGCACGCTGCCGAACTGCGCGGTCACGGCCTGCACGCCCGCACCGACCGCGAGCTGCGGCGTCACGTCGTACAGCGTGAACACATTGAAGCTGTGCTTGGGCGTGCCGCCGAGCCGCTGGCCGACCGCGAACGGCCGGCTCGGCGCCTCCAGCACCTCGCTGTCGAGGTAGACATAGCCCGAGTACAGCCGCCAGCCGGGGCTCACGCGGCCGGCGGTCAGCAGCTCGAAGCCCTGCACGCGCAGCTTGGCGTCGAGGATGGAGTTGTCGCCGCCCGCCTGGCCGGGGAAGCGCGCATTGTCCCTGGTGGTGCGGAAGATCGCCGCGTTGACGTCGAGGTCCGAGCCCAGCTTCCACTTGGCGCCCAGCTCGAAGGCGGTGGTCTTCTCGGGCGCGATGTCGAAGGTCGCGGGGTTGGCCACGCGCGCGCCGGCGTTGCCGCCGAGCTGCACCTGGTTGCGGTCGAAATTGCCCGAGATCTCGAAGGCATTGCCGACCGACGCGTACAGCGAGGTGCGCGGGTTGAGCTTGTAGACCAGTCCGGCGCTGTAGCTGGTGACGGAGTCGGTGCGCGAGAGCGACAGGTTGTCGCCCGGGGTCGGCAGGTTCTCGCGGCCGGCTTCGCTGGCGGTGGCCTCCACGTTATCGTGGCGCACGCCGAGGTTCAGCTCCCACTGCGGGCTGAAAGCCAGCGTGTCGAGCAGGTAGAAGGCGCGCTCGCGCGTCTCGAAGCTGTAGACCGTGCCGTCGTAGGCGATCGCCGGACGCTGGCGCGGCTGCGGGTCGAACAGGTCGGTGGTCGGGCCGTTGGCTTCGGCGCGGCGCCGGTTGTCGTAGCTGTAGCGGGCCAGCTCCACGCCGGCCACCAGGTCGTGCCGGACCGCGCCGGTGGCGAAGGCGAACTTCAGCGCGGTCTGGTTGGAGATGCCCTCGTCCTGCTGGTCGCGTGGCCGCAGCGTGCCGCGCGCCGTCGCGCCCTCGAAGCCCGGCGACGTGGCCGGGATGGCGGCGATGCGCGGGTTGCCGATGACGGTGTCGTTGTTGACGCGCGACAGCCGCGTCTGGTTGCTGAGCGTGAGCGTGTCGTTCACGCGGTGCTGCACGGCCAAGCCGAACAGCGTCACGTCGACGTCGCGGTAGTCGTCGACATGGCCGTAGAAGTTGTCGAAATCGAGCCCGGGCGGGATCCGGCCGGTGCCGCGGGCGGCGGCGCCCGGCGGGTCGCGGTCGAAGGGCAGACCGCCGTCGGGGATGTCGTCCTGCTGCAGGTGGAGCAGGTCGGCGGTGACGCGGGTGTCGCCGCGGAAGCCCCAGGTGTAGGCGCCGTAGAGGCCGTAGCGTTGTTCCTTCGCGATGTCGCGGCCCGGCAGGTCCGAGTCGTGCGACAGCAGGTTCACGCGGAAGCCGCTGTTGTCGTCGATCGGGCGGTTGATGTCGAGCGTGGCGCGGCGCAGCTGGTCGGAGCCGAGCGACAGCTCGGCGCGGTTGAAGGCCTCGGCCTGCGGCGTCTTGGTGACGAAGTTGATCGTGCCGCCGGCCGAACCGCGCCCGCTGAACGCCGAGTTCGGGCCCTTCACCACCTCGAGCTGGTCGACGTAGAAGGGGTCGCGGAAGTAGTTGCCGAGGTCGCGCGAGCCGTTGACGTTGATGTCGTCGCGCGCGTTGAAGCCGCGGATCCTGAACTGGTCGCCGCCCGGCGGGTTGCCCTCGCCGGCCTGCAGGCTGATGCCGGGCAGGTTGCGCAGTGCGTCCTTCAGCGAGGTCACGCCCTGCTCCTGCAGCAGCTCCTCCGGCAGGATGGTGATGATGCGCGGCGTGTCCTGCAGCGGGCGCGTGTACTTGATGCTGTTGACCTGCTCGCCGCGGAAGCCCGAGATCTCCACGCTGGGCAGCGTGCCGGTGGCGGGCTCGGCGGCGGCCGGCGTCGCGGCTTCGGCGGCTTGCGACTGGGCCTGGGTGCCGGGCGCGCCGGAGGCGAGGGCGGTGAGCAGGGCGAGGGCGAGGGGATGCTTGTTCATCGGGACACGCTCATGAAGGTCGGTGGGACGAACCGACGCGGGCCCCGGGAAGTGACGGCCGGCGGTCGCAGGCCGGGTCAGCTCCCGCGGCCGGCGGACGGTGCGGTGCAGTCGAGGCGTGTCACGGGAGATGACGGCGAAGGGGGCACGTCGCGTGCGCATCCTTCGCGTGGCGGGCGCGCCTGGGGACAGGCTGGCTGGCGACGCGGGAACGGAATGTAGACGAAAATTACGGTGATGTAAACGCGAATGAATTGCGTTCGCTTTATTGCTCAGGCCTCATCACGGCGGAGCCGTCGCTCGGCCCACAGGCTCAGCGCCAGCGCCGCCAGCACCCAGGCCAGCCCGACGAAGGGCAGCCCGGTGTAGGCCGCGCGGCCCTCGGCACCGGCGGCCTCGTGGGCCGCGACGATCGCGCCGCCGCCGGCCGCGCCGACCGCCTGACCGAGGTAGATCGCCGAGGTGTTCAGCGCCATCAGCGCCGGCGCCAGCGCCGGGGCAGCCTGGCCGAGCCGCGCCTGCTGCGCCGAGTTCGACGAGAAGCTGCCCAGCGCCCACGGCACCAGCACCGCCGCCATCGCCGCATAGCCGCCGACCAACGGCCAGGCCGCCAGCGCCAGCGCGATGCCGCCGAGCAGCACCGCGACCGCGCGCGCCGCGCCGATGCGGTCGATGTGGCGCGACAGCAGCAGGTTGCCGACCAGGCTGAAGGCGCCGAACCAGGCGAACAGCAGGCTGATCTCGGTGGCGCCGGCGCCCAGCAAGGCCTTGTAGTAGGGCGCGAAGTAGCTGAACACCGTGAACTGGCCGGCGCCCGACAGCGCCGTCACCGCGACGATCGCCATCAGCGCCGGGTGCGTCAGCACCTCGCGCCAGGCGCGCAGGCTCAGGGCCGGCGGCCGCACGCCGTCGGGCATGGCGGACCAGACCCAGGCCGCGGCCCCCAGCCCCAGCAGCGCGACCAGCGCGAAGGCCCAGCGCCAGCCGAGCGCCTCGCCGATGTAGCTGTGCAGCGGCATGCCGAACACCGACGCGACCGACCAGCCGAGGAAGATGAAGGTGATCGCGCGGCCGCGCTGCTCGGGCGGCGCCAGCCAGCCGATCGCCGCGGCGGCCTGCGGCGTGAACACGGCCGCGGCCAGCATCGACGCGGCGCGCACCGGCAGCAGCGTGGCGTAGTTCGGCATCGCCGCGCAGGCGGCGTGGCCGAGCGCGTACCAGACCAGCGCCAGCGTCAGCAGGCGCCGCCGGTCCCAGCCACCCACTGCCGCGGCCAGCAGCGGCGCGCCGAGGCACATGACCACCGCCGCCGCGGCGATCAGCTGGCCGCCGAGCGCCACGCTGACCTGCAGCGAGCGCGTCAGGTCGTTCAGCGAGCCGGCCACGACCATGACGCCGCAGCCGATGACGAAGTTGCCGGCCATCAGCGCCCAGCGGGCGCCGTCGACCGACCGCGCTTCAGCCACGGATCACCCGCAGCGCCTCGGGGTTGATCAGGTCGATCGGCCGGCCTTCGATGAAGCCGACCACCTGGTCGAAGGCGTCGCTGAAGTAGCGTTCGTAGCTGGCCTGCTCGACGTAGCCGATGTGCGGCGTGCAGACCGCGTTCTCCATGCGCAGCAGCGGGTGGCCCTGCAGGATCGGCTCGCTCTCGAACACGTCGACCGCGGCCATGCCGGGGCGGCCGCGGTTCAGCGCCGAGACCAGCGCGCCCTCCTGCAGCAGCTCGGCGCGCGAGGTGTTGACGAACAGCGCGGTCGGCTTCATGCGCTGCAGGTCCTCGAGCCGGATCAGGCCGCGCGTGGCCTCGTCCAGACGCAGGTGCAGCGACAGCACGTCGCATTGCTCGAAGAAGGCCTCGCGCGATTCGGCGGCTTCGCAGCCCTCGGCCTGGGCCCGGTAGCGCGAGGCCTCGCTGCCCCAGACCAGCACCCGCATGCCGAAGGCGCGGCCGTAGCCGGCCACGCGCTGGCCGATGCGGCCGTAGCCCCAGACGCCGAGCGTCTTGCCCTGCAGCACCATGCCGAGGGCGAAGTTCGGCGGCATCGACGCCGTCTTCAGCCCCGACTGCTGCCAGGCGCCGTGCTTGAGCGTGCCGATGTACTGCGGCAGCCGCCGGATCGCCGCCATCGTCAGCGCCCAGGCCAACTCGGCCGGCGCGACCGGGTCGCCGCGGCCCTCGGCCACCGCGATGCCCAGCCGCGTGCAGGCCTCGATGTCGACGTGCGGCCCGACCGGCCCGGTCTGGACGATCAGCCTGAGCTTGGGCAGCTTCTCGAGCAGCTGGCGCGGGAAGGCGGTGCGCTCGCGGATCAGCACCAGCACCTCGGCGTCGCGCAGCCGCACCGACAGCTGGCCGATGCCCTTGACGGTGTTGGTGAAGACCTTGGCGTGGTAGCCGTCGAGCTTGACGGCGCAGGGGAGCTTGCGCACCGCGTCCTGATAGTCGTCCAGGATGATGATGTTCATGGGAGGCAGGGGGCGCGATCGCGGGGCCGGGGCCGCGGTGCGCGACCCGCGACGATTGTGCACGGCGGGCCGCGGCCCGGGCGTTACCGGTAGCATCGTGGCGCGATGAGGCGACTGCGAGAAGACCGCGACGGCCCGGACCCCGCACGCGCCGAGCGCGTCGACGGCCCCGGCGGTGCGCCGCCGTGCCGGCCCCGGCCTCGGCGCCCGAGCCGCGGCATGCCGGCGGGTGCGGTGGGGCGGCGTCGGGGAGCCGGGCGGTGCTGAGCCTGCTGGCCCGCGGGCTGCTGCGTCTGGCGCTGGCGCTGCTGCTGCTGGGGCTGCTCGCGGTCGCGGCGCTGCTCGGCTACCGGCATCTCGCGCTGCCCGCGACCAGTGGCCGGCTGGTCGTCGACGGGGCGCGGGCGCCGATCGAGATCGAGCGCGACCGCCACGGCGTGCCGAGCATCCGCGCCGCCTCGCCGCACGACGCGTGGTTCGGCCTGGGCTTCGTGCATGCGCAGGACCGGCTCTGGCAGCTCGCGACCCACCAGCGCATCGGCGCCGGCCGCCTCGCCGAGGCCTTCGGCGCGCCGGCGGTCGAGGCCGACAAGCTGCTGCGCGCGCTCGGCGTGCGCCGCCACGCCGAGCGGCAGTGGCAGGCGGCGAGCCCGGCCGTGCGCGAGATGGTCCAGGCCTACACCGACGGCATCAACGCCCACCTGCGCGGGCACCTGCGCGCGCGGCCGCCGGAGTTCGTGCTGCTCGAGCTGCAGCCCGAGCCCTGGAGCCCGGTCGACACGCTGGCCTGGTCGATCATGATGGCCTGGGACCTCGGCGGCAACTGGCAGACCGAGCTGCTGCGGATGCGGCTGGCGCAGACGATGCCGGTGGACCGCATCCAGCAGCTGCTGCCGCCCTACCCGGGCGACAAGCCGCTGGTCACCGCCGACTATGCCGCGCTCTACCGCCACCTCGGCTTGGCGCCGGCCGCGCCGCCGGCGACTGCGGCTGCGCCTCCGGCGGACGGCGCTTGGCTCGCGGCGCTGCAGGGTGGCGTCGAGGGCGTGGGCTCGAACAGCTGGGTCGTGGCGGGCAGCCGCACCGTGACCGGCCGGCCGATGCTCGCCAACGACCCGCACCTCAAGCTCGCGGCGCCGGGGCTCTGGTACGCCGCGCGGCTGCACGCGCCGGGCCTGCGCGTAGCCGGCGCCACCATCCCCGGCCTGCCGGTGGTCGTGCTGGGTCAGAACGAGCACCTCGCCTGGGGCTTCACCAACACCGGCCCCGACGTGCAGGACCTCTACCTCGAACGCATCGACCAGCGCGACCCCGAGCGTTACGAGACGCCCGGCGGCTGGGACCGCTTCGAGAGCACGACCGAGACGATCCGCGTCAAGGACGGCGCCGACCTGCGCTTCGTCGCGCGCGCCACCCGCCACGGGCCGGTGATCTCCGACGCCGTGCCGGCCGCCGCCGGCCTGACCGGCGCACCGCCCGGCGGCGGCCCGCCGCGCTACGCGATCGCGCTGCGCTGGACCGCGCTGGACGCCGCCGCCGCCGGCACGCTCGAGGCCGGGCTCGGCTTCAACCGCGCCCGCTCGCTCGACGAGTTCGTCGCGGCCGCGGCCGGCTACGTGGCGCCGATGCAGAACATCGTCGTCGCCGATGCGCAGCGCATCGGCATGGTGGCGGCCGGCCGGGTGCCGTTGCGGCGCCCCGAGCACGACCTGATGGGCCTGGTGCCGGTGCCCGGCTGGGATCCGAAGTACGACTGGGCCGGCGAGGTTCCGGCCGACGCGACGCCGCGCGAGCTCGACCCGCCGCGCGGCTGGATCGCCACCGCCAACCAGCGCATCCACGGCCCGCAGTACCCGCACTTCATCACCAGCGAATGGGCGCCGCCCTACCGGCACCAGCGCATCGAGCGGCTGCTCGCGGCGCGGCCGCTGCACACGCTCGACAGCCTCGCGGCGATCCAGGCCGACCAGCTCTCGCCGGCCACGCTCGAGCTGCTGCCGCTGCTCAAGCGCGCGCAGTCCGACCACCCGCTGGCCGCCGCGGCGCAGGCTGTGCTGGCGCCCTTCGACGGCACGATGGCGGCCGAGCGCGCCGCGCCGCTGATCTTCTGGGCCTGGGTGCGGCAGCTGACGATCGGCGTGTTCGCCGACGACCTGGGCACCGAGCTGCTCCAACGCCAGTTCGCGCAGCGCGGCTTCCGCGAGGCGCTCGAGGGCGTGCTCGAACGCGACGACCGCGCCTGGTGCGACGATCGCGACTCGGCCCGCGTCGAGACCTGCGCCACCCAGATCGGCGACGCCTTCGACCGCGCGCTCGACGAGCTGCAGGCGCGTTTCGGCGACGACCCGGCCGCGTGGCGCTGGGGCGAGGCGCATGTCGCGCGGGCCGAGCACCGGCCGTTCAGCCGGCTGGCGCGTCTTGCCCCCTGGTTCGAGCTGCGCACCCCGGTCGGCGGCGACACCTACAGCATCAACGTCGGCCGCGTCGGCCTGCGGCCCGACCCGACCACCGGCGAGCTCTACCTCGACGAGCACGGCCCCGGCCTGCGCGCCCTCTACGACCTGGCCGAGCGCAGGCGCTCGCGCTTCGTGCTGTTCGGCGGCCAGAGCGGGCTGCCGTTCAGCGCCGACTACCGCGGCCTCGTCGCGCCCTGGGCGCGCGGCGACTACGTGCCGCTGTGGGGCGACGGCCGGCCCGGCCGGGTGCTCGAGCTGCGGCCGCGCTGAAGGCGCGCCCGGCTACGATCCGCGCCGGCCCCCGGGCCATCCGTCGACACTCCTCCCGCGCCGAGCCCGCCATGAACGCCGCCGCCGACGCCTCGCCCCACGACACCGCCGCGCGCCTGCTCTGGACGCTCTGGCAGCAAGGCCGCGTGCTCGACGCGCTGCCCGAGGCCTGCCGGCCGCGCAGCCGCGCCGAGGGCTACGCGATCCAGGCCCGGCTGCCGCGGGTGGCCGGTCGGGCCACGGTCGGCTGGAAGATCGCCGCCACCAGCCTGGCCGGCCAGGCGCACATCAAGGTCGGCGGGCCGCTGGCCGGGCGCTTGCTCGAAGGCCAGGTCGCCGGCCCCGGCGCCCGCCTGAGCCTGGCGGGCAACCGCATGCGCGTGGCCGAGCCCGAGTTCAGCTTCCGCTTCGACGCCGCGCTGCCGCCGCGCACGTCGCCGTACGCGATGGACGAGGTGCTGGCGGCGGTGGCGGCGGTGCATCCGTCGATCGAGGTGCCGGACTCGCGCTACGCCGATTTCACCGTCGCCGGCGAAGCCCAGTTGCTGGCCGACGACGCCTGCGCCGGCCTGTGGGTGCTCGGCGACGCCGCCGGCGCCGACTGGCGCGCGCTCGACCTGGCGCGCCATGTCGTCCAAGGCCGCGTGCGCCGCGCCGACGGCACGACCTGGCAGCGCGAGGGCGTCGGCGCGAACGTGCTGGGCGACCCGCGCGCGGCGCTGTGCTGGCTGGTCAACGAGCTCTCGGGGCTCGGCCTGGGCCTGCGGGCCGGCGAGGTGGTCAGCACCGGCACCTGCATGGCGCCGCTCGAGGTCGCGCCGGGGGATGAGGTCGAGGCCGATTTCGGCGTGCTTGGCCGGGTGGCGCTGAGCTTCGCGGCCTAGGGTCCGTCGACGCGACCGGAGGGCTCGCGCGCCAGCGTGACGGTCAGCCGGTTGCGGCCGTCGCGGCGCTCGTAGGTCATTGCGCGCGCCATCCGCCGCACCAGCAGCAGGCCCAGGCCACCGGGCACGGCCGCCTCGATCGACACCGGCGGCTCCGGCAGCGGCGCCTGCAGCGGGTCGAAGGCCACGCCGTCGTCCTCGAAATCCAGCACCACCTGCGCCGGCTCGACCCGCAGCGCGAGCGCGATGCGGTGCGGCGCGGCGTCGTCGAAGGCGTGCCAGACGACGTTCATCAGCATCTCCTCGATCACCAGCTCGACCTGGTAGCGCAGCGCCTCGCTGGGCGCGTAGGCGGCCAGGAAATCCGCCACCGCGAGGCGGGTCGGCTCCAGCGCCGCGCGCTCGTTCGGCAGGCTCAGCCGCAGGTGGTCGCCTTCGACGACCCGGCTGAGCATCGCTGCGTGCTGCATCGCCGCCGCAGGCTGGGCGCGCTCGGGTCCGCGCCGCCTCAGCCCAGCCGCTCGATCGCCTCGCGCTACGTCGCGGCCACCGGGATGATCTGGTCGAGCGCCACATGGTCGAGCACGGTCTTGACCAGGTCGGTGGCGCCGTACAGCGCCATCTTGGAACCCTTGAGGTCGAGCGCGCGGCCGCTCGAGATCAGCATGCGGATGCCCATCGACGCCAGGAAGCTGACGCCGGAGAGGTCGACCACGGCGTGGCGCTGCTGGGACACCACGGCGGCGGTGAAGCGCGTCTCGATGCGGTCGACGCCGGGGGAATCGAGCCGCCCGGCCAGGCGGATGCAGGTCAGCTTGCCGTCGATCTCGCTCACTTCGATGTCCATCTCGGGATCCTCCAGGGTTCGGCGTGTCTCGGGTGCGGGCTGCAGGAACCGGACCTTGCAATCCGCGCACCATGACGAGCTTATGGCGGCAACGCTACAGGAAGGTGACCACCAGCATCGAGAAATCGTCGTCCAGCGCGCCCGGCCGGGCGACGTCCTGCACCGCGCGGTAGAGCCGCTCCGGCTCGCCGACCGAGGTGTCGGACGGCGGCTGCTGCAGCAGCGGCAGGAAGTCCTGCAGCCCCCACTGGGTGCCCTCCTTGGTCACGACCTCGAACACGCCGTCGCTGAACACGTAGAGCCGGCTGCCGGGCGCCGCGGTGACGCGGTCGGACGTGAAGCTCATGCCCGGCGCCGCGCCGATGACGAGGTTGCGGGTCTGCAGCGCCTGCATGGCCTGGCGCGCCGGGTGGGTCAGGTACGAAGGGTGGTGGCCGGCCGAGGCGTAGTGCAGCTCGCGGCTCAGCACGTCGTAGGTGCCGTACCAGATCGAGAAGTACATGCCGCCGTGGCTGTCCATCTGGAACATCGCGTTGAGCTGGTTCAGCACCTGGGCGGGCTCGTGGAAATCGGTGCCGGGCAGGGCGCGTTGGCGCAGCACGTTCATCACCGAGACGCTGTGCATCGCCGCGCCGGCGCCGTGGCCCGAGACGTCGACCACGTAGGCGGCGTAGGTCCGCTCGTCGAGCTGCAGGTAGCCGAAGGCGTCGCCGCCGAGCCGGGCCGACGGCAGGAAGAACCAGTCGACCTGCACCGGCCCGTCGCGCACCGGCGCCGGCAGCAGCGATTGGACGTAGAGGCTGGCCTTCTCGAGGTCGCGGTCCAGTTCCTGCGACTGCTTCATCTCGCTCGGAAGACGGTATTCATGCTTGAGCACCTGGTCGCCCACCTGCAGCAGTCCGCCGTGCGGCAGCATGGCGGAGCCCTGGACGCGCCGGCCGTCCACGAAGGTGCCGTTGGTCGACTGCAGATCGGTCACGAGTGCCTCGAGTTGGTGCGCCACCGCACCAACTTGGCAATGCCGGCCCGAGACCTCGGGGTCCGGCAGCACGAAATCGCAGACCATCTTGCGGCCGAGCGTCACCGGCTCGGCGCCCAGGCGTAGCGAGCGCCCGGTCTGGCTGCCCTGCACGACGGTCAGGAAATGCTCGCGCTGCTCCTGCAGCAGCCGGTGGGCGCTGCTGGACCGCGTGATGGTCAGGATCGTGTGATCCTGGGTCACGTCGTCGTCGGGCGGTGGGCTGGCGCTCAAGGTGGGGTCTCGGTTCGGCAGGCCGTGCAGCTGAGCCGTGATTAGAAGCCAAAGCGCCGCGCGGCGTCAGCCGCCCGTCGGCGGGGGTTGGCGGCATGCCCCGACCTTGCGACGATCGTGCCCGTGCCACACTCGGGTGTCGGAGGCCGGGACAGGATGAAGTCGGATGCGATGGCGGCCGGGGGCGACCTCGGCGGGGCGGACAACGGGCCGGGCGGCGTTGCCGGGAAGGCCGCGCCGAGCTCCGGCGTTGACGTCAC
>ERZ1066135.473-NODE-473-length-21521-cov-6.612643_pt1 | contig 21521 bp, 23 predicted proteins | sample MGYA00382782_ERZ1066135 | MGnify/ENA primary metagenome ERZ1066135 (study PRJEB33369, sample SAMEA5778365) | biofilm metagenome | biome: Industrial cooling water; feature: Water cooling tower basin; material: Biofilm | place: United Arab Emirates | collected... | reverse complement strand
GCGGAAGTGTAGTGCCGTTTGACAATAGCCAAGCACCGCTTATTTTCCAAAAGTCATTTGGCTCGCAGTTTGCTATGTATTGCAGCAGCCTATACCACCTCACCGATTCATATACAGTTTCGGCAATAAATTTTCTATCCCTGCTGCCCCACTTTGGGTTCGATTTCAATGTGCGCTCTATGGCTTTATCGGCATATTTACCACCAAAAAATATATCATTGAGGCAGTTTACCACGCCTTCGCACACATTGCGGTGTAATCGTTCCATTTAGATATTGTCAATAAGTATTGGCTGAGAGATGTAAATATTAAAATTATCTCAAAAAAATATATCCGACAGATTATTTTTCTGTCGGATATATGTGTGTGTAAATCAGCGATTTAAACCAAAGAATATATTATCTGTTGCCAAATTTATCTTTGTAAGCTTTGATGGCTTCTTCTATTATCTCGCAAGCATATTTTTTGTTGTAAAATGCTTCCACTATTACTTCTTTGTGTTCGGCTTTTTTATAGTCTTCAAAAAATCTGCGAATTTCTACCAACATGTGCGGAGGAAGCTGCTCTATGTCGTTTACATAGTTTACGGCCATATCGTTTTTGGCCACAGCTATGATTTTATCATCGCGCTCGTTGCCATCTATCATTTGCATTACGCCTATCACCTTGGCCTCTATCAAGCACATTGGCACCACATCTTCTGAACACACCACCAAAATATCCAATGGATCTTGATCATCGCAATAGGTTTTGGGAATAAATCCATAATTGGCCGGATAGTGTACAGATGAATACAATATTCTATCTAATTTCAACAAACCGCTGTCTTTGTCAAGTTCGTACTTTGCTTTGCTTCCTTTGGGTATTTCAATGATGGATTGCACAATCTCCGGAGCTTTGTCGCCAAAACTCACATCGTGCCAAGGATTGAATAACATAAATTGAGGGGTACTTTTTTATGAGAATGAATTAGGTGAATATGATTTGGTTAAGTAGAATCAGAATAGTATTCGTCACAAATTTATTCAGAAATCAATGTAAATGCGTAAAATTGCCTGCAAATTTTATTTTATGCCACTTAGTGCCACCCTTCTCATCAATTGCAAAGACCAAAGAGGACTTATTGCGAAGATTACACAATTTTTGAAAGACAACAATGGTAATATCCTCAGCTTGGACCAATATGTAGAGGCCGCAGGAAATCATTTTTTTATGCGAGTGAAGTGGGATTTGAATGGTTTTGGTATTCCGAGAGAAAAAATTGCCGAATATTTCGAGCACCTCATTGCTTCGAAATATAAAATGGAGTTTAAGCTCTATTTTTCTGATATTTTGCCTCGTATGGCCATTTTTGTATCAAAATTTTCGCACTGCCTTTATGATTTGCTTTCTAGAGTACAGAGTGGAGAATGGGAGGTAGAAGTACCCGTGATCATCAGCAACCATGAAGATATGCGTAAAGTGGCAGAAAACTTTGGCATAGAATATTATTATTTTCCCGTCACTCACGAAAGCAAAGCCGAACAAGAAGCAGCAGAATTGGAAATACTTAAATACCATAAAGTAGATTTCATTGTTTTGGCGCGCTATATGCAGGTGCTAAGCGATGATTTTGTGCGAAATTTTCCAAATAGCATCATCAACATCCACCATTCGTTTCTTCCGGCATTCAAAGGGGCAAAGCCTTATCATTCTGCCTACGAAAGAGGTGTAAAAATTATAGGTGCCACGGGCCACTACGTCACTGCCGATTTAGACGAAGGCCCTATCATAGAACAAGATGTGACCCGTGTGGAACAACACGACAGCATCCAAGATTTGGTACGCAAAGGCCAAGATTTGGAAAAAGTTGTATTGGCTCGAAGCGTGTTTTATCATTTGCAAAGGCGCACTTTGGTTTATGGAAACAAAGTGGTGATATTCAAGGGCTAGTGATTGTCTGCGCCATCATTCCATTGCAACAAGCCTTCAGGGGTATATGTCACCATATTTTTTTCCAAAAAATTTTTTAATACGCTATCGAGAGTTTGCTTGTCGGCTGAGGGTAAAGAGGCTGCCAATTCTTCGGGTGACAAAGGGGCATTTTTTAACTTTGACACTACATATTCATTGATTTTATCGTTATGAAGTAACGATTCTTTCTTTTTCTCAGCCAAACAGTAGTCGCATGTGCCACAGTTTTCGCTGGTATTTTCACCGAAATATTGCTGAAAAAAAAGTGTTCGACATTGATTCTGTGCCAAAAGATATTTTTTCATTTCTTCAATTCGTTCCAAAGCCACTTTTTTCCGTTTTTCATAGCCTTGAGTATCAAATGGAAGCTGTTCTATGGTAAATCGTTCGCCCGTGAACGACAGCCGAGGGCCATCTATTTTTGGCCTATAGTTCCACACCCCACCTTTGTCTAGTGCCAAAAGAAAGCTTTCTACTATTTTTTCTTCTATTTTAAGCGTAGTGGCTAGCAATCGTACAGAGATGGAAGTGAAATCTTGATACAAACCGCCACCGTACACACGCAGCAGAGTTTTCACAAATCCATCATACTTGGCATTTGCCACTTGAAACTGGTAAAGAATTTCTCTATCTGGAATAAAAAGTGCCGAAGGCTGGTAGAAACTTTCGTTGAATGCAATGAGCCCTTGTTGCTCCAAATGCTTTAGGGCGAAAAATGCCTCTTTGGGGTCAAATTTGTATTGTGAGCAGAAGTTTTCTATTTGAAAATCAAAGCTTTCTTCTACTTGTCCCGATGCTATTTGAAAATAATTTGCCAACGCCTGATACACTTTTTTTATAAAGCTTACCTGTGGAAATTGCTCTTCCGGTGCGGTAGACATATTTTCAATGTCAAGTAAATTGTAAAGGGCTACGGCATAGGCTTTTTTTTCATCTCTACCGGCTCTGCCCGCTTCTTGGTAATAGGCTTCGGGTGCTGTGGGCGCATCAAAATGTATTACCAAGCGCACATCGGGTTTGTCTATTCCCATGCCAAAGGCATTGGTGGCCACCATCACCCTCACTTTGTTTTTTACCCAATGTTCTTGTCGGCTATTTCTCTGTTCATAACTAAGCCCTGCATGGTAAAAGGTAGAGGAAACGCCAGCTTTTTGAAGCACTTCGGCAACTAATTTGGTATTCAATCGGCTTTTTACATATACAATGGCACTTCCCGGCACTTTCTGAAGAATTTCCAGCAATCGTTTGGTTTTGTCTTCTACACAAAATACTGAGTACGACAAGTTTGCCCTTGCAAAGCTTTTTCTGAAAATAGCTGGCTTTTGCATCAACAGTTTATTGCTTATGTCTTCGCAAACCGGAGGTGTAGCTGTAGCCGTAAGTGCTATTATCGGAACGTGTGGAAACTTCTCTCTAAACGAGCCGATTTGAAGATAAGATGGCCTAAAATCGTAGCCCCATTGTGAAATACAGTGGGCTTCGTCTACAGCCAAAAAAGATATGTTCATGTGTGGCAATCGCTCAGCCACAGCCTTTGAAAGCAGCCTTTCGGGCGAAATATATAGAAATTTGTAGGCACCTTCTATGGCATTGTCCAGCACTATTTCAGCTTCTTTTCGGTGCATTCCTGCGTCAATATGTGCTGCGGCTATGTCTTTCGATTTGAGATTTGCTACTTGGTCTTTCATAAGTGCCACTAGTGGCGATATCACCAAACACATGCCCTCCAATGCCAAAGCCGGAACTTGAAAACAAATGGACTTGCCACCGCCTGTAGGCAACAGCGCTAGGGTGTCATTTTTTTGAAAAATAGACCTGATTATGTCTTCTTGCAGAGGGCGAAAACGGGTAAAACCCCAGTACTTTTCTAAAACCGCATGTAGTTCATCGTCCTGAAGCATGCTGCAATATACTTTTTAGCAAAGAAAATTCAATATTTGTAAAAAAAGCTTTCGCTTAAACCCAAATAGAAACTGATGCAAATATGAAAAATGAAGTCTTGGAATATTTAAACAAACTTCCTATACATGAAAAAAATGCCTTAGAACAATTGAGAGAACAGATTTTAAAAATAATGCCTACGTTGGATGAACGGTTGAGTCGCGGTGTCCCTTTCTTTTATTACCAAGGCAAAAGAGCCGTGGGTTTCAGGTCGTCTAAACAGCATTTGTCGTTTTTCATCATGGAAGGTAATGTATTTAAAGACCTAAAAGATATTATCAAAAACTACGACAGCTCGTCAACAGTAATCAGATTTACGGCTGAGAACCCTCTTCCACAAGAGTTGATAGAAAAATTGGTTGTGGCCAGAATAAGAGAAATAGAATCTAAGGGAAAAACGCCTAGAAAAGTATAAAAACCAAGAAAAAACATTTTTTGTTAGGCTACAGAGAATTTTACTTTTTTGTAAACAAAATGCTTGCCCAATTGTCTCTGATAAGTGTTTTTTCGGGTTGCAGACCATATTTTATGGCTATTGGGTCGAAGAGCGGAATGTCTTCTTTGTAAAAACCACTGATGGCCAAGTAGCCGTTTTTGTTCAAACACGATACATAGGCGTGCATCTCATCGAGCAAGACATTTCGGGTGATGTTTGCTAAAATCACGTCAAAGCCCGGCAGGGGAAGCAGTTCGTTGATAGTCCCTTTCTCAATTTTCACATTTGAAATGTGGTTCAGCTCCATGTTCTCAACCGAATTTTCTACACTCCATTCGTCAAAATCAAAGGCATATACCTCTTTGGCATAAAGTTTTGAAGCAGCTATGGCCAGTATACCGCTTCCTGTCCCCACATCCATTACTTTTTTGTCTTTCAAATCGATGTTAAGCAAGTGCTCTATCATCATAGAAGTGGTGGCATGATGGCCGGTGCCAAACGACATTTTGGGCACTATAATGATTTCAAGCTCATATTGGGGTTTTGGCTCGTGAAATGTAGAACGTACATAACAAGTGTCGGCTATCACAATCGGCTGGAAGTTTTTTTCCCACTCCTCGTTCCAGTTTTTGCTTTCCATTCCTTCGTATTGAAAGCTTATCTGTGCTTCCGGATATTTTGATTTCAGTGCATCTATCACCACTCTGTCAAATATGCCTTTTTCTACATAAGCAATAAAACTGCTCTCGTCTTTCTCCCAAAAAGAATCGTAGCCGTTTTCCGAAAGCTCAGCTATAATGATTTCAAAAAAATCGGGGTGGCAATTGATATCAACTTGAATAAACTCCATCAAAAAAAGTGAAAATATTATCGTTTTTGTGGTATACCGTTTTAAATAAATTATAGAAATAAACAGCTCAAATACAGCTATTTACAACCTGCAAAGCTTTCGGTGTCTGTGTAGGCAATGCTGAAATCTGCATGCCCTTTTACCGGCTCAAAATATACCCAAAAGTTGGCCTCACGCTTATCATTTGTAAAAAACCACTGCCCTGAGCGGTCGGCATAAAATCTGTTGTTTTGTTGGTACACCATTAGCTCGGCCAGCCCTTCGCTTTCATCGATATAAACCCACACATCGGCCAAGTTTTTCTGCGATACCACATATATTTTACCATATACTTTGCAAGGATCGATACGCTGTGCATTTGCACTACTGAAAAGTACAAAAAATAAGCCTAATATGAAAAGAATGCGTGGCATAAATTTAATGTTTGGTATGCTCAATTTTTGGTATTAACGCACTGCGAGCAAAAATATTAAAAAACAGCCTTGAAATTAGGGATAATATCTACATAATGCAAAATATGGCCCTAAACTTCAAGGTGTGAAAAGGGCTGAAACCGTGTTCAGTGGCACACAGAACAATATTTTCAGCTCAATAACCATTTGGTATTCTGTTTTTTGGTGAAGAACACCAAAAAGGCGAAAATTCAGGTAATACATTGAGCTTTTTCATAAAAACTCGAAATGATTTACGAGTTTTTGTCACACCCCTGCCTTTGCTATCACTTCCAGCGTTTTTTGCAAGCCTGTTTTGGCCACTTGCAGAAGGTCTTGTTTATAGTATTCTTCATTATAAAGTTCGAGAGAGATACATCCAGCGAACCCACTGGATTTCAGGTCTTTAAGAATAGTGTCAAGAGGTAAAATACCATCTCCGGGATACACCCTGTCTTTGTCGCCCATGTCTTCTCTTTTCATATTTTTTGGGGCATCATTAAACTGAAATATGGCGTGAATATTGCCATTTAGCAATTTTAGACCTTCAAAATTCCCCTCACTTATGTACATGTGAAATACATCAGGAATGATTTTTGCCTTCGGGTGGTCGGAATCCAAGGCCACTTGCACCGCTTGTCCCATCGTTTTTAGGGGAAAATATTTTACAAAAACCAAAGAGGGAACAATTCCATACTCATTAATTCCAATCTCAAGAAGTTTTTTGTAGCATTTAGCGGCAAACACAGGGTCAAAGTTGGTGCCGATTTCGTTTGGAATGGCTTGGACGTGTGCACAACCTATGTCGGCTGCCATGCGCATTCGGTTTCTTGTTGCAGGCAGGTTTTTCTCAAAAAGTTCTTGTGTGGGCTGCAAACAACCCCAAAGGCCAATCATACTGGGCACAAACATGCCTTTTGCCTTAATTACCTTTGCCAATTCTTTCAAACTGCCCTGTCCGTTTTTCTTTTCGTACTCTTCCAGTTCCCAATCCCAAGGCTCTATGGCATCGTAGCCGGCAGCAGACGCTATTTCTATCTTTTTAGGAAGTCCCTCGGCAGGTTTTATTGTGGCGGTGTCCAAGCAAATGGGCCACGGGCTTTTGCCCGATTGGTATCGTTTGGGTTGCGATGCTTTGCTGTCGGATGGTAAACTATAGCCCGATGTGGCTACGGCTGATAGCGCAGCAGTGCCTGCAATAAATTTTCTTCTGTCCATAGTAAAAAAAGGGTTAGAAAACTCGGCATGCTATAAAATAGGGTGGAAGCGCTACAGCTCTACCACCCTATTTAGAATATTTATTTAAATTCCTTGTATTTCTTTGCTACTTCGTGAATTTCCAAAAGCGGCTTCAAAAATTCTTCCAAATGGTCGAGATAATACTGGCTGGCAGCATCGCAAAGGGCAGCCGGAGGATTTGGATGCGCTTCTACAAACAAACCATCGATACCTGCACCTACAGCCGCACGAGCCAATACCGGTAAAAATTCTCTGGCACCACCATTGGGGTCAGAACTTGGGATTCCGTATTTTCTAATAGAGTGAGTCACGTCAAATACCACCGGATAGCCCGTTTTTGCCATGAAATAAAAACTTCTAGGGTCTACTATCAGGTCGTTGTAGCCAAAGGTAAATCCACGTTCGGTCAATATTATTTGTGAATTGCCGATGTCTACTGCTTTTTCAGCAGGTTTACCCATGTTTTCAGGAGCCAGAAACTGCCCGTGTTTGATGTTGATTACCTTTCCGGTTTTGGCAGCAGCTACCATCAAGTCGGTCTGCATGCACAGATAGGCCGGAATTTGAATCACATCGAGCACCTCGCCAGCAGCCTTCATTTGTTCAGGGTAATGTACATCGGACAAAATAGGCACATTAAATTGCTTTTTGATTTTTTCAAGCAGCTTCAAACCTTCGTCTATGCGAGGGCCTACGTAGTATTTCAACGAACTGCGGTTGTCTTTCTGAAACGATGATTTGAATATCAAAGGCATTTTCAAACGCTCAGATATTTCTTTGATTTTTTCGGCCGTACGCATCATCAGCGACTCTTCTTCTATCACGCAAGGGCCTGATATTAAAAATAAATCTTCGCCTCCGCAGTTGATATTACCTACTTTTACTATTTTTTTGCTCATTGTAAATCGATTTTGGACAAAACTAATAGAAAAATATATTTTAATATGTGAACCTTATTCGCATTTTTGATAATATTTTTCGTACACAAGATATAAAACTAATCCATTTGCATATATGAAAGTAGTATTGCTGCGCGTAGGCGTTGATAAAATATGTGGCGGAACCTATTCGCCTATTTTTAAAGATGGTACATTTGAGTTTATTCCCATTCCGGAATATTTTTACAGAAGCCATTCATTTGATGCACAAAAAGTAAAAACCTATGCCACTGAGAAAGGAAAATTTGGTAAGGCTTTTATCGATTATTTTAAAGAGGGAAAAGACAAAAAAGACCACCAAGATTGTCCTATTCACCACGACCCAGATTTTGTGACTTACACCTATGGCGATGGCAACAGCACCAAACAAACACTCGTGAACTTAGAAAAAGGCGATTACATTGTGTTTTATGCCATGATGCAGGGAAGCGGTTTCGATATGCCACCGGCCTTGTATGTAATTGGTTATTTCGAGGTAGATTATTCGCTATTGGCCACCGAACAAAGCCAATATTCGCTTTTGACTAAAGATTTTAAGAACAATTTTCACATAGCCAACAAAGAAATATTTGACAGAGACATAGCCAATCCAAAAAACAAAGGCTTGAAATTGGTAAAAGGCACTGAAAATAGCCGTTTGCTCAAGTATGCTTATTTGATAAGCCGCAAAATAGAAATACCCAAAAAATCAGATGTACACATGATTTCGGACGAGATGCTGAAGGTTTTTGGCACATTTGGCGGTAAAATAGCCATTCAAAAAGAGCCCTTGCGCTGGATTAAAGACAAACAACTGGTGGCTAGCACTGTGGCTTGGCTAAAGGGATTGGAATAAATGGCTTGGTATCTCATATGTAGTTTTTTTTGCTACATGTGAGATATTTATTTTATAATATATTGGGCTTATTTTTTACTGGCTTTTGCAGATTTGTTAAAGCTCAAACATAGTTCCAACCAATATTCAAAATCTTTTTCTGTCATATAGCCCACCTCATTTACATAACCATACCCTTTATATATACGTCCTTTCATTATCATTGGCTCAAATCCTTCTTTTTTAGCTATATCTTGGTGTAACTGAGGATCAAACCTACACATCAACTTGTCGTTACTCACACTTACACACATTTTTTCATCTATCATGAATGTTAGTCCTTTAAACATTTTTTTTTCTTCAATTTTAGAAAGATTTTTAGTAGACAGATAGCTCCGTATTCTATCTGCTAATATGAGGTTAAAAGCCATTGTAATAAAGTGTTTATATTGTATTAAGGTAAGCTATAATACAAATCAGTATGTTAAAATACTATATTTTTTGTAGCAAGCTATAAATATATTGGTTTTTTATAAGTGTATTATTTACACTTATTATTTTCTTTTTGTATTTTTGGAGCTATGGAGAAGAATGATAAACATCTGTATGCCAAGAACAAGCCTGTTTGGGTGGCAGTAGACTGTATCATATTTGGGTTTGACAATGAAAAATTAAAGCAATTACTCATAAAAAGAAACTTTGAACCCGAAAAAGGTAAATGGTCGCTCATGGGCGGCTTTTTAGAGCAGAACGAAACGTTGGAAGGTGCAGCACAACGAATACTTTTTGAACTAACAGGGCTTAAAGATATCTATTTGGAGCAATTATTTACCTACAGCGAACCAAACAGAGACTCGGCAGGTAGGGTGATTAGTGTGGCCTACTATGCACTGATTAATATAAATGAATATGACTTGAATTTGAGCAAAAACCACAATGCACATTGGCACGAAGTAGATAAAATTCCCGATTTAATATTTGACCATAACCAAATGGTGGAAAAAGCCAGAAAACGCCTGCAACGCAAAGCAGCCACACAACCTATAGGCTTTGAATTGTTGCCAAAAAACTTTACGCTGCCTCAACTACAGCTGCTATATGAGGCTATTTATGGAAAAGATTTGGATAAGCGGAATTTCAGAAAAAATATCCTCAGCTCAGGTTTATTGATAAAGCAGGATGAGAAAAATAAAGAATACTCTAAAAAAGGAGCTTTTTTGTATCAATTCGACCAAAATAAATACAACGAATTGGTAGAAAAGGGCATAACCATCACTTTTAATTGATACACAAAAGATGACAAAATCAAATAACCAAGTATGGTTCATTACCGGTAGCCAGCACCTCTATGGTTTGGAAACACTAAAACAAGTAGAACAGAATTCGCTGACCATAGCAAAAGCACTTGATGCAAGCGGTGCCATTTCTGCAAGTATCATATTTAAAGAAGTGCTCACCACTCCCGATGCCATTACAAAATTGCTCTTGGAAGCCAATAACGACAAAAATTGTATTGGTCTTATCGCCTGGATGCATACTTTTTCGCCTGCTAAAATGTGGATTAATGGGTTGAAAATGCTCCAAAAGCCATTGCTGGATTTTCATACCCAGTTTGGGCGCGACATTCCTTGGAACAGCATCGATATGGACTTTATGAACCTAAACCAAACAGCACATGGAGGCAGGGAATTTGGGTTTATTTGTTCGAGAATGCGCATTGAGCGAAAAGTAGTGGTAGGCCATTGGCAAGAAAAGAATGTACATACTCAAATTGACACATGGGCACGGGCAGCCGCAGCGTGGCACGATGCACAAGGTGGAAAAATAGCCCGTTTTGGAGACAATATGCGAGATGTGGCTGTGACGGAAGGCGATAAAGTAGCTGCGCAAATGCACTTAGGCTTTTCTGTATATGGCTTTGGTGTGGGCGATTTGGTGACCAAATACATCAATAATATAGCTGAAAATGAAGCCGAAGCCTTGGTGAAAGTCTATGCAGAGGAATATAGCATAGCCAATTTGTCAGCGATAAAAAGCACGCTTTTGACAGAAGCCAAAACCGAACTTGGCATTAAAGCTTTTTTGGAAGAAGGTAATTTTAAAGGCTTCACCACCACTTTCGAAGATTTGCACGGATTGGCTCAACTCCCAGGTTTGGCTGCACAACGGCTCATGGCAGAGGGCTATGGCTTTGCTGCCGAAGGCGATTGGAAAACCGCAGCCTTGCTGCGTATGACAAAAATAATGGACAAAGGTTTGAAAGGCGGTTCGTCTTTTATGGAAGACTATACCTACCACCTTGACCCACAAAATAAAAAAGTGTTGGGAGCACACATGTTGGAGATATGCCCCACGATAGCTGCTGAAAAACCGAAATTGGAAGTTCACCCTTTGGGAATAGGTGGTAAAGCCAACCCTGCACGCTTGGTGTTTGATGTAGCTTCGGGAAAGGCAGTGAATGCTGCTTTGATGGACATGGGCAACAGATTCAGACTACTAGTGAATAAAGTAAATGTGGTGGAAAGCGAATTAATGCCCAAATTGCCTGTAGCCAGAGCAATTTGGCAGCCGAAGCCCGATTTTGAAACGGCTGTTACTGCATGGATTTATGCCGGTGGTGCACACCACACGGCTTTTAGCAAGGCAGTGAACGAAGCTCATTTTGCCGATTTAGCCACTATAGCTGGCATAGAATTTCTCTTGATTGATGAACACACAAATTTACACCAGTTCAGAAATGAAATCAGGTGGAATGAGTTATATTATCACACATCAAAAGGTTTTTTTGCTTAAAAAAATTAACCATAGGCTTAAAAGAAGTTTACAGCCTATGGTTTTAAAAGTGTTTACAAAACATCGCACTTGGCACCTTCTACAGCATCGAAAGCATATATTTCACTTTCTATGTTGAATTTGGCTTTGTAGGCATCCAATATTGTGGTTTTGAATGTTTCAAGGCTGGTTTTTTTCAGTAAGTTGATGGTACAGCCGCCAAATCCGCCTCCCATCATTCTGCCTCCGGCCCATCCGTCTATTTTTGTGGCTGTTTCTACCAAGAAATCGAGCTCAGCACAGCTCACTTCATAATCGCTTTGCAACGAATGATGCCCATCCAGAAGCAATCGGCCTACTGTTTTCATATCACCTGTTTTGAAGGCTGCTGCCGTATCGTGTACCCTTTGGTTTTCTAGTACAAAGTGTCTTATTCTTTTCTTCACTATGGGGTCTAGCAGGAGTTCTACATCGCCTATTGTGATGTCCCTAAATCCTTTGATGTTTGGAGACAGTTTTTGTAATAAAGCCAAACCTGCTTGGGTTTCGGCCACTCTTTCTGAATATTTGCTGCCTGCCAATTCGCGCTTCACTTTGGTATTGGCCAATACCCAACACCATTCGCCCATGTCTGCATCGGCATATTCATGTGTAAGCGATTGAAAATCGAGTATCATCAATTTGCCTGCTTTTGAAAATAGAGAAGCATATTGGTCCAACAAACCTGATTTTACACCCAAATATTCGTGTTCTATTTTTTGGCAATTTTTCACCAGTGTCACATCTTCCATGTTCGAATGGTAAGCGGTGCGCAATAAATTCATTGTGGCTACTTCTATTGCTGCAGACGAAGAAACCCCAGAACCCAGTGGAACATTGCCCCAAATGTAAGCATTGAAGCCTTTGGTAATGGCTGTAGATTTTTGAAATATTTCTAAAGCTCCCAAAATATATTTCATCCAGCTTTCTGTAGGTGTAAACGGCTTGCCAATGTGGTATTCCATATCCGTCCCAAAGCTTTCGGATGCAAACTTTATGATATTATCGTTTCGGAATGCCATGCTCACTATCACCCAACGATTGATGGCTGCAGGCATAGAAAGTCCAAAATTATAGTCAGTGTGTTCGCCTATCACGTTGATGCGACCCGGAGCAGCCGACACAAATTCGGGTTTTTGGTTAAAAGTGGATTGAAATTTGGCATTAATTTCTTGTTTGAGCGCGGCAAGTTCTTGCATGAAGTGTAGAAAGGTATGGTATGTATAAAAAAACAGCCAAAATTATTGATAAATTGTCACACAAATCAACTTGGGACAAAAAATTAATAATATTGCGTACCCAATCCTAACAATAGAATGCACGTTTTTAATGATAATAAAATATTTTAGTATTGTTTTGAGATGCACGATTGTTTTCGCTCTTTTTTTATCTTTTGAATGGGCATTTTCACAATCTTCAGTCAACTATTCAGAACACATTGCCCCAATACTATATAAAAACTGTATTTCGTGCCACAGTCCAGGTCAAATTGCCCCTTTTAGTTTGCTCACCTACAAAGATGCGGTGAGAAAAGCCAAAACCATCAAACGGGTGACAGAGTCGGGTTACATGCCTCCTTGGCATGCGGACAACAGCTACTCTCAACTGGCACATCCACTTTCGCTATCGCAAAAACAAATAGAGATGATAAAAAAATGGGTGGAAAACGGAACACCAATAGGCGATACCACCAAGCTACTCAATCCTAACACCTATTTGAAAAGAAAAATTGACAAGCCTGACTTAGTATTAAAGCTGCCAAAAATTGAAATCAAGGGCGATAATGAAGAAAAGTTTTACCAAATAAAATTGCCGTTTCAATTGCCTGAAGCCAAGCAAGTATGCAGGTGCGAGTTTGTACCGGGCAATCCCAAAGTGGTTCATCACATGGATGCGTTTCTGTACAATTTAACTCCACAATCCAATCCGTTTGATGGTCCACAGTATGTAGAATCAAATACTTTTCCGACCAAAACACAGTTGTTGGAATACTTGAATATAAAAAATCACAATGGAGGCATTGCATTTCCCACCAAATCTACCATTCTTGATTTTTTCCCCGGCTCTGTGTCTCAAACGTTTCCAAAGGGAATCAATAGGGTGTTTACTATGGAACAAAAAGGTGCTTTTTTGATAGATGTAATGCACTATGGCGGAAGTCCTGTGGCAACGGTGGACACATCAAAAATGTATCTTTATTTCTGTAAAGAGCAGCCCAAGAGAAGTATATATAATCTGTCTTTTGGCTCTCCTGACCAAAATATTGAGCCCGAACTTATCATAAAACCAAACCAAATACAAACCCACAAAACTTGGATGCGGTTTGTGAAAGATATTTCAATACTAAGTGTGCAGCCCCATGCACATTTGATATGCAAAAGCCTAAAAGCCTACGCCATCACTCCTGAAAATAAGTTGATTCCACTCATAAAAATAGACCATTGGGATTTTAGATGGCAAAGGGTGTATAAAATGAAAAAAATGGTGCGTATTCCGGCCAATTCAAAAGTGTATTTAGAAGGGGTGTTTGACAACACAACCAACAACGTGAACAACCCCTACGATCCGCCTCAGGAGATAAAGGAAAGCATTCGCACCAAAGACGAGATGCTGCAACTTTGGGTCGAGTTCTTGCCTTATCAGCCGGGAGATGAAAATATAAGTTTAGAGTAAATTTTACATTACTCTTTGATTATCAGTTTTTTATAAAACTATTTAGGCCATCGGCCAGCTTTCGGTCGTTGCTGAGGCGAGGCACTTTGTTTTGTCCTCCCAGCTTACCGAGCGATTTCATGTATTCTATAAAACCACCTTTTTGAATGCTGCGAATTTTGAGTTTTTGTAAGATGTTGCCCGTTATCAAATCGTCATAATAGGTGTTGAGCTGGGTGAGTTTTTTGTCCAAATCATTTCTAAACGATTCAATATCAGTGGGTTCGGTAGAAAACTCTACAAACCATTCGTGGAAAGGCAGCCCACCTTCGGGGTCTACTACTTGTGGAGCCACAGTGAACTCCGTCACTTCTGTGCCGGGTTGTTGCTCACAGGCATATTTCATGGCTTTTTCCACTTCTTCGCCTATCACATGTTCGCCAAATGCCGAAATAAAATGCTTTATCCTACCGCTTACTACAATTTTATATGGATTTTTTGACACAAATTTCACAGTATCGCCTATCGAATATCCCCACAAACCGGCATTTGAATTAATGACAAGTGCATAGTTCACGCCCAATTCTACCTGTTCTAAACTTAACCTTCGCCTGTTTTCTTGGAAATACTCATCGGCAGGAATAAATTCAAAAAACATTCCATTGTTTACCAACAGCAATAGTCCTTTGTCCTTTTGTGTGTTTTGGTAAGCGATAAAGCCCTCTGAAGCCGGATAGGTTTCTATGTTGTCTATCTCTTTGCCTATACTTTCAAAGAGTTTGGCTTTGTAGGGTTCAAAATTTACGCCTCCGTATACAAACACAGAGAAATTTGGAAATACATCTTTGATTTTCTTGCCCGTTTTTGCTTGAATTTTATCAAAATACATCTGCACCCAAGGCGGAATGCCTGAGATAAGGCTCATGTCTTCGGGCAGCGTTTCGTCTACTATTTTGTCTACTTTGGCCTCCCAATCGTCCATGCAGTTGGTTTCATAGCTCGGCATTTGGTTGGTGCGCAGCCACGATGGCACATGGTGGTTTGATATGCCCGACAAACGACCGATGTAAATACTGTTTTTTTTCTCTATTTCCGGACTTCCTGATAAGAAAATGAGCTTCCTGTCAAAAAAATCGGCATTACCTGTTTCCACCACATAGTTAAAGAGGGCATCGCGTGCAGAATTGATGTGGTAAGGAATAGACTCTTTGGTAATAGGAATATATTTCGTTCCCGAAGTTGTACCCGATGTTTTGGCAAAATACAAAGGCTGCCCAGGCCAAAGTATGTCTTTTTCACCGTTTTTTACTCGCTCAATATAGCTTTTGATGTCTTCATAATCTACCACAGGAACAGCTTTTTTGAAATCTTCATAAGTTTTGATGGTTTCAAATTTTCTTTCCTTGCCATACACAGTTTGGCTGCCTTTTTCTACCAGTTTTTTAAAAATACTTTTTTGTGCCTCTATGGGATTTGTTTCCCATTTTTTGTTTTTTGAGATGATATATTTTGCAATTGGCTTTACCAGCAGCGAACGTATGCCCATGTTTTTATCAAGAAATATGAAGTAGTGTTACAATTTCATTATTCATCAAAATCATTAATTCATAACGAAAAATACAAACAATGTCAAAATTAACATCCTAGGCGTGAAAGCAAGAAAAATAATGAGATTAGATTGATGAAAAGTAGAAAAAAATGCGAAAAGACTAGATTTTTTTCTTCAAGGACAGCATTTTAAGAGCGGTTACAGCGGCTTCGTCCCCTTTGTTGCCATGCTTACCACCGGCCCTTTCCAGTGCTTGCTCTTGATTCAATGTAGTGAGTACACCAAAAATTACGGGTTTATTGTATTTAAGATTTACATCGGTGATTCCCTTGGCCACAGCTTGGCAAATATAGTCAAAGTGAGGAGTATCGCCTTGCACCACACAGCCTATGGCTATCACGGCATCTATATCTTTTTGTTCTGCCATCCACTGCGCGCCTAAGCTGAGTTCGTAGCTGCCCGGCACGGTCGATTCAATAATGTTTCTCTTATAAACGCCTTCTTTTATCAAGCGTTCTACAGCACCTTGTGCCAACGCATCGGTCACTTCGCTATTCCACTCGGCTTTTACTATGGCTATTTTATATCTGCCAAAAGCACCTTTTGCAGAAATGGTTTGTGAGCTGAGATTTTGTAGAGAAGTTGCCAAAAATGATAAAAATATTAGTTGTACTTTTCTGCTACTGTTCTAAAACCTTCTATTGAAATGGGTTTTGACACAAAATCTATCACTGCTGAACTCACCATAAATCGTTCCATATCTGTTTTGTTATCAGAGCTGGTGAGTACGGCTATTTTGCATTTGTTACGAAATGCTTCGTCCATTTTTTCAAACTCAAACAAAAATACAAAGCCATTCACCACAGGCATGTTGATGTCAAGAAAAATGACATCGGGCCATTGTTCCGGGCTGGCCATTACAGATTCCAAATATTCAAGAGCCCCTTTGCCCGAATTTTTAGTGACAATATTGCCCTTGAAGCCCGATTTTTCAATCACTATTTTGGCTATAAGCAAGTCGGTATCATTGTCATCTACCACTAGTACGTTTTTAAGGGTATCTAAAGCCATAATGTATTTGGTTTCGATAATATGTATTTTGCAATAATAGTAATTAGTTTATTAATAATATGTTAAAATTAGTCCAAACATCTTATTTATTCGACATTTCTCTAATCTTAATTTCAGTAAACTTTCTTTTAGAATCGAGCGGAAAGTCGCCTTTCATGAACCAATCGTAGTATGAAGGCTCGTTTTTCAATACCCAACTTACCAATTTATCTTTATGTTTTCCAAAGTTGATGGTTTCTTCGCCCTTTTCATTGTACACAAATCGCCCTGCAAGGTCTACACTATTGGATATGGACAGCTTGTGTAGCCAAGCCATGTCATTTTTTACAGGTATATCTACGCCTTTATCGGTTTTCAGTTCTACGTTATTGTATTTTTCAATTTGCGAAACCAGCACCTCAAGTGTGGCACGCGTGTCTGCATCGGCAGAATGGGCGTTTTGCAGCTCTTTGTTGCAATAAAATCTGTAAGCAGCAGCCAGATTGCGAGGCTCCATCAAATGAAATATTTTTTGGGCATCTATCAGATTTCGGCCATCGGTTTTAAAGTCGACATTGGCCCTCAAAAATTCCTCAACAAGCATGGGTAAGTCAAATTTGAGCATATTGAATCCGCACAAATCGCAACCTTCCAAAAATTGAGCCAAGTTTTTAGCTATCTCATTAAATTTGGGTGCATTTGCCACATCGGCATCGGAAATTCCGGTGAGTTGGGTAATAAAAGGTGGAATCGAAAACCCCGGATTTAGCCTTTTTTGCAAAATTTTTTCTTCCCCATCGGGCATGAGCTTGATAAAACACAGTTCGATGATTTTATCGGAAGCCATGTTGAGTCCTGTTGTTTCTAAGTCGAAAAAAACGAGTGGTTTTTTGAGGTTTAAATTCAATGTATTGATAGATAAATGAATAATGTTGGCAATATCTGCATTTTTTTTCTTAAAATAAACTGTGAAGGAAGTTCAATGCGTGGATGGCCGTAATGTGTAGAAACAAGTTTGATGTTAATAAAATAGCCACTTTCCAAGCTCTTTAAGCGTGGCCTTTTTCCCATACATCAGTATTCCTGTTCGGTATATTCTGGCCGAAAGCCAAGTGAGAAGCCAAGTCGAGGCCATTAGAATAATCATCGATAAAACCAGTTCGGCAGCAGGAACGCCAAAGGGCAAACGAACCAGCATGATGATAGGCGAAGTAAACGGAATCATCGAGAGCCAAAAAGCCAAGTTGCCATCGGGAGAGCGAATAATGGTTTGTGCAAAAACAAAAGCCAAAACGAGCGGAATAGTGACGGGAAACATAAATTGTTGGGTGTCGGTTTCGTTGTCTACAGCGCTGCCAATGGCTGCAAACATGGCCGCATAGAGCAAATATCCTACTAAAAAGTAAAAAGCAAATGCCATTATCAAATAGGGTAGATTTAAGCTTTCGATAGCAGATACGATGTTGTGCATCTCCATGGCTTGCTGCATTTGGCTGTCTTGGGTCTTAGCCAAAGTTTCTGAAAAGTTAGCATCGGAAAATCTATTTATTTGAAAACGTGCCGATAGTCCAGAGGCAATGGTGAAAGTGAGCACTATCCACAGCAAAAATTGCAAAAATGCCACAGAAGCAATACCCAATATTTTTCCGGCCATTAATTCAATAGGTTTTACAGAAGTGATGATTACTTCCACTATTCGGTTGGTTTTTTCTTCAATGACCCCACGCATCACCTGAATGCCATACATAAATATAAACAAATAGATAAGTACAGCAGCGCCAAGCCCTGCGCCTGCCGAAGCTGTAGTGTTGTTTTTTTCTTCTCCTTCCGATGATATGTTGATAGTATTTACCGATATGTCGGGTTTGATTTTTTTCAATAATTGAGGGTCGATACCCGAATTTTTAAGCCTCAATTCTTCTATTTCAGTATTGAGTTTCCACTCGATTTGCTGCTGAAGATCAAGACTGATATTGCCGGGAGTAAATAGTGTAATGCCTTTGGGGTTGTCGATATTGATGGCCGGAATGTGCAGCAAAGCATCGTACTCGCCTTCGATAACAAGTTTTTTTGCCATATCAAGCCCGGTGTTTAAGTAAAGAAAAGTGTACTTTTCGCTTTCAGGAAGTTTTAGAGACAGGTCGGCTACTTCGTCTATTACGGCTATTTTTTTTGATGAAGAAGGGTTGTAGGCTGCTATCCACACGGGAACTATCATAAGGATTCCAAAAAATACAGGCCCTAGTATGGTCATAATCAAAAAAGCTCGTTTGCGAACCTTTTCTAGAAATTCACGCTTGGCTATCAAATAAATTTTGTGTGGTGACATGATGATAGTATAAACAAACTAAAAGTAGGAAAAAAATAAGGCATTTCGCTTACGAAATGCCTTAAAAAAAATTAAGCATATTGCTGGTCGTAGTATTTTTGGTAGTTGCCCGAAGTCACGTTTTCCAGCCATTCTTCGTTTGCCAAATACCACTCCACTGTTTTCTCAAGTCCTTGCTCAAAAGTGACCGATGGTTTCCAGCCCAATTCATTCATTATTTTGGTGGCATCGATGGCGTAGCGCAAATCATGGCCGGGGCGGTCTTTCACAAAAGTAATTAGTTTGGCCGATGTGCCTGCGGGGCGGCCTAGCTTTTCGTCCATTACCTTGCACACCAAGTGTACAATGTCAATATTTTTCCATTCGTTAAATCCGCCCACATTGTAGCTATCGCCCAACTTGCCTTTGTGAAAAATCAAGTCGATCGCGCGTGCATGGTCTACTACATAGAGCCAGTCGCGTACATTTTCACCTTTGCCATACACAGGTAGCGGTTTGTTGTTTTTGATGTTGTTTATCATCAAAGGAATGAGCTTCTCCGGAAAATGGTTTGGACCATAGTTGTTTGAGCAGTTTGAAAGCACCACAGGAAGCCCGTAGGTATTGTGATAAGCCCTTACAAAATGGTCTGAAGCGGCTTTTGATGCCGAGTAGGGCGATTGAGGATCGTAAGGAGTGGTTTCTAAGAAAAACTCTTTTGGGTCGTGGAGCGAGCCAAACACCTCGTCTGTAGAAATATGATAAAACCGCTTTCCTTCAAAGTTTCCTGCCCAAGCCTTTTTTGCAGCATTCAATAAATTTACTGTGCCTACCACATTAGTAAAAACGAATTCCAACGGATTTGTGATAGACCTGTCTACATGGCTTTCGGCAGCCAAGTGAAGTACACCATCAAATTGATATTGTGCAAAAATTCCATCCAAATAGGCTGCATCGTTGATGTCGCCCCTTAGAAAAGTGTAATTATGAGCGTTCTCTATATCGGTCAAGTTGGCTAAGTTGCCTGCATAAGTGAGCTTGTCGAGGTTATAGATTTTATAATCCGGATATTTGTTTACGAAAAGTCGAACTACATGTGAGCCTATGAACCCGGCCCCGCCCGTGATGAGGAGTTTTTTTGACATTAAAATGAAAATCTATATTAATTTATTATTTTGTATCCACTTCGTTTTTTGTTGTTCTTGATTTTACGGAAGCGATATCTTCTTTAGTTAACAGTCTATTACCCTTTTTTGGTATAGTATTCATAAAAATATAATCTTTTAATGAAATAATCATATCGTCCATATTCATAATATCAATATTATAGCCTTCGATATAAAGCCTGTTTGCAAGTACATTGAGGCTGTTTATATAGTTTTGGTAGATACCCAACAATAATTTTGTAGTAAGTCCAATACAAAAAAATCCACATAATAAAATTGAAATTCTTGGCAATGTTTTTTCTAGAATATAAAAAATCATTTCAACGTTGTTTTTAAAGCTACAGCTAAAGTCTGGCGAGGATACTTGAATCTGTTTTAGATAGCATATAAGTAAGCCGATTTCAACGATAAGTAGAATAATAAACGCAATAAAAGGCCAGAAAAAGTTTGTTTTAATATCATTAGTTATTTTTGTTAAAATAATTTTTCTTTCAGTATCAGCTTTGTCATTGATAAATTGCTCGGTAACTTTCTCTGCTTTCTCTTGATACTCTTTTATTTTTTTGTGGTCACTTATAATGGAATAGACGAATTGATTTTCAGCCTCTTCTATATCTATATTTTCAGCTTTTAAGTTGTTTAAATGCAGGTCTTTATCTTTCTCAAACAAAGAATAAGCAAATAAACCAACTATATCATCATCGTTTTTAACAAACTTTTTAAAAATTGAATCATAGGAACTTCCCATACCTATTTAATATGCTTTTTGTAAGCCTTTAAAAAAATTTCATTATAGTATTTTCTTTTCTCTTCTTCTGTACCGACTATTGATATAATTCCTTTGATATATGGATGGTCTTTTACAGATAAACGCAGCTCTTCTCTTTCTGCATCGCTCAATCTTGGCTTATTTTTTAAAAGTGCTTTACCTTCTCTGTATAATTTTCGAGCTTCGATATTTTGCTTGCTTCGCTCCCTTCTCATATCTAAAAATTTATATTACAAAAATACTATATTTTTTATACTAATATTTATTTGCAAAGGTTTTACTTTTATTGTCAGCTATTTCAATAGTACGATTGCAGGTATTATCTTTGACCTTTATAGCCCAAAATGAAGTATTTTACAGATATAAAAGACGTTTTTTCTTCGCTTTTTAGTGGAATGTTTGTGACGGTGAGGCACTTGAAAGATGCCCGCACGCGCAGAAATACCTCCTATGTAAGTGCCAAAGATTATTTTGAGCAAGACAAGGGCATAGTCACGCTCACCTATCCTTACGAAGCACTGCCTATACCCGACAATGGTCGTTACCGCTTGCACAACGAGATAGATGACTGCATTGTGTGCGACAAATGTGCGGTGGTTTGTCCTGTAGATTGC
>ERZ1066135.470-NODE-470-length-21677-cov-7.754093_pt1 | contig 21677 bp, 18 predicted proteins | sample MGYA00382782_ERZ1066135 | MGnify/ENA primary metagenome ERZ1066135 (study PRJEB33369, sample SAMEA5778365) | biofilm metagenome | biome: Industrial cooling water; feature: Water cooling tower basin; material: Biofilm | place: United Arab Emirates | collected... | reverse complement strand
TGTGCACAACTCTCCGGAAGGCCCGGAGAGGTCGCGGGGCCCGCCTCAGCGCGTTCGCTCCAACATCCCCATGTGCTCGGCAAGTTCTTGCCTCGCATAGAGATGCAGTCCGACTCCGACCAGCCCGGCAGCGCGCGTCATTCGCCTGTAGCTCGCCACAGATCCCCGGTGATACTCCCGAACATCGCCCGATAGCGCCTCCTCGTCGGTGAAGAGCTCGAGCAACGCGACACCGCCGATCAAGGGGCCGATCCGGTCGAGCGATCGCCGAAGCACCGGCCGGGGGAGCAGGTTGAGAAAGCCGACGGCGAGTACCAGGTCGAAGGGACCGGGGAGGTCCGCAGGATCAAGCGTGGTGATATCGCCGAGCCGAATGCCTCGTCGTCGACCGAAGCGCTGGACGACGTAGGGTGAGGGATCGACGCCCTCGTACCGCAGTGATGGTCTGGCGCGCAGGAGCGGCGTGCGCCAGTGCCCCTCGCCCGCCCCGATATCCAGCACAGAGCGCAGACGTCGGCCCAGCACGTACTCACTCAGGGCGATCACGGCGGCGACCCGGCGTGTCCGCTCCGCCCCGGTGAAGACCCGGTGCGCGGGATCACGGTACCAACGATCGAAATACCGCTGGTCGTATGCTGAGGGGTCGCGTGGCATCAGCGGCGGGTGTGCGAGCGCGCCTCAAGCACCAGCGCGACAAAGATCGCGACGACCACGGCGCCCAATACTCCGAGGAGCAGGGTGCGGCGAAAAGGGCCCCGCGGTAACAGCAGTGCCAGCGGCACGGTGGTACACACCGCGACCATCAGCCGGACCATCTGCCGGTCGAACCGGCTCGGGACGATGCGCGTCCCCGCCGGGTATCGCATCAACTTGTGTTCCGCGCGCCCGATCAGTGCGCAGAGACGATCCTCCACGGCGAGCCAGCGCCGCGCGACTGCGCTGCCGCGCCGGGTCATGTCCAGCTGTGGTCGCGCTTCCAAGGACGGCGCTCGAGGCGCCAACTGGTCCGGACCGCGAATGACTCGTCGCCCGTGGGGAACAGCTCGCGGTCGGCCACCGCATCGGTGAAGTCGTTGCCCTTGGCCGAGGACTGATCGGCATAGTGGAGCAACTCAGCCTCGAGCGTCAGGGGGCGCACCGCGGCCCCGAACTCCGGAATGCCATGATGCGACTGGATGAAATGGTGCAACTCCAGCCGCTGGACCTCCGACACGACCTCCAGCGGGAGCGAGGCGAGCCGCGACTCGAGCATCAGCGACCCCAGCACGATGTGCCCGAGCAGCCGGCCCTCGGTGGAGTGCTCGAACCCGGCGACGCTGATGGAATACGCCCGGACCTTTCCGATGTCGTGGAGCAGTGCGCCGGCCGTGATGAGGTCCACGTTGCCGCGCATCGTTTGGGCGGCATGCCGCGCGATGTTCGCGACCTCCACGGTGTGCAACAGCAGGCCCCCCAGCTGGGCATGATGTCCGCGCGGTGCGCCCGGACAGCGCTCGAACTCCGCACGGAAGGCATCGTCGGCGAAGAAGAGGTCGACAGCCGTCCTGAGCGCGGTCGGCATCGCCGCGCGCCAGCGGTCGATCTTGTCCCAGAGGGAGACGGCGTCGACCGCCGTCGTGGGCAGGAAGTCGGCGAGATCCACCGCGGCGTCGTGCAGCACCCGGATCGGCGCCGACAACTCCAGCTGCCGCCGTCCGCGGTACTCACTCACCTCGCCGATGACCTGGACGATCTGTCCGGCCCGCAGCCCTTCGATCGCGGGGAGTCCCTCGGACCAGATGGTCGTCGTGATCTCCCCCGAACTATTGCCGAGCGTCAGGATCTCGTAGGGACTGCCGTTCTTCGCGGTCTTCCGCTCGCGAGCACGGACCATCAGCTCGTGCTGCACGCGATCCCCGATCGCCAGCTGATCCAGACGCAGGGCCGGCATCGTCCGCTCCGTCAGCGCGACCAGTCGGCGACGAATACGTTGGTCTCGCCCTCGCTCGCCGCATTCCGGTTCGAGGCCCAGAGCAGCCTCGTGCCATCCGGGCTGAACATCGGGAAGCCGTCGAACTCCGGGTGGAAGGTCACCTGCTCGAGGCCGGTGCCGTCGAGGTTGATCAGGAAGAGATCGAAGTTCCGGCTGCGCGGGTTCTGATGGTTGCTCGAGAAGATGATGCGCTGCCCGTCGGGCGTCCACGAGGGTCCGAAGTTCGCGCCGCCGAGCTGTGTGATCTGCCGCTGCTCGGACCCATCGGCGTTCATCACCCAGAGCTCCACCTTGCTCGGCCGGATCATGTTCCGCCCGAGGAGGTCGCGGTACTCCGCGAGCTCCGTGCTGTCCTTGGGATGGTGGGCGCGATACACGATCTTGGTCCCATCGGGCGACCACCACGGCCCGCCATCGTAGCCCTCCGTGAAGGTCAGCTGCTTCACATTCGATCCATCGACGTCCATGGTGTAGATGTCGAGGTCACCGTCCTTGAGCGAGGTGAAGACGATCGAACGCCCGTCGGGGGAGAGGATCCCCTCGGCGGTGTACGTGCCGTAGTTCGTGAGGCGGCGCAGGTCGGAGCCGTCGGGATTGCTCGTGTAGATGTCGAAGGGGTCCAGCCCCCACACGTAGCCGGCCGAGGGATCGGGGCGCGCGGGACAGGCGGTATCGGCGTGATGCGTGGCGGCGAAGAAGACGCGCCGGTCGTTGTCGTAGAAGTACCCGCAGGTCGTCTTGCCGCCGACCGAGATCTGCCGGACCTCGCTGCCGTCCGCCCGCATCACGTACTGCTGGTCGCAGGTGCGGCCATCGCGCGTCGACTGGAACGTGATGTGGCTCCCGTCGGCCGACCAATAGGCCTCGGCGTTCTCACCGCCGAAGGTCAGTTGCCGCAGCGCGGAGAGGTGCGACTCGCCCTCGTGTGCGGCGAGCAGGGTCGCATCGGGTGGCGGCGCATCGGTCGCGGTACAGGCGAGCGCGCCCGCGAGCGCGAGCAGGCAGGAAGGGCGGACCCACATCATCGATCAGTCGTTGGCACCACCACGCGCGAGCGGGGCGGCGAGGGTGAACAGGGCGGACTGCGAGTTGGCCCGGCGCATGAGCTCCAACGCACGTGCGAGCTGGTTGTCGTCGGCGAGCAGACGCCGCTTCGCGGTGGAATCGCCGAACGCGACGCGCGCGATCTGGTTGCCGAGGAAGCGGTCCACGTACGCCACGCCATTGCGCCACACCGCGTCATCGACTTCGACGCCCTTGGCGATGAGTCGCCGACGGAACTCGCTACGCCAAGCTTCCGATACCGTGAAGTCGGGACGGACCTGGTCCTTGAGCTCGAGCGCGAGATCGGCGCTGACGATATAGAACTCCTGCCGCGAGCCGACCTTCTCGAACAGCACGCGCTCGGGCGTGGTGATCGTATCGGCCCGGAGCACGATGTCCGGGCGGATCGCACCGCCGCCGTACACGGTACGGCCCGCCGCCGTGGTGAACGTCGGTCGCCCGGCGATCGCATCGGCCGTCCCGGAGGTGTCGGGCGTCTCGGCGTCGTCCCCGGTGGTCGGACGCTGGATGGTGCGCCCAAGCGGGGTGGTCCACTTCCCGGTGGTCACCTTGAGGGCCCAACCGCCATCGAGGCGGTAGACGGACTGCACCAATCCCTTCCCGAAGGTCGTGGTGCCGAGCACCAGTGCGCGGTCGTGATCCTGCAGGGCGCCGGCGACGATCTCGGAGGCGGACGCGGAGAAGCCGTCGGTGAGGACGATCAAGGGCGCGTCGGGCAGTAGCGGTGCACTCTCGGCGAGGTAGCGTGATTCCGGTTCTGCCCGCGAGCGCACGGCGGCGATCGCCGCGCCGCGCGGCAAGAAGAGGTTCGCGACCTCGAGCGATTGATCGAGGTATCCGCCGCCGTTGCCGCGCAGGTCGAGGATGAAGCGCGTTGCGCCCGCGTCGCGCAGGGCCGAGAGCTGCGAGGCGAGCTCGCGCGCCGAGGTCTCGTTGAAGGTCTGGAAGGGGATGTAGCCCACACCGCCGTCCAGCACGAGCGTGTACGGGATGGCCGGGATACGGATGACGGCCCGGGTGAAGGTGACCTCGATCGGCGCGCTCATGCCGACGCGGGCGAACTTCGCCTTGATCTCCGATCCGGGCTCACCCTGCATCTTCTCCGAGACCTGAGCGGTCTTCCATCCGCGCGTGCTCTGCCCGTCCACCTCAACGATCCGATCACCCGGATGGATGCCGGCGCGCTCGGCGGGTGTATTGGGGTAGACGCGCGAGATGACGATCGTGCCCTGCTGATCCTCGATCAGCATGCCCACCCCGCCGTAGCGACCGCCGGTCGTGGTGTTGAACGCGGTGACCTGTTTGGGCGAGAGCAGCTCGCTGTAGGGATCGTTCAGCTCGGCGACCAGCCCCCGCGCGGCCTTCTCGAAGAGGGCGTTGATCTCGACCGAGTCGACGTACCGATCCTGGACCAGCGTGAGGACCTGATCGAAGAGCCGGGCCCCATCCCGCTCCGAGCGGGAGCCGAGGTACGAGCCCGTGAGCACCGTCGCGAGGACGAGGCCGATGACGATGGGAGAGAGACGGCGCATCAGAATGCCAGGGGGCGAGCGAGGGGGACGACGATGGTAGGATAACGCAATAACCGGTGCCGCGATGGGGGTTCCCCGGCGCCGCGCTCAGCGCGCCGCGTCGAATTCGTAGATCGCCATCCACTGGCGGCCCTCAGCGTCGAGGGTCGCCCGGTGTACGACGCCCGCCGAGACCAGCATTTCGTGTGCGGGCTGCAGGACACGCTGCAGATGCGAGGGGTAGCGCTGCGACAGTGGCAGCAGTTCCGCGACGGTGTGCAGTGGGAGTTCCCAGCGCGACTTGCCCTCGGCGGCGACCGCGGCGATGAGTCTGTACAAGCGGCGGGCCACCGGTGACGACAGTCCGAGATACTGCGCAGGCATGATCACGGATGTGTATTCTGCCTCGATATTGGCGCGCAACTGCGCCGAGAGTGTCACTCTCGCATCGCCAGGTTCGTTCGCGGGAAGCGCGGGGAACAGACCGAGTTGATCGGCATCGACAGCCCGTCGGCGGTCGATCTTGATCGCGGACAGCAGCGAGAACGTCCCGGTCCACGGGGTACCTGACGTGGCATCGAACCAACCGCCATTCGACTCCAGGACCGTGCGCTGCAGGCGTGTGAGCGCCGAGCGGAGTTGCTCGTAGGTGCGACCGTCGACGCGGCGCCCGAGCGATCGCAGGAAGTTGTGCAGGGTGAAGACGACCACACCGTCCGCCGGTCGGCCGGCGTCGTGGTAGCGCCGGACCAGCTCGATGTACACGTCCTGGTCGAAGGTGCCCGGCAGGCGATCGCCGGGGTGAGGGATGACGCGCCACCGGGAGCCGTCGTCGCGCGCGAGGACGATCGCGCTGTCGTCGGCCGAGTCCGAGAGGCGGAACAGGGGTAGGCTTTCGAGGGAGCGGTCCAAGCTGATGGCGCGACCCGCGCGACGACGCGTGGCGCTGCTGCTGGCGCGACCGCGGTCAGTCCGCGCCGGTCCGCTCATGCGAGTTCGATCACCTGGCCCGTGACCCGTCGCCAGGCGGGGGTGCAGAGCGCGAGGATGACGGTCGCGAATTCTTCCCGCTCGACATAGCGGACGTCCGGGCCCATCGCGTCGAGGTTGTCCGTGGTCCGGATTGCCGTCGGTGCCACCGCGTTCACCCGCACGCCGTGCGGCGCTTCTTCGGCGGCCAGTGTGCGAACGAGCGGAAGGATGGCACCTTTGGCCATCGCGTAGCTGACGAGCCCCGGTCGGGCCGCGCCGGGCTGGACGATGGGCGAGCTCACGAAGACGAAGGCGCCGCGCGCGGTGCGCACGGGCCCAACGAAGGCCCGCGCTGTGCTCCAGGCGCTGGTCGCGTTGATGAGCATCTGGCGCTGGTGCTGGTCGGGATCGCTGTCGGCGGTGGCGCCGGACCAGCCGAATCCCCCTGCGATGGCAGCGACCGCATGCACCGCGTTGCCGTGCGCCGCGGCGATGGACTGCGCGCACGCGCGGAGCCCGTGGGCATCGGTGAGATCGGCGACGTGCGCCACGGCGCGATGCCCGGCGTCACGAAGTTCCGCGACGCGCTCCTCGACCATGGGGTCCCGATCGAGGCAATGCACCGTCGCGCCGTGCTCGGCGAACGCGCGTGCCACGACGGCACCCGCCTGTCCCGCCTTGGCGACGCCTGTCACCACTACGGCCTGACCGGTCCAGTCGGGTCGTAGAGAGGGCCAGGCGTCGACACTCATCGCAATTCCTCGCGCCCCAACGCCGCTCGCACGGCCTCTCGCATGGCGAGGATCGCCTCGTCGCGGGCGGCGTCGACATCCTCGCGTACATGGAGTTCCACCCCGTCGGCCACGGTGATGCGACGCCACGCGAGCGGGGGTGCATCGGGGTCGGTGGTGACGGGCGGCTGCGATCCGAGCGCCGGTGCGAGGGCGGCCGCCACGCGGCGTTCCAGTGCGTCGCCGGCGATCTCGGCCATCTCTCGCTTGATGACGTCGAGCGTCTGGCCTTCGCGCTGCCGGATCTTGATCGCCAGCAGCTGCAGCAGGTGGCGGTAGCCGTAGGTGGCGGCGGTGCCTTTGCCGTCGGGCCGGTCGAGCAGACCGTTGGCGACATAGTAGCGCACCCCACGAGCGGACAGCGCCGCGCGGGCCGACGCATTGGTGGGTCGCATGCCGGCGGCATCGGCGAGGGCAGTGGCATGCGCGGCGAGACCACGCGCATTCCACGGGGCGTGCCGAGAATGCGCACGGAGCAGAGCGACAGGACTCTCAGCCATAGGATACAACAGTAACGCGACAGCGCCCTACGGCGCGAGCCTGTTGCTGGCGTCCCCTCATCGCTGGCTCAGCGTGGGCGATGGCTCGGGGGGTCGCTCGGCGGTGCGCACGGCGGTGCTGATGCCGCTCCGGGCGGCGATGTCGGCCAGTGTGTGCAGGTCGACTGGCTTCTCGAGGAAGTGGACGGCCCCGAGCCGGAGCGATGCGTGTCGGTTGTCTTGATCCGGGTACGCGGTGAGGACGATGACCGTGGCGTCGGGCGACAGCAGTCCGGCGGAGGCCATCACTTGGAGCCCGCCGTCTCGACGCCCGCCAAGGCGCAGGTCGGTGAGCAGGAGGTCGTAGGGGCGGGCGGCGAGCGCGGCGAGCGCATGGTCGAGGGACTCGACCGCCGTGACCTCGTTACCGAGCACGGAGAAGAGTTCAACGAGGATGTCCCGGATGGACTGCTCGTCCTCAACGATCAGGATCTGGGCGCGGCGCGGCGCGGTGCTGGAGCTATTCATGGTCAACAGCAGTGGCAGGTCCCGTGCCACGCCGTCCCATGGTCTCAAGTGGTTGAAAGGCAACCACTTGCAGACTCTGAGCCGCTATATGCCTGTGTTCAATCGACCGATAATCGTACGCAACGGAAAGGTAGTCGACCGAAAACAGGACGTATCGATGCCGTTGTGCAGGACTCGTCAGTCTCGAAGTCCCAGCTTGTTCAGCTTCTCAGCCAGAGTTGACCGAGCGATACCAAGTGAGCGCGCTGCGAGAGTCTTGTTGCCATTGTGAGCTGTCAGTGCTCTGATAATGGCCTTTTTCTCGGCCGAATCAAGACTCAAGTCGTTCTCGCTGCTGGCCTGCTCAGGAGCCTCCAGGAGCAGGTCGCCGGGTTGGATGGCTCGGCCCTCGGCCATGATTGATGCCCGCCAGAGCACGTTCTTCAGTTCCCGGATATTGCCTGGCCACTCGTAGCGACCGATCGCACGCCGAGCGGCGCTCGACAACGTGGCACCGCGGGGCAGGAGCTGCGCGATGAGATCGTCGAGCGCGTCGAGTTGCTCGCGGAGCGGCGGCAAGAAGATCTGCAAGACCTGAAGCCGGTAGAACAGGTCCGCGCGGAATTGTCGCGTGGAGACGGCATCGTGCAATGCCACGTGGGTCGCGGCGACGATGCGAGCATCGGTCCGGAGCGTCTGGGTGCCGCCCAATCGCCGGAAGCTGCGCTCCTCGATGACCTTGAGGAGGCGCGGCTGGACCTCCAACGGCAACTCGGCGACCTCATCCAGGAACAGGGTGCCGTGGTCCGCGATCTCGAGCAGCCCCCGCTTGGCCTGCCGGGCGTCGGTGAACGCCCCCCGCTCGTGGCCGAAGAGCTCGCTCTCCACGAACGTCGGTGTCAGCGATGCCGCATTGATCTCGACGAAGGCCGCCTCGCGCCGGCTGGAACGATCGTGGATCGCGCGGGCGACGAACCCCTTGCCGGTGCCGGTCTCGCCGGTGATCAGTACCGGCGCGTCTGGGTTACGAGCAGCCAAGGCAATCAAGTGTTCCGTTGATGGCCCTATGGTCGTCTTGACGTGCTCCGATGATTGCCGCGCACGGTGCATTCTGACCTCGCGGGCGAGTGCGCCAAGCTTCAGAGCCCGTTCTGCCGCGGCCTGCACCGACTCCAGATCCACCGGCTTCTCAAGGACATCGGACGCCCCGTCGCGCATCGCGCGCACCGCCGTCTGCACATCGGCGTGACCCGTCAGGATCAGCACACCCACATCGGCATCGATCGCCAGCAGCGCGTGGAGCAGCTCGACGCCGCCCATGTCGGGGAGTCGCAGATCCACGATCGCGACATCGGGGGCGTTCTGTTCGGCGAACCGGAGGGCCTCTGTGCCGGAGGCCGCCGCGCCGACGGCCCATCCGGCGCCGCTGAACAGATCGACCAACACCTCGCGGATCGTGTCGTCGTCATCGACGACCAGCATCGATCGGCTCACGAGCTCGGCGGGAGCGTGATGGTGACCGCGGTGCCGCTCTCGGCGCGGCTCTCGATCGTGATGGTCCCGCGGTGCTCTTCGACGATCCGCTGACAGAGCGCGAGTCCGATCCCGGTGCCGCCGGTCTTCGTCGAAAAGAAGATCTCGAAGACCCGATGCAGGACTTCGGAGGGGATCGGTGGGCCCGCATTGTGCAGGCGGCACCGCCACGCGCCCGACGGCATCGACGCACTCGAGAGCGTGATGCTCGACCCGGCAGGGGCGGCGTCCAGCGCATTGACCAGGATGTTCAAGAACACCTGGCTGAGCTGTTCGGGGTCGATCGGGATGGAGGTCGCCGGAGTGGCACGGCTGCGGTGCAGCGTGACCTCGCTGGATTCGAAGCGAGCGCGCTGCGCGTCGATGACCTCGTCCCAGATCGCATCGGGATCGCCGGCGACCGGGCGCAGCGCATGCGGGCGACCATACTCGAGCAACGCCGTGACCATGCGATTGAGGCGCTCCACTTCGCGGAGGATCCGTCCGACGTTCTTCTCGACGATGGGGTCCGCACTGGAGTGGAAGCGCAACAACTGCGCCGCCGACGAGATGCCGAAGAGCGGGTTGCGCAGCTCATGCGCGACCCCGGCAGCGACCTCCCCGATGGCTTCGAGCCGCCGCTTGTGCTCGACGCGACGGACCAGTTCGGCGCGCTCGATCGCCGCTTCGGTCTGGGCGGCGACCGTGGTGAGGAGCCGCAGGGTCTCCGCATAGGCGCCCTCCGGTTGCGGCGGCACCCCCAACACCGTGATCGCACCGATCACGCCCTCCGTCGACGCCATCGGCGCAGTGATCGCGAGGCCGTCGCCGGCCCGCTGCACCATCGCCCGGCCATTGGCCAGCGCCTCGAGCCACAGGGGGGTGAGCAGCACTTCGAGCTCGGCGAGCGGTCGTTCGATGCTGACGCCGTGCCGAGCACGCAGCGCGGCGGTGTCGTCATCGGCGAGTGCGATCACCACGCCGTCGCCGGGCAGTGCCCGATCGACCAGGGTCGCCACCTCGTGGAGTACCCGATCGAGGTCGATGGTCCTGGCGACGGCCAAGCCGATCTCGATCAGGGCATCGCGCGATCGCAGATCCGCGGAGCTCATCGTCAAGAACCTACGTCGGCGTCCCGTGAAACGAAACGGCGACCCGCCCTCGATCGAGGACGGGTCGCCGAACGCGCGGTCCGCTACCTGTGCGGTCGCGGCTACCGGCCGCGCTTCGCCGCCTTCTTCGCGGGACGCTTCACCGCCCGCTTCGCCGCCTTCTTTGGCAACTTCTTCGCCGGCTTCTTCACGACCTTCTTCGCCGGCTTCTTCACGACCTTCTTCGCGGCCTTCTTTGCCGGCTTCTTGGCGACCTTCTTGACCACGCGCTTGGTGGCCTTCTTCGCCGACTTCTTGGCGACCTTCTTCGGGGCCGCCTTCTTCGGCGCTGGCTTGGCGGCCTTCTTGGCCGCCGCCTTCTTGGCCGGCTTTGCACTCGCCTTCTTCGCTGCCGCCTTCTTGGCGGCCTTCTTCGGGGTCGCCTTCTTGGCCGCCGCCTTCTTCGGAGCCGCCGCCTTCTTCGGAGCGGCCGTCTTCTTCGGCGCCGCCTTGGCCGGTGCCGCGGCCTTGGGTGCCGCCTTCGCCGCTGGGGCCTTCGCCGCCGGCTTCGCGGCTGCCTTCGCTGGTGCCTTGGCTGGTGCGGGACTGGCGGCCGCGGGAGCGGCCTTCGGCGCCGCCGCCTTGGGGGTCGGTGCGCGACGCGGCGCACTCACCGCCGCGCTCCCGAACACGTCCGCGTCCTCTTCCTCCTCCTCGGCCGCCTCGGGCAGCACGCTCTCTTCTTCGCCCTCGTCGTCGTCGAGGTCGTCGGTGCTGTCCCAGAGCGAGTCGCTGTCGTCCTTGTTCAGCGACCAGCCCCCATCATCGTCGTCGTCATCGTCATAGCCGGTACCGCCGCCGTAGCCGAGGTCGTCCTCGTCATCCCGGTCCGAGAACCGGTATTCCTGCTCCAACGCGTCGCCACGCGGCATGCGAGGCCTCCAGAAGGGTTCGGTGTGTGGTGAGTGACCTGCTTGACGCGACGAATAAGCGGTCGCACGCTCCGCGTCAATAGGTGCGGGCTCAATCGCCTGTCACCGCCTGCTGGTCTGGCGCCTCGAACGGGACGTCCCGGCGGCCCCGCAGGGCGGTGGCCAAGTCGTCGAGCAGGGTATAGACGACCGGGACCACGAACAGCGTCAGCAGCGTCGACGTGATGAGGCCACCGATCACTGCACGGGCCATCGGGGCGCGTTGTTCGGCCCCTTCGCCGATCGCCAGCGCCAATGGCACCATCCCGAACACCATCGCGGCCGTCGTCATGATGATCGGCCGCAGCCGGATCCGGCCCGCGGCCAGGATCGCATCGAGCCGCTCCGCGCCCCCGGCCCGGGACTGGTTGACGAAGTCGATCAGCAGGATGCCGTTCTTCGTGACCAGCCCCATCAGCATGATCACCCCGATCATCGACATCACATTGAGCGTCCCGTCGGTCGCGTGCAGCGCGAGGCCCACGCCCAGCAGCGACAGCGGCAGGGCGAGCATGATCGAGAGGGGCTGCACGAAGGAGCCGAACAGGGAGGCCAGGATGAGATAGATGAACACCACCGCGAGGATCAGGGCCTCGAGGACGTAGCTCTTGGTCTCGGTGAGGTTCTGCACGTCGCCGCTGAACACCGCCCGGAACCCCGGGGGCAGATTGGCGCGCGCGAGCGCCGCCTCAGCCGCCGTCGCCACGTTGCCCATGGCATACCCGGGGACCACCCCCGCCGAGATCTGGATCTGCCGCTCCAGCGCCCGGCGATCGATCTGCTGCGGACCGACGCCCGCGACCACATCGGCGACCTGCACCAACGGGATGGCCGTGGCCAGCCCGCTGCGCGCGTCGCGGCCCGTCCCCATCACGGCGATCGTCCGGACGTCCTCCGGCGAGGAGCGCAGCGCATCCGGATAGACGACGACCACGTCGTGCGAATAGCCCTGCTCGTCCTGCCACACCGTGGCCCGCTGCCCGGCGAACAGCGGCGCGAGTGTCCCCGCGATCGCTTCGAGTCCCAGGCCCGCCGCCCAGGCCTGCTGCCGGTCCACCCGCACATCGAGCTGCGGGATCTCGCCCTCATCGCTCGAGGTCGGCTCGGCGAGGCCCGGGACCGTCCGAAGGACGTCCAGGACCTGACCGGCCACCAGCTTCAGGCGATCGGGATCGTTGCCTTGCACGTTGACGATGATCGGCTGGCGGAAGCCCCCGAAGATGGTCGGGGTCCCGGTCACATTCCCGGCGATCCCGGCGATCGTCGGCAGGATCCGCCGCACCTCGCTCTGCACCTCGGCCTGCGACCGGCTCCGCTCGTGGCGCGGACGGAGCCGCACATACACCTGGCCACTGCTGGGCCCACCGCGGGCACCGCCGCCGATCGACACGAAGGTGAAGTCCACCTCGGGCAGGGCGCGCACAGCGGTCGCCAGCGCCAGCCCGCGCTGCTCGGCGAACTCGATGCGCGAACCCGGCGGCGTCCGGAAGTTGATGTTGAACTCCCCGCCGTCGAAATCGGGCATCCAGGTGAAGCCGAGGCGCGAGAGCAGCACCAGCGCGACGAGCACCGACCCGACCGCCCCCGTGAGCACCAGCGCACGCCGCCGCAGGCACCAGGCGAGCAGGCGCGGATAGGCGTCCGCCTGTCGCTCGAACCAGGCGTCGAAGGCGAAGGCCACCGCCCGGATGGGGTTCCGATTGCGCGCCCGGGCGTCGGGATCGCGCGCATGCTCGGCCTCCGGGTCGTGCCAGATGCTCGAGAGCATCGGGTCGAGCGTGAAGGACACGAACAGGGACACCGACACCGCGAAGGCCACGACCACACCGAACTGGAAGAAGATCTTCCCGATCTGGCCACCCATGAACGCCACCGGGATGAACACCGCGATCACCGCGAGCGTCGTCGCGAACACCGCCAGCCCGATCTCGCTGGTCCCCTCGCGCGAGGCGCGGTAGTGATCCTTCCCCATCTCGATGTGCCGCACGATGTTCTCGCGCACCACGATGGCGTCGTCGATCAGCAGTCCGATCGCCAGCGACAACGCGAGCAACGTCATCGTGTTGATCGTGAAGTCCAGGGCCCACATCGCGAAGAACGCCGAGATGATCGAGACGGGCAGCGTGAGCCCCGTGATGACGGTCGAGCGCCAGGAGTTGAGGAACAGATAGATGATCGCGATCGTGAGCAGTGCGCCCAGGACCAGCGTCAACTGCACGTCCCACAGCGCTTCGCGGATCCGCGTCGAGTCATCCCGGATCACCGTCAGTTCGATATCGGCCGGCAACTGCGACCGGATCTGCTCGACCACCGCGCGCACGGCATCGGCGACCTCGACGGTGTTCGTCCCCGAGATCTTCAGCACTTCGAGCGACACCGCCGGCCCGTCATTGAGGAACGACGCGGAGCGACGGTCGGCGATGCCATCGACCACGCGGCCGAGGTCGCGGACCGCCACCGCGCGACCATCGCGCACCGCCACTGTGAGCTCGGCGAAGTCCCGCGGCTCGTCCACGCGCCCCGTGATCCGCACCAGGCGCTCGACATCGCCGCGCTGCACGCGGCCGGCGGGGACCTCTTGGTTCTCCTGCGCGAGCGCCTGGACCACCGCCTGCGGCGGGATCGCATAGCTCCGGAGGGCGTCGGGGTCGAGCTCCACACGGATCTGCCGCTGGGCCCCGCCCACGACGTTCACGCCGCCGACCCCCGCCACCGACTCGATCCGCGTCGCGATCAGCTCACGGGCGAGGTCCGTCAGCTCGCGGATCGGCCGTTCGCCGGAGCGCACCCCGATCGTGATGATCGCGCGTTCGTTGGGGTCGAAGCGCAGGATGACCGGATCGTTGATGTCGCGCGGGAGCGTGCTGCGGATCCGCGAGACCTTCGCCTGCACTTCGGGCTGCATGGCCTGGACATCCACGCCGATCTCGAACTGCATCCGCACGAAGGACTGTCCCTCGCGCGAGGTCGACGTCAGCTCGCGCACGCCCTCGATGGTGTTGAGGGCCTTCTCGATCGGGGTCGTGACCTCGCGCTCGACCACCTCGGGCCCCGCCCCAGGGTACAGCGTCGAGGCCACGATGATGGGGTAGGCGACGTCGGGATACTCATCGACGGCCAGGCGGTCGTAGGCCACGATCCCGAGCACGACGAGCGTGACCATCATCATCGTCGCGAAGACCGGCCGCTTGATGCTCAGATCCGAGAGGAACATCGGGCTGCTCCGTCAGCGTGCGCTGGGGTCGCGGCGATCGCCGTCCACGAGCTGAACGCGCATCCCCCGACCGATGGTGCCGACATTCCCGACGATCACGCGGTCCCCGATCGCCAGCCCCTCGAGGACCTCGACCACGCCCCGGCTCTCGTCGGTCGCCCCGAGGCGCACGGGCACGACCGCGATGTCCTCGCCCTCGATGCGATACACGAAGGGCTGCGCGTCCGCCTGCCCCTGCCGGATCGCGTCGCGGGGGACCGCGAGCACGTCGGCGCGGGTCTCGCTGACCACGCGGCCGTTGGCGAAGGTGTTCGCCCGCAGGGCGCGGCCGGCGTTCCCGAGTCGCACGTACACCGTGACGGCGCGCGTCACGGGATCGACGGACGGACTGATGCGTGCGATGCGCCCGCGCAGCTCGCGGGCATCGGCCGTGAACCGGACGCTCTGTCCGACGGTCAGCGCCGAGGCCTGCCGCGCCGGCACGGCCGCGGCGAGCTCCAGCGAGTCGTCGCGCACCACGGTGAACAGCGCGGCGCCCCGGCTCACGCGCTCGCCCGACTGCACGCTGCGGAGGCCGATCGTCCCTGCGGCCGGCGACACGACCACCGCGTCGCGCAGCGCGAGCGCGGTCGTCCGCGCGCGCGCGGCCGCGGCAGCCTGACGCGAGGCCGACGCCACCGCCAGCTGTTCCGACGCCTTCAGGGCCTGTTCGGCGATCGCGCCGACCCGGAACAGCTCACGCGCCTGTTCGAGGTTCCAAGTGTTCACCGCGACCTCGGCATCGGCCGCCGCCACCTCGGCACGGGCCGCGGCATCGGCTGCTTCGGCTTCGGCGATGTCGAACCGAGCCAGCACCGCCCCCTCCGCCACGGCGTCTCCCTCGCGAACGAGGACGTTCAGCACATCGCCGTCGGACCGCGCGCGGATCACGATCTCCTCAATGGGCCGCAGATCGCCCGCGAGCGGAATGGTCGCCTCGAGCAGCGTGCGCTCGACCGCGTGGACATCGCTCGCGTTCAGCACGATGGTCGGCCGTGCGCCACCACGGCCGCCGCCCGCGTCCGCGGCGGGCTGTGACGCGTCGCCGCACGCGCCCGCGAGGCTCACCAGCGTGAGCAGGGACCAAGCGGCGGGCCAACGTGGGGCTCCGAGCATTCAGCGTGCCGAGTAGGGGGTGGAGGTGCCGGCGATCGGCACGGGCCGTCCTTGAGCCCGCGCAAGCTCGGCGACGGCCAAATGGAGGTCGTACACGGCGCGCGCCTCGTTCGCCTGCGCGGTGAGGAAGGCCAACTGAGCGTCGGAGACCTCGAGCGCGGTCCCGATGCCACGCTCGAAGCGCAGCGAGGCGAGCGCGAAGGCCTCGGAGGCCTCAGCGGCCGTCGCCCGGCGCGCGGTGAAGGCCGCGCGGGCGCGGGCCAGCTCCGCGAGCGCCCGCGTCACCTCGAGCGTGACGGTCTCGCGCTGTTGCCGCAGTTGGACCTCGGCGATCCGCGCTTGTGCCGTCGCGATATCGAGACCGGCCTTCGCGCGTCCCGCATCGAACAGCGGCCACGAGACCTGCAGCCCGAAGCTCTCGTCGCGGAACCAACCATCGTTCTGACACACGCGGGTCGCTGGTGACCCCGTGGGACAGTTCTCTGCCGAGGTGACGCCCCATCGATTGGGGAGGCCGGGCAACGCCGGCAGTGCCAAGAAGCCCGAACGCACGAACACCGAGACCGTCGGCAGGAACTCCGCCCGTGCGATCCCGACCGCATCGCGACGCGCTTGCAGGGTCAGGGACGCGGACTGGACGGCGGGGCGGTCGAACACATCGACGTCCGCTGTGGCGACCGCGTCCAGCGCGGCGGCGGCCGTGAGCGTGTCGAGCTGGGTGGTGAGGAGTAGCACTTGCTCGGCGGGCAGGTTGAGCAAGCGCCGGAGTTCGAGCTCCGCGAGCTGCTGCTCGTTCTCGGCCTGCAACGCGACGGGTTCGAGGTTGGCGGCTTCGACCCGGGCACGCAGCACGTCGTAGCGCGCGGCCCGTCCGCCCGCCTCGAGCTGCTCGACCTGCGCGACCCGCGTGCGCGCGAGGCGCACGCCGTCACGCTGGATCTGCGCCAGCCGCGCGGCGAACAGCGCGTTCAGGTACACCCGCTGCGCGTCGACGGCCAGCGCCGCCCGGGTCTCGGCGACGTCGAGCCGCGTGGCACTGCGCACCCGGTCGGCCCCCCGCCAGGCGTACACCGCGCGCCCGCCTTGGAACAGCGGCTGCGAGAGGGTGGCGTTCGCCGAGTAGTTGAACGCCTGCCCGAAGACGGCACCGACGATCTCGGCGCGCGCGTTCCGTACCACCTGTGAGTACTGCCCGTTCAGCGAGAGCTGTGGCAGGGCGCCGGCCCGGGCGCTCGCCAGCTGGGCGTCAGCGATCGTCACGCCGAGCGACGCGAGTTGCGCTTCGTCGGAGCCGCGGACGGCCCGTTGGACGGCCTCGGCCACCGTGAGTCGCATCGTGTCGCGCGGCGTCTGCGCGTGGGACGCTGTCGCGACACCGAGGAGCGTGAGCAGCGCGCCACCGGTACACCACGACCAGGCCGCACGCGGGCGCGCGGCCGGTCGTGCGGGCTGCGTGCTATGTGGCATCGCGCTCGACGACGGCGCGGAGCGCCCGCACCACGACGGGATCGAAGCGGGTGCCGGCGTACTGCTCCACGCGCGCAAGGGCCTGTGCCGGTGTCAGGGCGTCGTCGTACGGGCGTCCGGCCACCGACGCGGTGTAGGCATTGGCCACCATGAGGATGCGGCCGCCGATCGAGATCTCCTCGCCGCGCCGGCCTTCGGGGTATCCGCTGCCGTCCCAGCACTCGTGGTGGTCGCGCACGAAGGGCAGCATCGGCGACAAGTGGCGCAGGGGCCGAAGCAGATCCACGCCGATGCGCACATGCTCGCGCACCGTGAGCCACTCGTCGGCGCTGAGCGGCTCGAGCTTCATGAGCAGGGCGTCGGGAATGGCGATCTTCCCGATGTCGTGCACCATCCCGGCGATCTCGATGAGCTCGATGGTGTCGGCGTCGAGCGCGAGCTCGGTGGCCAGGCGCACGCTGAGTGCGGCGGCGCGTCGCGCGTGCCCCGCGTGGAAGGGAAGCTTGGCCTCGGTGAGTGTCACCAGTGTGCTGAGCACCTCGATCGCATGGGCGCGCAGGGCGAGCTTCTCGCGCTCCAGCGCGGCCGTGCGCAGCGCCACCTCTTCGCGCACCAGGCGCTCGACATCGCGGTCCTCGATGCGCGTCCGTCGCCGCTCCAGGGCCTTGCTGATGGCGATCGCCAGCCGATCCAGCTCGACCGGTTTGGTGAGGTAGTCCACCGCGCCTTGGGCCAGTGCCTCGGTGGCCGTCGCGGCATCGTTCACGCCGGTCAGCATGACCACCGCGCAGTCCTCGTCGCGGCTACGTGTCTCGGGCAGCAGCTCCAAGCCGGAACGGCCGGGCATGCGCACGTCACAGAGCAGGGCCCCGAACTGCAGGCGATCGAGCAGCGCGAGCGCACTCGCGACGCTGTCGGCCGAGTGTACTTCGTAGCCGCGCGAGGAGAGGAAGCGACCGAGCGGGTCCCGGATCGACGCTTCGTCGTCGACCACCATCACGCGGCGGTCCGCGGCGGGATCGTGCTCGCGCGGCCGCATCACCGGCCGGTGGGGCGTCGCGCGGTCTCGAGCGCGAGGCGCAGGTCGTTCTCGTGGTCAGCGTACTCCGCGAGTCCCTTCGCGCGTTCGCTGGCCTCGGCGGCGAGCAGGCGCTGTTCGAAGCGGTTGCGGGCCACGGTATCGCGCCGGGCGTCCGCCGCGCGGGCCGCGAGTGCGAGGCCCAGCAAGTGTGTCGGCGCGGCGAGCAGGATGGAGTCGGCCTGCGCGGCCGCCAGGGCGCCGTCGCCCGTCACGAGGCCGATGAGCCCCATGTCGTAGCGATGATGGGCCGTGCGCGGCTCCACGGCCTCCAGCGCCCCCAGCGCCATCGGGGCGAAGAAATTGGCCGAGTCGGGGATCCCGCGCGACGAGTAGTCCATGACGCGGAAGAACAGCCGGTCCGCCCGTTCCTGCGGCGACATCGATGAAATGTCGGGGGCCGCGGCACCGGCGGCGGGTGGCGTCGGTGCCGCCGACGCGCCCCCCGTGGCCACGGCGGGCTGCGCGCGCGTGCCGAAGAACTGCCCAGCCAACAGGGCGATCAACGCGATCAGCGCGATCGCGGCGACGCCCCAGGGCAGGATGGTCGCCGTCGCCGAGCTGCTGCCGCCACGCGGCGCGTCTGCGCCGCCGCCGGTCGCGGTGCCGCAGCGATGACAGAACCGGGCGTTCGGTGTGCGGGGCGCACCGCAGGCGGCGCAGAAGGCGGCCGGGGCCGATGTCGGGGAGGACTCCATGGTGTAAAGTTAAGGGGTGACCCCCCCGCCGCGCGCCTTTCCCGCCGACCTCCATGGCGCCAGCTCTGCCGACATCATCGAGCTGGCGTCCGCCTTCGGCGTGCGCTTCCTGCGCCTGCAGTTCACGGACATCCTGGGGGTCAACAAGAACGTCGAGATCCCGGTCTCGCGGCTGGAGAAGGCGCTCAAGGGCGATGTGCTCTTCGACGGCAGCTCGATCGAGGGGTTCGCCCGCAGCGCCGAGGCCGACATGCTGCTGCGGCCCGACGTGGCGACGTTCCGGGTCTTCCCGTGGGGCGAGCCCGACCAACGGGTCGGCCGGCTGATCTGCGACATCGTGCAGCCCGACGGCACGCCCTTCGCGGGCGACCCCCGCGGGGTGCTCCGGCGCCAGCTCGACGCGGCGGCCGCGCTGGGGTTCACCGTGCAGACGGGCGTCGAGCTGGAGTTCTTCCTGTTCAAGCAGGGGCCCGACGGGGGCCCTTCGACGATGACCCACGATGTGGGCTCCTATTTCGACCTCGCGCCGGTGGACCTCGGCGAGGAGGCGCGCCGGGCGATCGTCGGCGTGCTCGAACAGATGGGATTCGCCGTCGAGGCCGCGCACCACGAGGTCGCGCCAGGACAGCACGAGATCGCGCTCCGCGGCAGCGATGCGCTGCGCACGGCCGACGACATCGCGACCCTGCGCTTCGTCACGCGCCGCGTGGCGAGGGAATGGGGCCTGCACGCGTCGTTCATGCCCAAGCCGTTGTTCGAGCATGCCGGCAGCGGGATGCACACGCACCAAAGTCTGGCCCGGGACGGCGTGAATGCGTTCCACGATCCGTCCGGTGACTATGGCCTCTCGGCGGTGGCGCACGGGTATATCGGCGGGCTGTTGGCGCACGCCCGTGCTTTGAGCGCGATCACCAATCCGTTGGTGAACTCCTACAAGCGGCTGGTCCCTGGCTTCGAGGCCCCGATGCATGTGGCGTGGTCGCTCAAGCACCGGTCGCCCTTGGTCCGCGTCCCGGCGCGCCGAGGGGCCGGGACCCGCGTGGAGTTGCGCAGTCCCGATCCGTCCGCGAATCCGTATCTGGCCCTCGCGGTCATGATCGGCGCGGGGCTCGAGGGCGTGCGCACGCAACGGTCCTCGCGCGAGCCGGTCGAGGCGAGCATCGCCGACCTCTCGTTCCGGGAGCGGCGGCGCCTGCGGATCGACGATCTGCCGCGGGATCTCAACGAGGCCTGTGATGCGCTCGAGCAGGACCCCGTCGTGCAGGGGGTGCTCGGCGATCACGTGACGCGGCACTATCTCGCCGCCAAACGGCAGGAGTGGCAGGAGTATTCCTCCCAGGTCAGCTCCTGGGAGCTGGCCCGCTACCTCGGGACGTACTGAGTCCGGCATGACGGTCAACGGACGCATCTTCGCGTACATCATCGCGATCGCGGTGCTCTTCGCGGCGATGGTCGGTCTGAGCGTCGACCAGATGATCGCGTCGCGTGAGGCCACGCGCACGCTCGCGGTGGACCAGCTCCGCACCCTGCGTGCCGTGCAGCGCGTCCGGGACGATCTCGGCAACCGGATCGTCGAAGCCGCCGAGGATGTTCGTCGCGGCACGCGAGCACCGCAGGCGGCCGCCGTGACGATCGCGGCCTCGCGCGCCGTGGTGGAAGAGCAGTGGGCGCAGGTCGTGCAGCAGCAGCGCTCGGCGGAGCAGGGCCGACTGGTCGAGGCGCTCACGCCACGCCTCGACCATGCGGTGCGGGTCATCGCCGAGTTCGAGGCGCTCCTGCGGAGCGGCGATCCCGCGGCGGCCGACCGCCGACTGGTGGAGACCCTGCTCCCGACCCTGCAGCCGGTGTCGGCGCTCCTTGACGAGCTCGCCGGCCAGACCGCGGTCGCGGCCGACGAGACCTTCCGTGCCGCGGAGGCGGAGTACGTGGCGGCGCGCCGGACGATCTTCATCGTGGCGGGGGTCGCGCTGTTCCTCTTGGTGCTCGCGGGGCTGAACGCGGTGCGGGATCTGGCGCAGCCACTGCAGCGCATCCTCAGTGCGGCGGCGCGCGTGACCGCGGGTGCACTCGATGTGCATGTCCCGCACACCCGGCGCCCCGACGAGGTCGGCATGGTCGCGCGGACCGTGCGGGACTTCCGGGATGCCCTGCAGCGCCTCGAGACGCAGCGCTGGGTCGACGCCTCGGTGGCGCGCATCGCGGATCGGCTGCAGGAGGCACAGACCCGCAGCGAGCTGGCCCGCGCCCTGCTCGGGGAGCTGGTCCCCGTGATCGGCGGGGCCGTCGGCGTGGTGTACGTGTGGCAGAGCGACCGGGCCGCCTACGTGCGGGTCGGCGGCTGGGGCATCGACGAGGGGATGCGGGCGCCGCGCGGCTATCCCCTCGGCGCCGGGCTGATCGGGGAGGCGGCCGAGCAACGCCGCCGGCTGGTGGTGCGCGAGGTCCCGACGACGCAGCTGCCGGTGCGGTCGGGACTGCTGACGAGTGATCCGACGACCATCATCGTCGCCCCGGCGATCGCCACGCAGACCACGGCCTGCGTCGCCGTCGTCGAGGTGGGTACCTTCGCGCCGTTCACCGCCGCGCACGAGGCCCTCTTCGACGCGTTGCTGCCCCGGGTGGCCCTCACGGTCGAGATCCTCGATCGGCGCTTGGCCGCGCGCGCGATGCTCGAGGAGACCCAGCGGCAGGCCGAGGAACTCCGCGCGCAGGGCGAGGCACTGGAGCGCGCCAGCCGGTTCAAGAGCGACTTCCTCGCCACGATGTCACACGAGATCCGGACCCCGCTCAACGCGATCACCGGGCTCACGCACCTCACGCTGCTCACCGACCTCGACGACCGGCAACGCGAGTACGTGCACAAGGTGCGTCACGCCGGCGACGCATTGCTGGGCCTGGTCAACGATATCCTCGACTATTCGAAGATCGAGGCCGGCAAGTTCGACCTGGATTACGCGCCCTTCGATCTCACGGCCGTGCTCGATCGGCTCGCCGCCATCATCTCCGTGCGCGCGCAGGAGAAGGGGCTCGAGATCCTGTTCGATGTCGGCGCGGAGGTGCCGCGCTTCCTCATCGGCGATCCGCTGCGGCTGGGGCAGATCCTGATCAACCTCGTCTCCAACGCGGTGAAGTTCACCGAGCGCGGGGAGATCGTCGTGCGGGTGCGTGCGGAGCCCATCGCCGGCGATCAGCTC
>ERZ1066135.467-NODE-467-length-21767-cov-6.312730_pt1 | contig 21767 bp, 23 predicted proteins | sample MGYA00382782_ERZ1066135 | MGnify/ENA primary metagenome ERZ1066135 (study PRJEB33369, sample SAMEA5778365) | biofilm metagenome | biome: Industrial cooling water; feature: Water cooling tower basin; material: Biofilm | place: United Arab Emirates | collected... | reverse complement strand
TCGTCCCATCTGTTCGCGATGTTTCCGTTGTTCGCGATGTTCGCGATGTTTCCAATGTTTCCGGTGTTTTCGATGTTTCCGCGAACGCCCGATGCCCAAAACGAAACAGAACACCAGGGAATGCGAAAAACCCGTGTCGGAGGCCCGCGCGTCAGCAAGGGCTCATCTTCGAGTTCGGAGTGCAAAACCTTCTACCACCCCGTCCGCCGAAGTGGCGTCCACCCCTCCTATTCAAGGAGGGGAGCTTTCGGAATCCGGGATCCTCGAAAGTCGCGACTCGAAACTCAATCCCGTTTCACGCGTTTCAAGTGTTTCAGGCGTTTCATTTCTTTCATTCGTTTCAACCGTTTCAGAAGCGCGCAGTCTCGGCAAAAAATGAAACGCCGAATAGGAATAGCATTAGGGAGTTTGTGCTAAGATTTTTCTATGGCTTTATTTGGTGACAAGTTCAAATGTGCCCGCTGTGGGCAGAAGGGCGAGCCGCTCGGCTATGCGCCGATCCCGACCGAGCTCGGGCAAAAGATCGGTGCCGAGACCTGCGGCGATTGCTGGAAAGAGTGGCTGCAAAAGCAGAACCAGCTCATCAACCACTTCGGTATTGACGTCTCGAACCCCGATTCGCACGAGTTCCTCTTCGACCAGATGAAGATCTTCTTCTTCAATGAGGGAGTCGAGCTGGCTCAGATCGATACGTCGAAAGAAGGCAGCGTTAGCTGGTAGCCCGGCGGCTCTCGCGGCGGCAGCGTTCGGAGCAGTACTTGACCTCGTCCCAGTTACGCTTCCAGCGGGCCCGCCAGGCCATCGGCCTCCCGCATTGACGGCATGGCTTCTCGGGCAGGTTCGATTTTTTGTAACGCACTTGTGTTCCCATGCTGCTTGATGAGACCGGCCTGATCAACGAACGCTTCAATTGCGATTTCGCCCCGGCGGAGGCAATGGATGCTCTTTGGGCCGCGGGCTGGCGGCACTTTGGGCAACACTTTTTCCGCTACAACTTTGGCATCCACGCCGGCAAGGCGATGCGCGTGCTCCCGCTGCGGATCGACCTCGCCCGTTTCACATTCTCAAAAAGCCAGCGACGCAACCTTCGGCGGAACTCCGGACTCGAACTGACGATCGGCCCGCTCGGCGTGACGGAGGAATCAAGGAGCCTGTTCGAACGCCACCGACTTCGCTTTGCCGAAGGCAGGCCCGACCGGCTCGAAGATTTTGTTCCGGCGACCGCTGCGGCATCACCATGCGAGACTCTTCAGCTGAGCGTTCGTGAGGGCGGCCGCCTCGTTGCCGAAAGCTACTTCGACCTCGGCGAGCGTTCTGCTTCGAGCGTCTTCGCGATGTTTGACCCCGCGATCACCGCCGCCGGCCTCGGCATCTTCACCTTACTGAAAGAGATGGAGCACTCGCTCGACCATGGCATTGACCACTTTTACCTCGGTTACGCGTATGAGGGCGAATCCTTCTACGACTACAAGAAGCGCTTTCGGGCGACCGAGTATTTTGACTGGAAAGGCAATTGGCGGGAGTTTCGAAATGACTGAACCGAACAAGATCGACAAAATGGCCGGGCTGATCAGCGGATCAATATCGCGGCCTTCGTGTCGATCTCGCTCTGGTTCCAACCGCTTAACCGATAAGGCTCAGCTCATTCGGCAGGACGCGATTGGTTGCCGGATGATGCTGCTGAAGTGTGTCGGCGAAAGCGGCCTCCATGAACTTCGGGTTTGTTATCTCGATATAGCGTTCGGTCTGCTCAGGTGTCATTACCTCAAGCATCAACGTGTTCTCGACCCAAACCTCAACAAGCTGAAAAAGCCCGCCGCCGCGGTTGCAGACGAGCACGCGCCAGCCCTCGCGTTTGGCCAACTCGCGGATCTCCTCGATGCTCTTTTGGGTATTGATGTTGATATGCGTGGCCACATATCTCGGCACAAACTCGCTACGGACGAACTGGGCTTCGTGCTCTTCGGTGACGGCCTCGAGATCGTTTTCGTCCGGCAAACCTTCACCAGGTACAAGTACCGTACCGGCCGGAGTTATCTCGAGTGCAGTGCCTTTGCCGTCATTGGCAAGAACGAAAAAGGAATTCGGAGCCGGCGGGAAAGGATAAACATAGCCCTCCCAAAGCTCTGCGATAAAATTAGCGACCCGCTCGGGTTCATTTGCTGCGATAGAAATATGATTGATCATTGCGAAAAGCCTCCTGTGTTTAAGGATGGAGAGAACTACCTACTCCACCATTCAAACGCGAAGGTTGGCCGCAATGTGTATCAGGCTAGCCAAGCATCTTCGTCCATTGAATATACTTCTTCGAATCGAACTTCCGTCCCGTGCTTCCGCTCGTCATATAGCGGATCTGGCCGAAAACTGGCCGCTCCATCCACGGGCGATCGTGCTTTCCAAAGCACCACAGGATACCGGCGTAGGAATTCGGATTGCGGCCGTCGAGGCAGTATTTGTTGTTCAAGTGGACGAGCGTTTCGAACGCCTCCTCGTAGCTGCGCGACCACGCGATCACATTCTTGCCCCAGAGCATCCGGACATAGTTGTGCATCTCCCCGGTCAGAACCATCTCACGCTGGCAGGCGTTCCAAAGCTCGTCATGCGTTTGGCCCGCTTCAAGTTCTTCCAAAGTGTAGGTCACTTCGCGATGGTCATCGGCATGTACACGCATCGTTTTATAAACCCAATCAGGCAGGGCTTCGAGCGAATCATACTTCGGATTATGCCGCGTCATGTTGTATGAAAGCTCGCGACGGACGATCAGCTCCTCAAGGTATGCGTCTTTCGATTCCTGCGGAGCGTCTGCGTCTTGAACTGCCAAGGCAACCTCAAGCGGCGAGAGGAAACCGAAATGCAAATATGCCGAAAGCCGTGAGGAGCCGTCGCGGTCGGGTTTATTCCGGGCATTATCGTAATCGGGCAGGATCTCCTCGACAAATTGCTTCAGCCGCTTCCGGCCGTTTGCGGTTCCGCCGTGATAGACAGGTGAGGGCTTGACGGAATGATCGATGTCACAATGAGAGACAAGCTCGGCGATATTATCGGCGGTCACGATCGTCTCAAAGCTCGCATCGATATCTATGTTCGCACTATCTTTTTCTACCGCTTCCTCGGCGAATGGTTTGAGATAACTCGGCAGCAGCTTCTTGATCTTTGGGCGGATGGTGTACGCAGCATACTCTTCCTTGACGAACTTCGACATCGGAATAATGCCGTTCGAGTCAACCGCGTGGACGGCGATCTCAGCCCGTTCAGCGATTCGGCGATTGTGGCCGGGGATGATAAAGCAGGGAAAGTCGTCGGTCACAATCAAGGCAGCATCTCTAGCAAGTTTTGCAACCGTGTTCTTGGGAGAGCTTTCATCTTTCTGCAGATAGAAAATGTACCTTATTCCAAGCTCTTCGAACTTTCGACGCTTTTCCTCAACGCCTTCGAGGATAAAGGTATGTATGCGGTCGCTCGCCCATGGATAGTAATACTTCAACGCCTCGTAAACGACGAGCGGCATCTTCAACTCATTCGCCCTGCGGATCGCCCAAGTGAGCGCATGGTTACGCGACGTCCGCTTGAACATCTGCATCCAACAAAGGACATATCGGCCATTCGTGTTTACTGGTTTGTCGTTAAGCTGAACGACTCTTTCATTGATCCGCATCTAGACTTAATATATAGACCCAGAGGTCACAGAGATAATGAGAACTCGAATGGATCTTTCCCGAAACATTGGTTTCGTCGTTCCTTGTCTTTTGATTTTCGCTCTCTTTGTCGTCGACCGAAAGTCTCTCGCCCAAGAGTTCAGGACCGTCCACGAAGGGGTTGAGTATGCACAGGTCGAGCTGAGACTCGGCGAAGATCCGGTGAAGATAAACCTCCTCCGTCTCGATCTGAAAAGGGTTCGGCTCGACGTCCACCACGCCCTGGACAAAGCCATTGGCCTCGAAACGACATCATCGATCGCCAAACGCAAAGGCGCCGTCGCCGCGATCAATGCGGGGTTCTTTCGTTTGGATAAGAGTGAGTTTGCCGGTGACGCGGCGAGCGTCTTAATGGTCGACGGAAGACTATTGAGCGAAAGTTCCAACGGGCGCATTGCAATCGGCATTATTAACGGAAAAAAGAAGACGGACGTTTTCTTTGGGAACGATGTTCTGAAACCGATGGTCACTGGCTCGAAATACTCTGTTATCGGTGTCGACGGCGTAAACCGCCAACTCAAAGGCGATGAGAAGATTGTGTATACCCCGGAATTCGGTCCAAGTACGCTGTCTGCCCAAAATACTTCGGAGCTAATAGTCCGACAAGGCCGTATTGTTGAGATCTCGCAAAAAGGAAATAGCTCTATTCCGAAGGATGGATTCGTAATATCGACGAACGGAGAATTTGGTGATGCATGGAAAGTTCGTTCAAAGGTTCGGCTTTCAATGGCAACTACGATTCCAACGTATGACCTTGCGGCCGACATCGAAGATGAAAGGAACCGAAAGGAAAAATTTCTGACATTTGGCCGTGAAGTCGTCTTCAAGCTGGAAGACGTTACGAACGGCGTTCCCCAACTCATTAAGAATCGAAAGATCGATATCACTTGGGAGCAGGAAAAAGCTTCGCGGGCTTTTGTATTCAACCGGCACCCTCGGACGGCTGTCGCAAAGATGAAGGACGGCAAGTTTTTGATGATCACCGTCGATGGACGGCAGCCGGGCGTGAGCGTTGGGATGACGCTGCAGGAATTAGCTGAATATCTGCTAAACCTCGGTGCGGTCGATGCGATGAACCTTGACGGCGGCGGTTCGACGACGATGGTCCTCGACGGCAAGGTCGTCAACAAACCATCCGACCCGACCGGCGAACGAAAGATCGGCGATGCCATCGTCGTTACCCTACGAAAACCCGCCCGGCCGGCAAGTCGCAAAAACTAACCGGCCAAGCAATGATGTTCTTTGAAGATCAGCTTTTCTTGGAATAGTTTCGATAGATCGTTTCGATCCACGCGTTTGTGTTGATGAAGCCCGAGCCTGCTTCCTTGTACTTCTCCGGTAACCCCGCTGCCTTCAGTTCATCGAGCGTCTTACCTGCGGCCATCCCCTGGCGAATGATCAACGAGGTATCGATGATCATCTGATGATATTCACGCAGATCGTTCAGCGTCGCTAGCGGCCCGTGGCCTGGAATTATCTTTGCATCGGCCGGTATCATCTGGATCATATCGCCGATATTCCGGATAAGCCCATCGACCGTTCCGCCGCTTTCAAGATCAACGAATGGGAAGCGAGCGACGAAGAAATCATCTCCGAGGTGAACGACGTTCGACGTCTCAAAGAAAAGCACGGTGTCGCCATCCGTGTGGCCTTTCGGGAAGTGGATCGCCTTTACCTTTTCGCCGTTGAAGTGGAGGTTCATGCCCGTGCCGTATGTAAAGATCGGAAGTGCGATCTTTGGCGAAGGCGTCCGAGCCTGTCCGCGGAACATCGTCACTTCTTCCATGCGCTTTCGTACGTTTTCGTGGGCGATGATCATCGCGTCGCGACCAAAGACCTCGTTCCCGCCAGTGTGGTCGCCGTGCCAGTGGGTGTTGAAAATGAAACGCGGTTTGTCCGAGCCAAGTTTCGTGAGCTCAGCCTTAATGCGGTCGGCCACGTTGGCAAACTGCGTATCGATCATCAGAATGCCGTCCGGCCCGACCGAAAGGCCAATGTTGCCGCCTTGGCCAAAAAGCACGTAAACACTTCCCGCGACCTTTTCGGTTCTGAAATTCACCTGCTCCGCGATCTTCGCGTGTCCATCGATCAAGCTGGCGTGCCCGAATGCGGGGCCGGTGCACAGAAGTACTGCAATAGCTAACGTCAAAACCTGTTTCATAAATGTCCTCCGGGTGGAATTTGGATACAGTCTATCATTCGTCTCTCGTTTTGATACGGATTTTACAACCTGCAGCATCATACGTATCTTCCGCGGCCGAGCGCGTACGTTCCGTTCAGGAACGGGTTGTTCTGCCTTTCATCGCCGACGGCGGTCTCCGGTCCGTGGCCTGAGTAAACGGTAAATTCGTCGCCGAGCCGAAGAATATTCACGTTTATCGATTCAATCAGTTGATCATAGTCGCCGCCGGGCAGATCCGTACGGCCTATCGAGCCCGCAAAAAGGCAATCGCCAACAAAGACCTTTTTCTCGTTCTTTTCGGCAAGCACTACGTGGCCTCGAGTGTGCCCGGGGCAGTGATAGACATCGAAAATTAGTTCGCCGAGCTCATATCGCTCCCCATGTTCCCAATTGCGGGTAAGCTTCGGTGGCTCGGCATAGTCGAGCCCGAGTGCGGCAAGCTGCGTTTGCGGTAGGCCCATCATCAGCGGCTGTTGCGGAAGTCCGTAGTAAAGGTCCTCGTCGTCTTTGTGAATGATCACCTCGGCATCGGGAAAGGTATCTTTTAGGAATTTCGTCCCGCCGATGTGATCGAGATGGCCATGTGTAAGTGCGACAGCCTGCAGTTCCCAGCCTTTACCGCGTATCAGATCAACCATCTCCGATGAATCCGCACCGGGGTCGATCGCTATAGCGCGACCGGTCCGCTCGCACGCGACGATGCGCGAATTTTGTTGAAAAATTGATAGAACAAACTTAGCAATGATCATTTACTTTAAAAGCGAGTCGATAAGACCGGCCGGGTCGGTCTCTCCTTCATATCGGCCGCGGAGCACGAAAAGCACCGCCTCACGGTAAGCATTGGCGGCTGGCCGGCCGGGAAAACATGGAGTTTCGTTCTCCTCAATACTTAAATATGACAAAAGGCATCCGAGAAGCATCCACAAAAGAGTCTCTTCTTCAGAACCGATAGGATTGTGCTTGATGATAGTTTCTCGGTCCTCGCGTATGCCCTCTATGATCCGCCTGAGCTCGATTTCGCTGATATTTGACATAAGCTCGTCATTAAGAGCGTAACGAACCGCTACAAACGAATCAAAACCGAACGCTTTTTTTGACTGGCATTCGATCTTTGTACGGTTAGAATACATCCGCCAAATGCCATTGTTCCTGTTTGTTACGGAAAACTCCTGAAAAATGGACTTCCTTCCACCAGATGAGTTGTGGCACAGCCGTTGCTTTATGAGAAAGTGCATCGGAAGGAAATAAAATTTTCGGAAGGACAACTGAAGGCCGGGAGGCGACATAGAGTTTAAGTTTGGGGAGTGCCAAATTGCTTGGGGGAAATCTTCGAGTGTGGGCACGAAGAATAGCGGGCACTCCCCATTTTTATTTCGCGGTATTTGGCATCCATTGTTCAGAGGCCTCCTTCTCTGTTCGTAAAGGGTGAACGTTACTTGAATTCTCAATTCATATCCAACCATCGGGCCTAGGGTCGATGGGTGCCAATTATGGGCCGGACGCATTTCAGGATGTTTCCGGCCTTTTAACTTCTTCTTCATACATCAGATAGTGCGACGAAGCCATTCCGAGTTTTTCGTAAACCCGGCGGGCGTGTTCATTCTCTCTTTCTACATAAAGCCGAAATCCGCAGACATCGCCCGCCTCGAGGGCCTTCTCTTTCACAAATGCGTAGAGATCCGAGTAGAGCCGGCGACCGCGATACTCAGGCCGGATATAAACGCTTTGTATCCACCAGAACCACCCGTTTCGCCAGTCGCTCCATTCATAAGTAACCATAAGGCCGCCGGCGACCTCGCCCGCTTCTTCGGCGACGACGTAAAATCCTTTTGCCGGATCGCCAAATACGGCCTCGACGCCGGCCGAGATCACCTCTGGCTCGAGCCGCTTTCCCTCGGTCTCCATTGCCATTAGCTGATTGAATTCGGTCATCGCCGCTGCATCCGCGGCCTCTGCAAGCCTTATCTTCATATCTCCCGCCTTGACGAAGTCACCCTCGCCCTCTAACCTGAAATGTTTTGCCTTGCGCTCGGCGCAATTCCTATGAAGCTTCGGATAATTTATCACGGAAACTGCTTTGACGGCGTTTCGTCCGCCGCCATCTTTACCAAGTTTTACCGCTCGGTCGTCGCTGCCGACGCCGAGATCGGCTACACGCCCGCGATGCACCGGGCGAACAACGCTTTTGACCGCGATCAGCTTGATGGCGATGAGAACGCCATTCTTGACTTCAAATATTGCCCCGATGAGCGGCTGACCTGGTGGTTCGATCATCATCAATCCGCTTTTCTTTCCAAGGCCGACGAAGCGCATTTTCGTGCGGATACATCGGGCAAGAAGTTCCTCGACACTACCTGCGCCTCGAACGCCAGGTTCCTTGCCCGAGTCGCGAAGGAGAAGTTCGGCTTCGAGGACCCGTTTCTCGCCGAGCTTGTTGAATGGGCGCATACGATCGACGGAGCCTTTTACGAGTCGCCGGCACAGTGCGTTGAGCTGCGTTCCTCGGCGCTGAAGCTGATGCAGCTTATCGAGGGCGAAAAAGATCCGGCGTTCGTTGAGAAGATCATCATCGGCCTCACCGAGTTCACGCTTGATGAAATGATCGAGCGGCCGGAGATCAAAGAGCGGCTCGACCCGATCCTTGAGGAACATTGGCGAACGGTCGAGGCGATCCGCGAACGTGCCTCGTATGACCGCGGCGTCGTTAGCTTTGACCTTATCGGCACCGGCATCGAGGGCTACAACAAGTTCATTCCGTATTACTTTTTCCCCGAGACCACCTACAACATTTCGATCTCCGAAAGCTCTTTCAGGACAAAGATCTCGATCGGCTCGAACCCCTGGGCACCGCGGCCGCGGGTCCATAACATCGCCGAGATCTGCGAACGCTACGGCGGCGGCGGACACGCCGTGGTCGGCGCCATTTCGCTCCCACCCGGCGAGGCCGAACTCGCCCGCCGCTACGTCGCCGAGATCATCGACGAACTCCGCTTTGCTGATTGATCCCTCGGTCATCAGTGTTTCATTTTTTACAAAGGCCATGTGTTGCTGAAACGGTTGAAACGCATGAAAGAAATGAAACACCTGAAACACCTGAAACACCTGAAACACTTGAAACGCGTGAAACAGGATCGAGTTTCGAGTCCCGCCTTCTGAGTATTCCTGATTCCGATTTGGCTGTGTTCTGTTTTTTTTTCGGGCATCGCGCGTTCGCGGAAACACCGCGAACAACGGAAACATTGGAAACATCGCGAACAGCGGAAACATTGGAAACATCGGAAACACCGCGAACATCCGGGACACATGGGACGAATGGGCCAAATGGAACACGCGGCCAGGCCTGGAGAATTGGGATAGTCGATTTGGGACTTTGGATCTGCATCTTCGCATTGTCAATTGTTAATTGGACCATTGTTAACTGGTTAAAAATGGACATTGGGCGTTGGGCTTTGGCGTTTGCGTTTCCACACTCGATCTATCTGTTCCGATTAATTAGTAATTACTAATTTCTAATTATTAATTAACTTAAATGGTGGACTTCCTTCGGCTTCCCGACCGCTCACTGCTTACTGCTCACCGCTCACTTCCTCCCGCTGTCCATTCTCTTCTTCCTTCGATCGAAACTGAACTGCGATCCGTGAGGAATGGAAGATATGGATGAAATGGAAGTTCTGGATAGTTTCGAAAGTTGCGAAGTTGCGAAGTTGCGAAGTTTTGAGTCCCGGCTTTAGCCGGCAGTAAGAGCTACGTCTTTAGGCGTGAACGGATGCGGAGGCCCGCGCGTCAGCAAGGGCTTAACATCCGATACGGTCTGCCGGAACCGTCGAAGACGATGGCGTCGGTCGTCGAAATGTTTTTAACCACGAAAGGAGAAAAGAAGAAAACAAGGCCGCGGTCTGTGGCTTTCGTCTGTGTCTTCTGTGTTTGCAAGAAAACCCATTACCACAGAAAGCACAGACCGAAGCCGCACAGAAAGACCAGCGGCGGAACCGCGTGGGGTGCATTGGTCGTGACGGTCAAGCAGAGCTTCACCGCAAATAGAGCGGCGGAGCCGCGGGGACCGATCGCGGCGGTACTTTCTAACCCATTTGGGGTATTCGCGTTCGAGCCCGTTTTGCCGTGCTCGGCCTATACCGTCACGGCCAGGCACCGGTTCTTTTCGTTCGGCGCACCTGCCCAGATCGAACCCAAGGACTTTCCGCCTGACGGCTCCGGCGTGACGGTAACAATCGTATATCGAAGTCAAACAACATGTCGAAACGCGATCGAAATGGTGCGTTAGTTAAAAGTCACAACCAACCCTTGGAGCTTTCGTACGATCGAATTCTATGCGTTAGTTCTTCCCGTCCGGCTGGCTTGGCGTTTCGGAAACGCAATACCCGTCAGGTCGAAAGGTAATCTCTATTTCAAGTAGCTGCTTGTTCCTCTTTTCCTGAAATGTCAGTTCGGCAGTATCTGATTGCCTTTGGAACTCGAAAAATCCCCGAGGTGGATTTTCGCTCGGCAATTCAAAAAGCGGATGCGGCGGAGGGTCGGGAAGCGTCTCGCCTCTTGTGTTGTCAAAGATTGAAACGGCGATGCTGTCAAACTCCTTGTAGTCGCACTTAATTTGTGCTGCCAGGTTGATCATTGAGTGGACCTTAAATCTCTTCGGATCCAAATAAACTTGCAAGAAGATTCTCCGCTTTGAGTCTCTTTCGGTGATATTGTCGTTCAGGATCCGATATTTGATCCTTTTCTCAATACCCTCACATGGACCGGTCTCAGCGAGTCCAAAACCGTAAAATAGAGAAAGCGTTGCAGTCATGCTCAGTAAAAGAAGCCGAATGTTCATTGATTATCTCCCCAACCTATACCGCTAGATATGCCTAATTTGTGCAACCCTTTTCAATAAGGGCTTTGCTGATTGCGGCACTTGCCTTCCTCAAATCGGTGAAATCCCTTCCCCCTTCGTCCTTCAAACCCAATGCTGTCGCGAGTGGTATATCCTTGAGGCCGGTTGATATGTGCAAGTTTTCATGAAGAATTGTTGTGATCTTTTTGAACGAAGCGTAATAAACTACAGGCTCACCGTTTGCTCTGCCTAGAATCGCGTGGACTCTTTTGCTCTTTGCGAATCTGCTTACGCTCCAATCGAGTGATTCCAACATGTCCTTATATTCGTCTCTCTTTCGACCATCTCGCGTGTTTCTCCTATCCGACAGGTAGATCAGAGCCTGTCGAACGTCCAGGTTGTTGTAGAGATCCGCTTCTTCGACAGTTATATCCGTCGAACGAAGTGCAGAATACCGCAGCCCTTGATTCCGCAATGTTTCGATCAACTTGTTATAACCGGACTGACCGAGCCGGCCGATAAGAAAGTCCTTACAACTCTTCTTCGGTAATTTCTCCTTGATGAGTTTATCAATCCGGGTGTCTAACTCGCGATTCTCTTCATCGGTCAGTGGGGCAGGTTTTCCTCCCGTTTGCGGAATAATCATCGTGATTACCGACCACGAGTCGTTGACGAGCCAGTTGCGGACGAGGGTTTCGCCGCCTTCCATGCGGGAAATTGCCCTAGCTTCGTCAAACCCCGCGAACGTCTCGTCGCCGTTTCCGTACCGAAGTGTGTAGCCCAAGAATTGCATTCGTGACATCTGGGCGGCGACCTGGATCAGGTCGAAGGTGAAGCTGCCGATATGCATCATGAAGGTTGATTCGGGGACGACGAAGCCGTTCACTTTGTAGGTCGATCGGCCGGGGCGGTAGCCATCGCCGTTGCCGAAGAGGTTGATGCCGGAGCCGTTCTCGCTTGGCACCTGGGTGTTGAGCGTGACGTAAGGCCCGGGGTCGGCGACGTTGCGGCCCATCGCGTCGTATTCGGCGGTGCGGCCGTTCGGGACGGCAAGCGTGCCGTTTGCCAGCGTCTGCTGCACGCCGGAGCCGCTCGCGTCCTGATGCACGAACCGCAGGATCTCATAGTTTGTCTGCTGATACTCGATCACTTCCTGCTCCGCAAGCAAAGCCCCATTTGCCTGGACGAACGTCCGCTTCGTCGTGGCGGGGCGGTGGTTCTTGGTCGGAGTGGGCGGCTGCATGGTCTTAATGAGCAAAGATGCCTGAGCGGGCGGATCGGTTTGCTTATTGGGATGATTGTATCAGGGGTGTCAAGGGGGAGTGGTGAATGGGGAATGGTGAATAGTGAATGGTGAGTGGTGAGTGGTGAATGGTGAGTGGTGAATAGTGAATAGTGAATAGTGAGTGGTGTGTGGTGTGTGGTGAGTGGTGTGTGGTGAGTGGTGAATGGTGAGTGGTGAATGGTGAGTGGTGAATAGTGAATGGTGAGCGCGGAATTCGAGATTCTGGATCCGAAACTCGTCGCTCGTCACTCTTCACTCTTCACTAATACGAGCCCTTGCATACGCGCGGGCTTCTGACGCGGCGGGGCTCTGATTCGTGCGGACGGGCGGGTGGAAGATCTTGCTCCCTTTCAGGGAGCGGGTTGGTGGCCACCGAAACTCGGGGTTTCACCCCGGGCTATTATCTTCGTCACCTTCGGTGACGGCGGAACACGGCCAAGCGGCCGCATGCCGGCTGAAGCCGGGTCTCAATACGTGGGCTGAGGCTGAAATGCGAAACCCTCTACCACCCCGTCCGCCGAAGCGGCGGCCACCCCTCCTAATCAAGGAGGGGAGCATTCAGGAACAGATTTCGCATTCATCGTTCATAATTCATCATTCACAATTCGGTTACGCCCTTCCTGACGGTCGGGCTACTGACACGGCGGGCTTTTGCATTGCGATCATTGTTTTGTGAAGACGAGGGTCGAGGTGTTGGTGCCCATCGGGCCGGCGAGCGAGCGTTTTACGGTCAACGTTTTGCCCTCGGCAGAGAGCGACCATTCTTCGCTGGAGGTGGCGGTGATCTCGCCCATCTGGCCGGAGAAGGTGCGTTTCTGGGTGAGCTTGAGCGTTGCTCCTTCGAGCTTTGCGCTGAGCGTTACGGGCACGGGGCCGCGGGGCGTAGCTTGTTCGGTGGTGGTCTCGCGTTCGGTCAGGCTATAGGTAAACTTGCCGTCACCGCCGCCAAATCGTCCGCCGCCGCCCATCCCGCCGCGTCCGCCGGCCGGGCTTTGCCCGCCGCCCTCGGGTGCCGAGCGCTTGGTCTCGGTCGCCACCTCGAGCGAATCTGCGGTCTGCGCCACGGTCATCTTCATCGTCTCGATCCGCGTGCGTTCGTTAAGCTCCGACCGCTCTTTATCGAGCGTCCAGGTGCCCGCAAAGTTCGGGGCTTTCTGTGCAAATGCGGCGGCCGAGGCGAGTGCGATGGCGGTGAAGATAAATGCTGCTTTTCTCATGGTAAATGTTCTCCTTTTGCGGAAAACATTTTGATGCGAATGCTCGGCAAAAAGTCGGCGGCGAGTGTAAAGAAATGTACGGCTTGACGTGCCGCACGGCTCGGCTAGACTGATTGAATGGACCTGAAGATATTCGGCACCGCTTTTCTGACGCTTTTCCTCGCCGAGCTTGGCGATAAGACGCAGCTCGCTATCATCGTCCTTACGGCAAAAACGGAGTCGAAGCTCGCCGTTTTCCTCGGGGCGAGCCTCGCTCTCGTTCTTGTTTCGCTTCTCGGTGTGCTGGTCGGCGGCGTGCTGAGCCAGTATGTGCCAACGGAATGGCTTCAGCGGATAGTCGCCGTCGCGTTCATCATCATCGGCATCCTGATGCTCTTCGGCAAGATCTAGTTTACCGCTTGAGGCGGGCGGCGAATTTTTGGCGAAATTTCAGGACCTTTGGTGCGACGACGGCTGCGCAGTACGGCTGATTGGGGTTATTGGCAAAGTACTCCTGATGGTAGTCCTCGGCCGGCCAGAATTTGTCGAAGGCGGTCACCTCGGTGACGATCTTTCCATCGTATATGCCCTCTTGCGTGACCTCGTCGATGATCTCGTGGGCGGTCTGTTTCTGCTCCTCAGAATGATAAAAAATGGCGGAGCGATACGATGTGCCGATGTCGTTACCCTGGCGGTTTAGCTGCGTCGGGTCGTGGACGGAAAAGAAGACGCGAAGCAGGTCCGCATATTCGAGCTCCGCCGGGTCGAAGGTGATCTGTACGACCTCGGCGTGGCCCGTCGTTTCGGAGCAGACCTCCTGATAGGTCGGGTTTTCCTTGTGCCCGCCGGAATATCCGGAGACCACGTCGTGAACACCCTTGAGGTCGTCAAAGACCGCCTCGACACACCAAAAACATCCCGCCGCGAGAGTTGCCGTTTCAAGCCCGTTTTCTGCCATAAATGAAGTATCCCTTTCGGTTCGTACTTTATTTCATACTATCTTAAATGAAAGAGGAGGTGAAAGCTCTGCGGTTGGTACACGGGAAAGAGGTCTTTGGCGTTGAGGTCGATGCCGAAACGCGATGCAGGCACTGGCACAGCCCGTTGGACATCATCGCGATCAGGTTCAAATGCTGCGGCCGCTGGTATCGGTGCTTTGATTGCCATGCGGAGGTCGCGGGGCACGAGCCGGCCGTCTGGCCGCGGGCCGAACGCGGCGAAAAAGCGATACTCTGCGGCAGCTGCGGTGCGGAGCTTTCGATCGAAGATTACCTTGCCTGCGAGAATCTTTGCCCGGCTTGCGAGCGCCAGTTCAACCCCGGCTGTGCGAAGCACTACCACCTATATTTTGAATAAGTTAAGCGGCGACGCGGTCGAATGATTCAGCTGTCTCGAAACCAGCGTCGTTTATCGGAGCGTTGCCCGGACGAACGGATAGCAGAACCTGCATCCCTGCATCTGCGGCGGCGGCGAGTTCTTGGGCGATATCGGAAATAAAAAGAACTTCGCCGGGCGGGAGTTCGAGTTCCCCGGCGATGCGGCGGTAGCTCTCAGCCTCGCGTTTGTGGCCGATGTTGGTATCGAAGTAGCGGTCGATGTGCCGCGAGAGGTCGCCCTCGGCCGTGTGGCTGAAGATCAGCTTCTGCGCGAGCACGCTGCCGGAGGAATAGATGGCGATGAGCTTGCCGGCGGCTTTCCAGCATTCAAATGCGGGCGGGACATCGGGGAAGACCTCGCCGACGAGTTCGCCTGCGGCGTATCCGCGTTCCCAGATGAGGCCTTGAATGAACTTGAGCGGCGTCGATTTGCGGTCGGCATCGATGAGATGCTGGAGGTATTCGATGACCGAATTCTCGGACGTTTTGTCGAACACCTTCGTGTAGCTCTCGTCCGCCGCGGCCTCGGCGGCAAGCTCGGCGATCTCTTTCTTCAGCGTGGCAAAATTTTCAGACACGTAACCGGCGACGCGGGCCCGGGCGTAAGGGAAAAGCGTCCGATGGACGAAGTCGATCGGCGTGGTCGTGCCTTCAATGTCGAGGAGTATTGCTTTGGTCATTTCACCGCAAAGGCGCGGAAACGCCGAGAAAATTTGTCGAAGCTCTGCGTCTCGGCGACTCGGCGGTTCAAATTCGTGGCGGGATGTGGCTGACGCCGAAGCAGAGCGGCTCGAAGCCGGCATCGACGCCGGAGTTCGTGTAATGCGGCGTCCAGCCGGACATGTCCTGAAAGAGGCGGATCGCCCGGACGGTGCGGTCGCCGCAGAGATTGAACCAGTGGCGCGTGCCTCGCGGAACGCGGATCAGGTCGCCAGCCTCCATCTCGATCGAAACGACATCGCCGCCCTCCGGTGCAATGTGAAACAGCCCGTGCCCCTTCACGATGAAACGCACCTCGTCCTCATCATGCCAATGCTCTCTGTTGAATTTATTGAGCATCTCATCGAGCCCCGGCGTTTCGGGCGTTACGTTGATCACATCGGCCGTGACGTAGCCGCCCTTTGCTTTCAGCTCTTCGATCTCATCGGAATAAAAGGCAAGGATCTCTTCATCGCTCGCATCCGGTCCGAGCTCGGCGATGTTGTCCCAGCGTTCGTAGTCGATGCCGATGTCTGCCAATTCCTTTTCAATTAGGTGTGGTTGTCGATATTCGGTTTTCTTTAACGGATTTGTAAGTATTGCCATTCTATACGTTGATAAACCTAGTGTAGATAAACGCGATCAATAGCGTCGATCCAATCAAACCCAAGACCCCAGCTCTCTTAACCTTGTACTGTGCCTCTGTAAATAGTTCGTCGGGGAACTGAATCTCGCTATACGTTTGATGCCAACGCAAGAATTTCCACCAAAACATTGTGAGTCCGATAGCCGACGCAAACAAAAATGTAACGCCAAACTCAGGTACGAACCTCGACAATACGTAAGCGAGAGCCAAGAAGGCAGACGGAGCGTTTGCATAAAGTAGCGCATCATCGGCATCCGCATTTGCAAGAAAATTCCTCTCATCTATTGCGGCGAGTTCCCGAACACCCTCTTCACCGGTCATCAAACCGCATTTTGTACATTCTGGGACGGCTGACCTAATAGTATTCGAACAATTCGGACATTTTATATATTCGTCTTTTACGAGAATGCTGTTCATCCGAATTTTTTCTTTCCTCGTAAACAGGCTCCTAACGATCAGGCTTCTGCCTGCCTAACACCTCAAACAAAAACTCGAAGATCTCCACGTGCCGTTTCGCATCGGCGACCGTTTCGCCCCAGGTGTAAAGGCCATGGCGGCGGAGGTAGATGCCGTGGCAGGCCGGGTTTTCGCGGAGCACGTTCTCGATGACGTGCGACAGAGCGACGTAGTCCTGCGAGTTATCGACTATCGGCACTCGCTCGCGGTGCTCGTGCGTCGCAACGCCCGAAAGGCCCTTGAGCATCTCGTAGCCTTCGATCTCAATGAAACCCGATTCATAAAAGTGATCCGAAAGGATCGTGCCCCAGACCGAATGCGTGTGCAGGATCGAGCGCGCCCGCGGCACATGGCGGTAAATGCACAGGTGGAGCAGCGTCTCGGCCGAAGGCTTTCCGAAGCCCTGCAATATCTCGGCGTCGTCATCAAGCTCGAGGAAGTTAGTCTCGTCGAGGTTGCCCTTTTCGATGCCGCTGGCAGTTACCGAGATGCGGAGCGGCCGGCGGGCGAGCAGCATACTGAAATTCCCGCTCGTGCCCAGGACCCAGCCGCGGCGATAGAATTCGCGGCCCGCCTCGGCAAGTTCGCCTGCTAATTTGTCTTTTGCATTGTCGGCCATTGGTCTCCCTGCGAAAGATATTATCGCAAATCAGAGTCGGCTCTGGTAAACTTCTTGTTAAATGAACTGGCGAGAGAGAATATCAGTTGACCCGAATATCTGCCACGGGAAGGCCTGCATCAAAGGCACGAGGATAATGGTTTCGGTCATTCTGGACAACCTTGCCGCCGGAGTTTCAATCGATGAGATCCTCTCGAATTACCCGTCGTTAAGCGTGCTCGACATCCAAGCTGCGATCGCACATGCTGCCGAACTTGCCCGCGAACGTCAGGTCGCTTTTTCTGAAACTGTACCTGCGTGAAATTCAAGATCGACGAGAACCTGCCCAACGATGTTCTTCAATCCTTTCGGAACGCGGGACACGATATTCACAGTGTCCACGATGAGGACCTAGCCGGGGAACCCGATTCGGCGATAATCGCCGCCTGCAGTCGTGAAGGGCGGTGTTTGATTACCTTCGACCTTGATTTTTCTGATACACGAACCTATCCGCCAAATGAACTTCAAGGCATCATCATTTTTCGGCTACGAAGTCAGGATAAGCAAAGTGTCCTTCGGATAATCCCGAACCTTCTCCAGATGATCGCCAACGAACCCGTCACCGGCAGGTTGTGGATCGTTGAGGATCAACGCGTTCGCATTCGTGGCGGCGAATAAAAGCACAACGTGGCCGGCCGGAGCCTCACTCTTCATCTTCCCTGAGTTTCTCAAGCACAGAGAGATCTTCGAGAGTTGTTACGTCGCCGGCTACGGTTCCGCCGGAGGCGATCTCACGGAGCAGGCGGCGCATGATCTTGCCCGAGCGCGTTTTCGGGAGCGCGTCCGTGAAGCGGATGTCGTCCGGCCGTGCGAGTGCGCCGATCTCCTTCGCGACGTGTGCCCGAAGCGTTTCTTTCAGTTCCTCGCTGCCGGTCCGTCCGCCCTCAAGCGTTACAAATGCCGCGATCGCTTGACCCTTCAATTCATCCGGCCTGCCGACGACCGCCGCTTCGGCGACGGTTTCGTGCGAGACGAGTGCGGATTCGATCTCGGCGGTCCCAAGCCGGTGGCCACTGACGTTTATCACGTCATCGACCCGGCCCATTATCCAATAGTATCCGTGCTCATCGCGGCGGGCTCCATCGCCGGCAAAATAGCGGTTCGGTATCTCAGACCAATACGTCTTCTTGTAGCGTTCGTCATCGCCCCAGAGCGTCCGGAGCATCGAGGGCCAAGGGTGCTTGATAACCAGATAGCCGCCCTCGCCTGGCCCGACCGGCACGCCAGCTTTCGTTACGATATCGACCAAAACTCCCGGCAGAGGCCGCGTCGCGGTTCCGGGCACGGTCGGCGTGGCTCCGGGCAGCGGGCTGATCATGATCGCACCGGTCTCGGTCTGCCACCATGTATCGACGATCGGGCAGCGGCCCTTGCCGATCACCTGGTGATACCACATCCACGCTTCGGGGTTTATCGGTTCGCCGACGGTGCCGAGCAGGCGTAAGCTGCTGAGGTCGTGTTTGAGCGGATACTGCTCGCCCCATTTGATGAAGGCACGGATCGCGGTCGGCGCGGTGTAAAGTATCGTCACCTTGTGCCGCTCGATGATGTCCCAAAAGCGGTCAAAGTCCGGGTAATTCGGCGCGCCTTCGTACATTACGACCGTTGCTCCGTTGGCCATCGGGCCGTAAACGACGTAGCTATGGCCGGTAACCCAGCCGATGTCGGCCGTGCACCAATAGACGTCCTCATCCTTGAGGTCAAAGACCATCTTCGAAGTGTAGGCAGCCTGGGTCAGGTAGCCGCCGGTCGTGTGCAAAATGCCCTTTGGCTTGCCGGTCGTGCCCGAGGTATAGAGGATGTAGAGCGGATGCTCGGAGTCGAGTTCTTCGGCCGGGCAATCGGAGTTGACCGTCTGCATCAGCTCATGCCACCAGTGGTCGCGGCCGGGGCGCATCTCGACCTTCGAGCCCGTTCGCCGATAGACGACCACATTTTCGACCGAGGGCGTTTGCGCGACGGCCTCATCGACCGTTTTCTTGAGCGTGATCTCCGAGCCGCGGCGGTAACCGCAATCGGCCGTTACGATAAGCTTGCACTCGCCATCGTTTACGCGGTCGCGGATGGCATCCGCCGAGAAGCCGCCGAAGATGACCGTGTGCGTCGCGCCGATGCGTGCACAGGCGAGCATCGCGATGGCAAGCTCCGGCACAAGCGGCATATAAAGTGCAACGCGGTCGCCGGTCTTGACGCCGAGCTTTTTGAGGACGTTCGCGAACCGGCAAACCTCGGAGTGGAGCTGCAGGTAGGTCAGCGTCCGCTGCTCGCCGGGCTCGCCTTCCCAGATGATGGCTGCCTTGTTCTTTCGCCAGGTGGCGAGGTGACGGTCGAGGCAGTTGTAAGAAATATTCAGCCGCCCGCCGACGAACCATTTGGCAAAGGGCTCTTCCCACTCAAGCACCTTATCCCAGCGGCGAAACCAATGAAGCGCCTCGGCCTGCTTCTCCCAAAAGGCCGGCGGGTCGGCCTCGGCCTCGGCATAAAGCCTTTCGTATTCCTGAAAGCTTTTCAGGTGCGCCGCAGCGGCAAACTCGGCCGGCGGCGGAAAAACGCGGGACTCGCTCAGGATCGATTCAATAGCAACTGGTTCGGACATGTTGAAGAGTATAAATTAACGTTGATAACTCGCAAATTACCGCTGTCAGATCGGAGAGAACGAACCTAAAACTTAACCGGTCGGAAAGCAATCCTGGACCTAGACAACATTTATCAGAGTATAATCGCTTGGTCACCGTTCCGCGTCTATCTGGGGCGCGAAAGCTAGGAATTGAAAAGTAATGAAAAGTCGATCGATCAAACGAACTCTGGTGATTTTTTTAGTAGTGATCGCCGGGCTATATCTTGCGGCATGCATCATGCTCTATTTTGCTCAGAGGTCAATGCTCTACTTTCCAACGTCGAGGGCCGATAGTTTTCCGTCGATATCAATCGAATCCGAAGGAGAGAAGATACAGGTTCTGACTAAGATTTCAGATAGTACTGATGCAATTCTTCTTTTTGGCGGAAATGCCGATGATGTGTCCAATTATCACGGTGACTTCGCCGATACGTTTCCAAAAAAAGACATTTTTCTTGTCAATTACCGAGGGTATGGCGGTAGTACGGGAACACCGACCGAGTCCGCATTGTTTGCAGATGCCCTTGCGGTTTACGATCACGTCCACGAGAGATATCAAAATATCACCGTCATCGGTCGGAGTTTAGGCACCGGAGTGGCCGTCTATCTTGCATCTGTCAGAAACGTCGATCGGCTGATACTCATCACCCCGTACGACAGTATCGAAAACGTTGCACAGAGCCATTTTCCGATATTTCCCGTCCGAATTTTATTGAAGGACAAGTTTGATTCCGCTTCCCATGTGAAATCCGTATCTGCACGCACGCTCGTTCTTGTTGCGGAGCACGACAAAACAATTCCAAGAAGGCACACTGATGCTCTGGTCCGAGAGTTCCCACCTGATCAAGTTGTGGTTAAGACTCTGGTCGGAAAAACGCATGAATCAATAACCTCCGGACCGGCCTACCTTCTGCATTGTCGCGAATTTCTCAATAACTGATCTCGAGTCGCTGATTATTTGAAGGCTGGCAAGACGATCGTTTTGGTCAAGCTCAATCAATCTTGGAGTGAGCAGAGTCGCAGCGGCAGTCGGGCGAGTTCAGGCTTTGGAAACATAGCGGTGGGCGTGTAAAATCTCATCGTTCCCGTCCGCATTTTCCAGAGCTTTACGCTGACCGATTCGTTCATTATGCCGCTTCTTGAAATGAGAGAGATCGTCAAGGAGTTTCCGGGCGTCCGGGCACTTGACGGCGTCAGCCTGTCGCTTGATGCGGGCGAGTTTCACGCCCTGGTCGGCGAGAACGGTGCCGGGAAATCGACACTGATGAAAGTGCTCTCCGGCGTTTATCCGGCGGGGCGCTACACGGGCGAGATCCTGATCGAGGGCAGCCCGGCACGCTTCCGCGGCATTCGCGATTCGGAGGCCGCCGGCATCGCGATCATCTTTCAGGAGCTCTCGCTGGTCAAGGAGCTTTCGGTTGGCGAGAACATCTTCCTCGGACGCGAGCCCGCCTCTCTCGGCATCATCAATTGGTCCGAGCTTTACCACAAAGCGACGAAGCTGCTCACCGACCTCGGGCTCGATATCGACCCGCGGGTGGCGGTCGGCAATTTGGGGATCGGGCAGCAGCAGCTCGTCGAGATCGCCAAGGCACTCTCGCAAAACGCACGCATCGTCGTGCTCGATGAGCCGACGGCGGCACTGACGGAATCGGAGGTCGAGACCCTTTTCGGCATTCTTGACGGCCTCAAGAAACGCGGCGTCGGGATGATCTATATCTCGCATAAGCTCGACGAGGTTCTGCGGCTGAGCGATCGCGTGACGGTGCTCCGCGACGGGCGGACGGTCGCGACGCACGCCGCCGCCGGGTTGACCAAAGACACGATCATCTCCGAAATGGTCGGCCGCGAGGTCGGTGACATCTTTCCGCAATCGGCCCACGAATTTGGCGAAACGGCGCTCGAGGTTCGCGGCATTACTGCCTTTTCGACCGATCGGCCCGATAAGAAATCGGTCGATGGCGTTTCGTTCAGCGTCCGCCGCGGCGAGGTGCTCGGGATCGCGGGCCTGATGGGTTCGGGCCGTTCGGAACTGCTGATGTCGATCTTTGGGTCGTATGCGGGAAAGACGTCCGGCAGCATCATCATCGACGGCAGCGAAGCGAAGATCAACGAACCGATGG
>ERZ1066135.461-NODE-461-length-21903-cov-7.267576_pt1 | contig 21903 bp, 22 predicted proteins | sample MGYA00382782_ERZ1066135 | MGnify/ENA primary metagenome ERZ1066135 (study PRJEB33369, sample SAMEA5778365) | biofilm metagenome | biome: Industrial cooling water; feature: Water cooling tower basin; material: Biofilm | place: United Arab Emirates | collected... | reverse complement strand
ACCAGCCCGTCGATGCGATCGATCGCTGCCAAGGTCCACAGCCGGGTGGCCGTCGCCACTTGATCGTTGCGACTCCGCCCCGTGTGCAGGCGCCCCGCGGGGGTGCCGGCCTCGAGATGCAACAGCCGATCGATCATCGTGTGGATGTCTTCGTCCGCCGCGATGGGCTGCTCGCCCGCCCCAAGACGCGCCGCGACACGCTCCAAGCCAGCGACCACCGCATCGCACTCGGCGCGGTCATACACGCCCGCCGTCACGAGACCACGGGCCCAGGCCTGCGACAAGCGGACATCGTGTGGCCAGAGGCGGATGTCCACCGTGATGGAGCGATTGACCGCTTCCAGTTCCGGGGCCGGCCCGCCCGCGAAGCGCCCACCCCACAGTTTGTGGCCGTTGCCTGCATCACTCATGTGCCGATCACTCACTTAAGGAATCGCTCGCGCTGCACCTGCCGCAGGATCCGCCGACTCACACGCTCCTTGGCGGCGGCCGACCGACAGATCAACAGCACGGTATCGTCACCGGCCAAGGTCCCCACCAGATCGGGTGAGTCCTCGGCATCGAGCGCCGCCGCCGCCACCTGCGCCGAGCCAGGCACCGTCTTCAGCACCAACAGCTCGCCGACGCCGTCGAGCTTGCGGAAGAGTTGCGGCAGCAGCGCGTCCAACAACACGGGCCGAGCACCGACCGCGTCAGAGGGCGCCGTGTAGCGGGGACCCGAGGGCGTCTGCGCCCGCGCGAGCCCGAGATCCTTCATATCGCGAGACAGCGTGGATTGGGTGACCTCCCATCCTCGGGCCTCGAGCAGTCGGCGCAACTCCTCTTGGCTGCCGACCTCATGGGCCCGCACCAGATCCAGGATCGCCTGCTGGCGCTCGGCTTTCTCCGACACGGCTTCTCCGGTGATGGGGGGCACGCGACCAGCAACGCTTCAGCAACACAACCTAGCCATTGACTGCGACGTAATGCAAGAGTATGCATTAATAGTGCATACGATTCCAGTCGGCGTCCTTGGCGCCAGTGGTTACGCCGGGCGTGAGCTCTGCGGCTTGATCGCCGGCCATCCCTCCCTGCGCTTGGCCTTCGCGACCGCGAACGATCAGCGCGGGGAGCGGCTCGATCTCGGGGGCGGACAGTCCATCGTCTTCGCTGCTCCCGACGACGCGCCGCTCTCCGAAGCGGCGCTTGTGTTCTCGGCCCTGCCGCACGGCGCGTCGAAGCCGACGGTGGAGCGTGCGCTCGCGGCGGGGGTCCGCGTGGTGGACCTGTCGAGTGATTTTCGCGCGGGGCATCCGGGCAGCGCGGGCATCCCCTATGGCCTGACGGAGTTCGAGCGCGAGGCGATCCGCCCGGCCGCGCTCGTGGCCAATCCGGGCTGCTACCCGACGTCTGTGCTGGTCGCGCTCCGCCCCTTGCTGTCGCTCGGACGGGTGTTGCCGGGCACGACGGTGGTGGTCGACAGCGCCAGTGGCGTGACGGGAGCGGGCAACAGCCCCAAGCGCGAGTTCCTGTTCGGCGAGGTCAGCGACGATTTTCGCGCGTACGGGGTCGGCAACTCGCATCGGCATCTGACCGAGATGCAGGCCACGGTCGCGGCGTGGGGCGCGGACATCGATCTCCACTTCACACCGCACCTGCTCCCGGTGACGCGCGGGATCATCTCGACGCTCACCGTGCCGGTGTCGACCATCGACGAGGACCCGCTGGCCCCGTGGCGGGCAGCGTTCGCCGATGAACCGTTCCTGCAGGTGAGCGAGCGTCCGCCTGCGCTGCGTGATGTGGCCCATCGCAACACGGTCCGGGTCTTCGCCGCGCGCATCGCTCACGTCCGCCGGCCGATGCTGCAGGTGATCGCGGCCATCGACAACCTGCAGAAGGGTGCGGCCGGTCAGGCACTGCAGAACGCCAACGTGATGCTGGGACTGCCCGAGACCGCAGGGCTGCGCTGGTGACCCGCGTCGTCAAACTGGGTGGGCGCGTGCAGAGTGATGCCGCGCTGCCGTCGGCGTTGGCGACCGCGTGGCGGGCGTCGGTCGGCGGCTTGGTCGTGGTGCACGGTGGTGGTGACGAACTCACGACATTGATGCGCCAGCTCGGGTCCGAGCCGACCTTCGTCGGTGGACGCCGCGTCACCTCGGCGCAGGACCTCGACCTGGTCCGCATGGTCCTCAGTGGCAGTGCGAACAAGCGACTCGTCGCGCGGCTGTCGTCCGGTGGCCTGCGCGCGGTCGGCATCTCGGGTGAGGACGGTGGTCTCTTGTCGGCGACCGTCGCTCCTGGTGCCCCGCTCGGGCGCGTGGGTGAGCACATCACGGCGCAGCCGACGCTGATCCAGGATCTGCTCGCCACGGGCTGGTTGCCGGTGATCTCGCCGCTCGGGGTCGACGCCGACTCGATGGACCACGCGCCGCTCAACCTGAACGGTGACGATGCCGCCACGGCGATCGCGATCGGCGTCCAGGCGGCCGAACTGCTGCTCGTTGCCGATGTGCCCGGTGTGCTGGTCGATGGCGTGCCGGTGCCGTCGCTGTTGTACGACGACGCGCTCGATCTCATGGAGCGTGGCGTGGCATCGGCCGGCATGGCGGCCAAGTTGCAGGCCGGTTACCACGCGCTCACGCACGGCGTCGTGCGCGTCCGGATCGGCGATCTGACGTCGCTCACCAACCCGGCCAGCGGCACCGTGCTGCTGCCGCCGGGCACTGCCGCCCACTGACCTCGCTGCATCCAGAGCCCATGGCCACCTCGACCGCACCCGTGACCGACGCCCTGCTCGGGACCTACAAGCGCGCACCACAGGAGTTCGTGCGCGGCGTGGGCTGCGAGCTGTTCGACCGCGAGGGCCGCGCCTACCTCGACCTCACGGCGGGGATCGCCGTCACAGCGCTGGGCTATGGCGACGCCGGCGTGACACAGGCCATCCACGAGGCCACGCAGTCGGGCATCCTGCACACCTCGAACCTGTTCCGCACCGCACCGGGCGAGCAACTGGCCGCGCGCCTGGTCGAGCTCTCGTTCGCCGACAAGGTGTTCTTTTGCAACTCGGGCGCCGAGGCGAACGAGGCGGCGTTCAAGTTCGCGCGCAAGTGGGCCCGCGGGCGCGGCGGGCCCGTCAAGCACGAGCTGCTCGCGCTGCGCGGCTCCTTCCATGGGCGCTTGTTCGGGACGCTCGCGGCCACCGATCGGCCACAGTATCGCGCACCGTTCCGGCCGCTCGCCGCGGGCGTCTCGATCGTCGAGCGCGATCTGAGTGACCTCGAGGTGATCCTCGATCCCGAACGCGTCGCGGCGGTCATCGCCGAACCCATCCAGGGCGAGGGCGGCTTGCGGGTCCTCGATCCCGGGTTCTTGCGGGAGCTCCGCGCCCTGACCGCCGAGCGCGGGGTCGCGCTGATCCTCGACGAGATCCAGTGCGGGTTCGGGCGGACGGGCACCGTATTCGCGTACGAGCAGGCGGGCATCGAACCCGACATGATGACGGTCGCGAAGCCGATGGCCGGCGGACTGCCGATGGGTGCCGTGCTGATGACGAACAGCATCGCCGCGGCCATCGCACCTGGCGACCACGGCACGACCTTCGGCGGCGGGCCCTTCGTGGCGCATGTCGCGCGGCATGTGGTCGACCGCTTGTCGGCCCCCGAGCTGCTGCAGCACGTGCGCGAGACCGGCGCGTGGTTCGGGGAGCAGCTGCACGCGCTCTGCGCACGCTCGCCCCGTGTGCGCGCGGTGCGCGGGATCGGATTGATGTGGGGCATGGATATCACCATCCCGGCCGCCGACGTCATCACCGCCGCACGCGAGCAAGGCCTCCTCCTGGTCAGCGCTGGCGAGCACACGCTGCGCTTCCTGCCGCCGCTGATCATCACGACGGACGAGCTGGGCCGCGCGCTCGCGATCATCGAAGGGATCCTCGCCGCCCGCTGAGCCGGCGAGGATCCCTGTGTCACGATCGCGTCGCGCGCGACCCGATCGCGTTGCCATCGGCGGGCGTCGCGGCGAGGTTTCGCGGATGCAGACGCGCTCACTCCGACTCGCCGCCGCCGTGGTGGCGGCCGCACTCGCCGTGCCGTTCGCGCGGCTCGCCGCGCAGTCCACCGCCCCGTCCGCCGCGCCGCGCCCGCGTCTCGTCGTCGCGCTCACGGTGGACCAGTTGCGGCCGGATTACCTGACGACGTGGCGGTCGGAGTTCACGGGGGGGTACAAGCGCTTCTTGGACGAAGCCGCGTTCTTCCCCAATGGCTTCCAGGATCACGCCAACACCGAGACGGCCCCGGGGCACGCGGCCATCTTGTCGGGGCGGCACCCCGTGCACACCGGGATCAGCGCGAACGCGCTTGGCGTCGAGACCAACGAGGTACCGCTGGTCGGATTCCCAGGACAGGGCGCGTCACCGTTCCGGTTCAAAGGCACCACGCTGGCGGACTGGATGCAGGCGGCCGACCCGCGGACGCGCGTCCTCTCGGTCGCGCGCAAGGACCGTGGGGCCATCCTGCCCGTCGCCTCGTCGCCGCGTCACACGGTGCTCTGGTACGCACCGCTGGTCGGTCGCTTCACGACCAGCACCTATTACGCCGACACGCTGCCCAGCTTCGTGCGGTCGTTCAACGAGGAGCGCGGGGTCTTCGCGCTCGCGGGCCGCGTATGGACCCCCTTACTGGAGCCCTCGGCATACGCGCGCGATCAGGTCGCGCCGGAGTTGCCGACGTTCCCGCACGAAGTGCCCACCGACTCGATGCTGCTGACGACCACCGCGACGCGCTATCCGTGGATGGACTCGCTCACGATGGCGCTCACCCTGCGTGGCGTGGACGCGATGGCACTGGGCGCCGCGGACGATCGCACGGACCTGGTGGCGATGTCGCTGTCCAACACCGACGGGATCGGACACCGCTTCGGCCCGGACTCGCCGGAGCTGCACGATCATGTCCTGCGGGTGGATCGCTGGTTGGGCACCTTCCTCGACTCGCTCTTCGCGCTGCGCGGCCGCGAACATGTCGTCGTCGTCCTGACCGCGGATCACGGGGCGACGTCCACACCCGATCTCGATTCGCGCTGGGACGACAACCGCGCCGCCGTCCGCATCCCGTCGGCCGAGCTGCGCCGCGCCTTCTCGGCCGCCCGGCGGCAGGCGCATGCGCGCGGACTGGACTCGCTGGCGCTGAGCTGGTCCGATCTGCACCTGTGGGTGGATCCTGCGAAAGTGGAGGTCGGGCGCATGGCGGAGTTGGCGCCGATCATCGACACCTTCGTGGCGGCCCAACGGGCGGTCCCCGGAGTGCTGCGCGTCGACCGGTTCACCGACTTCGTCGGTCGCGATACGGTCGCCGACGTCTTTGCGCGGCGCTATCTGCGGATGTTCACGCCAGGCGAGGTGGCGGCGCACGGCCTGATCCCGGTGGCGGTCGTGACGCCAACGAACCTCTCGGTCGTCGGCACCGGCGATGCCGGGCGTCACGGCTCGCCGCACGACGCCGATGCCCGGGTGCCGATCGCGTTCCTCGGCGCGCCGTTCCGTGCGGGGTGGAACCCGGCGAAGGTGAACACGGTCGATATCGCGCCCACCCTGGCGGATCTGTTGGGGATCGCCCCCCTCGCTGCGGTCGATGGTCGCGTCGTGCGGGAGGCACGGCGCTGAGCGCTGATCGGCGCCGGAGCGGGTCGCTCGACCGCGCCTTCGACGCGCTGCGTTTCGGCGCGGCTCGCACGCTGGACCTGCGCCGCCGACTCCCCACCGCCACCGAGGCCACCGCGCGTGCCGAGCGCTGGCTCCGGGAGCAGCAGGCACTGGGCGCCACTGAGGTCTTGATCATCACCGGTCGGGGGCAGGGCAGCGTCGATCGCATCCCCGTCGTGCGGCCTGCCATCGCGCGGCTGCTCGCACAGTGGACCGGCCGCGGCGTCGTCGCCGGCGTGCAGGAGCACACGGCAGGGTCCTTCGTCGTCACGCTGGCACCCTTCGCCGCCTCCGTGCGCCGCGCGTCGCTGCCGACCCCGCAGGACGCCACGCCGCCGCGCCTCGTCCCGCGACCCTTGGCGGCCTTGCCGCCCGACGTGGTCGACGCATTGCGTGCGCTGGCGTTGCATGAGCTGACGCTGCTGGGCGCCCCGGTCCACGACGCGTTCCTCGCGTCCGAGATGGAGCGGCGCTTCGCCCGACTCTCCGCCGGTCTTCCCGCCGGCGTGGATCCCCTCGAGGCGCTCCGCGCCGCCATACGCGAGGCCTTGGACAGCGAGTAGACTTCGCATATGACGACCGCACTGCGCCGCCTCCTGTTCCTCCTGCCACTCGCTGCGACGACGGCGACGGCGCAGGGCCTCGTGGGATTCTCGACCGCCAACGCCGCGCGCCAGCGCGCCGCGGAGTCCGCCGCCATCGCGCGCCCCGATGCGACACGTGCCGATGCGCATTCGCGCGCCCTGTCCGAGCGACCACACGTCGCCGGGACCGAGGGCCAGGCCTTCACCCGCGACTACGTGATCGAGGCCATGAAGGCCCTGGGCATGGAGACCGAGGTGCGGGCCTACGAGGTCTGGCTGCCGCATCCGACCCGCCTGCAGCTCTGGCGGATCCGGCCGGATCCCCTCGAGCTCGACGTGACGGAAGGGCCGATCGCCGAGGACCCGACCTCCGCGGCGTTCCCGCAGGCCCCCGCGATCGCCGGCTACGGCGCTGCGGGCGATGTGACCGCCGAACTGGTCTATGTGAACTACGGACTGATCGAGGACTACGCGGTGCTCGATTCGCTCGGGGTGAGTGTCGCGGGGAAGATCGTGATCGCGCGCTACGGTCGCTCGTTCCGTGGCATCAAGGCGCGAGAGGCGGAGAAGCGCGGCGCGGTCGGGCTGCTGGTGTACAGCGATCCGCTCGACGACGGCTTCGCGGTGGGCGATCCCTATCCGCAGGGCCCCATGCGGCCGTCGCAGGGCGTGCAACGCGGCTCGTACATGAACGGAGCGGGTGACCCGAGCACACCGGGATGGCCGAGCACGGCGGGCGCGCGACGCGTGCCCGTGGACTCGATGCCGGTGCCACGGATCCCCATCCTTCCATTGTCGCACGCGAATGCGGCGCTGTTGATGCGCGATCTCGCGGGGGCGGACATCCCGCAGCGGTGGCAGGGCGCGATGCCCTTCCGCTATCACGTGGGTCCCGGCCCGGTCGTCGCGCGGATCCGCGTCGAGACCGATGCCGCGACCAGCGGCTTCAAGACCATCTGGAACACCTTCGGCATCATTCGCGGGACGGAGCTCCCCGATGAGCTGGTGATCATCGGCTCGCATCGCGATGGCTGGGGCCCAGGTGCCGCGGACAACATCAGCGGCACGGTGTCCGTGCTCGAGTCGGCCCGCGCGGTCACGGAGCAGATGGCCGCGGGGTGGCGCCCGCGTCGGACCATGTTGTTCGCGACCTGGGACGCCGAGGAGTGGGGGCTGGTCGGTTCGTCCGAGTGGGTCGAAGAGGAGTCCGCGCGGCTGCTGCGCGGCGCAGTCGCGTATCTGAATCAGGACGTCGCTGCGCAGGGCCCGCGGGTGGGCGGCGGTGGCTCGCCGTCGCTGCGCGCGACCCTGCGCGATGTGATGACCACCGTGCCCTATCCGGGCGATACGCTGAGCGTGTATGCGCGCTGGCGGCAGCAGGCCGGGCTCACGGACCCCGCCGCGGTGCCCACGATGGGTGACCCGGGTGGCGGATCGGACTTCGCGGGGTTCTACAACCACCTGGGCATCCCGCATGCCGATTGGGGATTCGGTGGCAGCGGCGGCGTGTACCACTCGGCCTACGACTCCTACTGGTGGATGTCGCGCTTCGGCGATCCAGGATTCACGAGGCACGCGGCGGCGGCGCGGATCGCGACCGGCATGATGATGCGGCTCGCCAATGCTGATGTGCTCCCCTACGACTACGTGGAGTTCGCCCGCACGATGCAGCGCTTCGCCGAGCCGGTCGCGCGTGCGTCAGGTGATGCGGCCGCGGCCCCGCTTCGCGCGGCCCTGGAACGCTTCGCGCGGGCAGCGAGTGCGTTCAGTGCGAGCCGCGATGCGGCACTGCGCGACGATCCCGCCCCGGCGGCGCTGCAGCGCGCGAATCAGGCCTTGCTCGGGGTGGAGCGCGCGCTGACCCGCCCCGAGGGCCTGCGGTCGCGTTCGTGGTATCGCAACCTCATCTACGCGTCGGATGTGGACAACGGCTATGCGACCATGACCTTCCCCTCGGTGAACGAGGCCCTGCGCTATGGCGATGCGGCCCTGGTCGCCAGCGAGATCCGCGACCTCGCCACGCGCTTCGATGCGGCGAGCGCACAGCTCGACGCGGCACGGGCCGCACTGACCCGCTGAGCGAGGTCGCTCGCTGACGACACACGCCGCGCACGGGCTGGCGCGCGGCGTGTGTCGTCAGCGCGGCCCGATCCCTGCGGCGCGAAGCAGGGATCGCACCTGGTCCAGGGGCAGTGCCTCCACGGTCCCCCCGCGTGAACGCACCGTCGTGGCCATCGTCAGCGAGTTGTACACCGACTCCTCGGTGGCTTCGACCACGGCCTGGAACAGCGCGGACATCTCTTCGTTGGCCAGCTCGGTGATGCTATGCCGCCGTGCGGTCGCCACACGCCGCACGGCGGAGTGCGTCGAGAACGCGATCACATAGTCCCCGCTGCCGTTCGACGCGGACGACCCCGTGCGACCCAGCCCGAGCATCGCGCGGCTGGCGAGCCGCGCCAGGTTGCGATCCGAGATCGGCGCGTCGGTGGCGATCACGACGATCACCGAGCCACTGTCGGCCTGCGCGCGCGCCTCCGCGGCATAGCCGTGCCGGCCGAGCGTGCGCCACAGTTCGACGCCCCCCATCGTCAGCAGGCCACCGAAGTTCGTCTGCACGAGCACGCCCACCGTGTGGCCACCCAGACGCTCGGACAGGATGCGGGAGCTGGTACCGATCCCGCCCTTCCATCCGAAGGCACTGGTCCCGGTGCCGGCGCCCACGCTGCCTTCAGCGACGGGGCCGCTGCGCGCGCCAGTGAGCGCCTGCTGGACCTGCGCGGCGGTGATGGGCCGCGCCCGGATCGCGGGGTTCAGACGTCCGTCGTTGGTCTCGGCCACGACGGGATTCAGCGAGCGCACGCGCTCCATCCCCGGCCGCGCGAGCATCCATTCGACCATCGCATCGGCCGCGCGCCAGACGCAGAGGGTGCACGTGAGCAAGATGGGGGTCTCGAGCTCGCCGAGCTCATTGACCTGCGTGGAGCCCAGCAACTTGCCGAAGCCGTTGCCGACATGGATCGCGGCGGGTACGCGCGACTGATACGGATCGTCGCCGTGTGGCAGGATCGCCGTGATGCCGGTGCGCACGGAGTCGCCGTCGATGATGGTCGTATGGCCGACCGTCACGCCGGCGACGTCGGTGATCGCGTTGTGCGGGCCGGGGGCGAACACTCCCGGGCGCAGGCCGAGGTCGCGCGCGCGCACTTGGGACACCGCCGGTGTGCTGGCGAGGCCGAGGGCGCAGAGGAGCAGGGTATATTTCGGCATATGCTTTCGTCGGAAGAGCTCCAGCGGTATGCGCGCCAGATCCGCCTGCCGGGCATCGGCATCGAGGGCCAGGCACGACTCCGGGCGGCGCGCGTGCTGATCGTCGGGGCCGGTGGGTTGGGTTCGCCGGTGGCAATGTATCTCGCCGCGGCGGGGGTGGGGACCATCGGGCTGGTGGACTTCGATGTGGTCGATGCCTCGAACCTGCATCGCCAGTTGTTGCATGGCAGCGCCGACATCGGGCGCTTGAAGGTCGAGTCGGCTCGGGACCGGCTGGCGGACATCAATCCGCATGTCCAGGTCGAGATCATCGCCGAGGCATTGCGCGCCGACAACGCGATGGACCTCGTGCGGCGCTACACGCTGATCGTCGATGCCTCGGACAACTTCGCGACCCGCTACCTCGTGAATGATGCCGGCGTGTTGGCGAGGGTCCCGGTGGTGTACGGCAGCGTGGAGCGCTTCGACGGGCAGGTGTCGGTGTTCGGTGTGCCGGGGTCGGCGTGCTATCGCTGTCTCTTTCGCGAGCCGCCGCCGCCCGGGCTGATCCCGACCTGCGCGGAGGCGGGGGTGTTCGGGGTGCTCCCCGGTCTCGTGGGGATGATCCAGGCCACCGAGGTCATCAAGGTGCTCACGGGTGTTGGGGACCCGTTGGTGGGCCGACTGCTGCTGGTGGACGCGGCGCGCATGCAGTTCCGCAGCATCGCGGTGCGGCCCGACCCGGCGTGTCCGGTCTGCGGGACCCGTGAGCAAACGACGCTTATCGATTACGAGGCGTTCTGCGGCCTGCGTCCGGCCGCGCCGCACGGGGACGCGATCGTCCAGCTGTCGCCGCGCGCATTGGCGCAGCGCCTGGCGGCGGGCGACGCCCCGTTGATCGTGGATGTGCGCGAGCCCTGGGAATACGAGGTGGCGCGTGTGGCGGGGTCGCAACTGCTGCCGTTGGGGCAATTGGTCGAGCGCGCCGCCTCGCTTCCCCGCGATCGCGACCTGGTGTTGCTCTGTCACCACGGGATGCGGAGCCAGCAGGCGGCGCAGTGGTTGCGCTCCGCGGGGTACACGCGGGTCGCCAACCTGGCCGGCGGGATCGATGCGTGGAGCGTCGAGGTGGACCCCTCCGTCGCCCGGTACTGAGCGGTGTCGGATCCGCGGCCGCGTCATCCCGATGGGGTGCTGGTGGGCGCGGAGCCGATCGTGTGGGACGCGCCGGGACCACGCGGCGCCCTGCTGCTCCACGGCTTCAACGACACGCCACAATCGGTGCGCGCGCTGGCGAAGTGGTTGCATGCCGCGGGCTGGGGCGTGCACGCGCCGCTCTTGCCCGGCCATGGGCGAGGTCCCGAGGTGTTCGCGGCGGAGGGTCGGGCGGAGGCCTGGTGGGCGGCGTCACGCGCGGCGTGGCAGGCGGTCTGTGCGCGCTATGCGACGCCGGTGCTGATGGGCCAGTCGATGGGGGGCGCGCTGGCGGTCACGCTCGCGGTGGAGCGGCCGGCTGCAGCGGTCGTGCTGTTCGCCCCATATTTGTCGATGGGCATGCCGGCGCGGGCCGTGTCGCGGTTGTGGCCCGTGGTGCGCTTGGCGATGCCGACGTTGCGGGGCGATCCGTCGCGAGGGATCTTGGATCCGGTGGCACGCGCCGAGGCGCTGGGCGGTGGGGCGTTCACGCCCGAGACGGTGAACGAGTTGCGCCGCGTGGTGGATGGCGCGCGCGCGGTGTCCGGGGCGCTACGCAGTCCCGTGCTGATGGTGCAGGGCCGCGAGGATTACCGGGTGTCCCGCGCGTCGGCGCGTCGCGGGTTCGCGCGGCTAGGCGCCGTGGACAAGACGCTGTTGTGGCGTGACGACGTGGGGCATGTGGTGGCGGCGGACGCTGGGCGGGATGCGCTCTTTGCGGTCGTGGGGGAGTGGCTCTCGGCTCGCGCGTAGGCGCCGGTCGAGTGCGAGTGTTCGATTATGCGACAGTGAGTGCGATGTGCGTTGTATCACATGGTAGGATGTGACTGCGAGCAAGTGGCGTGCTGCGCACGGTCGAGCGGAACCTCCGCGCTTGGAATCCGATTCGGGTTGGTGTAGCTTTCGGGATTGGCGACACGCGAGTGTCGCTTTGCACGTCAGTGACAGGAAGTTTGACGCGCGACGCCGACTGGTCGTCTCGTACACATGGAATCGTAGCTCGAAGCAACTCACCCTTGGAGGTCGTTGAAGATGATGTTGAAGCGTTTCGCTGTGGCTGCGCTGAGCGCGGCGGTGGTCGTGGTCCCCATGCAGGCCTCGGCGCAGTTCTCCTGTGACCGGACGTCGGCGGGCACGTGCAACGTGCAGCAGCCGCTCACCGTGACGGTGCCGTACTTCGCGCGCCTGAATGCGGCGTCGCCGGCGACGACGATCGCGGCGCCGAATTGGGTCGACGCCTCGGAGAGTGAGCTCAGCGCGGGCCAGCAGGAGCGCACCAACAACAGCATCGCGACGGTGCGTGTGGCGGCGAACGTGCCGTGGTCCGTCACGATCGCGGGCGCCTGGAACAATTCGAAGCCGATCGGTGACGTGCTGTGGAAGGCCGGGGTGTTCCCGACGGGTGGGACGGCGTTGTCGAACACGGCCGCGACGCTCATCAGCGGCGGGACGCCGGGCGGCTACGACGCCTCCGGTCACGCGCAAGAGGTGTCCCTGCTGACCACTTGGAAGCTGACGGATCCGCCGGGCGCGTACACGCTGACCATCACGTACGTCCTCACGGCGAGCTGAGCGCGACTGTCGTGCGCAACGGTCTGCTGTCGATGAGGCGCCGCGGGCGTTCGCTCCGCGTCGCTGCGATGGTGGCCGTTGCGCTCGCGGTGACCGCGAGCCCGGCGCGCGCGCAGCTCGAAGTCGAGAATCTCGAGGTCTTCCTCCGTCCCGACGCCGCTGGGCGCGTCGGGACGGTCACGATGCGCAATGTCGGGAGCGACGCGATCACGCTCTCGTCGGAGTTCATGGACTGGGAGCGGGATCTCGCCGGGACGAATCAATATCTCCCCCTGGGTACGACGCGCGGGTCGTGTCGCAACACGCTGTCGGTGTTCCCGGCCGCGCTGCGCATCGAGCCAGGGCAGACCCAGCAAGTGCGCGTCGTGCTCGCGGACGATGCCCCGGCCACGGTCTGCTGGTCCCTGCTGACCTTGTCGCAGGCCCCGCAGATGGTGTCGGACAGTGGGGCGGTGCAACTGCAGGTCGTGGTGAAGACCGGCATCAAGATCTACGTGGAGCCGGCGGGCGCGCGCCGCGACGTCTCCATCGACTCGGCCTATGTCCTGGCCGACACGACGCTGCAGATCGACCAGCGCACGGTGCGCGGGCCCGTCGCGGTCGTGTACGTGGGCTCCACGGGCGAACTGCAGGCGCGTCCCGGCGGGGTGCTCGAGCTGCGTCGACTCGACAACAGTGTCGCGGGGACCACCGCGATCGAGGCGTTCCCCGTCCTCCCGGGCGCCACCCGTCGGCTGGTGATCCCGATGCCGCGTGTCGCTCCCGGACGCTACGTGGGACTGGTGTTGCTCGACGCCGGCGGGCCCGAGCGGGTTGCCGCGCAGCTCGACGTCGAGATCGGTCCGCAGGAGCGCTGATGTTCCGGTCGCTGTGGCGGGCCATCGGCGCGCTCTCGCTGATGTCCGGCATCGTCGTCGCGCAGGGGCCATCCATCGCAACGACGCTGACGGTCACGGGCAGCGTCACCTTCCCGACGGTGACCGCCGCGCATTACGACGACGGCTACGTCAACGCGAGCACCGCGCTCAACTACACCATCGCGCGGCAGGGGGCCAATCAGTCGCGCACGGTGACGATGTACATCCACGCGCTGACCACCACGCTCGGCAATGGGAAGCCGATCGGTGATCTCCGCTGGCAGCGCGTGGCGTCGCCGGGCTTCGTCGCCCTGACGACATCACCAGTCATCGTGCAGGGACCCACGTCGTTCTCCGATCCCGGTCTCTCCGGTACGCTTGAGTTCCGCACGCTGTTGCAGTGGACCTCCACCCCGCCGGGGACGTACTCCACGACGGTGCGGCTCACGATCATCCAGACCGTTCCGTGATGCGGGTCGGACAGTACCTCCGGTGGTCGGTCGCCGCCGGACTCGTCTGGGTCGCGTCCGCTCTCGACGCGCAGGAGGCGCTTCGCCCGGTCCGCGGGACACTCGCGGGCGCGGGTCGACCGATCCGTGCGGTCGAGCGCGATTCCGCCTCGTTGCGGGTCAACCCGACCCTTCGGATCGACCTCACCCCGGGCGAGTTCCGCGTCCTTCAGGTCCCGGTGCCAACGGAGCTGCCAGCGGGCGATTCCGTGCGGTACGTCGCCACCGTGCGCCCCGGTTTTCGATTGATCGGCCGGACCTCGGGCGGCTTTCGCGCGTCGGCGAGTCTTCGCGAGCTCATCTTCACCGTGAGCGTGGCGGATGGCGTCTTTGCCGGTGAGCAGAGCATCGGCGACGTGCAGTTCGTCGCCGGCGACGTGCGCATCGTCGTGCCACTGGTGGCCCAGGTGACGTCGGTGTACGCCACCACCGCCCACATCGAGCCCGGGCGACTCGGGGTGCGACCGGCCGAGCGCTTCGTGTTCGCGTTCTCGGTGATGAACCGCGGCAATGTCGTGGACACGTTGGCGCTCAGCGTGCGTGCACCGGCGGGCTGGGGGGTCGTGCGCCCCGCTACGGCGGTCGTCGTGCTGCAGCCCGGAGCGCGCGAGCGGATCGAGTACCGAGGCACGGTGCCGACGACGGTGAGTCCGGGCGATCAGGGGTTGAGCGTCGAGCTCACGCGCCCCGATGGGTCCACCGCGGGTGATGCGGGGCTGATCCTCTCGGTGGATGCAGAGCGCGCGGCGCGGCGCACAGCGGGCGCCCCGATCCTCAGCGTCTCGACCGCGTCCGTGTTCGCGCCGGGCCTCGCACCGCTCACCGGTAGTGTGCTCGCCCTGCGCGGACCGGTCTGGGGGAGCGCCCGGGTGGACGCGCAGACGGTGTTGGCCCCGCGCATCGGTGGCGCCCTGCAGCGTGGCGCCGCGCGGACGGGACTCGTCAGCGGGGCGCGCTATGTCCGCGTCTTCGATGAGCGGTGGAGCGCGGGGCTCGGGCCGACGCTCGTGCCGACGAGCACGTTGACGGGGTTCAACACCGCGGGTGATGGTGTCGATCTGACCATGCGCATCGGCGCGTGGCAGGGGGCGGTCGGGGCGGCACGACCGTTCAGTCCCGCGGGCGATGGCAGTCGGACGACGGACCCGATGATCGGCGTCGTCCTCGATGGACGCTTCGAGGACTCGACGGCGTGGACGATCAGTGCCTCGCATCTGCGGGACAGGTCGACCGTCGACCGTGCGCTCGATGCGGCCGGCGTGACGCATGAGCGCATGGTGGCGGGGCAGCGGAGTCGCCTCGGTCTGGCGTATCGCGCGACCTCCGATGCCAGGGGGCTCGGCGTCGATGTCGGCACGATGCGCGTGGCCGAGTCCTATCATGCCGAGCTGAATTACACGACGACCCCGGGTGGGTCCGCCGCGTTCGCACGGGCCTCTGACGAGTTGCTGTTCACCGGCGGGTTCGCGACGACCAGCCGTGCGCCGTGGCGCGTGTCGATGTTCCGCGTCGAGGATGCCACCGGCGATCGGCAGGCGGTGCGCACCTACGGCCTGCAGGCGGGACCATCGATCCGGCTTGCGGCGCGCACCACGCTCGATATCGGAGCCTCGCTTCGCGCGTTCGAGCGCGACGACGCGATCGCGACCAGCGGGCTGATCGAGCGCAATGGCCTGCTCTCGCTGCAACACTCGGTGGAGCGCGTGTTCATCAGTCTCGGCGCCACGGGAGGCGCGGTGACACAGACGCTCCGCCCGGTGGGTGGCCCGAGCGCCGATGCGTCCGCGAGCCGATTCGGGGCCCGGGCGACCGTGCTGTCCCGCTTGCCCTTCGCGGTGGTCTCGGCGCAGGCGTCCCTCGATGAGGTCGGGCCCGGTGCCGGCTTCGCGGCGAACACGCGGAATGTCACGGGGCGCATCTCGGACGTTCCCCTGGGACCGTTCGGTCGGTTCGCGGTGTTCCATGCCGAGGCGGGTTGGATGTCTGCCGGCGGCGTCCAGCGGCCCATGACGACCGCGATCCTCGGGCTCCGGCTCCGGGTGACGGATCGCTACGTGGTCCGCATCGAGAGTGAGCGCAATCCGGTCGTCATCGCGGGATCGGGCGCGCGCTCGCCCTGGGTCACGGCGGTGCAGGTCACGAGCGACCTGCGGCTGCCCTCGGTCTCCGGGCGCCCGAGCGGCGTCACCGGCGTGGTGTACCAGGATCTCAATGGCAACGGCGTGCGCGATGCGAAGGAGCCAGGCTTCGCCGGCGTGGTGCTGCGCCGTGGCAGCAGCTTCGCCGTGACGGACCGCGAGGGGCGCTACGAGTTCCACACGGCGTCGAGCCTCGGCGAGATGCCGGTGATCGATCAGTCGACGATCCCACTGGGCTGGGTGCTCGGACGTCAGAGCAGTGGACGAAGCGACTGGTTCGGCGTGGTGCCCGCTGGCCGTCTCGAGGTCGAGGTCTCGATGCAGCCGGATGCGCTGGGTCGGGTGGTGTCACTCCCCGACGATGGCGTGGTCGTGGTCGCGACCGATGTGGCCGGTCGCCAGTGGCGCGTGGTCCCCAAGGCCGGGCGTCGAGCACGATTCGATGCGTTGCCGCCCGGGGACTATCGCGTGAGTCTCGAGCTCATCCGTCTGATGGAGCCGGTGGACCTCTCCGCAGCGACTGCCGAGGTCACCGTCGATCCGTCGGCCGGGGCCAGCGAGGTGGTATTGCCATTGCGACCGCGCCCCGTGCGTATCTTCATCCCGCCTGGTCGCCAAGGCGGGCAGGGCGGACAATCGGGGCAGACCACGCCTGTTCGCGCTGGCGGTCAGGGTCCCACATGATGCGTCCGACGATGCTGACGGCCTCGCTCCTCGTGACACTCGGATGTGCGGCATCCGACAGTGTGGACGCCGGTCCGAACACCGTGGCCGGAGTGTGGCAGTACCAGGCGACGCAGCGCACCCCGTCGTTGGCCGCCATCGATGGGCAGATCGAGTTGAGTGGTGCGAGTGCGGGCGCGATCACCGGTGCGATGCAAGGCGTCGAGCGCGATCCCGGCGGCGCATCGCAGACGGTCGCGGCGTTGGCGGCCGGGCGGCTCGTTGGGGGGACCACGCTCGATCTCACGCTCGAGTTCGCCTCGGGTTCGCGGCGGCATGTCGGGACGCTGCGTCACGATTCCATCGTGGGATCGTGGACGACGTCGATCCCCCCGATCGCGTCCGGGCCGTTCACGATGGTCCGTCGATGAGTCGGTTACGACGTGCCGCCGTGGTGGGGGCGCTGCTGCTGGTGGCGTCGCCCGCGCTGCGCGCGCAGGCGTGCACGGTCACCAGCTCCCCTCCGCACTCGAGCCAGCAGTGCGCGGTCGATGTCCCCGTCTCCCTCACCGTGGGCACGTTGGTCCGCGTGCATGTGTCGGCGGCCTCGCTCGGCGCACCCACCTTCGCGGACTTCGAACTCGGGTATCGTGACGATCCGGGGCCGGTGATCACCGTCCACGGCAATCGGCCGTGGAGTGTCGTCGTGCGTGGCGGGAGCGCGCTGTGGTCCGCATCGCAGACGGTGGTGTCGGTCGCGCCGCGGGGGAACAAGCCCGTGGGCGACCTGCGCTGGTCGCTGATCGATGGGGGACCATACACGCTGTTGACGACCGCGGACGCGCCGGTCGCGTCGGGTTCAGCGACCAACGGCACGGTGATCCCGCTCTATCTGCGGACTATGTGGAACCTGGCCGTCGATACGCCCGGGCAGTACACCATGACCCTCGTCGTGATGCTGACGGCGAGCTGAGCCGCGATCAGTACGCCCGGACCGCTCGCAGGAGTGGCTGCGCGTCCTGGCCCAGTGGGACGCGGACCTTGACCTGGAGGTCGTGCATCGCGCCGCGCTCCACGCGCGCGACCTCGACGACACGGTCGAGTTCGACCCACGCTCCCGAGGCGTCCTGCACGCGTGCGCCGACGGACTCTGCACCGAGGGGCGCGACCTCAAGCCGGATCGCGACGTTGCCGCCCACGCGCACCGCGATGTCGCGCTCGAGCATGCCATCGACCACGCGCTCGGCGATCACGTGTTGCTCGCGAAGGATGATTGCCTCCGGGATCGCGACGCTCAGCTGCTGCGCGACACGCTGATACTCACGTCCACCCTTGGCCTGCGCCTCGACCGCATCGGCGGAGAGGCCGATCGACGCAGCCGCAGCAATGGCTCCGATCGCGAGCGCACGGCTGATGCCACGAACAATTTCGTGACGGCTGACGAGTACTTTCGGGTAGAGTGACATAAAATTGGTGGCGGTATCTGCCAGTGAGTATCGGTCTCTCTACGCAAAGTTATAGTCTAAGTTGTTATATTGCAATAGGTTATAGTGACAATATACATCATATGACTCAAATCAATACAGTCAAACAGGATTCGTCTTCTGTGTCGACGTAAGTCGTCCAGTCGCAAGGGCTTGGTGGAAAATTCAGACAATATGACCCAAACTTGGCACGCGCTGATGTAAAACATAACGCCATCTGGCACGGCCAAGCATCCGCCACCAGTGTCTTGGCAGCGGCGACATCGTGGCCAACCGCCTAGATTTCGCTGCGACCCACCCCATTTCCGAGGAGCTATGCCAGACGTCACCTGCCAGCGCTGCGGCCAGACGCGCGATGGATTCGAGAAGGCCCCATTTCCCGGCGCCATCGGAGCGCGCATCCTCGAGGGGACCTGCCAACCGTGCTGGGGGGACTGGTTGAAGCAGCAGACCATGCTCATCAACCACTATGGCCTCAACGTCATGGATCCCCAGGCGCGCCAGTTCCTGACCAAGAACATGGACGCCTTCCTGTTCAAGACGGGTCGTGCGGAGGACGTCGACACCTCCAAGCAGGGGACCATCAATTGGTGAGCCGCGCGCGTCTGCTCCTGCGCGCGGGTCTCGCACTCGGCGGGACCGTCGTGGCCGTGGCCTGTGCGCGGCTCGATGCCGCGCCGACCGCCTCATCAAGCCTCGTGGCAGCCGCCCGCGACTCCCTGTGGGTGGAGCAGACGCTCGCCACATTGTCGCTGCGGGAACAGGTCGCGCAGATGGTATGGCCGAGTATCCTCGGGGACTTCCAGAACGCCGCGGATGAGCGCTGGCAGCGTATGCTGCATCAGGTGCAGGTCGAGCGTGTCGGCGGCTTCACGATCTCCGTGGGCTCGCCGCTGGACTTCGCCGCGAAGGTCGAGGCGCTGCAGTCCGTGGCGACCGTGCCGCTGCTCTTTGCCGCCGACTTCGAGACGGGTGCCGGGATGCGTGCGCGCGGTGGGGTGTTCCTGCCCAACGGCATCGAGCTCGGTGGGGCCACGTGGACCTCGCCGCCCATGGCCCTCGGCGCGGCGAACGACACGGCGCTGGCCTACGAGTTGGGACGCATCACCGCGCGCGAGGGCCGCGCCCTGGGCACGCACATCGTGTATGGGCCGGTGCTCGACGTGAACAACAATGCCGCGAATCCGGTCATCAACGTCCGCTCGTTCGGTGAGGATCCGGCGCAGGTCGCCCGGCTGGGGGCGTCGTTCATCCGCGGCGTGCAGGAGCACGGCATGATCGCGACGGGCAAGCACTTTCCCGGGCACGGCGACACCGACGTGAATTCGCACCTCGCGCTTCCGACGGTGCGCGTCTCGCGCGCCCGGTTGGACAGCGTGGAGCTGGTGCCATTCCGTGCGGCGATCGCGGCACGGGTCGGCGCCATGATGACGTTCCATGGCGATCTGCCTGCGCTCGACACGAGTGGGGTCCCCGCGACCCTCTCGCCGCTCGTGATCGGGCGGTTGCTGCGTGACGCGCTGGGCTTCGATGGCCTCGCGATCACCGATGCGATGGACATGCGCGGCGTCATCGACCGGTTCGGCGGCCGCGAGGCGGCGGTACGTGCCGTGCTGGCAGGCGCCGATGTGCTCATCCAGCCTGAGGATGTGACGGTGGCGATCGACGCGATCGTCGCCGGCGTCAGCAGTGGCAGGATCCCCGCGACCCGGGTGCGCGACGCGGCGCGCCGGGTCCTGCGGGCGAAGGCGTCGATCGGACTCACGACGAGGCCCCGCCTCGATGCCGGCGCGCTTCGCGAGATCGTCGGTGCGCCGGAACATCTCGCCTTCGCCGACACGCTGGCCGCGCGTGGGCTCACCCTCGTCCGCGACCGTGATCTCGTGCCGCTGCGACCCGCCGCGCGCGTGCTCAGTGTCACCGTGGCGCGGCGCAGCGATCTGCTCGCGGGGCAGAGCTTCGACGCCACGCTCCGCGCCGACGGCTACCGCGTCCGCTCCGTGTTCGTGGACTCCGACGCGCCCTCGAGTTCGACCTTCGCGGCCGCGCGTGCCGCCGCCGACTCGGTCGATGCGGTCATCGTGAGTTCGTACGTCGCCCAGCGCTGGGACGCCGCCACGATCCAACAGTCGCGAGACTTCGTGGAATTCACGACCAGCGTCGCGACGTCGCGGGCGGGCGCGATCCTCGTGGCCTTCGGCAATCCCTACCTGTTGCAACAGGTCCCGGCAGCGCCGAGCTATCTGGTGGGATGGAGCGGCACACCGGCCACGCAGCGTGCCGCCGCCCGCGCGTTGGCCGGTCGGGCGGCGATCACCGGGCGATTGCCGATCACGATCCCGCCGCTGGCGGTCCGGGGCGATGGCGTGATGCGCGCGGTACGGGGCCCTTGAATAAGTAGCGTACTGATAATAAAATGAGGGCATGGCCGTTCGCCCTCGCTCGTCGCCCTCTGCTTCGCTCGCCCCGTTCTGCGCCCTCGATCTCGTTGCGTTCACCATCGACGAGCGAGGCTTGGCGGTCCTGCTGGTGTCCCCGCCGGCGGCCGGCAGGCCCTGGCAGCTCCCGACAGCCGCGTGGACGCGTGGCGAGGATATCGTGGCGGCGGGGACGCGGTTCGCCAGCTTCGTGGTCGGGGCCACGCCGGCCTGGCTCGAGCAGGTCGGAGCGGCAAGCGACCCCGGGCATCCGCTGGGCGCGGAGCTGAGCGTCGGGTGGGTGACGGTCGCACCTCGCGGTACACCGACCACCGGTGAAGCCGCCTGGTTCGCGCTGGACGACCTCCCTGCCGATCTGCCGGCACGGCATCGGACGCTCATCAGGAGAGCGCACACCCACGTCCAGCAGCGACTGGATCACACGCCGGTGGCCTTCGCCTTCCTGCCCGCGCTGTTCACGCTCTCGTCGCTTCAGGACGTGTATGAGGCGCTGCTGGGGCGTTCCGTCCACAAAGCCTCGTTCCGCCGCGCCCTCGCAGGAGCGGCGCTGGTCGCCCCGACCGACGAATGGCGCTCCGAAGGACGCGGCCGTCCCGCACAGCTCTTCACACTCGCTCCCAGACCGCGCGGGCGTCGCGGGAGCGCCCGCGCGATCCGCTTTGACTTCCCCGTCGGCTGAGCGCCGCGTCGCTGCGTGAGCGCGGCGGCAGGGACCGTGGGCCAACGCACAGGGCCTCGGACCGAACCGGTCCCGAGGCCCTGTGCGTTCCGCAGCGTGTCGATCAGCCCTGCTTCACGACATCTGCCGCCTGCGGGCCCTTCTGCCCCTGCACGATCTCGAACTCGACAGCGTCGCCTTCCGCCAACGTCTTGAAGCCGCCGGCTTGAATCGCACTGAAGTGCACAAAGACATCGGGACCGCCCTCACGGGCGATGAACCCGAACCCCTTGGCATCGTTGAACCACTTGACCGTTCCGGAAATGCGAGCCATACGCGATGAGTCTGAGTCCGTCGCCGCCACGGACCACGTGCACAAGGATCGGCCCCGACTCGGCGATCGGGACGAACAGAGCGGGGACACGAAACGCCCCCATACGTGAAGACGTATGCGGGGCAATCCGTGCCCACAGGTCAAGGATGTGACCGACTGTGTCTGCTCGCCAGTGGGACCATGTCACACTGACGTACCGATCGCGATGGGGCTACGCGGCTCCGGCGATGTAGCGGGCGAAACGCCCGCAATTCCCGCATTTGAGTGTCACATGGGCCCGCGGCGGCGGCGGGACTGCCGACGGCTCGCGCTCGATACTGCCGGAGCACGAGGGACACGAGAGAGCCTCACCCGCCCGGTCGGACGCGATGAGGTGAAGGGCCTGCGCCGGGTTGTAGGTGTTGGGCCGCGGCTTGCGCATATCGACTCCGTCCAACGAGAAGCAACTGGCGCGGCTTGTCGCCGCGCGCGGACACCTCTATCTAAAGTAACCCGACCGGTCCCGTAATCAAAGATGTGCGAACCGGATCGAACGTGTGCACACCTCTCCGG
>ERZ1066135.459-NODE-459-length-21951-cov-6.343350_pt1 | contig 21951 bp, 20 predicted proteins | sample MGYA00382782_ERZ1066135 | MGnify/ENA primary metagenome ERZ1066135 (study PRJEB33369, sample SAMEA5778365) | biofilm metagenome | biome: Industrial cooling water; feature: Water cooling tower basin; material: Biofilm | place: United Arab Emirates | collected... | reverse complement strand
ACGAATGGCCGCATGCGCATGAGACCGTGATCTCGTCGTATTTCGGATGTATTTCAGCTTTCATTACAGTTACCTGCCTATTAATAAAGACAAACATTAAGAATACCTTCGAAGGGGCCAATTTGTCAAAGAAAGCCCAGCACCCACCGAACGCGGCCAGATGCCGGGCTTCTTTAAATCAAATCGCCCCAAAACCGTGAATCCGTGTTCGAGGCTGCGGCGAAATTGTATGGGAACACTAAATACAACAACTTCAAGGGGGAACTATGATCAAAAAAACATTTCTTGCCTTTTTTACGTTATTGTTTGCCATCTCGGCGGTGAACGCACAGAAATCCGAAGAGGGCTTTGACCCGAACTCGACCACCAAGCACGAAGCGGCTGGAAATTTTGATAACCAGATCAATCTTTCGACCGGTTTGACGAATGTCAGGCTGAGCAACGGACTAATTCTCGCGGCCCAATCTCTGAACATCGATCTGATGTCGTCCTCGCGGATCAGGATCCGCCGCGGCGTCGCAACATTTCCGATCACCGGAGCGACTCTGGATTCCCAGACGCTCCGCGGCGAGATCCTTCACTCAAGCGGCCTGATTTTTGAACGCGGGTCCGCAGCGGTGAAGATCGAAAGGTTTGCGATCGACACGACCGGCACACAGCCCATCATAACCGGTCTTGCTTCGGCCAATGGCTCTGTGGTCGGTCGTATTCCGCTTTTCAATCTCGACCTCAGCAACGCTCAGGTCTCGGCTAATGGTCCGTTCATTTCGATCGCAGGCGTTGGTGTGACGCTTCGCCAGGAAGCGGCGGGTGCACTGAACGCAGTATTTGAAACCGACGCTTTTGTCGAAGGATTCGATATCGGCAACGCTAATGTCATCGGCTTCAGATTCTGAGCTATCTGCCAAAGTGTGATTTAGAAGAGGATGTCTGAAAAGCAGTAAGTCGGCAAAAGTGTTCGGTTATAACTAGCGATCCAGACTCAGCGATCTCTGCGTAAATCTCTGTGACCTCTGCGTTTAGAGGATTACAACGCAGAGGTCGCTGAGTGTTTCGCAGAGACCGCAACGAAGACCATTTTACTTTTCAGACATCCTCTTTTTTATTGCGTGCGGGTGTGGTTTCGGCTATTTTCCGCTTACGGTCGGGTAATACGCCAGCAGATACTTCAAATGAAAAAATCACATCTTTTCGCCGTTCTGGCGCTCGTCCTCTGAATCCCCGCAAAATTGAGCGTACATCCACGCTGCCCGCAGGCGAGGTTCGGGGCTGGTTTTGGATCGCGAATCGCGGGCGGGAGATCTATGCGTTCTTTTGCATGACCTTGGCGGGTGCGGAGCGGCCGATCGATGAAGCGGTTTTTCCTTCCTTCAAGCTGAAATAGTCTGAGCGGAAAGCTCGGCTGCAAGCCGCTGTTCGGTGATGCCGTAGCGGGCCATGAGCTCGGCTGCGGCGTTCGCTATTTCGGCGTCGGCCTCGCGTTCCTTTACAGCAACGAGCATATTGTTTTTCGGCGTGTGCTCGGTCGCGACGAACTCGAACAGCTTTGTCGCGTAGCCGCGGCTTTCGAGGAGCATGGAGCGGAGGCCGTCGGTCAAAGTTTCGGCCGTCCTTTCAAGCAATACGGGGTGCTTTAGAACCTCGGCAAGTTCCGCGGGCGGTTGGAGCTGCTTGCGTACCTGCTGATGGCAGCACGGAGCCGCTACGATAATGCTGGCTTCGGCGGCGACGCCCTGGGCAAGGGCATCGTCGGTCGCCGTATCGCAGGCGTGGAGTGCTATGAGAATATCCGGTTGGCCGATCTCGGCACCGGCAATATCGCCAACACGGAAACTGAGCCCCTCGAAATCGCAGGCCTTGGCAATGCTCTCGCAGGTTTCCATCAGGTCCGCACGCCGGTCAATGCCGGTTATGGCGGCCGCGATGCCGCGGTTGTTGACCAGATGTTCGTATAGCGCAAACGTTAGATAGCCTTTGCCGCAGCCCATATCTACTGCCGAGATCATGCCTTTGGCTTTCAGGTCCGAGCGTTCGATCAACCCATCGACCACCTCGACGAACTTATTTATCTGCTTCCACTTATCGCGTTGATCGGAGCGTATCTTCCCGTCCTCTGACGAGACGCCGAGTGCCCGCAGATACTCCGAGCCGGGGTCGATGAGGTGGTGTTTCTCGCGGTCGTGGTGCCTCTGAGGAAGCTTGCGGAAGGTCGGCTTGCCTTTATTGAGGCGAGCGTTTCGCTTGCCGATATCGATCTGAAAGTCGTTCTCGGTCGTAAAGAGGTGTGAATTTCGAAATCCCGAGCCGAGATACTTCTCAAGCCGCTCTCGGGCCTCGGCGAGGTCGTAGTTCTTTACGACGTCGCGCATATCGTAGCGATACTGAAAAAGCATCCGCTCGCCTTTGCGGGTCGTTATCCGGCGGAGGAATATCTTTTGCAGATGTTCGTCCGTGCCCTTATAATTCCCGAGTGTGAGCTTGACAAAGGTGCCTGCCTCGAGAGCATCGGCGAAAGCCTTGATGAATTCTGTGATCCTTTCGTTCACGGCGGTTGAAGGAACAAGTATAAATGAACGAGGCAAAATACAATATCAGCGGTGAGGACCTTGTCCGCGACCTTCTCTTGGTGCTTCGCGAGACCTTTGAGGGTTCGCCGGACGGCGAGGGCAGCATTTACCTTGACCGCGGCATCGGTGTTCTTTCTACGCTTGGAGAGCTTAGTGCTGAACAGGCATCGCAACGCCTTGAGGGTTCGACCATTGCGGCGCATACCGAGCATCTCAAGTTTTACGTAGATCGGTTGGTCGAGTTCATCGAAGGCCGGACGGCACCGGTCAATTGGGAGGACAGTTGGCTGATCGAGACGGTAAATGAGGACGAGTGGGCGGCGCTTCGGTCAAGCGTTGAGCGTTCATACAGGTCGGCGACCGAACGGCTTGCCGCTGTGACCGACTGGAAGCCGGACCGGATCGGCGAAGCGATCGCGATCATCGCACATTCGGCTTACCACTTCGGTGCGATCAGGCAGATGGCGAAACGCGTCTGACCGGTGGAAACAAATTTATGGCAACGATCTTTCATCTGGCATTTCCGGTCGATGACCTTTCGGCCGCACGCGAGTTTTACGGCGGTGTTCTCGGCTGCCCCGAGGGCAGAAGTTCGGAAACGTGGATCGACTTTGACCTTTACGGCCATCAGATCGTGACGCACCTCGCACCAGAAGGCGGCGGTGTCAGGGCCCGCAACGAGGTTGATGCGGACCACGTCCCGGTGCCGCATTTTGGCATTGTTTTGCCGATGGCGGACTGGCGCGAGCTCGCCGAACGGCTGCGGTCGAAAGGCGTAGAATTCGTCATCGAACCGAAGATCCGATTTGAGGGCGAGGTCGGCGAACAGGCGACGATGTTCTTAATGGACCCGAGCGGGAATGCCTTAGAGTTCAAAGGGTTCAATGACCTCTCGCAGGTATTTGCAAAATGAAGTTCTTCACTCTTCTTTTTCTCCTGGCGGCGGCGGCTTCTTCGCTTGCCCAGCGGCCGGACCGACGCATAGCGGTTACTATCGACGATTTGCCGGTCGTATCCACCCGCAAGGACATAGAGAACCGCCGAAGCATCACGAGCAAACTGCTCGGCCACATCACGAAGGCCAGGGTCCCGGCGATCGGGTTCGTCAATGAGAATAAGCTCTACAAAGACGGCAAGCCGGCCGAGGAAGAGATCGAACTGCTCGAGATGTGGCTCGAAGCCGGACTCGAACTCGGGAATCATACCTATTCACACCGGAGCCTGAACCGCATTGAGCTTGAGGACTACAAGAACGATGTCACCAAGGGCGAGGAGATCACTCGCGGGCTTGTAACAAAGCACAACGCGAAGCTCCGTTACTTTCGGCACCCGTATTTGCAGACGGGCAGATCGATGGAAGTCAAAGCCGAGTTTGCAGAGTTTCTTCGCGGCCGCGGTTACACGATCGCTCCGGTTACGTTCGACAACGGCGACTACATTTTCTCGCGGGCTTACGACATCGCGTTTGACCGCGGCGATAAAAAGCTGATGCGGGAGGCGGGCGAGGCCTATGTGAGCTACATGGAAGCAAAGCTCGATTACTGGGAGCGGCAGTCGGTAAAGCTCTTTGGCCGCGAGGTGGCGCAGACAATGCTACTTCACGCGAACTTCATCAATTCAGATTACTTCGACGACCTTGCTCGAATGATGAAGAAGCGCGGTTACCGCTTTGTCACGCTCGAAGAAGCTCTCAGGGACGAGGCGTACAGGCTTCCGGACACTTACACGGGGCCAGCCGGTATCTCGTGGCTACACCGTTGGGCTTTGGAGCGGGGCAGGGAGTTCGTGGTCAAGGACGAGCCGCGGGTGCCGGAGTGGGTTCTGAAACTCTCCGGATTCGAGTCCGAATAGCGGGTTCGGCCGACGGCTGATATAGTTAGCTTTCGGCGTTCGCGTGAATTCACAGGTGCTATGATGCTCCACACAAAAACACTTCCGGCGGGCTGGCTCGGCTTTGACCTAAACGTCCTTCGTCGGCTGAAATTCGGCTCGGTGGCGATGCCTTTTTCGTCCGATCCGCTGCTCGGCACTTACCTTAAGCGGCACGGCGCCCGCGTTGCGACGAACGATGTACTACGTTCTGCCTGGACGCGATCGGTCGCAGCGATACAGAACAACAACGAACGGCTCACGGACGACGACCTGAACACGGTGCTCGAGGACATCTACATTCCCGGCCACCGGCTCAGAAATCCCGCACTTAGGACCTGGTTCAGCGAGACGGATTCGTGGTGGTTCGATAATGCAAGGCGGAACATCGACCGGCTCGAATCGCCATTTTCATTCGCGATCGCGTCGAGCCTGGTGATGGCGGTCGGCGACTACGCCCGTTCGTTCAACGACGACAACGGCGAACTACGGCAACCGCTCTCGAACGCGTTCCGCCGATTCTGGAACTCGCTTCCGTCGCCGGTTAATAACGGCCAGACCAACACCTGCCAGAACCAACGCGTCAAGGAGTTCATCGCCGAGACGCGGACGGACCTGCTCTTTCTCCGCCTGCCGCCGGCCCGAACCGGCACCCGGACCGGCTACACGGACGACCTGATGTGGAAAGAGGAATGGCTCCGCGAGGGCAATGACTTTTGGCCGGAGATCGATGCGATGCGGTCGGGTTCGCTCGGTATGCCGGTCGAGACCAAGTCGCAGTATCTGCAACTGCTGGCGAGCTTTCTCGGCTCGGCCGGCCACATCCGCAAATGGGCGATCGCCCATGTCGAAACGGGCTTTGTCACGGCTCAGGACCTCGTCGATACGCTCAACCCGATCCGCAAGGTCGAAGCGGTTTACACCAAAGACTTCTCCGAACTCACGGGCACCAAGGCCATCATCATCACGGCCTAGATCTCGACCTGCTCGCCAAGCTCGACGACACGGCCCGGCGGTATCTTGAAATAGCTGGTCGCACTGCGTGCGTTTCGTGACAGAAAGGCGAAGAGCCGTTCACGCCAGCGCGTCATTCCCGAATGCTTTTCTGAAGAGATTATCGTCTCGCGGCCAAGGAAGTAGGTCGCGTTCGCGATGGGATACTTGGGGCCGAGCTCGAGGCGGGCTGCAAGTTCGCGAGGCACATTCGGCTCTTCCATATATCCGTACATAAGCCGGACGCGTGTGAAGCCATTGCCGAGCGGCTCGACGACCGCACGTTCACTCGAATCAACATATGGGAACGGAAGCGTCTTGACCGTAACGAAGATGGTCTTTTCGTGCAGAACCTTGTTGTGCTCAAGGTTGTGCATCAATGCCGCCGGAGTCCGGGTCGCATTGCCGTTCATAAAGACGGCGATACCCGGAACCCGTTGGATATTTTGGTGTTCGATGCGGTAAAGAAACTCCTCAAGGTCCTCAGTTTCATCCTGTATCCGCTTGAGAAGTATGCGACGGCCCTTCTTCCAAGTCAGCATCACAGTGTAGATAACTGCCGCCAGAGCAAGCGGGAACCAACCGCCGTCAAGTACCTTGATGATATTGGCTCCGAAGAATGCGAGATCAACAAACAGAAATACGCCGGAGAGCGCAAGCGTGGGCAGCTTGCCCCAGTTCCAGCGATGGCGGGCAACGAAATAAAACAAAATGGTCGTGATGACCATCGTCGATGTGACCGCGATACCGTAGGCGGAGGCGAGGTTGCTCGACGTCTGGAACGTCGCCACCACTGCGATGCACCCTATCATCAACGCCCAGTTGACGCCCGGAAGATAGATCTGGCCGATCTCACGGCTTGAGGTGTGGGTGATGTTCATTCGCGGGAGCAGGCCGAGTTGGACCGCTTGCATCGTCAGCGAGAAAGCACCGGAGATGATCGCCTGCGAGGCGATGATAGCTGCGCAGGTCGCGAGAAAGATCATCGGATAGAGCGCCCATTCAGGAGCAAGCCGATAAAAGGGATTTACGGCAGCGGACGGGTCCTCAAGCAGCAATGCGCCTTGGCCAAAGTAGTTAAGCAAGAGCCCCGGAAGTGCCACTGTGAACCACGCGAGACGGATCGGCCGCGTTCCGAAGTGGCCCATATCCGCGTAGAGGGCCTCGCCGCCGGTGACGACCAGAAAGACAGAACCGAGTATGACAAACCCGTGGAGACCGTCGCGGGCGAAAAAGCCGACCGCATGGGCGGGATTGACAGCAGCGAGCACCTCGGGTGCCTGAACTATCTGGGCGATGCCGAGTATGCCAAGGACCAAAAACCACAATAGCGTCATCGGGCCGAAGATCCGTCCGACGCCGGTGGTTCCGCGATGCTGAATAAGAAAAAGGCCAACGATGATGGCGATCGTAACCGGGACGACGAACGGCGTTAGCGTTGGGGTCGCGACAGTGAGGCCCTCCATCGCACCAAGGATAGAGATCGCGGGTGTCAGAACGCCATCCCCATAAAGCAGAGCGGCCCCGAACACGCCGAGGGCGAGAAGTCCCCAGCGTTCGGTCCGGCCGGAGGGCGAGATCGGAGTCGCAAGTGCCGAAAGCGAAAGGATGCCGCCTTCGCCGCGGTTATCAGCTCTTAGGACGAACGCAAGATACTTGATGCAAATGACGATGACCAGCGACCAGAAGATCAGTGACAGTACGCCAAGAACATTGTCGCGCGTTAATGCGACGGCGTGCGGCCCGTGGAAGCACTCCCTGATCGCGTAAAGCGGCGAGGTGCCGATATCGCCGTAAACAACACCGAGGGCCGCGAGAGAAAGAAGGGCAAGATAGCGGCCTTTCGGGGGCTCGCGCTCGATCCTGATGTCGCTAACGGTGGTATGGATGTCCGGCGTGAGATTGTTTGAGCTCATAAGATGTTCTTGTTCGTCAATTAACAGTGTCGCTCGTGAAGCGTAAAGATTTCATAAAGGGACGGACCTAGAGTTTCCGCAGGATCTCGTCGATGCGGTCGAGCGCATGTGCTCCGATGAAGGAGAATGCGAGCGATAGAAGAAGGAAACTGACCGTCAAACTTGCTTCGGCGACACCGCCTTCAAGGACGGAAGCGGCTGTAAGAACCGATATCGCCGTTCCGGCCAAGAAAAGGGCGAGGCTAAGAGTGAATGCGGCGTGAGCAACTTTACGCCAACGCGAGAGCTTCCACTTAGCTGAGCGATCATGCTCATGGGCGTGGGCGGAAATTAGCTTCTGCTTTGTGGTGTCCATTGGCCTTGACGCGATCCTTGACCGCTGTTCAAAGGCTAAAATGAAGGGAATAAGGCGAATCTAAAAAATAAATAAAACTTTCGTAAAGGTCAGCCTTTGGGAATGAATCGATAGCCGACCCAGGGTTCTGTGAGAATGTATCGGGGATCTGAGGGATCGGGCTCGATCTTCTTTCGGATGTTGCCTATGAATACGCGGAGATACTCGGTCTGCTCGATGTAGTTTCCGCCCCAGACCTTTCCGAGCAGGACCCGATGGGTTAGTACGCGGCCGTTGTTTTGGATCATGAATGCAAGGAGTTCGAATTCCTTCGGCGTGAGGTGCAATTCTTCGCCGCGAAACGAGATCTGATGTTCGCCGTGGTTCAAAACGAAATCGCCGGCTTCAATGACCGGGTCTTCATCATTTGACGGCTGTCGCCGAAGAGCGGCCCTGACCCGGGCAAGTAATTCGTTCATTCCGAACGGCTTCGTAATGTAATCATCAGCACCGGCATCGAGAGCTTCCACTTTCGTTCTCTCTTCGCCCTTGACGGAAAGGACTATGATCGGAATTTCGGATTCCCGGCGGATAGTCCGGCACACCTCGATCCCGTCCATCCCGGGCATCGAGAGATCAGTGATCACGAGGTCGGGCTTGAAGTCGCGGAAGAGTTCGATACCTGCTTCGCCGTCCGATGCGGTTCGAACGCTGTAGCGATGAGCGTCAAGGCTGCGCTTTAAGACACGCACGATCTGATACTCATCGTCGATGACCAACACACGCTTCTCGTTCATACATTCTCCGGATTCGACGCCGTGTCAGCGATTTGCGGAGCGGCCGGGATGGTAATAACGAAACGTGTCGTGAAGCCTTCCCGCGGAACGCCGATCCGAATGCTGCCGTGCTGAGCTTCAAGAATTCCCCGGGCAAAGGCCAAGCCAAGCCCGAGCCCCGATCCGCGTCCGTCTGCACCCGATCCCGCCCGGACGAACTTCTCAAAGATGCGATCGCCTAGTTCAGCCGGTAAGCCTTGGCCCTGATCTTCGACATCGATCGTGACATCATCGCCGGACCATGCTGCCGTAATACGGATGAGGGCCGACGGGCCGGAGAATTTCGCAGCATTATCGATGACAGTAAACACGGCCTCGGAAACCGGGATCGAGTTTACCGCGACCGGCGGGAGGTCTGCCGGTATCACGACTTCGACCCGCCTTTGTCCAAGCAAACGGGAGGCCCGGTCAACGGCATTACGGATTATCTCGTCGACCGATCCCGGCTTCTCCGGGCGAACAGCCTCACCGGCCTCGAGCCTGGCGATACCGACGATCTTTTCGATGAAGTCGTTCAGGCGGTCTGTTTCTTCGTTCACGATCTCAAGTAGCTCAGCCCTGTCTTCCTCCTTCATCTCCCGGTCATCGGGGTCATCAAGCAGTGTCGTAACGGCGGCTTTGATGGAAGTGAGAGGCGTTCGCAGGTCGTGCGTGACGGCGTCGAGCAGTGAGGACTTCAGCTTTTCGCTACGGCGTAGGGCTTCCGCTTCGCTGGCTTGCTCGAAGGCCTCGGAAAGTTCCTTGTACAGGCGTTCGATCTCAAGCCGCCGCTGCTCGGATTCGTGTGCCTGGCGGAGGGCGTAGCCCGATAGTTGGCCCGAGACAAGAGCGGTGATCAGAAACGCCCCGAAGGCCACCCAGTTCTCTATGCCGGCGATGTTGAAAGTGTAATACGGCGGCAGGAAAAAGAAATTGAAGCTCAGGATGCAAAACACAGAAGCCGCGAGGCCCGCCCGGCTGCCGAAAAAGGTAGAAGCCGCAAGGACGACCAAAAGCAGTCCCAGCGCGACCTCGGTCGAATTGAGACTCGGGCGAAATGGGAGGAGGATCAATGTGAACGCGGCAACGCTCGCGACCGAGATCGCTACGCGGGTCCAACCCTTAAGTGTCCTGATCCGTTCGAGCACAAGACGACAATCTATACTTCAGGGACGAAACAGGCAAGCCGACTTTGTGTGTCGGCTTAGGGCCTGACGGGTGGGGGCGAGGCGGTGAGCATTTCGACCTCGGGGCCGCCGGAGCTCGGGCGAGTCCTGAGGAACCATACAACGCCGGCCGAGCCGGCAAGCAAGCCGGAGATGACCGTCAGAGTTTGCGGCGAGATGGCATAAACGGCGAGGCTCGCGAGATAGGTCGTTAGGCCGTACATGGTCAACTCCGCACCACGGTCGAGCGTTGAGATGCGGCCGCGGATGTAGTCCGGGAGGCTCCGTTGGAACATAGTCTCCTGCACGGCATATTCGACGCCGATAATCGCCCGCGAAATGAACGTAAAAAAGAGCAGCAGCCAGAAGGCCGGCATCAACCCGCCGACGGCGAACAGCACGCCGTGGACGATCAATGCCCAGCCGATGAACTGCCGGTTCGTACCCTTGCGGTCGAAATATATGCTTGCCCGGTGAGCAAGCATCATCCCAAGAAAGAGCCCGAGCCCGGCTGCCGTCCAGAGCAGGCCGACTGCCATATCCGGATTCCACGCGTCCTTTTCGGCGAAGTAGACTCCGCCCATCCGTTCAAAGACGATGTTGATCGCACCGCCGCCGGTCGCCCAGATGACGTTCAGCAAAAGTATGGTGAGCGCGAAGTGGTTCTTTACCGTATAGACCAAACCTTCGCGAATCTCGCCGACAAAGGTGGTCTCGGGTTTGCGTTCGGCGGTCGTGGCCTCGCGGACCGCATCTTCCGGGATCAGCCAGACTGTATATGCCGAGACGAGAAACGAGATGGCGTTTATGATGAACGAGATCTCGTAGCCAAAGACCGCCGCCGCCCAGCCGCCAAGTGCCGAGCCGACCGCCATCAGCAGGAAGCGGGTCGAGAACATCAATGCCATGCCGGCGAGCAGGCCGTCCTTGCCGGTCAGGTTCGGGGTCGCGGCATTCTTGGCGCCGTCAAAGAAACTGCTGAATGCCGAGAGCAGAACGGTTGCGATGTAGGCGATCCAGAGGTCGTCGCGGCTAACGACGAGCAGGGGGAGCAATGCGACCGCCGCCCGGGCAAGGTCGGTCCAGAGCATTATCTGCCGCCGCGAAAAGCGGTCCGCAAGGCCGCCGGCGATCGGGGCAAGAAGAGCAAGCGGAGCAAGCCGGCAAACGAAGATGATGCCTGCCGCGATCGGCGAAGCATCAGACATAACACGAACAAGCCCGAGCACCGCGATAAAATTGAACCAACTGCCGAGTTCGGAAACGAACTGCCCGGCCAGCAGGTTGCGAAAATCACGATTACCGCGGATAAGTTGTCCGTACGTCAGCGGCTGCATAAAACGCTATATTGGAGCAACGGCGTTCAAAATTCCACTCCCTACAATATAGACGCGAAAATGGCGTGAAATGGGAATCAGCGGCCGGCTGTTTCAGGTGATCTTTTGGTCAGTTCGGACGATCTTTCCGCGGAGCCACTCGCCAAAAAAGTCGAGCGTTGTGACGAGGATGAGGATAAAGAGAAGTACGGTCGCGAAGCGGTCCCACTGCCCGAATTCCTGATAGGTATGGAGCTGGAGCCCGATACCGCCTGCACCGACGTAGCCGATGATGGCGGCCGAGCGGATGTTGTATTCGAGCATCCATAGGGCGTGGCTCATCACGAGCGGCTTGAGCTGCGGGAGCATTCCGTACTGGAACGCTTGAACCGGATCAGCCCCGAGCGACCGGAGCCCGCTGCTAACCGAGGTATCGACCGACTCGAAAGCGTCGCTGAAGAACTTGCCGAGATAGCCGATGCTGTAAAACGTCAGGCCGATGACGCCGGCGAGCGGGTTCGGCCCGACCACTGCGACGGCGACGAGTGCCCAGATGAGCGAGGGCAGCGTGCGGATGACGTTGAGCACCATTCGTGTGCCGATATTGAGCCACTTTGGGGCTACTGTCTGCGAGCCCGCGGCGGCAAGCGGCAAGGCGACGAGCACGGCGATAACGGTCGCCATCACGGCGATCTGAATTGTCTCGCCAAGGGCTGAAATGACCTGCGGCGTTACCGACAGATCGGGCGGGAAGAATTGCGAGGCAAAGCGGCGAAGGTTCTCAAGATAGCCAAGGTCGCGGCCCGAACCGCGGAGTGCCGGCAGCGAGATTATGACAGAAACGGCAAAGAGCAGCAGCGTCGCCCGGAAAGCCGTAAAGCGTTCACGCCACGAAAGTTTTGGAGGTGCGCCGGTCATTCCGTGTCCGCGACCCTCCTCAATTCCCAGCCATTTGGAAGATCGCGACCGAGCCGAAGCTCGAGGTCGGCAAATCGGCCGACGAATTCGGTGTCGTGCAAAATGCAGATGGCGGAGCGACCAGCGGCCTTACACTCGCGGCGGAGCATTGCCATCACGCGTTCCGAGAGTGCGAGGTCAAGGTTCGAGGTTGGCTCATCGGCAAAGATGACATCCGGCTCCTGAAAGAGTACGCGGGCGATCGCCGTCCGCTGCTGCTCGCCGCCCGAAATATTGCGGACCGGTTTGTGGCAGAGATGTGCGATCTCAAGCTCCTCGAGCTTGGCAAATGCCGCCTGCTTTTCTTCGGCAGGGAAGCCGAAAAGAGATCGCCACCACGGGAACCATCCGAGGCGTCCGCAGAGAACGTTGGTCAAAACGCTTAGCTCTTTTGTAAGTCGCAGGTCTTGGAAAACGATGCCCGCGGAACTAACGGCGGCTGGCCGCTCGATGGTTCCGGCGGTTGGTTCAAGCATTCCGGCGAGAGCCGAAACGAGGCTCGATTTTCCGACGCCCGAAGGCCCGGTAACGGCGAGTAATTCGCCCGCCGCAAGCGACCAGGACATATCGGAAAATAGCCTTCGGCCGTCGCGGTCAAGGGTCAAGCCCTCTACCCGGACGGCCGTTCGGCTTTCATTCGGAGCGTTTTCCGCCATCTATTTTGGAAGAACTGCCAAGGCGTCGCGAAGCGGCTTCAGGTGAGCTTCCTGCTCGGCCTCGACCAGCTTTGACGTAAAGAGCTTGTCGCGAAGTTCGGTGTTCGTGCCCTCGTTCATCGCGAGCAAGGCGGCCTTGAGCTTATCGCGTTCCGGGCCGGTTAGGCTCTTGCGGATGGCGATGATATGAGTCGGAACGTCACCCTGCTCGGCGACCTTTTTGAGCTTCGCGCGCTGCTCGTCGGTGAGGTGCTTGTTCTCATCAAGAACGTAGTAGCTGACCGCCGCGGCTTCGGCCTCGCCGCTTAGGACTCGCTCGACCGCCGAGACATAACCCGTTCCGAAAAAGACATTGCCCTTGCCAAAGAACTCTTCAGGATCGGCCTTCTCCGAGATCAGCCCTTTTTGCCGAAGGTCCCAAAGCGGCATCACATAGCCAGAGGTGCTGGTCCGGCTTGCGAAGGCGATCGGTTTGCCCTTGAGGTCGTTAACGCTCGCATACGGCTTATCTTTCAGCGAAAGCCAATAGCTCTTGTAGGTCGTTTTGCCGTTGATCTCGCCAACGAGGAGAAGTTCGGCGTCCTTGGCGTTGATCAGGTCGGTTCCGCTCAAGTAGCCGAGGTCGATCGCGCCGTTCGAGAAGCCCTCGTTAATGACAGCAGCCGAAAGCGGAATGATGACCTCGACCGGGCGACCCAGCTTTTCCGAAAGGAACTTCGCTGCGGCATCGCGTTCAGCGATCATCTGGTCCGGGTTCTTGTCCGGCTTCAAGGCAACGACGAGTTTTTGTCCCGTTGCCGCATTGCCGTTTGCCGTGTTCGAGGGCGACTCGGTCGCTCCGCCGCATCCGATCGAGACCGCGGCCAATGCGGCCGCCGCGAAAAATAGCAGAATCTTTGTAAACATAGTAATTCTCAAATCTAACATTTTAAGAAAGGCGTTTTCCATCGAATGGGTTCTGTTTGCCCGTTAGAACGTGACGTTAATGCCGGCCTGCACGAGCCGCGGCATCGAGGGCAAAATGCCGCGTGTGCGGTCAACGATAAGCGTTTTGTCGCCGAGGTTCTTCGCCGTAACGAAGAACGTCGTCTTCCACCGCTCGACCTTGTAGTTGGCGGTCGCGTTCCAATAGGTCTTGGCGCGTACGGGGCCGATCTGGCCGTTAGCCGTCGGCGAAAACGCATTTAGGTCATCTCCGAATTGATCGCTGATGTAAACGTTCTCGACGAACGCCTGAAATCCCATGGCGTGCGAATAGCCGAGGCTGGTCGTTGCCGTTGTTTCCGGTGTGTAGGGAAGCCGGTTGCCGGTGATCGAACATTGCGTCGGGCTGATTCGTTGCGATGCCGGGCAGAACGAATTCAGGATGCCGGAGTTCGTGATCGAGCTCAGCCGCGTGCCGCGAAACTCTGAGACCGGCAGCCAGGTAAGAGCCGTGCGGATAAAGAAATTGTGTCGCGAGGCGAAGAACGCATCGGTATCAAGCCGACCGCTGAACTCAAGGCCCTGTTGGAGCGTCTCGCCGCCGTTCGTCAGTGCCGCACCGATGCCGCCCGCGATACTTGCGGGCACGATTTGGTTCTCGTAATCGAGTCGGAAGAACGTGCCTTCGAGCTGAAGGCCGCGGATCGGGTTGGTGCGTACGCCCGCCTCGTAGTTCCAGCTTCGCTCGGGGTCGAGCTCAACTACACCGCCCAAGTTCGAAATGATGTCCTCGGCCCGCGGCGGCGAAAATCCGCGGTGAACGCCGGCGAAAATGGTCGTCCGCGGAAGGCCCGAATAGGCAAAACCGATGCCCGGAATTGCCTCGGTGACCGTGGCCCGGCCTTCGGCGATCGGGTTCGTCAGTAGGTTGCGTCGCTCGATCTCGATCCGCTCGAAACGGACGCCTGGAGTTACGGAAAACTTGCCGAAGATGAAGCGGTTCTGGACGAATGCGGATGAAGCGAAGTTGCGTCGGATGTTTAACTCGACCGGAATGCCGTCGCGGCTGGTCGGTGTGTCGCCGTTGAGCTGGCGGCGGTTCTGCTCTTCCCAATGAAGCCGGCCGCCAATTTGGAGTTCGCCGCGGAAGCTTGCTCCGGAGCTGTACTGATAGGAGAGCTGCGGAGCGACCCCGTACGTGTCGAACTGACGAAGCCGTCCTTCATTGCCGCAGGTCGTGTTGAGGTCGGCCATCGAGAGGCAATCCGGGTCGGCGTTAAGCCGGTTCGGCCGCTGGCCCGAGTTGGAAGATTGCCGCCACCAATGACGGCGGAAGAAGTTGTAATAAGCGTTTGTCGTCAGCGTAACCGCCGGAGAAAGAACGGCCGAGTGCGAGAGCGACGTTCCAAAGCGGTCGCCATAGAAAAAGTCGTTGCGGAATGGATTCTGCCGCGGATCGGCGGCATATTCTGCTTCGGTCAGGCCGGAATAGGTGACGTTCGAATCTTCGCCGTAGTGGCTGAACTTGAACGTTAGAGCGTTACGCGAGTTGAGCGTTTGGACGATCTTGACCGATGTGTCATCAAGCTTGGAATTGATGTTCTCGCGTGCCCCGTCGCCCTGCCTGCGGGCGTAATTGGCAAAGATGCCGGTGCTCTTGATCGTCCCGCTGCCGAAGACGCTGCCATTGAAATAGTTACGGTTACCGCCCAAAAGCCTGATGCCGAAGGTCGGCTTTTCGGTCGGGTTTGGCGTGAGGTAGTTGATAACGCCGGCGACGGTCTGCGGGCCGTAAACGATCTGGCTGGAGCCTTTGAGTACCTCGACCTCGGCGTAACGTTCAATCGGCGGATGATAGTAAGAAGAGTTGTCGCCGTAGGGCGCGTAGGCGAGCGGGAGGCCGTCCTCAAGCAAGAGCACCTTGGTCGAGCGGGTCGGATTGGTTCCGCGGATGCCGATATTTGGACGCAGGCCGAAGCCCTCCTCATCGCGGACGTTGATGCCCGAGATCTTTCTGAGTGCCTCGGAGAAATCGAAAACGCGGGCGGACTCGAGCGTCTGGCGGTCGAGGCGTTCGACCGCACCGGGAACTTCATCGAGGCTCGCAGCGGTTCCGGCAAGATAGGACGAAGCGACCATTACTTCGGCCGCGACCGGCTGCGGATAAAGCACTATCTGGATGCCGACTTCGGCCGGAAGTTCGATTCGCCGCTCGGTGCGAGCAAAGCCATCGGCGGAAATTACGATGATCGTCTCGCCGCGAAGCCCGGAAAAAGAGAAGCGGCCGTCGGAATCTGTAACGGCGTTTACTCGCGAATTGCCGGCGGAGCTCACCGCGGTGACGACAGCACCGGCAACGGGCGAACCGTTCGGGTCGACAACGCGGATCGAACCTTCGTTCGGAGATGTCTGGCCAAAAGCGGCCGCGGCAAGGGAAGCGAGAATGAAAAGTGTGGTCAATAAACGGGCGGTAAGATCGCGTCGGTTCCCTGTAGGGCCGGTGGGAAGATCAGATATGAAATTCATGAATACTCCTTATTGAAAACGATTTTCAGTTGCAGTAAGAATAAATTCTTTTCCGGGGCGTGTCAATTGAATTGGTGTAGTTCACGGAAATTTAAGGGGATCGGGGGCGTGTTGCCGGCAGGACGCATGCAAAAAGCCGGGAGCGGCCCCGGCTTTAAGGTGTTACGTTGCAATAAGTTGCGAGTGGCCTTAGTGTCCGGTGAAGTTTGGCGGACGTTTCTCGAAGAATGCGGCGACGCCCTCGCGGAAGTCGGCGGACTGGCCCGATTCGAGCTGGCATTCGGCCTCGAGAGAAAGCTGCTGGAAAAGGCTGTTCGAGAAGGTGGCGTTCATCATCCGCTTGATGCGGCCGAGTGCTCCTGTTGGGCCTGCGGCGAGCTTTGATCCGAATTCCTGCGCCTGTTGGACGAGTTCGGCAGCCGGGACGAGACGATTGACCATGCCGAGTTGGGCAGCCCGCTCGGCGGAGAGCGAATCGCCGGTCATGAAGAGTTCGGTCGCGATCTTCTCGCCGACGGCACGCGGCAGGAAGAAGGTGCCGCCGCAGTCCGGCGAGAGCCCGATGCGAACAAATGCCTGACGAAATGCGGCGTCATCGGCGGCGAAAACGATGTCGCAAGCTAGAGCGAGGTTGACGCCGGCTCCGGCACAAACTCCATTGACCGCGGCGACGAACGGCACGGGCGTATTGCGTATCAGCTTGATCAGCTCGTGAAGAGCCTTCAGCGGAGCGTCGAGAAATGCTTCGATCCGGCCTTCGGCCTGGCCGATCTGCTGCATCTCGCGGAGGTCGCCGCCGGCACAGAACGCTCGGCCCTCGCCGGTCAAAACTATGCAGCGGGCGCCTTCATTGGTCGCCTGAATTATCGCGGCCTTGAGGTCGCGTCCGAGTCCCGAAGAAAGAGCATTGAGTGCATCGGGACGGTTAAGTTTGATGGTGGCAACGTGGCCGTTGAGTTCGTAGGTAACGTTTTCAAAGCTCATAAGGATCGGGTCTAACCTTCTAAGTTCAATTTGATCAGGGCGTTAGGCAAAGCGTGCCCGCGAGCGGCTTGCCTCGTGGCACTCGCGGCAGAAAACGGTCCGGCCGACCTTTGGCTGGAAGGGCACCTGGTCGTGCTTGCCGCAGTTGTCGCAAACTATCTCGTAGCGCTTGGGCGCGTCCTCGCTCGCGGCTGCCTTTTTGGAACGGCAGCGAGGGCACCGCTGCGGCGACATCATATTCCGCTGATAAAAGATCTCCTGTTCCTTTTCGGTGAAAAGAAAGGTCTCTTTACATTGGACGCAAATTGTTTCTACATCGGGCATAACGTCACTGCTCCGGGGAACGATCTCTTCGGGATGGAGGAATGTTACCACACATCCACCCGCGGCGTTAATCAATTTTGCCCGGAAAGCGTTGCCACGTGCTCGCGGACGGTCGGCCCGAGCGTTTCGAGGTTATATCCGCCCTCGAGGCAAGAGATAAGGCGACCGCCGCATGCCTCATCTGCCCACTCCATCATTGTCCGCGTCATTGAGACATAGTCCGGATCTTCGAGCTGAAGCTGCCCGAGCGGATCGGTCCGGTGAGCGTCGAAACCCGCGGAGAGGAAGATCATATCGGGCTTCATCTTTGAGGCGATCTCGCCGATGGCCGCGTCGAAGGCCGAAAGCTGGTCCTTTGCCTTTGTGAAGGCCTTTACGGGTACATTGAGCGTCGTGCCGAGGCCTTTGCCGTGGCCGGTTTCGCCGCGGGCACCGGTTCCGGGATACCACGGATACTGGTGCATTGAGAAAAAGAAGACGGTCGGGTCGGTGTAGAAGATGCCCTGAGTTCCATTGCCGTGATGGACGTCCCAATCGACGACGGCGACGCGGTCGATCTCTTTGTATCGATTTTGCGCATAGCGGGCGGCGACGGCGACGTTGTTGAAAATGCAAAAGCCCATCGCACGCTCGGCGGTCGCATGGTGGCCCGGCGGACGAACGGCGACAAAGGCATTGCGGGCCTCGCCCTGCATTACAGCATCGACAGCGGCAATGGCACCACCCGCGGCAAAGAGCGAGGCATCAAAAGACTGCATCGAGATGGTCGTATCGGCATCGAGCCGGTCGAGCCCGTTGGCGAACGCTCCCTCGACACGTTTGAAATGCTCTTTCGTGTGCGCGGCCTGGACAACGCCCTGCGAAGCTTTCTCGGGTGTGATCTCTTTCAGGGTGTTCCAAAGCCGTTCGTCGGCTTTTAGCGAGTCAACTACGACGCGGTAGCGCTCGGGCATTTCCGGATGGCCGGGGCCGGTGTCGTGTTTTTCATAAATGGGGTGATGAACGATCGCCGTTGTCATAGAAATACTTTACCGCAGCGGGGCGGAGAAGGGGAGAAGAGGAGAAGAGGAGAAGAGGAGAAGAGGAGAAGGGGAGACACGGGGAAGAGAAGACGCGGGGACGCGGAAAGAATCAAACAGGATAGACAGGATGAACAGGATATTCGGAGTTTTTCGATAACCGATTCTTTATCCTGACTATCCTGTGCATCCTGTTCTGATCTCTCTCCGCGTCTCTGCGTCTCGGCGGTGATCTCTAAATAAAGGCTGTTTCGTGGAGCAGTTCGCCGCGGGCGAAGCGATCGAGCGAGAGCATTGAGACATCGAGGAAGCTTGCTTTGCCATCGAGAATTATTTCGGCGAGAGCACGGCCGGTCGCGGGCGAGTGCATCACTCCGTGGCCCGAAAAGCCGTTGGCGAAATCGAGGCCTTCGACCTCGCACCCGCCGAGGATAGCGTGATGGTCGGGTGTATTTTCGTAAAGCCCGACGCGGCATTTCTCGCGGACGACCTCGGTCTCATAAAGCCACGGAGCCCGGTGGCGGGCACGCTCGCGGATCTTTTCGACGAACGCGTCGTCGAGTTCGCGGCTGAAGGACGGCCGTTCGTTGGGGTCGGGATAGGCGAACATAAGCTCGTGCTCGGAGTTCTTTGCAGGCCGAAAATGAAAACCGGTGCCGAGGTCAATGACCATTGGCAGCCCAGGCGGAAGAGGCTCGGGCGAACGTGCCCAGACTATCTGCCGGCGGAGCGGCTCGACCGGGAGCGAGATGCCCGCGGTGGCGGCAAGCTCGGCGGCCCATGCTCCGGTGCAGACAACGACGCGGCCGCACTCGATCCGGCCGGTTTCGGTTTCGACCCCTGTGACGCGGCCGTTATTGGTGAGAATTCTAAGAACCCGCGTGCCCGTTTCGAGCCTCGCTCCGCCGTCGAGGGCACGCTCGGTAAAGCCGCGCATGACGGCAAGCGGATCGATGAAGCCATCCTGTCGGCCAAAGCTCCCGCCGAGGATGTCGGAGCAGTTCATTCCCGGGATCATCTCGCGGATCGCCTCCGGGCCGACCGCTTCCACGCCCTTGACGCCGAGGCTACGCTGACGCTCGACGTTTCGCTTGAGGTACGCAAAATGTTCAGGCTCAGTGGCAAAAAAGAGATAGCCGCGAGGCTCATAGCCGCAATCGTGATCCCATTTCTCGAAGAAATCGATCGAGTAAACGGACATCCGGATGTTGATCTCCGTCTCAAACTGCGCCCGAACGCCGCCGGTCGCCGCGCCGGTAGAACCGCGGCCCTGCTCCGCCTCGCGTTCGAGGATCAGCACATCCTTCGCCCCGCGTTCGGCAAGGTGATAAGCCACACTTGCCCCAACAACGCCGCCGCCGATGATCAATGTTTCTGCGTTCTGCACTGCCGAATAAGCTAGCCGAGGCGAGGGCATTTTGCAATTTTCGTGAGGGTCGCCGAAAATCAAAGGGCTCTACATCTATGCATTATCATCTTATCGGAATTTGCGGGACGGCGATGGCTTCGCTGGCGGGGATGCTGCAGGCGGGCGGGCATCGGGTTACAGGTTCGGACCAGAATGTTTACCCGCCGATGTCAACGCAGCTTGAGGCGCTCGGCATTGAGATATTGAACGGATACAAGGCCGAGAATGCGGACATCGGAGCGGATTGCGTGGTGGTCGGCAACGCTATTTCGAGGGGGAATCCGGAGCTTGAAGAAGTGCTCAACCGCAAGCTCGTCTATCGCTCGCAGGCGGAGATCGTCAAGGAGCTTTTCATCCGCGGGCGGCGGTCGCTGGTGGTTGCCGGAACTCACGGCAAAACGACGACGACGAGCATCGCGACCTGGGTGGCCGAGGCGGGCGGGCTTGACCCGAGCTTTTTGGTTGGCGGCGTTGTGCAGAATTTCGGAGCAAGCTTTCGTGTTACGGACAGCGACTTTTTTGTCATCGAGGGCGACGAGTATGACACGGCTTACTTCGACAAGAAACCGAAGTTCATGCATTACCTGCCGGAGATCGCCATAGTCAACAACATCGAATTTGACCATGCCGACATCTACCGCGACCTGCAGGAGATAAAGTTCCAGTTCTCACGTTTGATGAACCTTGTGCCCGGCAACGGCCGGCTGATCTGCGGTATCGATTCGCCGGTCGTTAGGGAAGTGCTCGACGAGATGCACGGCCGGCTTTTTACGCAGGTCGAGACCTTTGGGCTATCGGACGACGCGAAGTGGCAGGCTCGCTATATCGATTTCACCGGTGAGGTAACTCGCTTCACGGTGTTCCGGGACGGGCAGAGCTGGGGCGAATTTGAGACGCACCTCATCGGCGAATTCAACGTCCGCAATTGCCTCGCGGTGATCATCGCCGCCGATGCTTGGGGTATAACGAAGGGGCAGATCCAGAAAGCGTTCGACACGTTCAAATCGGTCAAACGCCGGATGGAGGTCCGCGGAACGGTCGCGGGCGTCACCGTCATCGACGATTTTGCCCACCACCCGACCGCGGTCGAAGAGACGCTGAAGGCTCTCAGGATGAAATACGAGGGCCGCCGGCTGATCGCCGTCTTCGAGCCGCGCTCGTGGTCGTCGCGGCTTGCAGTCTTTCAGGAGCCGTATTCAAAGGCGTTCTCCTACGCTGACTACGTCATCATCGCCGGTGTTTACAACACGTCGAAGGCAAGCGAACTCGGAAAGGTGCTCGACGTCGGCGAACTCGTCAAGGACATCGAACTCCAGGGCAAGTCCGCGTTCTCATTCCCGGATGCCGATGCGATCGTCGAACACCTGACGCCCGAAATGAAAGACGGCGACGTCATCGCCGTAATGTCCAACGGAGGTTTCGGCGGAATCCACGAAAAGCTACTAGCGATACTGCAACGCCGTCAGTAACCCTTGACCCACAGCGGTGTGCCGTCTTCCCATTTGTTGTGGGTGAGTCGGATTCGTTTGCCATCGCTTAGTCGTAAGGCAACGATCTCGCCGTAGAGCTGCGGATGAAATCCTGTGCTCTGCACGAGCGGTTCTTCGTCGGAAATGCCGAAATCCTCCGTTGTGTATATCACCCAATTCCCATCCGGCGAGAAGTGGGCGTGTGCATTTTGGCCTTTCGACGTCGTAAGCTTCCGCGGCGGCGTCCAGTTTCCATCCGGCAGGAGCTCGATGAGGAAAATGTCCATCGCCTTTCGAGATGCGTAAGGAGCCCCCTCGCGGTCTGATGAAAACGCGATCTTCGTGCCGTCGGCCGAAATCGTCGGGAAGTTGTCTTTGTGAGCATCGTTCGTCAGATTGCGAACCTGCCCATTCTCAGAAAGATATATGTCGAAATGGCCACTCCGGGAACTGCGAAAAACGGTCTTCTTACCATCGGTCGTGAAGTCGCCAAAGCCATCATTCATTCCGGATGAGACCGGCCATTCTAGCTGCCTCGATTCAAGGTTGTAGCTCCAGATCGAGCCTTTATCCGGTTCGGAGCCAAAAAAGAGCCCGGTCGTGAAGGTCAAGCTCCGGCCATCAGCCATCATTCGGGTGTCCAGCACGCTGGCAAATGCCGGATGTGTCCAATGATCGACGCCGAAATCGAAAAGCTTTTCGAGCCGA
>ERZ1066135.455-NODE-455-length-22147-cov-6.956726_pt1 | contig 22147 bp, 22 predicted proteins | sample MGYA00382782_ERZ1066135 | MGnify/ENA primary metagenome ERZ1066135 (study PRJEB33369, sample SAMEA5778365) | biofilm metagenome | biome: Industrial cooling water; feature: Water cooling tower basin; material: Biofilm | place: United Arab Emirates | collected... | reverse complement strand
GCATTGGACGGATCTAAAGAGAGGGCAACATCAAGGTCGCGAATGGCGGCAGCATTATCCTTCATCCTCCTGTGAACTACCGAACGATTAACGTACGGTTGAGCCAATTTTGGATCTAATTCAATTGTCTTGCCGAAATCCCGTAGGGCCTGCTCGTACTCTCCAAGGGCCATGTAAGCAAGTCCTCGTCCGTTGTGATACTTCGCATTCACTGGTTCAAGCTCGATCCCTGAGGAATAGGCCTCGATCGATCGCTGATACTCTCGCTGAGAATAAAAGACGTGGCCCCTGACTTGATGAGCCATTCCTTGATAGACTTTTTGACTCGGGCCATTTTCAGCGACAGCAAGTGCCTTCTCCGCGTCCGCAAGAGCTTCGGCATGTTTTCCCAAATAAGCATATGCAAGTCCACGATTGATGTAGCCGATAGCGAGATTTGGCAGAAACTCGATGACCTTTCCAAACTCGACGGCGGCCTGCTCTACATTTCCCTTCTGCAGCAGGACATTTCCTGTCGAGAGATGCTGCTGGGCTCGCAGGCGATCATCATTGGACTGGGCAATACCCGACGTCGCGAACATGAGATAAAGTGCGACGAATATCGTTGACGAAATGGGTTTAGAATTCATATTTCCCCTAAGTCAATCGGATTGGACAATATTCTGCCTCCTTTTCTACCTAGCAAGCAAAGCGGATGGTCAAAATCGTGATAAAAAAGACAGATCCAACCTTCTGCTGCGGCTTTTGGGAGAATTTCTTTTTTGAAGGCCAGCGTTTCGGTCGGGTAGAGGTCGTAGCCCATTATCCAAGGGAGCGGTAGATGGTGGCGGGTCGGGATGAGGTCAGCAAAGCCATAGAGAGTTTTGCCGCCGCGGTCGAGCCGCCAGGTCTGCATTGTTTCGGAATGTCCGCGGACGGTTTGGACCTTTAGGCCGGGAATCGGTTCATATTCATCAGGCATGGGTTCAAGCTGGCCGGTCTCGACCATCGGCCGCCAGTTTTCGGGTAAATAGCTTGCCCGGTCACGTTCGTGCGGTGATTCCGCGTGTTCGAGCTCGCGTTTCGAAACCAAGTAACGGGCATTTTGGAACTGCGGACACGGAGCGCGGACACTCCTGTCCGCAACGCCCCTCGCAGCGGCGCCGTCGTCCGTGATGTTCCCGTGCGTGTTCGCGTCGAAGCGACGCTCATGCGGACATGAGTGTCCGCCCTCCAATCCGATCGTGTTGCCGCCGGCGTGGTCAAAGTGGAGGTGAGTATTGATGACGATCGTTATGTCATCGGGCGTGCAGCCTGTTTTCTCAAAAAGCGTCTGGGCGAATGGCTTCTCGCGGAAGATGCCATACATCTTCGTCTCTTTCTCGGTCCATTTTTCGCCGATGCCGGTCTCGATCAGCACCTTGTCTTTGCCCGTGTCGATAAAGACGCAGTTCATCTGCTGGCGGATGCGATTGAGTTCATCGGGCGGGCAGACGCGTTCCCACAAAACGCGAGGGACGACTCCAAACATCGCCCCTCCGTCTAACCTGAATTCCGTATCCGGAACTACTTCTATTTTGTAATCGCCAAATTCCATCAGGCGTTCACGAATTAGTGATCGTGGCCGTCGCCTTCCGAGTGGCCGCCGGGAGTATTGATTATCTGCTGCTCCTGCTGCTTTTTCATCATTTCCTGGATCTGCTCATCGGTGATCTGCGGGACTGTAAAGTCCTCAGGAACCTGAACACTGTTGCGGGCGACCAACTCGTCGATAGCCTTTTTCTCGCGTTCTTCCTGAAGCTTACGACGGACGTACTGCTTGATCGGTTCTTCACGGCCGAGCGGGTTTTTCGGGTCCTTAAAGCCGGTCGAGATCAGGATGTGCCGAACGTCGTAGGTCTGTTCCTTCTGGCCATCGCGGCCATCCGCCTCGCCCTTCTTCTCGAGCTTGAGGATGTGGTAGCCGAAATCGGTCTCAACCAGGCCCTGCGAAACCTGGCCGGGTTCAAGAGCAAGTGCGGCTTCTTCAAATGGCTTGACCATCATACCGAGCCGGACGTTCTCGTAAAGTCCGCCGCGTTTTTTGCCGTCTTCGCCCGCATTATTGCCCGGATCTTCGCTGAACTCATTCGCGAGAGTTGCAAAGTCTTCGCCATTCTTGGCACGAGCAAGTATCTCGTCCGCTTTGGCACGCTTGGCCGAGGTGTCGAATTCCGGATTCGCCGCGATGTAAGCGGCAACATCCTCGTCGGTCACCTCGATGTCCTTGGCCATTTTCTCTGAATAGATCCGAGCGAGGAACTGAGCCTGCTGAAGTTTTACCTGAAGATCGATCTTGTCTTTCAGCTCCTTCGGCAATTCGCCCGAGGCGACCTTTTCATTGAACTCGTCGTTGTAGATATTGATCTTTGCAAAGAATTCACGGGCCTGCGTTTTCTCTTCTTCTGAGATCTCCCGGTCCTTCATTGCCGGGTTGCTTTCCTTCAGCAAGGTTATCTTGGTATCGAGGAACCGTTGGAAGGCCATCTCGTTGTCCTTCTTGCCAAGGCCGATCTTGTCCTTGAGATTTGCGAAGAAGCCCTGTGCCGGTTGCTCGCCTTCGCCCCAGAATGCCTTGACGCGATCCTCGCCGATGAAGCCCATTGGCGGCATCGGGCCTTTGTCCTTGTTGATGTGGCGGTCGTAGTTTACGGCCGTCAGCTCGGTTCGGATGTTCTGGAGCTCATTTCGGTACTTGGGGTCGTTGGTCGTCCCGTTCCGCTCGGCTTCAGAGGCAAAAGCGAACAACTCTTTCAGGTTGTTCAACTGCTGCTTGCGGAGCTCCGCATCTTCGCCGAGGCGTTTGATCGCCATCGGGTTCTGCTCGGCCAGATCTTTGACAAGAAGTTCGACCTCTTGCTGCGTGATCTTGTTAAAACCGCCGGTCGAGTGGCCACCGACCTTGCTTTTCCAAAATACCAACCCGGCACCGATGCCAAGTACAACAAGCAGCAAGATCAGCCCTTTAGTTAAGTTGCTCAATTCCTAATTCCTCACTCAAAAGATTAATGCAAATTCGTTTGCGGCAAACCGCAATCATACCAAAACGCCCTCAAAACAGCTAGGATGTCGCTGACCCCTGTTCGGTTTGCACGAGTTCGAGAAGAACGCCGCCCGAAGCCTTCGGATGGACAAATGCGACTAGGCAACCTTCGGCCCCGATCCGCGGCTCTTCGTCGATCAGTTGCATTCCTTGAGCCTTGAGCCGCGCAAGCGACGCCCGAATGTCCTCGACCTCAACGGCGATGTGGTGAATGCCGCCGCCGCGTTTCTCAAGAAACTTGGAAATTGGCGAATCGTCCGAGGTCGGTTCAAGGAGTTCCACGCGGCTCTCGCCGATCGGGAGCATCGCGACGCGGACCTTCTGATCCTCTACGACCTCGGTATGAACATTCTCAAGCCCGAGAGCGTCTTCCCAGAACTTAAGGGCCTCATCGATACCGTTCGTCGCAATTCCTAAATGATTGATCTTCATAAAGCTATTTTGCCACCGAGCACACAGAGAAATCGGGGGCCGATCGAAGGTTCATTGCCTCTTTCGGCTCACCAATTCTTCTACAGCAGAATACGGGTCAACCCTTTTTGCCGCGACCTCGGTCGAAAGTCGCTCTAGCTCTTTTCTCGTGCCGTTTCGCTCCAACAGATCGGCGAGCAGCCGCTCCCGCAGAAGCTCAAGCAAACGCCATTGGGCGATCGCTTCTTTTCGGGTCGCGATCGTCTCGCCATCGGCCATTGCCGTGTAGCTAACGTACTTTTCGATGGCGGCCGAGAGGTCTTCGATGCCTTTGTTTTCCGTGGCGATCGTCCGAACGATCGGCGGGTTCCACATGTCCGGCCTGTGGGCAAGGGAAAGAAGGGCTTCGAGTTCCTTCTGCGTTCGAAGCACGCCCTCGCGGTCGGCTTTGTTGATGACAAAGACATCGCCGATCTCCATTATGCCGGCCTTTATCGCCTGGATGTCGTCACCCATTCCCGGAACAAGGACAACGATCGAAACATCGGCCGTTTTGACCACCTCGACCTCGTCCTGGCCGACGCCGACCGTTTCGACAATGATCTTGTCGAAGCCGGCCGCGTCAAGTATTGCTACGGCATCGACGGTCGAACGCGAGAGGCCGCCCAAATTTCCGCGGGTCGCCATCGAGCGTATAAAGACATTTTTATCGAGGCCGAGCGTGGACATCCGGATCCGATCGCCGAGGATCGCACCACCGGAAAACGGACTTGACGGGTCAATGCAGACGATGCCGACACGAAGCCCTTGGTCCTTGTAATGGAGCGCAAGCTTATCGACCAAAGACGATTTTCCCGCTCCCGGCGACCCGGTAATGCCGATGACGGTCGCTCGACCGGTGCGTGGAAAGATCTCCCGCATCAATGCCGCAGCCTTTGGCCCGCCGGCCTCGACCAACGTGATCGCCCGGGCGACTGAACGCGGATCGCCGGAAAAGACCTTATCTATGTGCTCCAAGATCGACATTGTTCGTCAGGCGGAACTAAAATCTTCGCATTTCAGGCGAAAAATAAAAAGGCGGGCCGATCGCTCCCGCCTTTTTCACATTTTAGCTTTCCGGCCTTTTCACCGTCGTCCTACATTTGACCTTCATCCGCTGAGGGGCCATAGATCGATGGAACGGCGATGTCGTTCAGCCGCATATAGACCGAAAGCTGGCCGCGGTGGTGGACAATGTGGTTGCCGACGAACGAACGCATTACGCTGATCTTCGGCATCGTGAAATAGACCGTTTCGCCGTTTCGCATGGTCCAATTTTCGAGGAAGACGTCGTCCGGCGTGTTGCGAAGCGTTTCGATCGCCTCGTTAACGTTCTTGTCGAGAAACTCGACGAGGTCCTCGGTCGATTTCGGGTCGTAGGGTGTGTAATCGAATTTCTCGAAGTCGAGTTCCGGCTGCGTTAGCGTGGCAGGCGTCCAGCCGAACATCTCGGCGATATGCGAGGCCAACCGGCCAAAGGTCATCGATTTTTCGTGCGGCTTCCAGTCGAATTTCTCGGCCGGTATCCGCTCCAGGCACTTACGGGTGGTTGCTGCCTCATGCTGCAATTCGGCGATGAATGCAGAAGCAACGTTATTGGAACTCTGTGCAGTACTTGTGCTCATAAAGATCTCCTTGCGAACTAAATTTGGAAGGGAAGCATACTATAAAAATTGCACAGATGCAACATGAAACACATCGATGTTGCACGTAACTTCCGTCAAATTTTCACGCCGCCGCTTCCGAAACGGTTCGCTTCCGCGAAAGCCAATAAATATCTATCAGATTTGCGATCGGCCCGACGATGAAAAGAGCGTAATACGGGGCGTGGACGTTCTCCATCAGGCGCAAAATCGCCTCGACACCCGCGATCGCGAGGACCACGATGATCTGCGCCGCCTTTGAATGGCGGACGGTCGTCTTCGGGTCCGTGATCATAAAAAAGATGAAAAGCTGATACATCGGCCCGGTAATCGGCGCGACCTCGGCAAGGAACGAATGGCCCGTCCAGAGGCTGCGGATCAATGCAAAAGCAATGAACGCGGCGACATATGTGAAGGTGATGTGGAAACGCTTGAGCCGATATATGATGACCGAACCGAGCAGCCAGATGACCATCATCGCGCAGATGTTGTTGCCCCATTGGATCGAAAGGCTGGCAACCGAGAAAGGGGCTGCAAACAGCATAAAGCTGACCGCAAAATTCGTCGGGTTCCATAGGTGGCGGCCCTCGAGGCGGAGCACGTACTTTGAACAGATCGCGACCGCCGCACAAAGAGCGAACGGCCAAAACTCGGGCGAGCGGATCAGGATGCCGGCACTGATCCCTGAAATATACGCACTCGCAAGGTGCGGGAACTTGCCCGAGACCGCATAGGAAAGAATGATCTCGGCCACGATGCAAACACCGATGGCCGTCAGCGTTTGCGGATAGCTTTCGAGAATGCCGAAGGAAAGCTGCCCTACCAGAAGGATCAGAGTAATGAGGATCGGCGCAATGAAACGCGAATCGATACCCCACATCTTCGTTGGGACAGCGTCGCCGCCCATTGCTAACGGATTCATCGCGGATACGTTGGTGCTCATTGTTCCTTGATCTTGTGTACTTGTCCTACCCCGGGAGATTCAATTGTTGTTTTCTTGCCGGACGGCCAAACGATCTCTGCCTTTTCGACCGAGCCCGAGGTTCCGAGCCCGAAATGCAGCCGCCGCTGATTCTGCGAGCAAAAGCCGATGCCACCGGTTAGGTCCTGTCGCTGCCGTTTGCCGTTCCAGTAGAGCGTAACGCTTGCGCCAAATGCCGATCGGTTGCTCTCGCTTCCTTCGAGTTCGAACGCGATCCAGTTCTTGCCCGGTGCCGAATTATTCTTGTAGATCAACGCCGGCCCGTTCTGACTGGCGACCACAACGTCGAGCACGCCGCGGTTCCAGAGATCGACGAGTGCGACACCGCGTCCGTCTAGCGTCTCTTTTACACCGATGGCCAAAGCCACATCGTTGAATCGGCCGGCACCGTCATTGAGCCAAACCCGCTTTTGCTGAAAGCCGGCGAGGCTGCGGCCTTCCATCGAGGGCCAGTTGGCCGCATCGCCGATTATCGCGTTGTGTCCGACGGTTACTTTCGAATAATCATACCAGTAATTGGCCGTCTTATCAGCAGAAATATATCCGTTGGTCAGGAAGATGTCCTGCGTGCCGTCATTGTTGAGGTCGCCGAATTGGGCCGCCCAGCTCCATCCGCCAAGCTCGACGCCGAAGTTGTTGGCCTGATTGTCGTATTTCAATCCGCCGGTTTTGTCCTGTCGCGGAACCCAGAGATTGTTTCCCTGAAGCAAGATCCCTTCTTCGGAAATGTTCGAGACGTATATCGATAACCGGCCATCATTTAGTACGTCGCCGAACGAGGCGTTCATTCCGCTTTTTGGAGAAAACCCAACGCCGCTTGTTTCGCCGGCAGCAACGAAACGCTTGCCATCCTGATTCAGGAAAAGCTCGGAGACGGCATAGTCGTTCGCGATGAAGATGTCCGGGAAGCCATTCCCATCAAAGTCTGCCGAACCCGCGGCTAGTGCCCAGCGGGAACTTTCTATCCCAGCGGCTGCGGTCACATCCTCGAACTTGCCATTCCCGAGGCCGCGAAGAAGGTACTTGCGGCCGCCGTTGCGGGCATACTCGAAGCTCTCGGGCATCATCTTCGAATCCGGAAGGCTCCAAAGGTCGAGCGATTCGCGGAAATAGCCCCCAAGAAATACATCGAGAGTTCCGTCGCGGTCGAAATCGAGCCAAATGGCGGTGTTGATGTTTGCCCAAGCTGGGAAACCGGTGTCTTCGAGACGGGTGAAGCTCTGGCCGCCATTGTTCTTGTAAAGCTCGGTTCGGCCCCATTTATAAACGAGCAAATCCTCGAAGCCGTCGTTGTCAAAATCGCCCCAAACGGCTCCCATCGAAACGCCGTTCTCGCGGCTGTTCAGATCGGCGATGCCGAGTGGGGCAGCAACGTCGGTGAAGGTGCCGTCGCCGTTGTTTCGATAGAGGGCATTCTTGGAGCCCTCGCTGCTGTTAGTGAAGTAAAGATCATTCCAGCCGTCGCGGTCGAAATCGACGACCGAAACACCGGCGCCCATCGAGGCGATGATCGGCATTATGTGGTCAAGCTTCGGGTCGAGTCTGGGCGAGGTGTGCGCGAACTTCACTCCGATTTCGTTGGCAACTTCCGTGAAATAGAACCCGTAGCGGTCAAGGGCCGCTTGCGAGTCGACCTGAACCTGGGGCGAACTGTAACTTCCCCGCAGCCAAAACGGCACGGAAAGGAGAGCGATGAAAAGGATGACAGCGAAGATCCTTCCGAATTTGTTCATGCCAGCCTAAAGTTTACGGGTTTCTGACCTTTGAGCGAAATCCGTCGGGAGCAACGTACCGTGTGTGAAAATCCTTCCAGTCTTCTCGGAAGCGTTTGAAAACGGGGTCATCCTCAAGCCGGCCGGGCGGAGTTGAGTAGTCGTTCGTCTCGCGGCTCGGGAGCGGCAGCAGTGTCTTTGAGAAAACCGAATTGAGGTCGCCATCCTTGATCCAGCCATTGCCGACGATGACAAAATCACGCTTAAATCCCGGCGGCGGATCGGGCAAAGCCGGGAACTTTAGCACGAGTTCATCGCCAGCATTCATAAGCACCATACGGCCATCGACGCCCGCGAGCAATTCTTTGACATCGCCAAAACGAGTGTAATAGCCCTCGAGGTCGCGCCAGCGTTGGCCTGTCGTTAGTATCTGATCGTAAATCGGTTTCTCGGGCGACGAAGCGTTCGGTTTTTCGATGACCGAAAAGCCGCGATATCTCAGTTCTGCAGTGCCGAGGGCGAGTTCGTGCGTTCGATTTTCATTCGTCGCGGCGGCAGTTGACCACGCAAGGCGGTCCCAATAGATCTCCATGTTCGTCCGAAGGCGGAAACGCCGATAGCCCTCGGGTAGTTCGAGCAGCACCGTTTTCATCTTACCGGCAGGGAAGCCGAGATTTTCTTTCGCGGTTTGCCAGCCGCCGCTGCCATTGGGAACTTCGATGCTAAGGCTCCGCGGTGGAGCGTGCGAACTCTGGCCGAGTTGGACGTTTATCGAAGCGTCCGTCGGGTAAAGCCAGCCATCGGCGATGAGCGTCAGCTTTCGGTCCGCCGGAGCATCCTCGGGCAGCGTAAGCTCGACCCAATGATCCTCGGCGACGCCCTGAAACCTTCCGCGTTTAATGCCGTCGAGATAATTCTCATCTACTTTGAGAATTTGCTCTGCAACATCGCGTCCTTTGTGGTCGGTAGCTGCGAGAAAGGACTTAGCTTGTTCGAAGGTAAAGACCTCAAGCGGTGGAGGTGGAACGGCAAAGCGTTCATCGGTGAAAACCTCAACCGTTTCGGGATGATCGATCGCCAGAAGTTTATAGTGGTCGAGGTAAAACGACTCCCAGTATTCGCCCGTGATCCGCAGCTCGTAGTGTCCATCTCTTGGCTTTAATGAATCGCCTGGGATCTTGAACCACTCCTCGGTCTGAATGATGCCAAAAGTGTCCTGTGCGTTGATCTTCAGCCCTAGTGCGGAGCTCCACGGCGGGGCGTCCTTTACCATCTCGAATCGCTCGCCGTTCCACGCGAAGAGATGCGGGCATGAGCCCTTGAGCCTCTGTTCGGCCGCAACCGCCTGATCGGCTGCAAGGTCGAACTCTGCCTGGACAAAGCCGTTGTTCCAGACGATGCGGAGAACATCGGCAGCGGGTGCTTCACCGAGCCCAAAATGAACGGCCGGCGATGTGATGAGTTGCTTCTGCGTTCTGATGCCGGTGCGGACCTCCATTTCGCCGCCGATGCCAAACGAATTCACGCGCTGATCGCCTTCGGTCTTGCCGGCCCGCGGGCGAAATATCTGCCAGCGGTAATTCTTGCTGCTCTGATTCCTTAGAGCCGCCGGGATTCCATCAGGGCCGATCCCGACGATATCAAGTTTTCCATCGCCGTTCAGGTTACGGACGGCGAATGCTTGGATCTTGAGCGGTTGGCCCAGAAGCATTCCGCCTCCGCCGGGACCGAAGGATGCGATCCGCGTGGTTCCGCCCGCCGAAATTACGACATCGTTCGCCCCGTTGTTGTCCATGTCGCCGATGAACACGGAGCATTCAGAGCCGACTGCGGATGTTCCGAGACAGGCTTCGCCGAGTTCGGCGACGTTTAGTTCGACCGCTTCCCATTTGCCTTGCTCGAGGTTCTTCGAAATGCGATGAAGCTTTGACGACGCGGCGATGACCTCAAGCCGTCCGCTCCCGCCGACATCGCCGACGGCGAACGAACGAACACCGGCAATCTCCGGAATCTCAACCTCAGCGAACTTGCCGCCGCGTTCGTTAAGGAATACCCGAAGTTTGCCGTCCTTCGTTAAAAGGAGCGCGTCAGCGTCGCCGTCCTCGTCGATATCGGCATAGGCAAATTGCCGAACACCGGCCACGCCCGCAAAGGTTTCGACAGCAGCAAATGTTCCGTCGCCGTTGTTTTGCAGAACGACCGTCGGGCCTTCAGAAGACGCCGCGATGAGATCAAGGTCGCCGTCGTGCTCAACGTCGAGCGGCCAAACGCCGTCATACGAACGGCTGAGGATCGAACTATTGAGTTTCGTGGCAACGGTCACGTCCGCGAAGGTTCCGTCTTCGCCTTGTTTGAATATTTTCAACCCCGATGATGATGCAAAGGCGAGGTCATTGCGAAAGTCGAAATCGAAGTCGAACTGAGCGATCTGATCGACCCGGTTTACTTGAGTCTCTAGAGCCTGTTCGCCGACGAAGAACTTCTCGCCGGCCGCGCGTGCGGTCTTGGTCTCGCCGTCAGCATTCAAATAGATCGGCAACGCAAAAGCGGAAACGTCGCCGCCAAGCGGCTCAGCGGTAAAGGTTATCTCGCGGTCGGGCTCGGCCGGGCTGAAATTGGGCGCCGCGAGCTTCAGCGGCTTATAGAGCGGCGTGCCGATCATCGTTTCGGATGGCTTAAATTCGGCGATCGCCTGCCGAAACCACGGCTCGCGGAGCAGGACATTGCGGAGAAACGAAACGGCTGCAGCGGCTGCTTGCGTGTTTCCGCTCTCGACGGCCGAGCGGAGTTCGGCAAGCTGCAGAGAGCCCTCGGGTGAGAGTTTCGTTGAGAACTGTTCGATCGCGGCGAAGGTATTTTTCAGGTTATCCGTATTGCCGCTTCTGGCCTCGAGCCGGGCGACCTCGATGCGGGCGGCAAGATTCTCCGGAGCTTTCTCCGCGATCCGCCGAAAAAGCTGTAGTGCTTCGGGAATGTTTGCCTCGCGTTCGAGGAGGTCAGCCAAAAGGTAAAGCGGCGTGAGATTGTCCGGAGCAAGCGAAATGGCCATCTCAAGCTCCGTTGTTGCTTTGCCGCTATCGCCCTGCTGCAATGCAATGGTTGCGGAATTTATTGTGATCAGGGAACTTTCCGGAGCTAGCTTTGAAGCCTGATCGATGGAGGTTCTCGCACCTTCCAGATCGCGTTGGCGAAGCTGGAGGACTGCGAGGTTATTCCACGCTGCGGGTTCGCCCGGAGCAGATTGCGTCGCTTTCTCAAGTTCCGATCGTGCACGGCGATCATCGCCAACGTCGAGAGCGGCCAAGCCGACATAGAAGCTCCGAACCGCCTCGGCGTGCTTTGGCGACGACGCGTCAGGCAAATTGCCGCAGCCCGCCAGCAGAACTGAAACGAAAAGTATCAACTTTCGGGATCGCAGCATGTTGAAAACTCGAACAGATCAAGGCTCGATCCGTTTTTCGCCCGGTACGAAGACGACCGGAGAATTGCCCTCGCGAATGTAATAGAACGCCCCGCCCGGAACGTCGTTGATCACCTGCTTTTCGGAACCAGGCCAGTGGATGGTCAATTCGTCGATCTTTTCGGCCGGGCCGAGCCCGAAGTGGACCCGCAGGTCGCTCATCGAAAGATAGCTCTGAGCTCCCATCACCTGCCGCTCGATGGTCCGCTCACCGATCTTCGCGACCAGCCGGGCACCGATCGCACTGCGATTTGCCTTTGAGCCTTCGAGCCAAAGCAGAACAAACTTGCCCGGCTCTTTCGAAGTATTGAAAGCGACCTGAGCAGTTCCGCCGTTGTTGTTTACGACGAAGTCGATCAGGCCGTCACCATTAAGGTCGCCGGTCGCGAGGCCGCGGCTAACTTGGATATCCTTCAAAGCATCGCCCGAAGTATCGCTTACATCCCGGAATTTTCCGTCGCCGGTGTTGAGAAATAGCGAGTTCTGCTGCGGAAACGTGACCGTGTCCGAGTTCAGGTTGATGTTGTCCTCGATATGGCCGTTAACGAAGAGCAGATCCTCAAGCCCGTCGTTATTCGCGTCAAAAAAATCGATGCCGAAGCTAAGCCGTGCCCGCGACGCGGCCCCGATGCCGACACGGTCTGCGATCTCCTCAAACAGCAGCGGAGATGTTTGGCTATAGATGGATGTGACCTCATCCTGAAAATTCGTTACGGTGATGTCTGGTCGGCCGTTGCTGTCAAAATCGCTAAAGTCGGCGCCCATGCTGCCTTCGCCGGTCCCCATATCGCTGTAAGCGCATCCGGCGATCCCGCAGATCTCCCGGAGGAGGCCCGACGGTTCATTGAGCCAAAGCTGATTCGCTTCGGTGTCGTTTGCCACATAGATATCCGACCGTCCGTTCAGATCTATATCGCCGATCGCAAGGGCGAGCCCTTTTTTGGGTGCGGCGGTGATCCCGAAACGGGAGCTTTCGTCCGAGAAAACACCGCTTCCATTGTTTATCAAGATCTGATCTGTAACCGCATCAAAAAGGATCGGTGTCGGGTATATCTGAATGCGATTACGAAATGCGGCCTTATCGTTTTCGGTTGAAAAGATCACATACCGAACCACGTATAGGTCCAGATCGCCATCGTTATCTATGTCAAGAAATCCGGCGCTCGTTGCCCATTTACCGTCATTTGGAATGCGGGCTTTTGCAGTAATATCCTCAAATTTCTCACCGGTATTGCGGAGAAGCCGGTTATCTCCGTTAAGCTCGGTAAGGAATACGTCGGGCCATCCGTCGCCGTCCACATCGCCGACCGCTATCCCTTGCCCGTAACCGATTCCGCTAAAGCCCCAAGTTTCGGTCGCATCTGAAAAGCCGCCTTTTCCGTCATTCAAAAAAAGCTTGTTGCCGGCATCGGACGGACGAGCCTGAGATCCAACGGCGCCGCTATTCACTAGCAAGATATCGGCGTCACCGTCTCGGTCGATGTCCACTACCGCAACGCCGCTACCCATTATTTCCGGAAGCCATTTCTTCTCCGTTCGCGTCGGACGGTGCGAAAAAACGACTCCGCTTTGGCCAGTTCGATCGGCAAAGGCCAGTTCGATACCAGCTGAACGCGGCGGTTCCGCCTTCGTATCCGAACTATCTCGGCAGCCTGACGGCAGGATCACCGCAAGTGCCATCAGGATCAAATATCGTAAGCGCGGTTTCATCGTATCTGTGCAGTCTTTCCGGCTTCGTTGGCAGCGGCCTCGGCCTCGGCGTCTCGTCCAAGTGCACGATAGGCCAGAACAAGGTATTGATAAACGGCCTGCCGGTTTGCTCCTTCTGCCGTGGTCAACATCTCGCGACAAAGCCGGACGACTTCTTCGTAGTTCTTGCCTGCCCACGCGGCTTCCAAACGGTAGCTTTGCTGGACGAAGTTCCGTCCGCGGATCTCCATTGATGCTCTGTTCGATTGCGCAGCCTCGGTGCGTTTGCGATATTCGTCCGCTTTTGCCATGTCGCCCTTGGCATAGAATGCTCGGCTTAGGCCATTGGCGGAGGCGATGTCCGTCGGGTCTAGTTCCTGAACCGACTTGAACACCCGGATCGCTTCGTCGTAGTTCTGTTGATCGAGGTAAGCGAGGCCAAGAAGTGCGAGTTCGTCCTTCGTTCCAGAACTCGAAAGCTGTCCCTCGATCGGCGACAGGATGGCGATACACGCTGACGCATCTCCCATCGCATACTTGCTTCGAGCAAGTAGCGTCAACGCGGGAACATCCCTTGGCTCAGAATTCTTTAGCGGTTCAAGTAATGTTGCTGTCTTTTCAAAATTGCCAAGCTTGTAGTGAGCTCCTGCCAACGTCAATTTGTCATCACGCGCCAGGCCTTCCTCAGAGCCAAGGAAGTCGATGACGGCCTGCCAATCGGAGCGAGCAACCAATGCGTTTCGCATCACTCTCCTGACAAGCTCGGCTTTCGGGTAGCGCTTTTCGATCTCCTTTATCCAAATAAAATCCTCTTGCTTGATGTTGTTCGCGCTGACCAATCTGGTGTTTATCGCCTCAAGCCGCTGGAGTGTCGGGGCGTCGTTCTTCAGGGCTTCATTATCGCGAGCCGCCGCATCGCCACCACCGCCGGCGAGGGCCGCCGCGAAAATGACCGCGAAAGATGCGAAAAAAAATCGGTGAAAAGCAGAATTTGCCAAAACTTTTCACCGATTTTCACATAGCTGGATTCGTTTGTTAAGTCCGAAGCAGGCTCTTTGCAATTACAAGCCGCTGTATCTCGCTCGTGCCCTCGCCGATGGTGCAGAGCTTTGCGTCTCTCCAATACTTCTCGGCCGGGTAATCTTTGGTGTAGCCGTAACCGCCGTGGATCTGGATCGATTCTTCGGCAACGCGGACCGCCGTCTCCGAGGCATAGAGCTTGGCCATCGCGGACTTTTGCGTCACGGGCTTGCCTGAATCCTTGATCGCCGCGGCCTGAAGAGTTAGCAAACGGGCACACTCGATCTGAGTCGCCATGTCGGCGAGCTTGAACTGTATCGCCTGAAATTCGGCGATCGGTTTACCAAACTGCTCCCGCTCTTTTGCGTATTTCACGGCAGCTTCATAGGCACCCTGAGCAATGCCGACCGAAAGTGCGGCGATCGAGATCCGGCCGCCGTCAAGTATCTGCATCGCCTGCAGAAATCCCTCGCCTTCGTTCCCGAGCATATTTTCCTCGGGCACGTAGCAATCTTCGAAAACCACGGAAGCGGTTTCAGAGGCACGCATCCCGAGCTTGTTCTCTTTCTTATCAGGGCGGAAGCCTTCCATCGACTTATCAAAAATAAACGCCGAGATGCCGCGGTTGCCCTTCTCTTTATCGGTCACGGCAACTGCGACGAGTGTATTGCAGGCGATCGCATGCGTAATGAAATTCTTCGAACCGTTGACCATCCAACCGCCGTTAGAGCGGATCGCGGTGGTCCGCGTGCCGGAAGCGTCCGATCCTGCCTGCGATTCCGTCAATCCCCAGGCACCGAACGACTCACCCCGAGCGAGCGGGACGAGGTAGTCCTTTTTCTGCTGCTCGGTCCCGAACATATAGATGTGGTTCGAGCAAAGCGAGTTATGCGCAGCAACGGAAAGCCCGACCGACCCGCAGACGCGGCCGAGTTCTTCGATTATGGTGGCATATTCCACATAACCCATTGCCGAACCGCCATACTCTTCTGGAAAGATGATTCCCATCAGGCCAAGCTCGGCAAGCTTTGGCCGGAGCTCAATGGGAAAGTGCTGAGACTCGTCCCATTCCATCACGTTCGGGCGAATCTCGCTCTCCGCAAATTCCCTGATGCTGTACTTGATCTGCTGTTGTTCTTCCGTTAGTTCGAAGTTCATAGGTGTATAACGAAATATTATGATTGCATAATGCACGGTTTCAGGGCAAGTTTTTCGGGAGAAATTGTTTCCGGCCCGGCCTTGCGGCTAAACTGAGGTGATGCAAATGAAGGGAAGGGAACTTTCGACCGACGATGAGATACGCGAACTACTGCGAGCGACGCGGGAGATCGCAGTACTTGGGATCAAACCCGAGACGCACGCGATGCAGCCGGCGTTTTACGTAACGAAATACATGCAGGACGCGGGATACAAGATCATTCCGGTACCTGTTTATTATCCCGACGTTACGGAGATCTTGGGCGAGCCGGTCTTTCGCGATCTAAGAGAAATACCCGGCGAGCGAGATATGGTCAACGTTTTTCGGCGGCCAAATGATATCGATAAGCACGTTGACGAGATCATTGCCGCTAAGCCAAGATCGGTCTGGTTCCAGCTTGGGATTCGCAATGACGCGGCAGCGAGGGCATTCACCGAAGCGGGAATCGATGTTGTGCAGGACCGTTGTCTCTTGGTCGAGCATCGGGCTCTATTATGATGATCTGTTGGGTTTTCTTGGAGCGAGAAGGGAACGGACCTCTTTTTCCGTGAGTTTCCTGTGACGTCCGACCGGAAGGCCGAGGTCATCGATGTTTCCGATCCGAATCCGGCGGAGTTTGACGACCGAGTGGCCGATCGAATCGAACATCTTCCTTATCTGCTGATTGTGGCCCTCGTAAAGTGTTACTTCATACCAACCGTTCTTGTCGGTCGGCTTAAGCGTTTCGATCTCTGCCGGAGCGGTCTTAAAGCCGTCCTCAAGCCGAACGCCGCGAGCTAATTTCCGAATCGCAACTTCGGTGGGCAGGCCTTTGACCTTTACGACATAGACCTTCGGGATCTTTTTTGAACCGGCGACGGCGTTGGTGAACTCGCCGTCGTTGGTCATTATGATCAAGCCTTCGGTGTTGAAATCGAGGCGGCCGACCGGATGCAGCCTACCATAACCCTTTACGAGATCGGTTACCAGATTTCGGCCTTCGGGGTCGGCGACGCTTGAAAGATAGCCCTTCGGTTTATTGAGCAGGATGTAAACATTTTCACGATGTGCGAGGAGCGGGTTGATCAGCTTGCCGCGAACCTTGATGTGGTCTTTATCCGGATCGGCCTTTGTGCCGAGTTCGGTGACGACCTCGCCATTGACCGCAACCTCGCCGCCGCGGATCAATTCCTCCGCAGCTCGCCGCGAGGCGACACCGGCCTGGGAGATGAGTTTTTGTAAACGTTCCATACCGCTCACTGTACAAGATCCTCGAAGTCCTCGACCGACGGCAGGTCCGAAAGGTCTTTCAGGCCGAAGTGGATGAGGAACTCCTTCGAAGTGCCGTACTGCATCGGCCGGCCGACGGTTTCCTTGTGGCCTTTGGTGACGATGAGCCGCTTTTCGAGCAGTGTTTTGATCGCCGATGCAGACTGCACACCGCGGATCTCAAGGATCTCCGGCACGGTCACGGGCTGTTTGTAAGCGATGACGGCGAGCGTTTCGAGCGCGGCGATGGAGAGCTTGGCCGAGGGCCGCGTTTTGAGGAACTGCCGGACGTATTCGTGCAGTTCGGTTCGCGTCGCTATCTGCCATCCGCCGGCGACCTCGCGCACCTGCAGGCCGCTCTCGCGGTTGTCGTATTCTTCGCGAAGTGCCTGCAAAGCGGCCTCAACGCTGGCTTTGTCTTCTTCGAGCACATCGGCGATGGTCCGTGCGGTGATCGGCTCATCGGCGACGAAGATCAACGCCTCGGCCAGTGCCATCAGCTCGCCGGTGCCGCGTGCCTGCTTTGTTTCTACCGCTGTTTCTGTTGCTTCTTCTGACATCAAACTCTCTTCAGGATTATGTCGTCGAACGTTTTTTTCTGGACGAGCTTCACGCTCTCGGTCCGTACTACCTCAAGCACGGCGATAAAGGCAGTTACGAGTTCGCGGCGAGTGTCAAACTCCTCAAAAAAGCTCGCGAGGCTCAGTTCCGCATGTTCCATTATCCGGGCGTGGAGCCGCTTGATCATATCGGCGAGCGAGACCTCGTCCCGCTCGATCTCCATCGTGATCTTCTCTTTCTGCCGCTCGACGATCTTCTGGAAAATGGTGATCAGGTCAAATACGGTCGCGCTGATCTCGGCGTTGTTCTCATCGCTTTCGATCTTGCCGCGAGGGAAGACGGCCTGTTCGATGGTCGCCTTTTCGTAGAGCATCTGGGCGGCCGATTTGTATTTTTCGTATTCGAGCAGGCGGTCGACGAGTTCCTGCCGCGGGTCTTCGGCCACTTCTTCGGGATCGGCAAAGGGATCGCGGGGAAGCAGCATCTTCGATTTGACCTCAATGAGCTGGGCCGCCATCACGAGAAAATCCGCCGCGACGGCGATGTCGAGCGACTTCATCAGCCGGATGTAGCGGAGATATTCATCGGTGATGCGGGCGATCGGGATATCAAAGATGTTCGCCTGCTCCTGCCTGATCAGGTAAAGAAGCAGATCGAGCGGCCCGGCAAATTCGCCGATGCGAATGCTCAGCTCGTCGCGCGACTCGGCGACGATCTCGGCCGTTTCCGTTAGGAAATCGAATGTATATTGTTCCTGCTCTTCCTGCATCAGGGAAAGAGGCATTTTAGCCTAAAGGGCGTGCGCAAGCTAAGGCAGAGCGTAAGATTTGCGTAACACGCGGCGGCTGCGTCAGATGTATTTCGTTTCGCGGAGGTAGATTATGTTATCGATCTGCGGTGGTTCGTGGCCGGCTTCGCGGATGAGCGTCATCAGGTTGCCGCGGTGGATCGAGGAATGAAACAAGACGTGTGTCAGCAGTTCGCGGTATGTGTTCTCGAACGGCAGGCCCTCGCTTGAGCGGTATTTGACGCGGATATCGAGCCCTTCTTCGTCGAACCGACGCAGCAGTTTATCGAAAAGATCGGCGTTCTCGCGTGCCAATTGCCCGCATTCCTCGATCGTCTGCGACGGCCAGAAGTCGAAGCCGGTCGAGTCCTTCCCGTAAAGCCGCTCGTAATATTCACGCTCGGTCACGAGAAGATGCGCCAACACCGCGACCGCCCGCTCGAGCTCCATGCCTTTCAGCGCGACGACCATCCGCCGGTTCGCCCAGTCGTTATAAGCAAAAAGCTGCCGAAGATGTTCGATGGTCTGCACGAGCTAGATGATAAATGATAATTGAAAAATGATGAATAGATGGCTTTCGGCAATGCACCTAGTATCGTTTCCCACAGCCATTTATCGTCTATTATTTATCAATTACGAATTAGCTGTCGGCTGCATATTCCTTCAGATCTTCGAGCCGGATGACGGTCAAGGCGTGTTCGTGGGTAGCGCGGAGAAAGACCTGCGGGGCCATTCCGTGTTCGAGCGCCTCTTTCCAGCGGAGCATGCACAAACACCACTTATCGCCGTGCTTCAGGCCGGGAAACGACCACTCCGGCCGCGGCGTTGAAAGGTCATTCCCCGCCGCCTTTGAGAACGCGAGAAACTCGTCCGTCACCCGCACGCAGACAGTGTGCCGCCCCGTGTCGTCCACGCCCGTCCGGCAATAGCCGTCGCGGTAAAAGCCCGTCATCGGATCCGTGCAGCAGCTCTCAAGCTCGCCCCCGAGCACATTTCGCGGCTTCGGTTTGTGCCCGTTGCCGTTCCCGTTCGTATAGCTCATAGCTGCAATTTAACCACATTCGGGCGTCCGCGGGCGAACCGCCGGGCCGATTCGTCATGGCGTCGTAACGACCTGGTGGACCGGCGAATATTTCCCGAAGGTCGCGTTGTTTTTTAGATAGACGGCGCGATATTGCCGGAGCTCCGGCCGCGCGTTTTCGAGCGGTGCGAGCACGTGGCTAACGGGCGAACGTGTTGCGACGACGGCGACCTCCCAATCCTTTGCGTCGCCGCGTTTCATATCGATCCGCAACGCCGGTATCCGCCGCTTGATGTAACGAAATTCGATGACCGAGCCCGGCAGGGCGGTGATCTGCATTTCGGGGAATATCTCCTCGGCGTCGAGCCGGGCGACCTCGTTCCGCACAAGCCCGAGCGACTCGCCGACGATGGTGTTATAGCCCGGCGAGGCCTTGATTTTCCTTATCAGCCGCCTCGCATTTGCGATGATGCCGTTCGAGGCCGTCGCCGGAAAGGCCAGCACCGGGAACGCGGGAAGCACAGCGACCGGCCCGCTCGCCTTTCCACGAATGATCCGCCGCTTCGCCGAGCTGAAGGCTTCTTTCGTGTTCGCGATCTGCAGCGAAGTGTTCTGGAGATAAGTAAAAACGGCCGCGTCATCCACGATGCGTTGCACTTCATCGGGCGTGACGCCCAAGCTCGCCGCCACCGCCGGCAATCGCTCGGCCAGACCATTCAATAACAGGCCAATATCGCCTTCTTTCACGGGAAAATCACGTTCTGCCATACCAGTTTCCTCTTAACTGTCAGTCTCAGCGGCCCGGAAATGACCAACTGCAGTTACACTATAGCACATCGTGTAAACACGATGGCATATAATGTTTACACGACAGTTTATCATGTAAACGCGACTGCTCATCACGTACACACGATGGCTCATCGCGTAAACACGACAGCTCATCGCGTAAACACGACAGCTCATCGCGTAAACACGACAGCTTATCGTGTAATGACTTTTGCTTTTGTCTTATTGACCAGGAATGATCGGAGAGCGGCGGCGGGTCGCATTCATTTAGACACGGGGCATCGCTGAAAGCACCTTATTTATTGACTCTCAGCGGCGGGTGAGATCATTTCAAGGGCCTTTTCTATCGGGCGGGCGATGATCGCACGGTCGCCGGCGACGACTATCGGGCGATTGAGAAGGCCCGGATTTGCGACGATCGCGGCGATTATCTCGTCTTCGGGCGTCTCCGGCGTGAATCCGCGTTCCTTAAATTCTTTTTCCTTCGTCCGCAGCAGCCCGAACGCCGAAATCTGCAACTTTCCGAGCAGCATTTTCACATCCGCCGCCGTCAGCCGCTCCCTAAAATAATCAACCTGCTCAAACCGAACGCCATTCTCCCGGAACAGCCCCGCCAAATTGCGACAAGTCGTTCAAGTAGGCTTTTCGTAAATCGTGATCTTCACTAGGTTACTTCTTGCGTTCTATTTCGGATCGTAGAAGAATTTCCGCTTTCTCAATATAGATGCGAACAATGACAATGTTCGATCGATTCGGGTTCGGAACAATCTCGTTGGCAATGCCGACAACTGCTGCGGGCTTTCCTTTGTGTTTTGAGAAATTGAATCGATCCGCCAGTTTTATGTATTCGAATGCCAAAATCGAAGTAGCCTGGCGATTAGTGGCGGTTGTCATAGCATCGGAGTCACCTTTCTCTTTGCTGCCGCAAATATGATTGAACATAGGCGGCTGGCACTCGATACCAAGTGGACGAAACGGCGTTACGATCTTCTTTCCGACTACTTTCGGCAATTCTTTCTCAAGATCGTCATAGCTAAGATCACCAACCGAGACCGCTCCTGCGGCTGAGTAGATCAAAATGTATCGAAGATTGCCTATCGAGTCAGCACTGTCATCGTTCTTAAGGCGTGTTATATATCCAGACGAAAGATCGAATGCCTCTTTCCATCTCTCGTTAGCCAGTTTGTCGAAGAGTTCGTCCCACTGCTTGTCGGTAAGACTATCTGGCCCGGTTGACGACTGTGCAGACGCTGTGAACGCGAAACTGGCGAGTGCGAAAAATAGTACAAAGAATCTCATTTCGTTTCGTCCTTACTTTCTGATTTTGTCCCGACCACAATAGGTCGTTCGAATCGACACTACCTGAAGCGATAAAGATGAGATGACACGTCCGCTTCCGGTTACATATCGAGTTCGACGCGAAGGTCTTCCGGGGAGTAATTGATAACTGGTACGCCGTGATGACCAAGAACCTCGATGAACGCCCGCTTGGAATAGTTTGCGATCTCGGCGGCTTTGCCAAGCGATACGCGATCCATTTCATAGAGCTTTATCGCGAGCAGCGTCTGTGTCTCGTCCTTCGTTATGTTAGGCGGAAGATTTAGCGTTAGTTTGACCGTGTTCTGCATCCGATTCACCTGAGTTCGAAGTTTAGCACCAAGAGCGTCGGAATTAAACAGTTTTTGCCCGCTCAAGTTTCATTGTGGAAGCGACTAATGGGGATCTAACCTTTCGAGACCTCAGGAACTGTTAGCCTTTCGAGGTAATGACGCACCCAGCGGTTGGTCAAGTCGGCTTCGGACCGGACGCGGTCGAGTTCTTCGGCAAATCCAACGGTGCGCGCGAGCTTTACGTACTGCACAAACTCTCGCGGCATGTATTGCTCGATCAGCATATCTGCGACGCGTTTGCGGATGCGGCGGCGGTGGTCTTCGGACAGATGGCCGGCAGAATGTCGAAGTGCCTTCGCCGCGTCGGATTTCAATATCTTACCGAACGGCATCGAATCGCTGTCTTCGATCAGCTCAACGCCGAGCTCGATACAAGCAGGATCGCCCTGCCTTATGCCAACAATTACTTCTTCGATAAGAGGATAGATCCATTTCGTTGAACCCGCTTCATAAATGCGTGGCGTTAACTCCATGACCGTAGTGCCAAACGCCTTAGCATACGACCGGAAACGCCGCTCGATCTCCTCGCGGCTCCAACGCCCCTGCCCATTGAAATCGCGAATCTCGTTCATATACTTCGAAGACGCATCAGCTCTACAGCCATTATAAGCGGAAGGGCAAGCCCTTCCGTCCGGTCAATCTCGTTCCATATCCCTTTTCATTTTATGCTCCGAAGCGATCAGGAGAAGCAGTATGAACGTGGGAAATGTCGAAAACAGAAGAGCCCATTCGAGTGCCGACCCGCTGCCGGCATGAATCAACAGCCATCCAAACATCACGACAAATGAGCTGAACGGAAGGCCAAGAACTGCGAGGGCGACCGGAAAATAGATGAACGAGACGATCACCGCTACAACAT
>ERZ1066135.453-NODE-453-length-22260-cov-6.053592_pt1 | contig 22260 bp, 16 predicted proteins | sample MGYA00382782_ERZ1066135 | MGnify/ENA primary metagenome ERZ1066135 (study PRJEB33369, sample SAMEA5778365) | biofilm metagenome | biome: Industrial cooling water; feature: Water cooling tower basin; material: Biofilm | place: United Arab Emirates | collected... | reverse complement strand
TGCTCTTTCACCACTAATTCCTTCTATGTCAAGTACATCTGCAAATAATAATATTGATACTAAACTCATATGATCATCTATATCACCACCTGTATTATTTATAGCTTTTTCAGAAATATCAGTGCAAATAAAAACCCTCATTTTATTACCCTGTAAAGCACCTACGTTATCATTTCCTGAACCAGCTCCACTTGTTGTAACATTTATAGAAGAAGATTGTGCTGACCAATTTCCAGCAGCATCTCTTGCTCTTACAGCCATAGAATAGGATGTAGAAGCAACAAGTCCATTTACATTAAATGATATTGAACTCGTAGTACCAAGAGAAGTTCCATTTCTGAAAACTTCATATCCAGTAACTCCTATATTATCAGTTGATGTTGTCCAACTCAAAACAAAACTTGTTTGAGAGATTGATGTTGCACTAAGATTTGTTGGAACACTTGGAGCTTGAGTATCTACAACAGGAGATGATGTGGTTACATTAATGGCAGATGATTGAGCTGACCAATTTCCAGCAGCATCTCTTGCTCTAACTGTCATAGAATAAGAAGTACTTGATGATAAGCCATTAACATTAAGAGAAGTAGAAGTAGTGGTGCCAACTGATGTATTATTTCTAAAAACTTCATATCCTGTTACTGCTACGTTATCAGTAGAAGCAGTCCAATTAAGAATAAAACTTGTTTGTGATATAGAAGTAGCACTAAGTCCACTAGGTACGCTAGGAGCTTGATTATCAGGAGTTCCTCCAGTTTCATTCAAGCAAAAATCATCAACAATGATTTCGCCTACAGTACCACTTTTCCAAACATAAACTTGTATACTGGTAGTATTAGTCGGAGCTATAGATGATACTGTAAAACTACTAGTTGTTGTGCCAGTGACTACTGTTTTAACATCAAGAAGAGTAGTACCGGTAGAATTTCTAAAATGCATACCAATTGTAGCATAAGAAGGATTATTTGATAATCGAGCTTTAGCAGTCAAAGTATATGTTCTACCAGCAGTCATATTAGCAATAACTTGAGCAAAACCACCTTGAGCTGGTCCTGCTATTCCTTCACCCCCACTAACACTAAATCCACCCCAATTTGACCAACTTGATGTGCCAGACGAAAAGCCACTATTTTGAATTGATACGTTACATAATGAAGCAGGATTTTGAAGTGTATTTACCCCAAGTGTAGTCGATAAAGCAGACCAATTATCACTTGTATCTCTCGCTCTAACCGACATGTAGTAAAGTGTATTTGGTTGAAGACTAGTAACATTTAAGTTTGTAGATGTTGTAGTAGCTATGGCAACACCATTTCTGTAAACTTCATATAAAGCCACACCACTATTGTCTGTAGAAGCTGTCCAACTTAATGTAAAGCTTGTTTCGGTAATAATACTTGCAACTAACGAAGAGGGAACACTTGGTGGTGTGTTATCTGGTATTGCTAATGTAGTAACAGTTACTAATGCTGAAGAAGAAGAGTTTCCAGCAGCATCAATTGCTATTACACTTACGGAGTAGGATGTACTTGCAGTTAGTCCAGTTAAAGCGAAAGTAGTTCCTTGAACTGTAGCAACTGGATTTCCATTTGAAAATAATTGATATCTCTCAACAGCTACATTATCTGTTGAAGCATTCCAGCTTAGAGAAAAAGATGTTTGGCTAATTTGCCCTGCTAATAAATTAGTAGGTGTTGAAGGTGCTTCAGTATCTGATAAAGTTGAAACTGATAAATTTGAAATTGATGACCAATTACCAGTAGCATCTCTTGCTCTTACACTAGAGGTGTATGAAGTGCCATTTTGTAATCCTGAAAAACTAAAATTTGTTGAACTGGTAGTGCCCAACGAAATACCATTTAGGAAAACTTCATAAGCGGATACTCCTACATTATCAGTAGAGGCATTCCAATTTAAAGTAAAACTATTCAAAGTTATAGCACTACTTGCAAGCGAACTTGGGGCTGATGGTGCTTGTAGATCAGGAAATGAATAGCTAAGATTTCCTCCTACCTGAGTTGCATTTGTAGTATAAACTGAAGTCCAATTAACATTGTCGTTTGAAAGTTGACAATCAAACCCTCTAAGTGTTGACCAATTTTGCAAATTAATTTTTACCGCATCTATAGAAACAATTGAATTAAAATCAATAGTAAAAGAGATTGGAGTAGTAAAAGTTCCTGCCCAATAAGATGCAGTGGTAATGCCATCATATATGATCCATGCTGCAGCATTGTTTTGGCTATTTTGGGTACCAGTACTATTTGTTTTTTTGGGTGAAGGATATGAAGTTGTTCCTGACATCCATTCTATCTCTTTAATATCGAGACTTGTTCCATTGTTGATAGTAATTTTTGCATAACGACCAGATTGAGCCATCGAACAAAAGCCCAAAGCTGCCGTTATAATAGTTAAGATAATTTTTTTCATATTTAGAAAATTATAGGTTACGTTCACAAAATTATTTGCATAGTACAATACTCAAATTTGCATTATTAGGCATTATTAGGCATCTAGCTATCAGTGTCTGTAAATCAATATTTTACAAAGAAACAATAAGTATACATATATATCCTTAACACAATAAAAGCTACTTTAAAATTGGTAAAAGATCATGAAATTATAGACGAACTTTTCAATTTCATTTCTACAAAACTTGATTGGGAAAGTAAGGAAAGTTGGACTAACTATCATTTTAATAAATTATCGGACATAATTTTTAAAGAAGTATGTGTTTTAATCAGTACAGATACTTTGAAGAGAATAGTTGGAAAAAGAGGCTCATTAAAACCCTATAATCCTCATGCAGAAACTAAAAATGCGTTAGCAAAATTTATAGGCTATTCCAATTGGGAAGAATTTGAGCATTTCATAGTAAATAAATTAAACAATCAATCATTTGAAAGTAATAATTCAGTTAACAAAGTATATAATGTTTCGAAAAATCCTTTTTTACAAAAAACTATAATAATTACTTCAATAATCGTTGTAGGGTTATTTGTATTTGTATTTTTTTATTTCAATACTTCAATAAAAGGCAGTATTCTGCTTGAATATGATATAAAAAATACACCTATGATGGTTAAAGCTCAATATAATATCGACAAAGGATTAAAAAACGATTCAGTATGGTTAGATTTTGGTTATAATCAGCAATTAAATGTTAATCATGATAGAGTCCCAATTTATTTAGAAAACTCAAAAGGAAGTTTATATCACAGTTATTTAATTCCTGGCTTGTTTATTGTAAAACTAAAAACAAGCAAATCAACTTTAGATTCTGAGGTGGTAATAGTTCCATCTAAAGGATGGGAATCATTTATAAAAAATCCTTATGTTAGCTATACAAATTTACCAAAATCAGAAAATGAAAAGCTCTTTTGTTCTGAAATTGATAGAGCCGAATGGGGTTTACAACCTCATGATGATTATTGTATAGAGCATATCAATATGGGCAATTTTTCTTTTGACGGTGATAATTTTGATGCAGAAATAAAATTCAAAACTGGAATTTCGACAGGTAGTATAGCATGCTTTGATTTCAAATTGCTATTTCATGGTAATCAAGGCAATCCAATTTTTTTAAGCTTTTTAGAAGAAGGCTGCAATCAATTTCAAAATTTACAAGTTTCGGATGTTGTTAAATTTGGAAACAAAGACAATACATTACACGGACTCAGCATCCGTCCAGATTCAAGTTATACCCTTAATATATCAAATCACAATAAAAAAATGACAATCACCCTCAACAAAACTAAAAAATATGAAATAAGCTATCACTTACCGGTTCAAGATATTGTAGGTATAAAATTAAATACAAAAGGAAGGGGTGAAATATATTACATGAAAGTTTGGCAAAATAATCGTTTGAAAATTAACGAGGAATTTATGAAAGAACCTTCTTTATAATCAAAATAATAATACTTGACTAATATTCAAATTTTAGAATTAACAACAAGTATAAGTCCTATTTCTTTTTACCTCCCACAGGAAAACGCATCTTGTATTCGGCATCGGTTTCGCCTTTGCTAATTTTGGTGAGTTTGCCTTTTAAAAGCTGTTTTTTCAGTGGTGAAAGATAATCTATAAATAGTTTTCCATCCAAATGATCGTGTTCATGTTGGATGATGCGGGCCTGTATTCCTTCATACTCTTCCACATGCTCTGTAAAATTCTCGTCTACATACTTGACCTTCAGCTTTGATGGACGCATAATGCTTTCTCTTATTCCAGGTATGCTCAAACAACCCTCTTCGTAGGCCCATTCTTCGCCTGTTTGTTCCAAAATATGTACATTAATGAACACCTTCCTAAATCCGCTGTCTTTTAAGCTTTCCAAAACAGTGCCATCTACCACAAAAATTCTGATATCTTTACCAATTTGTGGGGCAGCCAAACCTACACCGTTGGCATTTGCCATAGTTTCATACATGTTTTGAATTAGCCCATTAAGGTCGGGATAGGTTTTGTCTATATCTTTAGAAACTCTTTTTAACACAGGGTCGCCATAGGCTACTATAGGTAGTATCATTTTTTATACAAATAGATTTGGTTATCACTTAGCGTGATTTTTTTAACATTGAGCTCGCAAAAATAAAACATTATTGTGCTTCAACGATAGTTAACACCGTATTTCTATAATATATTGTGTACAAAATGAGAATTGTTGTGTTTTTCTATCAATAGGAATTTAACACCATTTTAAATACCTTCGTGTAGTGTGTTCCCATTATCTATTTATTTACATTTTATTATCAAATGAAGAAAATTTGTATTATCTCGTGTTTTCTAACTCTGGTATTTTTTTGTGGAGTAGCCCAAGAGCATATGCAAATCATGTAAATAATTCTACATTGGGCGAAGCAGCCAATTCGGGTATTGGGTTTGGATTAATGGAACTCCCTTTTCTTTTCTTATGTATTTATTTTGCATTCAAAACGGCCTATATTCTAAAAGGAGGAGTTTTTGGCAAAGGAATGAATTTGATGGCTTGGGGCTTTTTGATAATGGCCGTTGGTCACATTCACATGCAGTTAGACCACATTTTGGGTTATAATTTGTTCAATTTATTGTTTGGCACTGTTGCGGGCAACATTGTTTGGTTTATTGCTTTGATTATCACTTGGTCGCTGTCGGGGTGGGGCTTTTACAGTATTTACAAAGCAAGCAAAGGCTAATTCATATTCAGGGCCTAGAAGCACTATGTTTTTCATTATTGTATAGACCTCATATTTGTTAAAAACCGCTGATTGTTTTGATTAAAACCTTTTTTACTGATTTTTTAAATAAAAATAAATACACCAATCAAAAGGTTTCTACAAAAGATGTAAAGCCTTACATTTCATCGTTGTTGAGTATATTCCCTTCTCATTCACATATTGTTTCCAATAAAAATGATATTGAAAAAAAGATTAATATATTTTTGGCCCAGTCTGTAGAAAAACAAATACTGCGCTTACCTTCCTTTTATCTGTATTTAGAACAATATTTAGCAAACATAAACCCTGATTCGCACGGGGCATTTAATATTGAAAAGTTTAGAAAATCGATCAAAGCAGAATATGGGCACATTTTCCCCATCTTCCCGGGCTTGGAAATAATCTTTGCTGAAACACAAACCCAAACATTTGAATTATATAAACTCTTTCTGAATGAATTATCCGGAAATATCATAAAAATATTGGGTAATCAAGATTTGAAATTGAACGAGCTGCAAAAACAGCTAAGTAATATTGCCATTTTCCCATCCAATCAAACGAACATTAAAAACAACATTCCTCGTCTACAATCGATAGAAGATTGGAATGTATATTTGATTGATTTTTCAGAAAAGCTATATGAAGATTTAGAGACGAGATTTAATACAGAGTTTGCAACCCGATTTTACAACCGAACGTATGAAACACTAGCAGAAACATATAGAAATCTTGATAATTTCCACGAAATTTTAAAGCTTTTTCCAAACAGAGTACTTGACGAGGAGAAACTTGGACTTTTGTCAAATCAACAAATAAAACTGCTTTTGATGGAAAAAGTACAGAGTTTAGAGAAACTTTCAAACGAACTAATCCACAAAAACGAAGCACTTGAGCAGGCAGGTAAAATTATTGAAGACCAAAACGAAGAATTAAAATTATACAGCGAAAATTTAGAGCGCCTTGTCCAAAAAAGAACCCTTGAACTAGACAACAAAAACAAAGAGTTGGTAAGATATATAGGTAAGCTTGAACAGTACACCTTCACTGTATCTCACAGCATTAGAGGACCCATAGCAAGGTTATTGGGCCTTACAGACATATTCAGGATCTATGAAAACGAACCCGAACAACAAAAATTTGTCATACCTAAAATAGAATATTCTGCCAAAGAGCTCGATCAAATAATTAAAGACTTGAATAGAGCCATAGAAATCAAAAACGACCATCACACCATTAGTTTTGTGAACCTAAAAGAAGTTTTTGGCAGATTAATTGACTATTTCAGCCACAAATACAATTTAGAAAAAAGTAGTTTTGAAATCTATTTGAACAACACAGGTTCTTTTTTGTCAAACGGCATGTATATAGAAAGCATTTTTTACAATATTCTAAGCAATGCAATAGTATTTGCGAATCCGCAACAAAAACTGCTTGTAAAAATAACATCTGAAATTACTGGTGATAAAATTAAGGTTTCAGTTTCAGACAACGGATTGGGAATAGACACTGAAATGTATCGCGACAAGCTATTTGGTTTTTACCAAAGATTTCACACCCATATAGAGTCAAAAGGCTTGGGATTGTTTCTCACCAAAGAACATGTAGAAGCTCTAAATGGGCAAATCGAACTATTTAGTAAACCCAACGTGGGCACTCAACTACTAGTGACACTGCCATATACATTGTAAAAAATGTATCTTTGTCTCTCTGCCTATGTTACAACTGTTACAAAACTTTCAGAAGAAGCTCACCAACCTCACTTCGAGCAATCGTTCGCTGTATTTGCCTAGGCTTTCAGCCGAAAACGATATAGATTTGGCCGATTTTGAATATGTTTCACCGAGTAAAACGGCTTTTTCTCTTCTTGAAGACATAATTATTAGAAATAAAAAAGTTCTACTTTCACCCTATATTGACAGCCGAGATGCTGAAAACAACCAAATAAGCAAACGGCTTCAGAAAATATTTCATAAATCTACTTTAGTACAACAAGAAAGGGGTGCAAAAGACCTTTATCTTGGTTATCCATTTGTAGAAGGACGCTTAAACTCAGGACAATACATCCGTTGTCCTTTATTGTTTTTTCCTGTTTCGCTTTCACTTTCTTCCTCGAAAAGTGAAAAACTTTTTTGGCAAATCGCTGTCAGAGAGGAGGAATTACCCACTTTTAACAAAAGCTTTTTACTTGCTTACAGTTACTACAATAAAGTGTCGCTAGATGAGGCGCTCCACGATTTTCAGTTGGAAGACCCCTTTGACGACCTCCTTTCATTCCGAAACTCTCTTTATCAACTCCTCAAAGACTCCAAAATTGAGCTAAACTTTAATTCGGATACTTTTTCAAACCAGCTAAAACAAATCATTGATTTTAAGGCTGAAGAAATGGAGGCGAGCTATGCCGAAGGGCAGCTAAAAATGCAGCCACAGGCCGTTTTAGGACTTTTTCCCCAAGCTGGTTCTTTTATATATGCTGATTATGAGCAGTGGATACAAGAATGCAGCTATGCTGATACTGAAAGTTTTTTTGTTGAAAAATCTTCAGAGAAGCCTGCTTCACTTGTAAAAGAAGAACATGTATTAAATATATTTCCAATTGACGCATCGCAAGAAGATGCGATTTTAGCCATAAAAAGAGGGAAATCTATAGTAGTGCAAGGGCCGCCAGGCACAGGGAAATCGCAGCTTATAGCCAGTTTGGCGGGCGATTTTGCCGCAGCTGGGAAAAATGTGTTAATTGTGTGCCAAAAACGTGCGGCTATTGATGTCGTGTACCAACGGCTGAGCAAAAAAGGACTTGATGCTTTTGCAGGGTTGGTACACGACTTTAAAAACGACAGAAAAGCCCTTTATGAGCTCATTTCGAAGCAAATAAATGAGCTTGAAAGCTATGAAAACCAAAATAATGCACTTGATACCATTTGGCTTGAGCGTGAATTTTTGCAAACATGCCGTACCATCAGCGAGACTGCCGAGCAATTATCAAACTTTAAAAATGCTCTTTTCCACTCTCACAGATTTGGAATTTCACCCAAAGAATTATATCTGAAATGCCAAAAGCCGGATACTATTGTAGATATTCAGGCAGAAGTAAAGCAGATCCACTACAATGAGTTGGAAAACCTTCTCTCAACTTTTGGTGAACTACACGATTATCATAAAATAATAGAAAAAAACGCCCCATTGTGGCTTGAAAGAGTGAGTTTTAGTCATTTTGGAGGAAATGACATGGTAAAAATTTCGGAACAAATTTCTCTTTTGGAAGACTTTCAAAAAAAGCTGAACCACGATTGGGAAATGACCAAAAATCTAGTAGAAAACAATGATTTTTTTGCCAAAACAGATAAAATAATAGCCGACACTGAAGCAAAACCTGCATTCGAACTTCTTAATAAATCCAATGTAAAAACACTCAAAAAATCCATCACCAAGGCGTTAAACCTTTATTCAAGCCCATTGCTCGATATCGTTGACTTTGGCAATATTTACAAAATAAAGGAGGAACTCATTCAAGCCAAAAATCTTCTTAAAAACCCTTTAAAGGCACTTTTTTGGAAGGCTTTGCATAAAAACAGTATTTTCATTGAAGTTTTACACAAAGGAGAGAAAGTTACTTTACAATCGGTCGAGAGCTACATAGCTTTGGCCGATAAAGCCATTGAGTACATTAATGAAACCGATGTAATCAAAGGCTATCTGCCTGTAAATGAAGACAAATTTGACAGTACATTTTTACAAAAACTCAGAAAAACCATTGAGTTTTACGAATATTGCATCACTTTCCCACTTTGTAGCGAATGGATTGAAAAAGATGTATTTTTTGAGGAGTATGCCCATATTTCTGTTCTAAAAAATATTTATGAAGCTCAAAAAGTGCTTTGGAATAAGTATTTAGGCACATCCATTTTAGAAAATATTTTGTCAGGTAGCCAATCGGCAGAGGATTATAGAAAACAAATTGCCATCGGATTTGATATTATTTTAGCTTTCGATTCGCTGTTTGCTTCTCTGCCAAATGCTAAAAAAGCCATTTTCAGCAAATGCAACTCAGCCCATTTCGACAAAAAGTCATTTATCCGTTTTGTAGAAAACAATATTTTATATACCTACATTTTTCTGCTTGAAGATGAAAAACCTGTACTCAGGATGGTTTCTACGCCCCAAATTCAAAATTTGGAAGACAGGTTGCAAAAAATGGTTGTTCGCAAACAAGAGCTTTCTACACAAATCGTATTGCTCAAACTGCGTGAACGCACTTATAAAAACACAGCCTTTAATCGCTTAAATAATAGAACTACTTACAGAGAGCTACTTCACCAAGTCACTAAGAAGAAAAAAATATGGCCGTTACGCAAATTGATAGAAAATTTCTCTGGTGAGGTTTACGATTTAATACCCATTTGGCTGGCCTCGCCCGAAACTGTATCAGCCGTTTTCCCTTTCAAAATCGATTTTGATTTGGTGATATTCGATGAAGCTTCGCAGTGCTTTGCTGAAAAAGCCTTTCCTGCCATGTATCGAGGCAAACAAGTGGTGATAGTAGGCGACAGCAAACAATTGCAACCCAACGACCTTTACCAACCTCGCTACGAAACTGACGATGAAGGAAATATGGATACAGAGACGGATTCAATTCTTTCTTTAGCTATAAAATATTTGCCTCAAACCATGCTTCGAAGCCATTACCGGAGCAAAGAATCGGCTTTGATTAATTTTTCAAACAGGCATTTTTACAACCATAAATTACATATTTTGCCTGATTATGAACAAATTAAACAAAAAAACACCCCTTTAAAATATCTTAATGTACACGGCATTTGGGAGAAACAAGCCAATAAAACAGAAGCAGAAAAAATACTGGAGCTTTGCATTGATTTATTGAAAAACAAACCCGAAAAAGAAATAGGAGTTGTGACATTCAACAGCACCCAAGCAGCTTTGATTGAGCAAATTTTTGATGATTATGCAGCTTCAAACGGATATTTATTTCCCGAAAGTCTATTTATCAAAAACATAGAAAACGTGCAGGGTGACGAGCGCGACATTATATTGTTTTCTACTGCCTATGCTCCCGACAAATCGGGCAAAATGCAGATGCAGTTTGGTTCACTAAACCAATTGCATGGCGAAAATAGGCTCAACGTGGCCATTACTAGAGCAAAAGAAGAAATTTATGTGGTCACCAGCATTTATCCATCGCAATTGCAGGTGGAAAACAGCTTGAATAACGGGCCTAAATTGCTGAAAAAATACCTTGAATATGTATATGAAGCATCGCAAGGCCATTTGAAAGAAGTTGTTTTTGAGAGAAGTTTCTCAAACGGTTGGTATTTGAAATCGGCTTTGTTAAGTAGAAATAAATCATTGCTACCATCGCCTTGGCCGTTTGCAGATTTACGCCATGGCGAAGGCAACGAGCTCATACTCACCGATGATGAACTGTTTTATAGTGCCTTGTCTGCCAAAGATGCTTTTGCGTATCTGCCATTGCAGCTCAAAAGCAAAAATTGGCATTATGAAAGGATGTTTAGCAGGGTATATTTCGAGAATAATAACAAAAAATGATAATTTGGAAATAACTTCAATGATACATATATTTGCCTCATGCATAAGTGTGTAAATATTCTAGCTTTCCTACTAATTTCTATATGGGGGTATTGTCAAGAGATTGAATCAAAAGTTATCAATAGTAGTGGAAATACAATTCAAAATCCCGATTATACTTTAATTTATTCGGTTGGTAATATTGTTGGGGATAGTAAAAGTCAATTGTTAATTGGTTTTCTATCATACAATAATGAATTGACAGCTACTCATGATTTAATTCTTCAAAACATCAAAATTTATCCTATACCATCTAATGATTATTTTGTAATATCTGGAAGTGATATTACAAAAATAGAAATTAAGAGCATAAATGATTCATATATTGAAAAGCAAATCAATCTAAATAATAACCATTTTGATATCACTCATCTGCCAACAGGTTTTTATTATATATCAGTATTTAACAAGCATTCTTTTACTATTAAAAAACTAATAAAAAATTAAATGAATAAACATGTTCTAATTTCATTATTAATTTGCGCATTTATTTATACATATGGTCAGCCTCCAAAAGCTTTTAATTTTCAAGGTCAAGCCAGAAATACTGATGGTACATATGTATCAAATAATATTATTACAGTAAAAGCTAGTATATTGACAAGTTCAATCAATGGAAATACAGCATATTCGGAAATACATTCATCACAAACAAATATTGGAGGAATATTTAATCTCTCTATTGGAAATGGAGTGGCAACAATTGGTAATTTCTCTTCAATTGATTGGTCAAAAGGATCTAAATTCTTAAAAATTGAATTTGACCCTTTAGGTGGAACAAACTTTATTTTATCAGGCACCACAGAACTACTTAGTGTTCCTTATGCATTATATGCTGAAAAGTCAGGTAATGGAGATGTCCCAATTACATTATCAGGAAAGGGTGCTACTACTATCACTGGTTCATATCCAAATTATGTTATTGAAAGCAGAAGCATAATAAATAATTACACAACAATATTAGGAAATAATAACACATTTGTAGGGCCTACTTTTCAATCGGGTTTAGGGATTTCTGTAGAAGGCTCTACAATAACTAATACTAAACCAGATCAAATTATTACTTTAACTGGTAAAAAAGATATTGATGTCTCTGGGCAATACCCTTCCTTTCAAATTTCAATGAAAGAGAATACGGACATGAAATTTTGCACTGTTATTGGCACAATTGGAATCAACAGCAATCTGTCTATTGCAGCTGCTGCAACTGACATTCCTGTGACTATAAGAGGTGGAGAATTTCTAAAAACAACAACTTCGGGTTTAAATGGGAACTTTACTATTTTAGGTGTACCTACGGGTGAATACGATATTATTGTAGGTTATAAAATGAATTACAAACAAATAAACCCCATAAGTTCAATTACTGTTATCAGTGGCGGGAAAGAAATAAGAAATGTTGGTATTAGAGGTAACTTGGTATCAGACTTTGGTAGCCCTCCTCCAAGTCTAACAGGAGCGACCTTAACAGGTACAAATCTAATTTCTATTACAGGAAATTATCCGATAACGGGGGTTAATTATCCTTTATTTATTGTAGGTTCTACAAATAATGTTAGTAGTACAAATTATATTCAATACGGATTATCATGTTCAATGACAGGAGTAAACATGAATTGTAGTTCTGCTGGAGATTACAGCAATTTAGCAGCACTAAATGAAGTCTATATTATCGCTTATTCCAAGGATACTGATTATGTCCCTTCATATCCTGAATCGCTCAATTACTCCAGAATTAGCACTCAAGGTTCTAATGTTATAAAAGTCATCAAAAGATAGTCCTTTTAATTTTTATTTCAATAAAGATTGCACTTTCTATTATACATTTGTAATTAATAAAACTTTTATAAAAACCATGAGCAGACGCAGTGACGCAGTAATCGCATTTTTAGCAGGTGCAGCCGTAGGAGCTACCTTAGGCATATTGTTTGCCCCCGACAAAGGCGAGGTAACCAGAGAAAAGCTGGGTAACCAACTGGAGAAATATAAAGAAAAACTTAAAGATTTGATTGCAAAATACAGCAAAGAAGTGGCCAATACTGAAAACGGAGAGGTGATCACAGCTGCTAAGTCGGAAGGAATGAAAGTAGTGAAAGATGCCAAAGCTCAAGCTGAAGCATTGCTTGGCGATGTAGAAGATTTAATAGGTCAAATCAAAGGTAAAAGGCCATAAATATGGCACTGATTAAATCCATCGAAGGTGTATCGCCTGTGTTTGGCCGCAACTGCTGGCTGGCAGAAAATGCCACACTAGTAGGCAAAGTTACTGCTGGAGATGAGTGTAGCTTTTGGTTCAATGCCGTGGTACGTGGCGATGTGAACACCATCACCCTTGGCAACAAAGTAAATGTGCAAGACGGAGCGTGTATACACTGCACTTTTGAGAAATTTGCTACCGTAGTAGGCAACAATGTATCTATAGGCCACCATGCCATAGTACACGGCTGCACGCTTGAAGACAACGTACTCGTAGGAATGGGCGCTATCATTATGGATGGTGCTTATGTAGAGAAAAATGCCATTATTGCCGCAGGAGCGGTGGTTTTGGAAGGAACAAGAGTATCATCAGGTTCTATTTTTGCCGGAGTTCCTGCCAAAAAAGTGAAGGACGTGAGCGAAGAGCAGACAGCACAGCTTATCAACCGCATTGCAAACAACTATGTCAGGTATTCAACCTGGTATTAATCTTTTTTCTCCTCTGTCTATTTTTCGTTCATTGTAGCTAAAAAAAACCAGCCTACACACATCTCTCATGCATAGGCTGGTGGTTTGCTTTATTTTACACAGACTTACTTTATCTTAGCCACATCATCGAGTATCAGCACCCAATCGTTGTCTTTGCCAAGGGTGGGTGGGGTGAAATCTTTCGTGCCTTTTTTGGGTATTTCGCCTGCCTGAGTGGTTTCGCCTGTGCGTGGGTTGTACCAAGTGGCTTTTAGCTTACTGCCACTCAGTTTATCTAAATTTATATTTACGGTTTTTCCTACAGGGATATACACAAAAGCATAGACTCCGGCTGCGTCTCTGGTGGCTACCACATACTCCGGACTAGCGGTTTGTGTAAATGTCAGTAGGCTTTGGTCGGGAATGCGGGTAACGAATGGTCTCGACAGCATCAGATTTCTCAGGTGTTTCATTTGGTTGGCTCCAGGCAAGTCTAGTGCTCCATACCAAGGCATGCGTGGATTGTTTACTGGCAGCTTGTCGGGCGAGAACATTTGCCATACAGGATGGCAGCCATAGGTGTGGCCATGTCCTCCGGCAAACACGCCCCAATAGGCTGATTTGCGCACATCGGTAGGGGTGCTGTAGCCGTGTTCGCGGGCGTTGAAGCAAGCCGGATGCTCTTCGTAAATCGGTTCTCCGTCCATCACTGGCTTGGTAGGCGACAGATTGTAGTCTTTTTGGATGCGTTCATACACATTTACATCTCTGCAATGTCCCGTTTGCATCATATTGAAGTCGAGCCACTCATCGGTATGAAAATATTCTGAAGAGGTGTGTCCTCCCGGGGGGTGAAAGGTAAATACTACGTTTTCTCTCTTGCCCACACCTTTGATGACGCCCACAGCCAAAGCCCTGAAAACGGCTTTGTGTGCCGGTTGTGGTTCGCGGTCGCCTCCATTTACCCAAATGATATTCTTCTTGTCTTTAAAGCGGTTGCCAAGCCATTCGCCATAGATGCGTGCATTTTCAGTAGTGAATACCACAGGGCCTTGTCCCCAGTTCATTTTGTCTACTTTATCGCCCCAGGTAGGCAGTAGGCCTATTACAATGCCATATTTGGCAGCCAAATCTATGATGTATTCTACGTGTTGGAAATATTTCTCATTTGGCTTAGTGGGGTCTAAGTCTACAAAAGGTACTTCGCCATAAGGGTTGGGGTCTTTGAGGCCGTTTTCTTCTGCCAGAGCCACTGCCTGAATGACTGTAAAGCCTTGTTCTGAGCGCTTTTTGAGGTATTTCTCTGCATTTTCACGATCGAGGCGATGGAAAAGCTCCCAGCCTGTATCACCTAAATAGAAGAAGGGCGAACCGTCTTCGTTTACCAAAAAACGTTTGTTTTCAGAAACCTTGATGCGCTGGTTTTTGAATTGTGCATTGGCTAGTATGCTAGACAAGAGCAAAATGGATAAGATTAGCTTTTTCATTTTTTGAACCATTATTTTAGATTGACGATTGATGATTAACGATTTTAGATTTTTGAGCTATGAAATATCGACTACCAACTATTGTAAACCATTAAGAAGTTAAGAATAGTTAAGATTTTGATTTTTGATTAACGATTGACGATTTTTGAATTATAAACTATTGACCACGAACTGACAACTACCAACTATCAATCAGCTACAAATCCCTTACTACTGGTACGTTGGGGTCGGTCATAACGCTGATTTGGTATTTTACATGCTCCATGTCCAATACTTTTTTCCAATCTTCTCTGAAAATGAGTGGTTTGCCTATTTTTATGGCTTTGTAGCAGGCATCGGAGAATACACCTCCCGGAATTTGGTCAAAACAAAGGGCTAAGTCAATATTGATATGGCCCATGAAAAAATCGAAAGCCGCCTCTCTTGGTACGCCTTTTTTAATGATTTCTTCCATGGCCTCACGCATGGCGAAGGCTACAGCACCTAAGAAAGTTTCTGCCAAACCGGGTTCGAGTAGTGCCATTTGTTCAGCAGTGATGCGGTGAGCCCTCGTTACGGGCTGGTAAAATACTTTTGCCAAGTCTTCGCCTATTTGATAGTGATGTTCAGGGCCTTGAAAAAGCGCACATACGATGGCTTGTTTGGCTGTGATGCCACCAAAATAGTCGAAATGTTTTTTTTCATCGGCCTCCCAGTTGAAAACCGATGGGTGTGTAGGGTGGGTTACAAAATAAGATATATCGTCTCTTTTTGGCAAATGTCCACCCACAGCAGCCGCAGGGTCAAGCGTGATGACGATACAGCCCGATTTGAATGTTTGCAAATAGTGAGTAGCCACTTTGCCGATGAAAATATCGGGGACTGCCAAAATCACTACATCAGCATCTTTTATCACGCTGTCGTCAGAGATTTTTACATTTCGTTGGGCAAGGCGTTCTTTTCCGGCATCGCTTATCTCAATGTAAAAAACCTCGTATTGGCTTGATTTCAGGAAATTATCGGTGAGCCTACAGCCCATTTTGCCTCCGGCTCCTACCAGTGCTATTTTCAAAGCTCCTGTATTTTTTGCTTGGTTTGTCATATAATTATTGACCTTCTATTCCCAAAGAAGGCTTTGGTTTAGTTTATGAGTTGAATTTAGTTGTAGTTCTTAAAATCATTTGCCTTCATAAGCCTTGGTAAAGAAATTGGCACTTCCATTTTGGCCTCCTTTTAGCACGATTTGCAGCCCGTTTATTTCTTTTTTTGAGGAATGTGCCAAACACATGGGTGCACCCGGTGCCAATTCCATCAAAAATTCTAGTGCTTTTATCTTTAATATCCCCGACACTTTGCCAGATGTGTCGCCTCCAGCCACAATTACTCTGTCGGGTGAAAATTTTTCTATCATTTTGCGGAGCAATTCGCCTTGCAATTCGGGCAAATGGTCTTGTGCGCCATTTATATTTTTCACCAAAGCCAAGGTGCTGTCGTCCGGTCCTAGGGCCGAATAGCAAATCAGTGGCATATTTTTGTGTATAAATTCAGAAGCCAAAGCCATGATTCGGTCTTCTTCCATCGCAGTGGTATCGCTTTTCAATAAAGCCAATGTGTCTAAAGCTATTGTGCCGAAGCCATACGATTTGGCAAACAATATTTGCTCTGCCGTGACGGGTGAGCAGCTGCCAGACATCACAATTAGATTTTTAGCTTTTCCTACTTCGGCTTTGTCAAGAGAAATTTCATGATTTTGATGATGAAAAAGCGCATGTTCCACAGCCGATGAGCCTACAATCAGTTGGTTGTGTTTATTCAATCCTTTTTTTATAAAATCGCCAATATTTCGCAAATGACCTGCATTGAGGGTGTCGAACAATGTTATTTTATTCCCTGTTGATTTTAATATGTTTACTTTTTGAGCAATGGCTTCATGACCTTTTTCTATCGTAAACACATCTACCAAGCCCGAAGAAATAGCCGTTTGTTCTGACAGATGCAAAAGTAAATCGCTCTCGTTCATGGGAGTGATAGGGTGTTTAGACATGGTGGGGTGTCTGTCTAATCGGTAGGAAACATCGTTTATCCTTGCAAACAGATTGCCAAACACCACATGGCGGTTAAGCCTTGGCGCAGCCACCAACAAAGGCACTATCTCGCTCTCAAAGTATTTTTCTGCCAGCTCAATGGCTTTACCTATGCTTCCTATTTGGGGTGAAGAGTCAAACGTGGAGCAAATTTTGTAATGAAAATAAGCAGCTTTGAGATGGGCTATTTTTTCAAAAATAGAAGGCAACACTTGGGCTGCTTCATTGGGTTTGTAGCTTCGGCTGATGCCCGCTACACCTATGGCTCTCAAGGTTTTGTCTTTAAACTGAGGATTGGTCAGCATAAAGTTTTTCACCTCATCAAGGGTGGGCACTTCCATAAAAAGTGCAGTAGGAATGGCCGCCAATGCCAACGACTCCATCACATCGGTAGAACCGGTGAAGTCATCGCCATAAAAAGCAATGTCTAATTGATGAGAGCTGTTAGCGCTTAGCATAAAACTCAATTGCTTTTTTAATTACAGGATATTTATGTGCTATATCTTGCAGTTGAAGTCCTTTCATTCCTTCTTCCCAAGCGATTCTCACACTTTCTACTCCGGCTTTTATGCCATCGGGGTGGGCTGTGATGCCACCACCGCACAAATACATAAGGTCTGTATTGCCTACGGCAGCATAGGTGTCGGCTGCTTGGTCGGCCCATTGGCCTGAGGATACAATAGGCATCACCTTGAATGAACCGCCCTCTTCGCTTTGGCAGCTTTTTATAGAGCGAAGCACCGATTCATCGCTTTCGCAAAATTTATTTCTAAGTCCGTTGGTATGCAGGTGGTCTACGCCTGCCAAGCTGAATATTTTTTTATACACGGGAAATGTAATGCCCATCATTTCAGGTCTATAAAACATTCCCCAACCATTTCTGTGGCCATGTACCGGCAGTTGAGAATATTCGCTCATCTCTTTCACAGCCGAAATACCTACCCAATTGAGGCTGAGCATGATACAAGTGCCGCCATGTTTGAATACTATGTCGTGTCTGCGCTTCATGTCTTCTGTATCGCCACTGATGTTGAAAGCATACATCACTTTTTTACCTGTGGCATCGGCATGTTTGTTTATCTCTTTCATGGCACATGCCACTCGTTTTTCAAATGGAGAGTGGGGCGGGTCGGCCATCAATTCATCGTCTTTTATAAAATCAAGCCCGCCCTCTATCAATGTTTTTACTTGTTCGCCTGTTTGCTCAGGGCTAAGTCCTACACTTGGTTTTATAATAGTGCCTACAATAGGTCTATCGTACACATTGGTGAACTTTCTAGTGCCTTCTATGGCAAATTTTGGGCCTTTGAAGCTTTGTCTGAACACTTGTGGTAGCTCCATATCCAATAGTTTCAAGCCCGAAAATTGCGACAATTCAAATAAATTTCCGGCCACAGTGGCCATGAGTGTAGGCAAATTGCTACCCACATTTTCATAGTTCCACGATATTTCTACTTTGGCTTTATGAAAAAGCGGTTTTGATATGTTTTTGGGTATTTTTGAATCATTGAGGTAGGGCGTTTCCGAACTTCCCAAATGCTCTATTTTCTCCACTTTAGCACCAAAACGCTCGGTGAGTTCGGCTGTTTCGCCCGGTAATTTCACAAAAGTGCCGCTCGATTGCTCTCCTGCCAATATAGCCACGGCTTTCTCAACCGATTCAGCTGTTTCTAAAATGTAGCTTGCCTTTATTCTGTTATTCATGAGTATTTATAGATAGTGTTTTTCAAATAAGAAATTGATTCGTCTGCCCATTGTTGTTCCAACATCACTGTTTCTTGAATAGTGGCTTGCTGGGGCGTCCACAACTCAAGTGTGGCCGATTGGCATTTTCTATATTTTGCCAATTGAGTTAACACTTCAGGTATATTCATCATGCCTTTTCCCGCTGGTGTGCCCAATATTTCCAAGCCCATCATGTGAAACACCCTCTTTATACTAAAATCTTTGATGTGTAGATTGACGGTATATGGTATCAACATGTTTGCCACTTGCCTAAAGCCCTCACCAGCACCCATAGAGTTTACAGAATCTAAGCAAATGCCCAAGTATTCAGAATCTACTGTATGAATAATATGATTGAACTCCTCTGCCAACAATCTATCATGGTTTTCTATTGATAAAATCACTTTCTCTTTTTCAAAAACAGGCACTAATTCTCTCAGTACTTTAATAATATCGGGGAGGGAAGGATGGTAGTCTTTGGCATCTATCACCACTCTTAAAAAGGGCGATTCAAATAGTTTGGCAATTTTTAGATATTGTAAAATGTGCGAAACAGTAAGTCCGCGCGTGCCTACTTCTATTTGAATATTTAAATTATCGGCATGGCGTTTGATAGATTGCAGTTCGGTGGAATCGAACAAATGGAGCGGCAAGTTATCGGCTACCTGCACACAATCCACCTTGTAAGCAGCTGCTTTGTCTATCAATCCATAAATAGACAAAGGCTTTTCGGGCATGTGTCCCTGCACGCCTATAGCCCAAGTGAATGTATATGTACTGATACCGAGTTTCATTACCGGGTGCTGAGATTTGAGTTATTTATTTTACTAATAGATATCATTTGTCAGTTGTAACTTATCACTTGATTTGTTTTTGCTGATTCGTAGGCTGCAAACACCAGATTCAGCGTTTTGATGTTGTCTTCGCCTGTGGTTTCGGCTTTGCCGCCCATGAGCCCTTGCAAAATATTTTGATTGGTGTCTACAGCACTGGCATGAGCCACTGCATATGCGGGGTCGAGCCAAGTGTACATGGTTGGCTTCACCGTTTCTACTTTAGTACCCACTTTGGTAGTAATTCTTATTTCCCCATCCGGGCCAAGGTAAGCGCTGCCTTTTTCCGCTTCTACCAAAATAAAGGTTTGCGGAAAACGCTCATTTTCTAGCATAGAAGCATAAGACATTTCTATATAACAATGTACACCGCTCTGCGTTTCCAACATCACATTGGCCACATCTTCGCCTTTTATGGCTTGGTTCACTCTTTTGGTTTTGCAATACAAATCTTTGGCTTCGCCAAAATAATAGCGAGCCACGTCAAGAATATGCACCCCCAAATCGGCAATGATAAACTGCTCCAACTCTTTGAGCACAGGCTGATTATCAAACACAGGAAAACTGCAACAAAACCGCAAATTGGCTTTAAAAGGCTTGCCAATGGTGCCATCGTCTAATATCTGCTTGAGCCTGCGAATAGGCGCTTGGAAGCGGAAATTTTCGTGAATAAAGAACTTTACTCCTGCTTTTTTTACCGCTTCCATCATAGCCTCCGCATCGGCAGGATTTTCTGCCATAGGTTTTTGGCAAATGATGTCTATATTATATTTAGCGGCTTTTTCTACCAACTGCCTGTGGGTGGCTACGCTGGAAATAATGTCTACAAAATCAATCTTCTCAGTAGAAAGCATTTGGTCTACATCACTATAGACCTTTACGCCTTTGTATTTGTCCGCCAAGGCTTGGGCTTTGGATAAATCTACATCGCAAACGGCTACCAGCTCCACATTTGGAAGCTCGTGCCAAGCCGCCACTTGGTAGTGAGACCAAAATCCACAACCGATAACCCCAAATTTTAACTTTTCTTTTAACATGCCACAATGCTATTTTCTATAGATTCCCAATGTGATATTATTTTGTCATAAACAGGATTGGTTTCGGCTTTATCCACTTTGCCATTGGATTCGAGCCAGTCTATCACCTCTTTGATTCCGGTTTTAAAATCTGTTTTATAACTGTAGCCGAGTATATTTTTGGCCTTCGTATTATCAAAAATATTGTTGTACTTAAAGTTTTCATTGCAAATAGTGCCTATTTCCGGCTCGTATTTTTGCAATAAATGAGCGAGAATAAAAACCAGTTTGGGAGCAGGATAGCCCATAGCTTCGGCAATGTTTTGATAATAGGTTATCCAGGTCATCCATTCTTCGCCTGTGGCATGAAAAGCCTCTCCAAAAGCAGCTTTGTTGCCAATGGCATTTACAAAAGCCACAGAAACATCTTTTGCATGAGCAGTTACCCAAACAGAAGTGCCATCGCCATGACATATAATTTTTAAGCCTTTTTTAAATCGGTCTACAATGTAGTTTCCGGTACTCCACACAGCCAAAGAATGGATAATTCCATTCCCCGGAGCATGAGTATGAGCCGGTCTGATGATAGTAGTTTCAAAAATCCCTTCTTTTTGACAGCGATTTACCACTGCTTCGCAAGCCACTTTTTGAAATGCATAATCAAACTCCTTTCTAGCGCCAATAGGAGAAGTTTCTTTGATGGGCAATGCTCCGCTATTCTTTGTGTAAACATCAACCGTACTGCAAAAAATATATTGTTTGGTACGTCCTTTAAAGGCACGAGCTGCACTTTCTACATCGGCAGGTTTGAAAGCAATCATATCTATGACACAATCAAAGTGATACGACTGCATTTGCTGCTCAAAAGAAGCATAGTTATATCTGTCGCCCAAGATTGTCTTTACTTGATTGGGATAATTTGCGCTGCCCTTACGGTTATAAAGATATACCTCATATCCTTTAGTCACACAGCCTGCGGTTATGTATTGGCTTATTAAACCCGTTCCGCCTATGATTAATACTTTCATTTACGATAATCTTGAATACATTATAAAACCTAAGCCAATGGCATAAAATGCAAACATTAAAGCCAATAGTTTGTATACTTTTTGTGGCGAGCCTTTAAATTCTTTCCATGCAAAAATTCCCCACAGAGCGGCTACCACAGGAGCGGAGTTGCTCAAACCATAAGAAATGGCAAAACCGGCAGCCCCCGAAGCCATAAAGCTGAACAATGTGCCCATATTCCAGATGACACCACCTACAATTCCCCAAGCATGGGTAGAAGCAGGAGCAGCAGCATACTGAGCAAAAGTGACAGGCTCGCCCTCTACAGGCTTTGCCATTAAATAACTATTAAATATAAATGTGCTTAAAAATGCACCCAAAGCCAACATCACCACGCCTGTGTAAGGGCTTATCTTCCCCGCTTCGGGATTGGCATAATCTGTAAAAACAGCCGCAGCCACAAAACGATAAAATAAAGCAATGGCAAAACCGGCCATCACGGCTAATACTACACCTTTTGTAGAGCTTTTGGTTTGAGAATCGCTTTTGGCTTTGTTTACCATCACACTCACCAGTATAGCTGCCACTATAAATGCGCATCCTACAAATAAATACATTGCATTGCCTACCGGACTGGCCATATAATTAATGACAATACCCAACAC
>ERZ1066135.452-NODE-452-length-22317-cov-6.089974_pt1 | contig 22317 bp, 27 predicted proteins | sample MGYA00382782_ERZ1066135 | MGnify/ENA primary metagenome ERZ1066135 (study PRJEB33369, sample SAMEA5778365) | biofilm metagenome | biome: Industrial cooling water; feature: Water cooling tower basin; material: Biofilm | place: United Arab Emirates | collected... | reverse complement strand
CTGAGCCATTTCTTCCTAAATCTCTTTTTTGAAGGGCTTGAATAAAATTGGTCACTCCAATTTCCCATAAACATAAAGCTTGAAATATAGTTGATTTCCCAGAGTTATTAGGTCCAATAACAACGACTGATTGTGAAAGTGGAAAGGAAATTTTCTCCAGTTTTTTGAAATTGTTTATAGTTACTTTAGTTATCATTCTACATCTTTATGTTTTTTGGCGATAAGTTACTTAATATACTAAATATCCAACTTATAGAATTATTATTTAAACTTAAGAAACCTATGCAAAATTGAACACGTGTTTTTAAAGTCAAAAATAAGACTCTAAGCAAAAGCATCCACCTAAAAACGGAAAACAAGTACCATTTAATTACTCCCGGTTTGTAGCTTTAAATGCCATTGCATAAAGTTTCATTTGTTTCACCATTGCCAACAAGCCATTGGAACGTGTTTGTGCCAAATGCTGCATCAAACCTATTTTTTCCATAAATTCCAACTTTGAATTTATGATATAATCGGGCGTTTGACCAGACAAGACTTTGATAAGCAAGCTCACCAGTCCCTTTACTATCACTGAATCGCTATCGGCTTGAAACCACACTTTTCCCTCTTTATATTCAGCTATCAACCACACACTCGACTGGCAGCCTTTTATCTTGTTTTCTACCTTTTTTTCTGATTCAGGAAATGTCGGCAGCTTTTTGCCTAACTCGATAATGTATTCATATTTGTCATCCCAAGTGTCGAAAAGTGAAAAATCTTCAACCAACTGTGCCTCTATACTTTCTTCCATTGTTATATATGCTTCCAATCCTTCTATGAAGGCTTAAATTTTATAATTTATTGCGCTGAAGAATGAGGATTCGCTCATTCATACTTTAGTTTAATTTGTCCGTATTGTATTCTCATATCATCTAAAACCTACAAAAAAGAGCATTGTACTCTCGCACAATGCTCTTTTTATTGGTTATAAATGAAATACATTATATTCTTTTGATATCCACCACATCATATATGCGCTGCATATTGCTGTAAATACGTGACGACCCCGCAGGAGTGTCTTCAAACTCTATGGTACAAATGGCTTTGAATTCGTTAATACGGTTGTATTGCATACTATTCAGCATCATACCACGCTTACGAAAATTCATCACCAATTTATCTATTGTTTCGGGAGTGTGCATGCACTCTATTTCCCATTTGTTAACTATCAATTCTGAAACCACGATTGTAGATTTTTAATGTTTATCAATTAGATGCATGAACCAATGCTTGTTGCTTTTTACGTTCCTCTGCCATAGGATCAAATTCATCTTCGGCATAATAAATAGTATCGCTCAAGCTTGTGCCTGGAGCTACCATAGGCAACACATTTTCTTCTTTCATAACTTTAGCATGTATTACAAAAGGACCATTGTGCGTTTGTGCTTTTTTGATGGCAGTTTCGAAATCGTTATGATTATCTACCATTACAGCAGGTATGTGGTAGGCTTCTACAAGCTTCACAAAATCAGGATTTAATAAATCTACTCCGGAATAGTTTTTAGAATAAAACTGCTCTTGCCATTGGCGAACCATTCCTAAATAATTATTGTCAAGAATTAATACTTTTACGGGGAAATTATCTTGAACTAGGGTAATGAGTTCTTGTATGTTCATTTGGAATCCGCCATCTCCGCTGATAGACCACACCTCTCTGTTGGGCGCAGCACATTGGGCACCGATAGCAGCGGGAAATCCAAAGCCCATAGCTCCTAGCCCACCCGAAGTAAGGAAAGAATTGGGTTCTACACCATTCAAATACTGAGAAGACCACATTTGATGTTGACCTACATCGGTAGTCACTATCGCATCTTTTGGCAGATTTGATTTCAATACATTTAAAGCCGAAATCATATCAAACTTGCTATTATTGGCCGGTTTGATTGGGAATCGCCTGCGTTGCTCGTTCATGTGAGCTACCCATACATCGCGGTCGGCTTTGTTTGATGCACTGAGCGTGGTAGGGAAAAACTCGAAAAACTTCTTCAAATCAGCATGGATAAAGGCATGGGTAGGTACATTTTTACTGTACTCACTCTTATCTATATCCACATGGATAACTTTGGCCTTAGGAGCAAATTTATCTAATTTAAATGTGATGCGGTCGTCAAAACGAATACCGAGAGCAATAACTAAATCAGCTTCTTGCACAGCATCGTTGGCATATTTCATGCCATGCATTCCCAACCAAGAAAAGTACAATGGGTCGCTAGTGTCAAACACACCAATACCCATAATGGTGGAAACGGCAGGTATATTTTCTTTTTTTACAAATTCTCTTATTTCGCGCCACGAATCAGACAATAAATTGCCATGACCTGCGATGATTAACGGTTTTTTTGCCGTAGAAAGCATTTCTATCGCTTTTTCTACTTGCGACTTTTCTGCTTTATTTATGCGCTCGATTACAGGGACTCTGATGCTTGTTTCCCAACCTTCTTCTAACTCTATGTCAGCTCCTTGTACATCGCGAGGAATGTCGACAACCACAGGACCCGGTCTGCCACTCATAGATATTCTATATGCTTCCATTAATATTTTAGGCGCATCTTGAATGTGCTTAATCATGAAAGCTTTTTTGGTAATAGGCACACAAATGCCAGTCATATCTGTTTCTTGAAATGCATCTGTACCAATCAAATGTGTCATTACTTGGCCTGTAAGGGCTATCATAGGAATGGAATCTGCCCAAGCATCTGCAATACCTGTAACCAAGTTGGTAGCTCCCGGCCCTGATGTGGACAAGCATACTCCGGGTTTACCTGTAACTCTCGCATATCCTTCGGCTGCAAAAGCAGCAGCTTGTTCATGGCGTACCAAAATGTGCCTCATCGAACTGAACGGTATGGCATCGTACAATGGAAGAATGGCACCTCCCGGATAAGCAAAAATGTCTTTAATTTCTAGTAGTTCTAGTATCCTTACGATATAGTTTGCGCCTCTTAATTTCACCTTGGCCATGTTGAAAGTATTTTAGAATAAAAAACCTTTTCTATTAGAAAAGGCTGTATAAAGGTCGTACAAAGAAAATGTTTAACCAAATATAGAGATTTATTTCAAAAATTGAAATCGAAACGCAAAAATATTGAATTTAGTCTTTTAATTTTCAAAAAATATTCAATAAAAGCACATTAAACAAAACAAATGAGGGATATAAGCCATAAAATATCTACTTTAAGAACAGCAAAAGCTACAGCAAAAGTTTATTGTACTCACAACACCATTGAAAAAATCAATAGGGGGCATATTCCCAAAGGCAATATATTTGAATTTGCACGCGCTGCGGGCTACATGGCAGCCAAGAAAACAGACCAACTTCTACCCCACTGCCACCCCGTGACAATTGATGGCATGGAGATATTTTTTACGGTAGCACATTCAGACATAGAGATAACAGTTGAGGCTAAAAGCATAGGCCGAACAGGAATAGAGATGGAAGCACTTACAGCTGCGTCTGTAGCTGCGCTCACTATTTACGACATGCTCAAACCTGTGGATGCACAGTTGTCAATAGGTGATATTAAACTGATAGATAAAAAAGGAGGAAAGTCTGAACGGAAGTACTTTAACACTCCGCCTTCATGCGCCATATTGGTATGTGTTGATAGTAAAAAAAGCGATGAAGCAGGTCCTTTAGCCAAAGAAATGCTAATGGAGCAAGGCATAGAACAAATAGAGTATGAAGCAGTTTCTGAAGACAAAACAGAGATACAAACCGCACTCCAAAACCTTCTCAATAAAAAAATAGATTTTATTTTCACCGTGGGTGGTACGGGATTAAGCAAAAGTGACAATATGTTCGATGCTGTAAAAAATACCGTAGATTACGAATTAGAGGGAGTAGTAGCTGCTATGTATGGTCATGGGCAAGCACGCACTGCCTTAGCTATGGTGTCTAGATTGATTTCAGGAGTAGTAGAAAACAGCGTTGTGACCACGCTGCCGGGCAGTAAAGATGGGCTAGTGCAATGCTTGCAGGCCATTTTGCCGGCAATATTTCAAACCAAAAAGATGTTGCGCAAAAATTAAGAGGCAATTCTCATCGTGTGTTCAAACTTGCGTTTAATCTTTTTTCCAACACATTAAATAATTTTTGTTTGTGTCGCCTGAGTGACAAATCATGAAGTTTAATGTACTGATTTTTGTAGGTATAAAATTGGATTTTACTATGAAATTAGCATTTTGGACTTCTGTAGGTTTGTGTTTATTGTTTTCTGCATGTAAAAAAGAAGAACCCACACCCGAAACAAGCACTTTTGCAAATAGCATACGCATGGTACCCAACCAAAAACAAGTGGCGGTGGGCGATACTTTTACCATCAGTGCATTCTACTACAATTCAAAAAACGAAATCGAAAATGTGCCTCTGCAATGGCAGGTGTCCGATTCTTTGGTCGCAAATTTGTCAAATGCGGGCTTGGTTACGGCTTTGAAAGAAGGAAAGGTAAACATCAAGGCATCGTATGGAAACTTGGCTACCGCCACTGCCATGTTTACTGTGACAGGTATGGCTACCAACAGTAATTTGCGTACCGGTAAAATTTCGGGTAAAAACAACCATGTTGCCACCGGCACTGTAAATCTCATCCAAAAAGGAAATGCTCTGGAAATTATGTTTGGTACAGATTTCAGCTCTCAATCCGGACCTGAACTCATTGTGTATTTGTCGAATGAAGAAAAAGTAGTGGGCCGCAGTTTATATATAGCACCTTTGGCCCAACTTTCGGGAGAACATAGTTATACTGCTCCATTGGGTACAAATCTGAAAGATTTTAATTATGTAATAATCCATTGCAAACCCTTTAATGTTACTTTTGCAGCAGCACTGTTAAATTAATGAGGAATTGTATTTGTATTATATTCACAATTGCTTTACACTCCTTAGATATATATGCCCAAATGGATATAAAATCGGTTGGGATATGTAAAAAGAATAATTTCAAGACCCTTCCAATAGGATATTATACCCCCGAAACACGTTTGGCTGCTGGAGGTTTACTTTACTACATGTTTTGCCTTCATAAAGAAGATACATTGGCAAAACGTTCTAATATTCAGACATACGCCTCTTACACACAAAACAAACAATATGCCATAGAAACGCAATGGGATATTTTTGGTAAAGCAAATTCATTTTATTCTAATGGAGAATTAGACTACATATACTTTCCTGAGTTTTATTTTGGGGTAGGTAACCAAAGCCGTTTTGAAGACAGACAACTACTTTCTTATAAAAAAGTGAGATTAACAAGCAAAAATTTATGGAAAGTAGGTGAAAGCTATTATTTAGGTGGGCTTTTCCAAGGCCAATATATGTTCAGCTTTGAAGCAGCCGATATGTCATTTACTCCAAAAGAAAAAGAAAACGGACTTGGGGGCTACATGACAGCCGGAATAGGCCCAATTTTTATTTCTGATACCAGAGATAACGTATTAAATGCCAGTAAAGGGCATTTTGTAGAAATTTCAGCCTCAGCTTATAATTATGGGGTTTACGATAGATTCAGATTCCTGAATATAAGTTACGATGGTAGAAAATACATTTCATTATCTCATGGCAGTTGCTTGGCTTTGCATACCTATTTTGTGGGCAATCTAGGGGATGTGCCTTTCAGAATGATGCCTGCCATAGGCGGGCCTCGTTATCTTCGGGGTTATTACTATGGACGGTTTAGAGATAACAACATGTATGCGTTTCAAACAGAATGGCGACAGAAAGTATGGAAAAGGTTTGGGATGGTATTATTTACAGGATTTGCCCAAGTAGGCAGCAACATTAAAAATTTATTGGACACTTCGCCCACTTGGAATGTAGGTGGTGGATTACGTTTTGTAGTAAATAGAGCCGAAAATGTAAATATCCGTTTGGATGTAGGATATACCGAAAGCCAAAATATGGGTTTTTATTTAGTCTTTGCAGAAGCATTTTGATTTTTTTGTGTGTTAAAATTGTTTATAAACGTAATTTAAATCTCATTTTTTTTAATTTATAAGTAGTAGGATTTTAATACAATAGAAATATAACATTTACATCTAAAAAGGTATATTATGCTAAAATTTTTAGTTTACAGCGTTAGTAAAAATAACTAATTTTCAGATTTTCATATTAATTCAAGAATTGATATGCAGAATTAATGTGTCAGTTTAAAGCTAGACCATGCACACAAAACTAAAAAGTAGATTTTATTGTTCTTCCGAATATGGAAAAAAGCTGAAATATTATTGAGATTAAAATATATAATGATACAGAATATTAATAACTCATCCGACATCATCTTATATAGCTCCCCTGAAGGAAACATAAAGATAGAAGTTATTTACTCGGGTGAAACCTTTTGGCTTACCCAAAAACAAATGGCAGAACTGTTTGGTGTAGAAGTACCAGCCGTGAGCAAGCACCTTACAAATATTTTTGAATCGGGCGAGCTGGTTCAGGAGGCAACTGTTTCCATTTTGGAAATAGTTCAACAAGAAGGCAGCCGAAACGTAACTCGAAAAACGGAGTTTTATAGTTTGGACGCTATTATTGCCGTGGGTTATAGGATAAACAGCCGACAGGCAACCCAATTCCGCATTTGGGCAACAAAAAACCTTAGGGAATTTATTATTAAAGGATTTGTTTTGGATGATGAACGCTTGAAGCAAGGAAAACGCTTTGGCAAAGACTATTTTGATGAACTCCTAGAACGTATCCGTGAGATACGGGCAAGTGAAAGGCGTTTTTATCAAAAAATTACCGACATTTATGAGCAATGTAGCATTGACTACAATAAAGATGCAGACATTACCCAAACATTTTTCAAAACTGTTCAAAACAAATTGCATTGGGCAATTACTGGTAAAACGGCTGCACAAATTATTGCAGAAAGAGCCAAAGCGTCAGAGCCGAATATGGGTTTACAGACTTGGAAAAACGCGCCAAAAGGTAAGATTTTGAAAAATGATATAAGCATTGCTAAAAACTACTTGATTGAAAAAGAAATCAAAGAATTGGAAAGAGTAGTTACTATGTACCTAGACTATGCTGAAAATCAGGCTGCAAGGCAAATACCCATGAAAATGTCAGATTGGGTGCAAAAAATTGATGCATTTTTGCAATTCAATGAATATAAAATATTAAAAGATGCAGGCAACATAAGCCATGAAGTGGCTAAGAAACTCGCTGAAAAGGAATACGAAAAATATCGTGTTTTTCAGGATAAGAATTTTGAAAGTGACTTTGACAGAGAGGTGAAAAGTTTAAAATGAAAAAGCCAAAAATGAATAGTGAAAAACCGATGGCAATTAACGTAATAACCAAATTATCTTTCTCTTTGAAAGACTTGCTCGGAATAACGAAAGTTAAAATATAGTACTGATAAAGGTCATAAAAGCCACTTAAATTAATGGCATAGATTTATAATTAAGGGAACTTCTAAAAACTCCAATATTTATTTTAAAAACCCCTTTCTTAACTGCCGCACCACCTCGCTCAAAACTTTGTTTTGACGTCCTACAGGGAAATTGTTAGTGGAAATTAGAGTTTTTAGAAGTACCCTTTTTTTTATTTTGATGCAATAGTGATGTAAACTTACACCGATAAATTATGATTCGTCAAAGTATATCGTTTACAGAGCCAAATGAAGAATGGCTAAATGCCCAAATAAGCAGTAAAGAATATGCCAGTAAAAGTGAATTGGTGAATGATTTGATTAGGAAAGCAAGACATCAACAAATACAAATTGATTGGCTAAAGACCAAACTAGAAAATGCCGAGAAAAGCGGTTTTACAAACGATAGTAAAGAGCAGATACTAAAAGAATCAAAATTGAGGCTATATGGTGGGGTATAAACTGAGTAATGAAGCCAAAGAAGATTTGATTACGAATATATAAATATTTTTACTTTTTATAGTAGTACAGATTTTAATCATTTAGCTTATATAGTTCCATTGTATATTCTTTTTTCATCTACCCTTAAAAAAAACAACTTTGCCCAATCTGCAAGCCCGCTAACAAATCTTTTTGAGAATATTCAAAACTTTGTCAGATATACGACAAATTGCCAATAAGTCTTTGGCTAAAATTGTAGTTGTAAAAAACCTACACAACTATGAAAATTCTGAAAAGTGCCATTTTATTTACGGTAACAATTTTAGCACTCTCGTGCAAAAAAGAAGACCCTACCCCCGAGACCAAAACTTTTGCAGGTACAGTGCAAATAGTGCCCAACGCAAAACAAATAGCTGTAGGCGATACATTTACCGTGTTTGCATTTTATTATGACAACAACAATCAAATCCAAAATGTAAATTTCACTTGGCAGCTTTCTGATACTTCTTTAGTGAGTTTTTCTGATAAGCAACTGATTACCGGCAAAAAAGCCGGAATATTAGAAATCACAGCTAGGTTTGAAAATCTGGTGAGTGAAAAAAGCCTCATTACCATAGTGGGCAACGGCCTAAGCAATACACCACCCAACAATACCGGCACAGGCAACAATACCTTTACAGGGACTGTGTCAGGCAATAATAATGAAACTACCACTACGGGTACAAATCCTGCAACCACGGTTACAGGCACACCGCCTTCTGTATCTACTACCACAGGCGGAAACACATCCACTGTATCGGGAAGCAATACAGTATCGGGAAGCAACACGCTATCCGGTACGAACACAGTTTCGGGAACAAACAATAAACGAACAGGTTCGCTTTCGGGACGAAACAACTACTCAGGACAAGGCACAGCTGGGGTAGAATTGACCGGAGCACAGCTCTCTGTGTTTTTTGAATCAAATTTCAGTGTACAAAATGGCCCTGATTTGGTAGTGTATTTATCAAATTCCGAAACGGTAGAAACTTCAAGTTTATTCATAAAAGAACTTTCTCAAAAATCAGGCGCGCACAGTTACTCTGCTCCTTTGGGTACAAATCTGAACGATTACAATTATGTCATTATCCATTGCAGGGCAGTAAACAGAGCCTTTGCCGTAGCTCGACTTCAATAAAATATGTCTTTTTAACCCAAAACAACCTTCATTATAATTATGAATCGCTATAAAAATTATTTTATCCTTATTTCCTTCATTTCATTTGTGGCTAGTTCACGTGCCCAAGAAGCCACTAAAAAATGGTATCTAACAAACAACCAAGCCGAATTGGCATTATCGGGTGGTGATAAAGAATTTTCTATCTCCCTTAATGTACATCATTTACACGGCATGGGCAAAAAGAAAAACTTCAAGTTAGGCTATGGCCTCAGAGCAAGTACCTATTTTGGCGAAGATAAAAACTACGTAACGGCTCCTGCCAAACTCACTAGTGGCGAAACCGGTCCGCAGGCAATGTTTACAGAAAATATTGAAGCCAATTTTGATACCGTTTACATAAAATATCCACAGGTAAATATGTTAAACCTATTTGTAATCATTGAATATACTGTGTTCAAGAAAATAGATTTGGGCTTCAATATTGATGTGATTGGCTTTAGTTTTGGAGGCAAGCAAGATGGTGGGTATTTTTCATCTAAAAACCCTATTGCATTATATACTGCTAACCAAGTGGCATCACCCACGCCACTAAACCTACTTTTAATTAGCGACAATGATATAGGCAGCTTAAACTCTGAGTTTTATATCCGCTACAGATTCAACGACCATTGGGGTATAAAAGGTGGGTTTACATTTATGTTTACTGAATACACCACCGAAAACAAGTTGCGTTTGGATAACGATCGCTTTCGCTACAAATCAGGCATGGGTATGTTGGGCTTAAGCTATAAATTTTAATTCTGTACCAATGCTTCGTAAATTAATATTCTTTTTATGCTTAACCCACTCTGCAATTTGGGCACAAGATTCGTGGAAAATAGAAGAGGCAAAAGTGGTGTTCAAAATCAAAAATGCAGGACTAGAGGTAGAGGGTACTTTTGAAAAACCAAAGGTTGAATTGTATTGGGACACAAAAAACGTTGAAAACAGCAAAATATTTGCCGCTTTGAATGCCAACAGCATCAATACCGGCATAGCCATGAGAGACAATCATTTAAGAAAAGAAGAATATTTCGATGTAAAAAAATACCCTCTCATTGAAATGAATCTGATAAAACTATCACAAAAGGATGGAGGGCAATTTGTAGGCTCCTTTAAATTGACATTGAAAGGAAATACTCGACAAGTGGAACTCCCTTTTAAGGCCTTCAACACAAACGGAATGTATGAGTTCAAAGGCGAACTGAGCATTAACCGATTAGATTATAATATAGGTGATAAAAGCTGGATGATGAGCAATGACGTAAAAATTCAAATAAACTTAGTAGCAAAGCCATGAGAAAACTGATTCTTTTTTATTTCTGTATAGTACTAAACATATTTGTGGTTATAGCCCAAACTGTAACGGAAAACCCAACCGATATTAGCCCACTTTTATCCGGAGAAGTAGTTCCCGAAGCAATATGCAACGACAAAGAAGGCAAGGAAATAAACATCAAAAGTCATATAAATGGCAAAGCCACTGTGTTGGTATTTTTCAGAGGTGGCTGGTGCCCTTATTGCAATGCCCAATTGAGCGGATTGCAACAAATTGAGGCAGAAATTGCTGCATTGGGCTTCCAAATTGTAGCCATCACACCCGATAAAGTTTCTGATATTCCCGTAGATATAGAAAAAAATAAGCTGACATACCAACTTCTATCCGATAGTAAAATGACTGTGGCTCAGGCCTTTGGAATTGCGTATAGAAATGAAAAAACCATCAAAAACTACAACGGATTGCTCCAAAAAGCCTCTGGTGAAGGGCACGGCATTTTGCCTGTGCCTTCGGTATTTATAATAGATAAAACGGGCAAAATACTTTTTGAATACATCAATCCAAACATCACAGAACGATTGAATGAAAAGGTGTTGTTGGCAATTCTAAAAGAAGTAAGAAGTAAAAACTAAAAACTAAAAATGACATCAAATTTTAGAGTTGCTATTTATTTGCTTTTTCCCTTTTCCTTTTTACTTATAATATCAAATGCCGCTACATTGCGTTGTACTTACCAAAACTGGAATGCCGATTCGTTGCTTATACACAATATAAAAATAGACACTCAAACACACATTGTACCAAAATCTATCCTTTTGCCTTCTGCCATTGCATTGTCTTTTTATCCTGAACTTAAACACACAAAAATTAAATTTATAATAAAAGAAGATTTTGTTCCACTCACCACCATGCCCTCATTTTGGAGTGTTTTCAAAAGGCCTTCCAATCGTATTTATCACATCATTATCAGCAATCAAACAAAGGCATTTTTAAAACCTATACTTTTAGAAAACTTAAATTTCGATTCACAAATAGGCGTATTGGCACACGAACTGAGCCATGTGGCCGATTTTCAAACCTATTCTTTTTGGGATTTTGTAATCCATGCCATCAAATACACTTTGGTATCATCGTATGGCGACCGATTTGAATTTGCTACAGACAAACGCACCATTGAGCACCATGCAGGATATATGCTTTTGGCTTGGAGCGAAGATGTGAGAAAGAAATTAGATGTAAAAGCATTCATGCGAGAGGTCAAAATTGACACCACACGAGAGCGATACATGAACCCAAACACTATTAAAACTTATATTTTAAAAGATACATTTTATCAATCCTTAAAACTGACATATCCATGCTTTTAGCCAAAGCCACTTTTGATATTTTAAGCCAAATTCAGTTGCTGCTCGAGCAACTGGACGAGAGCGAGTATGCCAAGGCATTGCCGCTCATGCACGGTAACTCTATTGGCAAACACACTCGCCATGTGGTAGAGTTTTACATCTGTTTATTGCAAGGATTAGAAGCTGAAATTGTGGACTACGATGCCCGCAAAAGAGATTTACTTTTAGAAACAAATCTGCCTTATGTAAAAAGTACGCTTGAAAATATATGTTCTACCATTGTAAATACCACAAACGATAAATTACTACAATTGCGAATTTGTCCCAATTTAGATGGCGAATCTATTTTGGTAAATAGTTCGTATTTTCGTGAGCTGGGCTACAATATAGAACACGTAATTCACCACATGGCTTTGATTAAAATAGCAGTAGAGCAATATTTTACAGATGTACTTCTGCCCGAAAATTTCGGAGTGGCTTATTCTACCATCAAATACCAGCAGGAAATATGTGCACAGTGACATATATTCCACTAGACCTTCCAAGTTTTCAAAACTTGCAAGGTCTAAGTAACAACTTCATTCTCACCTCAAACAGAGACGAAAAGACAGCGAGGCCGCAAGCCATTTTTCCGACAAAAGAAACGATAAACGGAGTAGAAGTGACATTTCCACTCGACCCACAAGGAGGCGGCACATGGATAGCTTCTTCGCTTTCAAAAACGGTGTGTTTGCTCAATGGTGCTTTTGAGCCTCACATTCCCAAATTAAAATATAAGCACAGCCGAGGATGGGTACCAAAAGCCTATTTCGGCTATGATTCTGCGGCAGAATTTATAAAAAAATACGATTTTGAAGGTATAGAGCCTTTCACACTGGTGATAAAAGAAAGCGAAAATCTGTTTGAAATTCGTTGGGATGAAAAAGATATATTTTCTCACCGTCTTAATGGAGCTCAGTCGAATATTTGGTCGTCTGTCACGCTCTACAGTCCGGAGATAAGGGTTCAAAGAGAATATTTTTTTGAAAAATGGCTATCGGAACATAAACCACTATTAACCAAAAATCCGAATTTGATTTTTGAATTTCATCAGTTTGAAAACAAAGAAAATGAAGGAATATTAATCAACAGAAACGAATGGCTAAAAACCGTAAGCATCTCCTCGATAAGGAAAATGTATTCAACGCTAGATTTTGAATACAGGGATTTGAAAAAGAAATGATACATTTCTTTAAAACCAATTGACTTTGTATGTTATACTAATTACGCTAACTTTGATATAGTAAATTCTATAAATATGAAAGGGCTAAGTAAGCATTTGGTAGCTAATTCAAATCAACTCCTCATCCAAATTCCTGATGAGATGAAAGGGCAAGAACTTCAAATATTTATTCTACCCATTTCAAAAAATAAGGAGGAAGAAATAGAGTTTTTTTCAGAAGAAGAACTAGAAAAGTTTGGTACTATCAAATCAAGTACAGATTTTTTTTTAGATAATGAAGATTATTCAAAATGGTAGGAGACGTTCATTTAGCGAAAATATATTTTACAAATAATCAAGGATATAAAATTCGTCCAATATTGATTATTAAAATTAATACATTTGGTGATTTTATATATGTTCCAATTACAACTAGTAACGAGATTTCGGGTGTGCCCTTAAAAGAAGGTGATTTTAAAGAAGGAGGTATTCCAAAACAGTCGGTTATAGTCTTTGAAAAAATCTCAGTGATTTCTACTGAATTAATATCAAAAAAATTAGGAGTTGTAAATGATGGAGTTTTGTTTGAAGTCATTAGTAAAATTGTGGTTTTCTTATCTGATAAAAATATAGGACTGAGTTGATGACATTTCCCAAAAACTTCGTCCACAGCTTATTTCATTAAGAAAATCTTTTTGAAAAATGGCTTTTTATAAAACCACAATTAGTCAAAAATCCGATTTGATTTTTGAATTTTATCAGTTTAAAAACAAGGAAAAAGAAGGCATATTGATGAATAAAAATGTGAATGTTTAAAAACCGTAAGCATATCTTCGACTCTACAAATTGGGGAAAAGTACGATTTACAGATAAAGATTTGAAAATAAAGTTTATTGATATATGTATCTTATAAATGCTGAAATAGAAAAAATAAAACTTTTTTTTAAGACTAAACCTGTTTTGAAAGCTTATTTATTTGGCTCATACAGTAGAGGTGATGCTACTTTAAACAGCGATATTGATTTATTGCTAGACTTGGATTATTCTCAGCCCGTAGGTTTTGAATTCATAGAAATGAAACAAGAACTTGAACTTTTATTGGGTAAGAGAATAGATTTGGTTTCATCGCGAGGAATATCAAAGTATCTGTTGCCTATTATCGAAAAAGAAAAAAAAGAAATTTATGCCCGATAGGCTTGGAGATAGAATAAGGATAAAGCACATTTTGGATGCTATTCTTGAAATTGAAGCATATACAAATAACGCCACAAAAGAAGAATTTTTATCCAACTCAATGATGTTTAATGCTACTTTAAGACAGCTTGAGGTAATTGGGGAGGCAAGCAATAGGATTTCTACCGAAACATTACAAAACTATCCTTCTATACCTTGGACTAGGCTTATTGGTTTGAGAAATATAGTCATTCATGAGAATTTTGGCGTAGATGAATTGACTATTTGGTCAATCATAAAAATCAATTTACCTGATTTGAAAAAAGAGGTAGAGAAAATGATATCCGGTTTTTAAGGTTCAATCTACATTCAAATAATATTTATAAACTATTTTGAGTCCTAAAAACTTCCTCCACAAACTACTTCATTGGGAATATTGGCCGTTTGGAGTGGTATATTTTAGCGTATTTTGCTACCATTGTTGGTTGAGCCTAAAGGTTCGTTCATTTTTTTTCTTCACAGCATCAAACCCTAGCATAGAAACAGGCGGAATGCTGGGCGAATCCAAGTCCGCTATTTTAGAAAAAGTCCCAGAGCCTTTTAGAGCCGATTTTTTCAGCATAGAGTCGGGAACAAGCCATCAACAACTTCTTGTACTCTTTGAAAAATCAGGCTTCACTTTTCCTGTCATAGCCAAGCCCGATGTGGGTGAACGGGGCAATGGCGTAGCCAAAATCAACGGTTTAGATGAATTATCTGAATTTCTATCAAAAACCAAAGCCAAATATATCGTTCAAAAATATATTGACTTTCCCGTTGAATTGGGTGTGTTCTATTATCGCTTTCCCAATGCAGAAAAAGGCGTTGTTTCGTCTATCGTTCAAAAAGAATTTCTACAAGTGATAGGCAATGGGAAATACACCCTAAAAGAACTGATAGAACATTACCCACGAGCCAGATTTGTAAAAGAATATCTTTTTAAAAAGTTTCACGAAAAGCTGGATGTCATAGTTCCTCAAAACGAAAAAATAGAATTGGAAGGCATAGGCAATCATGTGCGTGGCACTATGTTTTTGGATGCTTGCCATTTGATAAATCCTCAACTGACAGAAGTATTTGACTCCATTTCAAAGCAAATTGATGGATTCTACTACGGCAGGTACGATTTGCGTTGCAAAAGCATAGAAGATTTATATCAAGGTAAAAATATACAAATTGTAGAATTGAATGGCTGTGGTGCAGAGCCTGCGCACATCTACCAACCCGGATTTTCTTTTTGGAGAGGGCAAAAAGTACTTTTGCAGCACCACAAAATCATGTTTGAAATCAGCTTGGCAAACCATAAAAATGGCATTCCTTTTGCCTCTTTTTGGGCCATAAAACAAGCATATAGAAAATATAAACAAGATATTGAAAATATTTAGCCCAGCCCAATAACGACTTCATAAAACCATTTTACACATGCTTTGAAAGCGATTTCTATCATAGACAAAACTGATTTGGGTCATTTTTTCTAATGATAAGCTGTTCTACTTTTGATGAACAAATTATTCGTCAACGGCTATGGCTATGGGGCAAGAAATTCACACCGATGATTTTAGAGACACCCTATCCACTTCTTCGAGAAATGGAGGTCGCATTCGTATTTACCCCAAAATATTTATCGGAAATTTATATCGTTGGCGTAGGATTGTTGCCTACATTTTGATTGCTGCATTATTTACAGGTCCATTTGTAGAAATCAACCACAATCCGCTGTTTTTATTTAATATTCTCGAACGCAAGTTTGTGTTTTTCGCCATACCCTTTTGGCCGCAAGATTTTTACATTTTGGCCATTGGTCTACTCACGTTTATGGTATTTATTGTACTCTTTACTGTGGTCTTTGGCAGGGTTTGGTGTGGTTGGGCTTGTCCACAAACTATTTTTATGGAAATGGTTTTCAGAAGAATTGAGACTTGGCTTGAGGGCGATTTTCGGCAACAAAAACTATTTGATGAAAAACCATACGATGCTGATAAAATCTTCAGAAAATCGATTAAACACATGCTGTTTTTTGGGATTTCATTTGTCATTGCCAATATATTTTTGGCTTATTTGATAGGGAAACAATCGCTTTGGCTGCTTATTTCAGACGGTCCATTGGTACACAAAGCTGTATTCTTTTCACTTTTGCTTTTTACAGGAGTATTTTATTTTGTTTTTGCCAAGTTCAGAGAGTTGGTGTGTATCATTGTTTGTCCCTATGGCAGATTGCAAGGTGTATTGCTCGATAAAAAATCGATAGTAGTAGCCTACGACCATTTGCGAGGCGAACCGAGAGGAAAAATATACAAAATCGATGCCGCTTCATCAAAGGGCAATTGTGTAGACTGCAAACTGTGCATCCACGTTTGCCCCACCGGAATAGACATAAGAAATGGTACTCAATTGGAATGTATCAATTGTACGGCTTGCATAGATGTATGCAATAGTGTAATGGATAAAATAGGCAATGCCCGTGGCCTTATTCGTTACGATTCGTTGGAGGGAATAGAGCAAAAGAAAAAGCTTCAATTCAATACCAGAATCAGGGCTTACAGTCTGTTTTTGGTCATGCTGGCAGGATTTTTTGCTTACTTAATCTTCAGCAGAAAGCCTGTGGAAACCACCATACTGCGTACACCGGGCACATTGTATCAACAAGCAAGTGAAGGGAGAATATCTAACCTCTATAATTATGAGGTATTAAACAAAACCGCAGAAAATATGCCTATTAAATTCACTGTACTCAATCTTGATGCCAACATTAGGCTGATAGGCAACAATTATGTGGATGCAGATGCTGAAACCATTACTAAAGGTTCTTTTTTTATTGAAATAGCACCCGGAGCCATACTTTCAAATAAAACCACACTCAAAATAGGTGTGATTTCAAACGATAAACTCATAGAAACGATACAATCAAATTTTTATGGAAAACGATAACACATCATCTTTTCGATTCAATTGGGGACATGGCATGGCGGTCACTATTGGTGTTTTTATGACAATGATAATAGCTTTTGTTTACCTCATGTTTGGTGCAAAAGTAGATTTGGTTTCCGAAAATTATTATGAATCAGGCATCAGCTATGAGCAAAAATTGAAAAAGAAAATCAATGGACAATCGGTTAAACATCGGATAGATATAAAATTTGACTTATCCGATAATAAGCTTCGGGTAATTACCCAATCAAATGATTGGAATGGGAAAGTGAAATTTTATCGCCCATCAAACAAAAAAGATGATTTTGAAATAGAGTTTAGTCGAGCCGGAATGATAATAGACTGGAAAAATAAACCCAAAGGCTATTGGAAAGCCTTATTCTTTGTTTCAGAAAACGGGAAAGAGTATGCTTTTGAGAAAGAGTTTTCCATAGATGCATCTCTGTGACCAATTTTATTTTGAATATATGACTATTGAATAATGTATTATCTGGCATTTATTACGGGACTTGTGAGCAGCATCCATTGTGTGGGCATGTGTGGTCCCATAGCTTTGGCATTGCCCATAGGTCGATATAATACTTTTGATAAATGGCGTGCTTTGATATTTTACCACGTAGGCAGGCTGCTTGTATACTCCATCATAGGCAGCATGATAGGCAGTTTGGGTATGGGCTTGGCTTTGTGGAAATGGCAACAATACATATCTATTTTCTCAGGATGTATTCTTATCTTGTATGTGTTAGGCAATAGCTTTTCGCACTTCAAAGCTACTTTTTTACAAAAATACATCACTTTAACAATAGGGAAATCATTAAAACCCAATACCGTATTTGGTTTTTTTAAACTGGGTTTTCTTAATGGGCTTTTGCCCTGCGGAGTGGTATATGTTGCAGCTTTTGCAGCTTTGGCTATGGCCACACCCTTGGCCTCGGCCGTCTACATGTTCAATTTCGGATTGGGTACAGTTCCTGCCATGCTTGCCGTATCTTTTGGCTTAAACACATTGCCCATGCCGTTAAGGTTAAAATTCAGCAAAATAGCACCTATTTTTACGGTGTTTGTTGCTATGGTGTTGATAGTGAGAGGGCTTAACTTAGGCATACCCTATCTCAGTCCACAGTCTAATCTTGATGGAAAAACTCCTGTTTGCTGCAAAAAACCGAAACCATGATAGAAAATCTATTTTCTATTATCATCACCCTCCAACATACTCAAATAGCTTTTATAGCGACTTTCAGCTATTTGCCCGTTTTTTACCGCTTCTTTCACTGCGCAGCCGGGTTCGTTTTGGTGAACACATGTATTGAATTTGCACTCTCCTATCAGCTCACGCATCTCAGGGAAATAATGCGATATTTCTTCTTTTTCCATTTCCACGAGGCCAAACTCTTTGATTCCCGGAGTGTCTATCAAAAAAGTATCGTTACCTAAATAAAACATTTCAGCAAAAGTGGTAGTGTGCACCCCTTTGTTGGCAAAGTTTGAAACAGGCAGCGTTTTAAGGTTCAAATCAGGGCTGATGGTGTTCATCAAGGTAGACTTTCCTACACCCGAATGGCCCGAAATGAGTATTTTTTTCCCCTTCATATAGTTTAATAAAGGCTCTACCCCCGTTTTTTTATCGGCAGAAACAGCAAAGCATTTGTAACCAATCGATTGATACACATCAATTAATCTTTCCAAATAACCATTTTCTTCATCGTTGTAGATGTCAATTTTATTGAAAATGATGCTTACGGGAATTCTAAAACTTTCTGCCGCTACCAAAAATCGGTCTATGAAACCCAAGGATGTTTGTGGCATTGCAAGCGTAGCCACCAGAAATGCTTCGTCTATATTGGCAGCGATGATGTGCGCATGTTCTGTCTTATGAGCCGATTTGCGTATAATGTAGTTGATTCTTGGTGAAATTTCTGTAATAATCACATGTGGAGAATTTGTTTCATATTCAAATTTTACTACATCGCCCACAGCAATCGGATTATTAAGTTTTTTATCTTCAAGTTTGAATTTCCCTTTCAAACGCCCTTTCAAAATGGTGTATTTTGAATCCAAAATATCGTACCAAGAACCTACTGTTTTGATAATCAATCCTTCCATGGTGCTAAAATATGTTTTTTCGTGGGTATATCACCAATCACTTATTTTTCGTAAATATGCTTATGAATACCCAATCCAATATATTTTTATTTTATAACTATTAGTTACATATCAATAAATTATACTTGTACGTACAGGTTTTAATTTTTAAATTTGCACAAGCAATGGGAGAACAACTTCTTTACAAACATCTGCAACAAGAATTAAAGAAAAAAATATATGCAGGCGAATTGACAGACGGAGATTTACTACCGTCAGAAAATGAGCTTACTCAAATGTATAAAGTGACCCGTACCACGGTGCGAAAAGCACTTGATGAACTGGTGAAAGAGCGAATAATCAGAAAAGAAAAGGGCAAAGGAAGTGTAGTTACGAGAGATAATAAAAATTTGGGTCTGTTGGGGGTCAAAGGATTTTCTCAAGTGGTAACAGCCCAAAATAAAAAGGTATCCACAAAAATAATTGAGGCTCCGGCCATGAGTGCTTGGCCTGAAATGTTCTTTTACCCACTGTCAGAAACAGAGGAAAAATCGGGGTGTATTTCTATGAAAAGACTTCGATTGGTCGAAAATGATATTGTGATGTTGGAAAATACTTACATACCCAATTTTGGTATGTCAAAATTGTGCGAAACGCCTTTTGTTAATGGCTCCTTGTTTGAGACACTACACGAGGTGTTTCATTTAAACATCTTGAGAGTGGAGCAAGATATGAGGGCAATAATAGCCCAAGGCGAAACGGCCACTTTACTAAAGGTGTATGAAGGGCATCCGTTGCTAAACATATACCTCAAATTTTATACAGACAAAAAAAATATTTGCATCTACAGCAATCTGTTGTGCAATACCACAAAATACTCTATTAGTTCATAGATGATTGTATCCGGCTACAATCATTTTTTTGATGCCGGATACAAAAAATGAAAGTTTCTGAATTAGCGAAAAAAATTGATCACACACTTCTGATGCCGAATGCCACCATTGAAGACCTAAGAAAAGAGGTAGCAGTGGCACTTAAATACAACACGGCATCTATTTGCGTGAAACCTTATTGGGTAAAGATTACCAAAGAGTTATTGAATGGGTCCGATGTAAAAACCTGTTGTGTAATAGGCTTCCCGCACGGGAATAGCAGCATAAATGTAAAAGCCTTTGAAGCCCAAGAGGCATGTGTAGATGGAGCAGAGGAGGTAGACATGGTAGTGAATATCGGAAAAGTACTTGAAGGCGATTGGGACTACGTTCGCAAAGAATTGAAATCGGTGGTAGACATCACTAAAAAGCACAACGCAATGCTCAAAGTGATATTTGAAACCGATTATTTACCCTCTGATGAGCATAAAATCAAGCTATGCAACATTTGTTCCGAATTAGAGATTGAATATGTGAAAACTTCAACCGGTTTTGGTTACAAAAAAAACAAGGAAGGACAAATGTATTACGATGGGGCTACAGAACACGATATAACATTGATGAAGAATAATGTAAGCGGAATCACAAAAATAAAAGCCTCCGGTGCAATACGAAATCTGGATAGAATGCTTCAGATGATTGCTTTGGGGGCCGACAGAATAGGCGCTACTGCTACCGTAGCTATGCTGGAAGAAGCCAAGCAACGATTTGAAGGTACAAAACCAACCGTTCTGACTACTGCAACTGATGGTTATTAAATAACAACTATAAACTATACTATTACTACTACTAAAAAAAACAGCCCCGATTTCGGGGTTGTTTTTTGTTAAACTCAAATTTGTATTATTGCAATAATAAATATTAATAAATGTTTATCATAGACTCTTATCCACTTGCCATAGCTTTCTTGTTCGTCACCATGTTGTGCTGGGGCAGTTGGTCAAACACCCAAAAACTGGTTTCGGGAAGCCAATGGCCGGCTTCGCTTTTCTATTGGGATTATATCATTGGTTTGGTGTTGTGTTCTTTGATTTTGGGACTCACACTTGGTTCAAATGGTTCTGACGGGCGCAGCTTTATTGACGACCTCAAGCAAAGCTCGGTAGAAAGTTTACAATCGGCATTCATTGGTGGTGTTGTTTTCAATTTGTCAAACTTGCTCATTGTGGCGGCCATAGACATAGCCGGAATAGCTGTAGGGATAGCCATTGGAGTAGGCATAGCTTTGGTTCAGGGTGTTATTCTCAATTATATGGTCGATAGCAGTGCCAATCCGCTTTTAATCTTTGGTGGTGTGGCCTTGGTGGTAGCGGGCATCGTGCTCAGCTACATTGCCAACAGAAAACTGCCCAACCAAAAGTCCGCTTCGATGAAAGGCATATTGGTGGCGGCTCTTTCGGGTATCGTCATGGGTTTCTTCTATCGTTTTGTGGCCGATTCCATTTCGTTTGATTTTCATAACTTGGAAGTGGGCAAGCTATCGCCCTATTCAGCCGTATTTATATTTTCTATCGGCTGTTTTGTCTCCAATTTTGTGTGGAATAGCTATTTTATGTATTTCCCCATCAATGGTGAAAAAGCTACATATTTAGATTATTTCACAAAAGGAAATATTAAAATACACACAGTAGGTATTTTGGGTGGTTTGATATGGAATGTGGGCATGTCGTTTAGTTTGATAGCATCGGGTACTGCCGGACCTACGGTATCGTATGGCTTGGGGCAGGGCGCTACTATGATTGCAATGGCTTGGGGCGTTTTTATCTGGAAAGAATTTAAAGCTGCACCTCAAGGCACGAATAAACTCATCACTGCCATGTTTTTGAGCTTTTTGAGCGGCATAGGGTTGATAATTTTAGCAAAATTATGAGTGAGACACCCCAATAAACTCCTCATAATCGTAAATCGAGAATCAATGTCGTTTAGTTAAAAAATTTATCTGAATTTAACCTCAGCCCAACATATTTAAAATCACCTCTGCGTTCTCTGCCTCTCTGCGAGAGAAAAAGAGAGACAAGAGTAATCAGTCTTAACTTAACGACATTGAATAGAGAATCGTAAATTGTAAATAATGAAATGGGAAATATAGTAGTCATTGGCAGTTCGAATGTAGATATGATAATGAAAATCAGCCGATTACCCAAGCTGGGCGAAACCATCACCGATGGAGAATTTGTGCAGGTTTTTGGTGGAAAAGGAGCAAATCAAGCCGTGGCTGCGGCCAGAGCAGGTGGAAATGTCACTTTTGTAAACTGCGTGGGCGAAGATGCCTATGCAGATGTGATG